>Ga0075433_10002758_pt1 | contig 13438 bp, 11 predicted proteins | sample RhiMethybrSRZTD2_FD_75299 | JGI IMG/M metagenome (GOLD analysis project Ga0075433, IMG submission 75299) | Populus rhizosphere microbial communities from Tennessee, USA - Rhizosphere MetaG P. TD hybrid SRZTD2 | ecosystem: Host-associated > Plants > Roots > Rhizosphere > Soil | place: USA... | reverse complement strand
GCCTCGAAGCCGATCCCGTTGTCTTCCACGACGCCCCGGAGCTGCCGCCCGTTCGCGCGCAGCGAGACCTCGGCTTTCGAGGCCTGCGAATGCTTCGCGATGTTCATGAGCCCCTCGCGCACGACGTAATAAAGCTCGCGTTCGGCCTCCACCGGTAGGTTGAGTTCCTCGGGCTCGTTTTCCAGGATGACATGGATGCCCAGGCCGTCGCGGAGAAACTTCATGTCTTCTTTCAAGCTTTCGATGAGCGTCCCCGGCTCGATAGGGCAAAGCTCTTTGCCAGAGAGAAAGCGGCGAATGTCCGAGATCGAATGAGTGGTCATCTCCTCCATCGAGCGCAGCTCGTTTTCGGTCTCGTCGGGCCCGGCCGCGAGATTCCTGCGGCACGCTTCAAGCCGTAAAGACAGGGTGGCAAGCGTCTGCAGCAGCCGATCGTGCAGCTCGCGGGAGATGCGCCGCCTTTCCTCGAGTGCGGCCGCCTCGGCCGCGGTTTTGTACAAGGCGACGAGTTTTTGGCTCTGCTTTTGCTCGAATTCGGTCAGCAGACCGAAGATGTAGGCGAGAACGATCAGGTAAATGCTTCGGATGATGAAGATATCCAACGCCAACGAGCCGTTGGAGAGCGGAGACAATCGGATGACGGCGTAAAAGCCGAGGCCGGCGAAGGCGGCGAACAGTCCGCCTCTCATCCCGTAGCGAAAGCTCGCCGTGACGATCGGAAAGAAATAGTAGACGAAAAACGGCGTCGGCGAAGGCCCCGTGGAGAAGACGATCACCGAAACCCAGACGAGATCCAAGCAAGTCGTCAAGAGCGCGAGCCGTGAAACCCTGGCGTCCTGGATCGTCGTGCGCAATACGAGAAAGACGATCAGCGCGGAATAAATGAAGAATGAGAGGAGGGATACGTAAGAGAACACCGGGAAGCGGGCGACGCGCTCGGGATTGAGCTGGACGACGAGGATCGCGGCGAAGGAAAAACCGAGCCGCACCCAGGCGAGGACCTTTTCTTTTTGCTGCAGCCACTGCTCCTGCGGGTTCATGTTGCGGAGAGGCGGTCCGTCTAGACGCGCGCTTTGCGCTTCAGGATCCCGGCCGGCTGGGTCGGCTCCGGCAACCGGTTCATGATCAAAAGCGCGGCCTTGAAGCGGTTATTGACCTTGAGCTTGTCGAAAATGTTCGTCAGGTGGGTTTTAACCGTTTTTTCGCTGATGAAAATGCGCTTGCCGATCTCTTCGTTGGTCAGTCCTTCCGCCACCAGTCGCAGAATTTCCTGCTCGCGCCGCGTCAGGTTCTTGAGCGGCTCGGCGGCCGGCTCCGCGGCCGAGCCCCCTTGCTGCGCCTGGACGATCTCCTCGAAGGCTTCGGCCGAAGGCGTCTCTTTATCGATCCAGATGCCGCCGCCATGGACGGTCTTGATCGCTTGGAGCAGGACCGGCGACGAGACGCCCTTCATGACGTACCCCGTTGCCCCTCCCTTGGCGGCATTCAGAATATTTTCGTCCTCGAAAAACGCCGTGAGGATGATGACTTTCGTCGATCCGCTGCATTCATTGACGTCGAGGAGCGTCTGGACGACGTCCGCCCGCGGCATCTTGAGATCGAGCAGCAGCACGTCGGGTTTGGCGCGCTCTACGACTTTGGCGACCTCGTCGCCGCGCGCGGCCTCTCCGACTACCAGCACGTCGTGCTCGAGGGACAATATCCTCTTCAATCCCTCGCGGAAAAGGGCGTGATCGTCCGCAATTACGACTTTAATGGGACCCATATGCTCGGTTCGAAGCGTAAAATACCCGAATTTGAGGATGAAGCCAATGTTTTTCTACCCGCGTTTGTTCTCGCGCCCGTGTGCGGCCGCCAGGTATATGCAACCATAGTTGTATACAGCATGATAGCCTGGCGTCAAAATCCTACCTAAAGCGTATTGCGGAAGAAAGGTCCGTCGAATAAACGTACGCTACAGCATCACGCAAAAGGAGGATACTTTGCCCATGAAGCGGAATTGGCTGTTGTTCGTTGCATTTGCCTTTATCATGTCTCTCGCCGTGAGTCCCTTGATCGCTCAGGATCAGAAGGAAGAGAAGGGCGAAAAGGCCAAGGCTGGTGAAGGCGAAAAGAAGGCGGAAGGCGGAGAAAAGGCCAAAGCCGAGAAAGCCAAAGGCGATGTCGGTCTGCTCGACACCGAGAAGAATTACATGATCTTGGTTACCAAAGAAGGCAAGCTGATCACCTTGGATTTCGATCAAAAGTCCAAAGTTACCGTGCTTGAAGAGAAAGACGTCAAAATGGGTGACGTCGGGCTCGGCTCCGCGGCCGATGTCGAATACGTGACCAAGGGCGAGAAGAAGGTGGTCACGAAAATGGAATTCAGACCCGCCAAAGGCGAATAGCTTACCCCAACGACCATTTCCAGGCAGGCTTCGGTTCGACCGGAGCCTGCCTTTTTATTTGGCGATCCAAATAGCCTTTCCCTAACCGTCACGCATTATTGCTGCGCTGACCGTCGTCGATCAGCGCAATGACAAAATCCAACACGTTCGTTCCCGTCGGCCCGGGCCGGAAAAGATCGCCCAGGCGTGAAAAAAAGGCATGCGAATCGTTTTGCTTGAGCGCGGCGGCGATATTAAGGCTCCGGGCCTTGGCGCGCCTCGCCGTCTCTCCGTCGACGAAGGCGCCGGCCGCGTCGGTCGGCCCGTCGCTGCCGTCGCTCGCCGCGCTCAAAAGATGAACCCCGCGACTCCCTGCGAGCGCTGCGGCGCTCGCGAGCGCGAACTCCTGATTGCGCCCCCCCAACCCCTTGCCCCTGACTTTGACCGTCGTCTCACCTCCGAGCAGGAGGCAGCGCGGCATTGGTGATTTTTTCCCGGCCAGCGTTTTCAGTATCGCAGCGAGCTCGCGTGCGCGAGTGCGCGCGTCGCCGCTCAGCTTGGAAGTGACGATCGAGGCCCGAAAGCCGAGGGCTTCCGCTGCGCGCTTACCGGCGGCGAGCGCCGCGCGGTTGTCGGCCAGCAAGACGAAGCCGCTCCGGTGCGTGACCGCGCTTCCCGGCTTCACCGTCTCCGGGATTTTTCCCTGCGCGCCGGCTACGATGCGGCGGCGGGCTGCTTTCGGTATGCGGCGCATGAGCCGATAGCGCCGCAGAATGGCTAAAGCATCCTTGAACGTGGTCGGATCGTGGAATGTAGGAGCGGAGCCGATGACCGAGGGGTCGTTACCGATCACGTCGGATATCGCCAGAGTGATAACACCGGCCGGATCGGCCGCGCGCAGCAGACCTCCGCCTTTGATCGAGGAGAGATGCTTCCGGACAGTGTTCATCTCGCCGATCGCCATGCCGCTCTTGAGCAGCAGGCCGGCGGTCCGGCGCTTATCGGCGAGGGTCAGGCCCGGCGCGGGCTCGACCAGCAGGGACGAGGCGCCGCCCATGAGAAAAACGACGACCGTGTCCTCTCGAGAAGCTTTGGAAAGAAGTTCGATACAGCGACGTGTCGCCCGAAGACCGCGTTCGTCGGGAAGCGGATGGCCGGCGACGGTGATTTCAACGCGCGGCAGCCGCCGGCGCATGACGCGGTCGCGGACGATAAAAATCCCGCGCTTAAGGCGCGCGCCGAAAAGTCTCGCCCAAAACGGCGCCGAACGGTCGGCGCCTTTGCCAATGCCCACGAGATAGATCTTTTTGCCGAGCGGAAAAGCTCTACGCCCGCGCGCCGTCTCGACGATTAAGTGACGAGAAGTTACGCGAACGCGGCTTTTTAGAATTTGCGCGGGATCCGCCGCGGCTATGGCGGCATGGTAGATGCGCTCGAGCGCGCGGCGCGCCCTGCTTGAATCGAGCCTCGTAATTTTCGATCGCCGCGCGGCTTTCGTGCTGGAGACCGTTCGCCACCCTCTGAAGACGGGCGCTGGGCGGGTTAGAAAATATCCTCTTCCGTGTCGGTGATGGCGAGCTTGCGGTAGGTGCGCTCGTCCTCGAACTTCCGCTGCATCTTGCTTTCTTTTTCCGTCTCTTCCTGGCAGCGCACGCAAAGGCGCGTAAAGGGGAGGACTTGGAGTCTCCCGAGCCGGATCTCCCCCTCGCAGTTGTCGCAGCCGCACTCGCAGACGCCGTAGGACTTTTCCTTGATGCGCTGGAGCGCCTCGTCGATGGCGAGGAGCTTCTCGCGCTCGCGATCGGTCAGGATGAAATTGATCTCGCGGTCGCGCTCGTCGCTGGCGAGGTCGTACGTGTCGCGTCCCTCGTCCTTGCTGCCCTCGGTCTCGGTCTTGACGCGCTCCTGGATTTCGCGGAGGAGCTGCTTTTTCGTCTCGAGCAGCGTCTCCTCGGCCTTCTTGAGAAACTCCCGACGTTGTTTTTTATCGTCGACTGGAGCTGCTTTGGTCGTTTTAGGCATTTGTGATTTCACCCGTGAGGTCGTAATCGGAAGCCTCGGTTATTGTGACATCGACGAAATCGCCCGGCCTGAGCCCGCGGCGCGAATCGGCGATGTAAACCGCCCCATCCACCTCGGGCGCGTGGCCTTGAGTCCGGCCATGGGGCATTCCCTGGTCGGATTCGAGCCCGTCAATCATAACGCGCTGAATCATGCCGATCAAGCCCTGATTCTTTTTTCTTGATATTTCCGCCTGAATATCCATGACCTCCTGCCAGCGGGCCTCTTTGATCTCTTGCGGCACCTGGCCGTCCATGGCGGCGGCCGGGGTACCTTCTTCGATCGAATATTTGAAGACGCCGAGGCGGTCGAATTCCGATTCCTCGACGAAGTCGAGCAGCTCGCGGAAATCGTCGTCGGTCTCGCCCGGAAAGCCGACGATCAGCGAGGTCCTGAGCGTCACGCCGGGGATCGCGCCGCGAAGCTTTTCGATCGCCTCGCGCACGGCGCTGCCGCTCTTCCCACGGCGCATTTTCATGAGCATCCGCCGGCTCGCGTGCTGGAAGGGAATGTCGATATATTTACACACCTTGCCGCTGTCGCGAATGAAATCCAGCAGCGCGTCGTCGAGAAAGTTGGGATAGGCGTACAGCAGGCGGATCCATTCGATGCCGTCGACACGGCCGAGGTGCCGCAACAGGCCGTAGAGCGTCGTGCCGTCGCGCCGCTCGCGCCCGTATGCGCTCAAGTCCTGCGCGATGAGATTGATCTCCTTGACGCCGTCCGCGGCGAGCGCCGCCGCCTCGGCGACGATCGAGTCGATCGGACGGCTCCGGTGCGGGCCGCGGAGCTGCGGAATGATGCAGAACGCGCACTTGTGGTCGCAGCCTTCCGACGCCTTGACGAAAGCGGTGTGCGAAGCAGTCGAGCGCACCCGCGGTGTTTCATGGTCGTAAAGATAACTCGGGATGCCGACATAAACGCGCTGGGTCCGGCGCGATTTCAAGATCTCGGCGATCTGCGGCACTTCACCGGTGCCGATGAAGAGATCGACCTCGGGCATCTCGCTCGCGAGCTGGCCGGCGTATCTCTGCGGCAGGCACCCGGCGACGACGAGGGTCTTGAGACTGCCTTCCTGCTTCAGCCGTGCGAGCTCGAGGATTGTGTCGACCGATTCCTCTTTCGCCGCGTCGATAAAGCTGCAGGTGTTGACGAGGACGATATCGGCCTTGTCGGCCTCGGCGACGACCTCATAGTCCGCGCGCCGCAGTACGCCCGTCATCACCTCCGAGTCGACGAGATTCCGCGCGCAGCCGAGGCTTACGATGTTGATCTTCTCGGCCATTACTGTGTCCCGACGTCGACGACATCGGCGCCTTGAGGCACCTCCATACGGAAGAGCGAATCGTTCACGCCGACGCCGCGGCGGATATTTGAGAAGTGCACGGTGGTCAAGTTGCCGGCCGGGTCGCGGATGCGCGCCCAGTTGATCAGGTAATTCTGCCGGTCGACGCCGAGCGTCACTTCGTCGACGCCTTTGCCGTCCTTCGGCCCGAGTTGAAGGACGTAGAGGCCGCCCTCGACCCCTTTCGACGTTGCCTTGAAATCGCGCTTCAAGTTGCCGATGCCGAGGAGAAACGTGAGCGGCACGTCGGAGCGAAAGGCGTTTTTGAGCGGCGTTTTAAGGACCTGCTTGTTCTCGGGCTGGTAAAAATAGAGACTCTTTCCGTCGGCGAGCACCCATTGGTTCTTCGGCTCGTCGAACCGCCAGAGCATCTTGCCGGGGCGCTTGAAGGACACCTTGCCCCACGCCTTGAGCGTCTTATTCAGCGTTTTATACTCAGTCTCCTGGCGGAAATCGGCGGTGAAATCGGTGATGGAATCGTAGCTCTTCTGCAGCTGATCGAGGATCTGATCGTCGCTCTCGGCGGACGAAACGGTCGAGGCAAAGAAGAGTGACGCGGCGAGCAGCGCCAAGGCGCCGAAAAGTTTCGGGTTTCCAGTTTTAAGTCTCGATTTTTCTTGCATAAACTTCACGCGGTTTCGCTCCGTCCGCGGGACCTACGACCCCGTCCCGTTCCATCTGTTCTATCATACGAGCGGCGCGATTATAACCTACTCGAAGCCGCCTTTGGATCATCGAGATCGAAGCCTGCTGGGTTTCGGATACGAGCTCCACCGCCTGGTCGTACATCTCGTCGTATTCGTCCTCGCCGCCGGCGCTGCCTTCCAGCTCTTTTTTCGCCTCGAAGACCTCCGGCCGGTAGCGCGGCTTGGCCTGGCGGCTGATGAATTCGATGACCTTGCGGATTTCCTGGTCCGAGACATAGGCCCCGTGGATGCGCGTCAGCCGCGCGGTGCCGGGCGGGAGAAACAGCATGTCGCCTTCGCCGAGGAGCCGCTCGGAGCCGATCGAATCCAGAATCGTCCGCGAATCGACGCGCGAGGTCACCTGGAACGATATCCGCGCGGGGAAGTTCGCCTTGATGAGACCGGTGATGACGTCGACCGAGGGGCGCTGGGTCGCCAGGATCATGTGAATGCCGGCCGCGCGCGCCTTCTGTGCCAAGCGCGTGATGTACTCCTCAATGTCGCGCCCGACGCTCATCATGAGGTCGGCCAGCTCGTCGACGATGATGACGATGCGCGGGAGGCGCTCGTGCACGAGCGGCGCGTCCTCGCTCAGATCGCCGCCGGGCGCGCCGTTCTCCTCCGCCGCGCCGTTCTCTTTCAAATCGATCACGTTCTTCTTATCGGCGGCCTCTTTCTCCAGGATGCGGTTGTAATTGTCGATGCTGCGCGCGCCCTTGTCGCGCATCAGCCGGTAGCGGCGGTCCATTTCGTCCATCGCCCAGAAAAGCGCGGCCGCGGCCTTTTTCGGCTCGGTCACGACGGGAACGATCATGTGCGGGAGGTTCTCGTAGACGGAGAGCTCCAGCATCTTGGGATCGATCATGATGAACTGCACGTCCTCGGGCGAAGATTTGAAGAGCATGCTCAAAATCATCGCGTTGATCGAGACCGATTTGCCGGTGCCGGTTGCGCCCGCGACCAGAAGATGGGGCATGCGCGCCAGATCGCCGGTGAAAGGCGTGCCGGAGATATCGCGCCCGAGGGCGAGCGTGAGCGACGAGTCGGACGCCTGATAGACGTCGCTCTCGATCACCTGGCGGAGAAAGACTTTCTCGCGCCGGGGGTTGGGGATCTCGATGCCGACGACCGACTCGCCCGGAATCGGCGCGAGGATGCGGATGCTGAGCGCGCGGAGCGCCATCGAGAGATCGTCGGCCAGGGTGACGATGCGCCGCACCTTGACGCCCGCGGCGGGCTTGAACTCGTACATGGTGATGACCGGCCCGGGCTTGACGGCGACGACCTCGCCCTCGACGCCGAAGTCGGCGAGCTTGTTTTGCAGGATGAGCGAATTCGCCTCAAGCGTTTCCTTGTCGAGCTTTACCGGCCCGCCTTCGGGCGAGTCGAGCAGATCGATCGGCGGGAGCTGATAACCGTCGGGCTTGAGCTCGGGGAAATCGAGCTGCCTCTCCGGCGGCGCGACTTTCTTCCTGGGTTTTTTCGGCGCCGGCAGCCCTTCGTCGGCCGTTTCGTCTTTGAGCACGATCGGCGGCGGGACGTAGTCGCGCTGCTCTTTCTTCTTGTTCTCGTTCTTTTCCTGTTCCGCGCTGCGGCGCTTTTGCGCGCGCTCGAATGCGGCGATCGCCCACTTCTGGAGCTTCGCAAATTCCCGCGGGCCGCGCTCCAGCAGAGACAGCAGCGATTTCTGGCTCACCGCTGCGACGGATAAAAGAAAAGTCGGTATGGCGATAACGTAGGCGCCGACGCGACCAAACAGGGCGACGAGGAGCGAGTTCGCCGTCAGCTCGCCGATGACGCCGCCGGCCTCGCGCCAGGCGTCGACCGTGCGGACAAGACTCAACAGCGTCGACGCGCTCCAGATGAGCAGCACGCCGCCGGCGAGCTTGGTCGGCCGCGTTTTTTCATACGTGTCGCGGAACAGGCTGTACGCGACCGTAAAGAGAAAAATCGGCAGCAGGTAGGAGGTGAGTCCGAAGATTTGCAGCAGGAGGTCGGCGACGTAGGCACCGGCGGGCCCGCCCCAGTTTTGCGTCGAGAGGCTTCCCGAAGGCGTGTTCAGCGAGCGGTCGCGCGGGCTATACGAAAGAAGGCTGAGCGTCAGGAGTAAACCCAGGACGAGCAGGGCGACGGCGAGAATCTCGCGGTTGAGCTTCGATTTCTTCTCCTGCGCCATCAGGTCTCCATGATGAGCGCGACGACGACGGGGCGCCGCTCGAGCGCCTTGAAGAAATAGCGCCGGAGCGCCTTGCGCACTTCCTCCTGCACCTCCCCCGGGTCGGTCCGCGTCTCGCGATTGATCTCTTTCAGCGTCTGGAGAACGACCTGGCGGCCGCCTTCGAGGATCTCCTCGCCGCCGTCGGCGCGCACGAAGCCGCGCGTGATGATGTCCGGGCCGGCGACCACCTCACCGCTCTGCTGGTGGATCGCCATCACGGCGAGGACCATGCCGTCGCCGGAAAGATGCCTGCGGTCGCGAATCACGACTTCTTCGACGTCGCCGACGCCCTTGCCGTCGACGAAGACGCGGCCGACGGTGATCGGCTCGGTCTTGCGCGCGCGCTCGGACGTGAGCTCCAGCACCTGGCCGTCTTCCAGGAGGAAGCAATTCTCTTTCGCGACGCCCACCGCCTCGGCAAGCTGGATATGGCGGACGAGGTGGCGGTATTCGCCGTGCACCGGCACGAAGTAGCGCGGGCGCGTCAGATGGAGCATCGCCTTCAGCTCCTCCTGCGCCGCGTGGCCGGAGACGTGGATCTCCGAGACGCTCTCGTAATGGACTTCGGCGCCGCGGCGGTAGAGGTGATTGATGACGTTGGTGATCGCCCGCTCGTTTCCCGGGATGAACTTGGAGGAGAGCAGCACGGCGTCCCCGGGCGCGATCTTGATCGACTTGTGGTCGTCCAGCGCGATGCGGTGAAGAGCGGAGAGCGGCTCGCCCTGGCTGCCGGTCGTCAAAAACGTGATCTGGTCCGGCGGCAGATGCTGCCACGGCTCGTTCTCGTTCAGCGTGTCGCTCGGCAGATCGAGATAGCCAAGCTCGGATGACACGTCGGCGTTGTTGATCATGCTGCGGCCGCTCAAGACGAGCCGCCGGCCGGCGCGCCGGGAGATATCGGCGACCTGCTGGATGCGCGGGATGTTGGATGAAAAGGTCGAGACGAAGATCTTCCCGCGGCTCCGTTTGAAGATCGCCTCCAGATTTCTCCCCACCTCGCGCTCCGACGGCGTGTAGCCTTCGCGCTCGACGTTGGTGGAGTCCGAGAGGAGCAGCAGCACCCCTTTTTCGCCGTACGCGGCGAACTTCTGGAAGTCGAAATACTCGCCGCCCATCGGCGTCTGGTCGATCTTGAAATCGCCGGTGTGGATGACGACTCCCGCCGGAGTCTCGACGGCGAGCGCGAGGCAATCCATCAGGCTGTGCGTGACGCGGATGCCCTCGAGCTTGAACGGCCCGAGCTGCCACGGCTTTCCCGCGGCGATCTCCCGCAAATCCGTGGACTGCTCCAGGCCGTGCTCCCGGATCTTGTTTTTCAGCAGCCCGAGCGTCAGGCGCGAGCCGAAAACCGGCGCGTCGATCTGCTTTAGGATGTAGGGCAGCGCGCCGATGTGGTCTTCGTGCGCATGCGTGAGCACGATCGCGCGGAGCGAGCTCTTCCGCTCCAACAAATAACTGATGTCGGGAATGACGAGGTCGATGCCGAAGAGATCGGCGCCGGGAAACATGAGGCCGCAGTCGATGACGATCGCTTCGCCGGCGTATTCCAGCAGCATCATGTTGAGGCCGAATTCGCCGAGGCCGCCGAGCGGTATGATTTTTAAAGGTTCCATAGTTTAGGCGACGTTCAATGCCGCCGCGGCGCTAACGCCGCTGGGATTTTCCTCCGGCTCGCTAGGCACGCGGCAGCGCGACTCGATGATGTCGCGCACGCGTTGCACAAGCTCTTCGCTGTCTTTCCCGCCCAGCCGCTCGACCGCGATCGGCTCGTGGACGAATACTTCGACCTCGCCGCTTCTCAAGCGCCACTGCTTGCGTCCGAGAATGCGCCAGCTGCCGCTGATCGTGACCGGCACGATCGGCGTCTTGGTTTTGATCGCGAGCAGGAAGGCGCCGCGCTTGAACCGTCCCAGCCTTCCCCCGACGCCGCGCGTCCCTTCGGGAAAAATCACGATGGAGATGCCCGCGGCGAGCTTTTTCTTGGCCTTCGACAAGCTCGACATCGCCGCAGCGCGGTTGGCGCGGTCGATTAAAATATGGCGCGACGCCACTAACGCCCAGCCGAAGAAGGGGACATAGGCCAGAGTCTTTTTGGCGATCCAGCGGAGCTGGAAGCCGGGGAGGCTCTGCACCATCACCGGGATGTCGATGTGGCTCTGGTGGTTCGCGATAAAGATATACGGCCGATTTGGCTGGAGCCGCGCGCGACCGTGGACCTTGAGGCGCACGCCGGCGGTTTTTAAAACCAAGCGCGACCAGAGCCAGCCGAGCCGATAAGCGAGCCTTCCTTCGCGGTCGTCGAACGGCGCCAACAGCACGATCATCGAGGCAACGATAGACGTGAATATGGCTATGACGGCGAGCTTAAGGCTGTAGATCATTCGACAAGCGACGGAAGCGAGTAATGGTTCAAAATATCGACGGAAAGTTCCAGTTATTCTAATTGACGCAAGGTTAAAAAGCAATGCAATCTCTCGCGCCCTAGCGCTTCCGTTTCGACCTAAAATAAATAATCCGGAATCCAATCACCCACTTTACAATCGTCCTGTCGCGCAGTACGTTCCTCTCAGCCGAGCGAGTGAGGTGTCCTATGAAGGTATGCGACATACTAGCGGGCAAAGGGCATAACGTCTGGTCGATCGAGCCGGCCGAGTCGGTCTACAATGCGATGAAGCTCATGGCCGACAAGGGGGTCGGGGCGTTGGTCGTCCGGGAAGGCGAGCGCGTTGCCGGGGTCATCTCCGAGCGCGACTATGCGCGGAAAGTCATCTTGGAAGGGCGCTCCTCGCGCACGACCGAGGTGCGGGAGATCATGACCGCGCACGTCCTCTATGCCGGACCGGAGCAGACGACCGAGGAGTGCATGGCGATCATGACCGACAAGCGCGTGCGCCACCTGCCGGTGCTCGATCAGGGGCGGCTCGTCGGGGTGATCTCGATCGGCGACCTCGTCAAATCAATCATTACCGAGCAGCAGTTCCGAATCGAGCAGTTGGAGAAGTACATCTGCAGCGGCTAAGAATTTTTAGCTTCCCGCCGCTCTCTCATCGTTCCCAAAGGCCGTTTCCGCGAAATTCTTAAAAATATTGCATTTTGGCCCAGAATCCGCTTGACACCGTACTTTTCTTGGCATAAGAAACTTAGGTTATCTCGATTTATGGCCTAAGAGGATAAAGCTTGATCGACGAAATAGATATAAAAATTCTTTTTATTCTGCAAAACAATGGGCGAACCCACCTGGCGGAGATCGCCAAGGAGGTCGAGCTTTCTTCGCCCGCGGTGTTGGAGCGGGTCAAAAAGCTCGAATCCAGCGGAATTATCAAGGGTTATCAGGCGGTGCTCGATCCGAAAAAGGTCGGCAAGGACGTTACCGCCTTCGTCGGCGTATCGGTATCGCACCAGAAATACATCGACGCCTTCGCCGCGTTCATCGGGCGGCAGCGCGACGTGCTCGAGTGCCACCACGTCACGGGCGAGGAGAGCTTCATTCTCAAGGTGAAGACCGCCAACACCGACTCGCTGGAAAAGCTTTTGGGCGATGTACGCTCGCTTGAAGGGGTGACGGGAACGGTCACGAAGGTCGTTCTATCGAGCGTCAAGGAAAGCCAAAAGCTCGAATTCGACAATGGGCTCGCGGCGCACGCGAAAAAACGCAACGGAGCGAATCATAGCCGAAGGACAGGATCATGAAGAAATCCGGATTACCGCAAAAACAGGGACTCTACGACCCGCGCTTCGAGCACGACGCCTGCGGCGTCGGCTTCGTCGTCAACATCAAAGGGGAGAGATCGCATCAGATCGTCCAGCAGGCGATCACCGTGCTGGAGAACCTCGATCACCGCGGCGCCTGCGGCTGCGAGGAGAACACCGGCGACGGCGCCGGCATCCTGCTCCAGGTGCCGCACGCCTTTTTCCAGGACGCGTGCAACGGCCTCGGCTTCAAGCTGCCCGACCCCGGCGAGTACGGCGTCGGCATGATCTTTCTGCCCGACGCGCGCACGGTGCGGCAGCGCTGCGAAAAGACGCTGGAGAAGATCATCGTCGAGGAGGGGCAGAAAGTCCTCGGCTGGCGCAAAGTGCCGACCGACAACATGTATCTCGGCGACACCGCCAAGAAGTCCGAGCCCTTCATCCGGCAGGTCTTCATCGGCCGCGGCAAGGGCATCGAGGACGACCTCGCCTTCGAGCGCAAGCTCTACGTGATCCGCCGGCGCGCGGAGAATCTGCTCCGCTACGGCAAGGACGCGGTCGGGGAATTCTTCTACGTCCCCAGCATGTCGGCGAAGACGATCATCTACAAAGGCATGCTGACCGCGCCGCAGATCGCGACTTTTTATCCCGATCTCACCGATCCGCGGATCGAATCGGCGATCGCGGTCGTCCACTCGCGCTTCAGCACGAATACGTTCCCGAGCTGGGGGCGCGCGCACCCATACCGCTACCTCATCCACAACGGCGAGATCAACACGCTCCGCGGCAACGAGAACTGGATGCACGCGCGCCAGTCGATGCTCGCCTCGCAGGCCTTCGGCGACGATTTGAAAAAAATCTTCCCGATCATCCAGGAGGACGGCAGCGACTCGGCCAAGTTCGACAACTGCCTGGAGTTCCTCGCGCTCGGCGGCCGCTCGCTGCCGCACGCGATGATGATGATGATCCCCGAGCCGTGGGAGGCGCACGAGAGCATGGACGCAGAGAAGCGCGCGTTCTACGAGTACCACAGCGCGCTCATGGAGCCGTGGGACGGCCCGGCCTCGATCGC
>Ga0075433_10002756_pt1 | contig 13441 bp, 13 predicted proteins | sample RhiMethybrSRZTD2_FD_75299 | JGI IMG/M metagenome (GOLD analysis project Ga0075433, IMG submission 75299) | Populus rhizosphere microbial communities from Tennessee, USA - Rhizosphere MetaG P. TD hybrid SRZTD2 | ecosystem: Host-associated > Plants > Roots > Rhizosphere > Soil | place: USA... | reverse complement strand
CATATCCCGCACGCGCTCGCATCGGAGTGGAACGCGGTGGTCGTGGGGCACGAGGGCCAGGTCCTCACGGTCGCACTGCCGCAGCCGAACCCGGCGGCGGTGGACTCGATCTCGAAGGCGACCGGCTTTGCGGTCTATCCCGTGTTCAGCAATGCCGCGGACCTCGAAGCGACGCGCCGCCGGCTCACGACGAACAACGGCGGCGGGACGACTAACGGGGGCGAGCCTCCTCGCGAGTGACGCCGCCTTCGGCGCCACGGAACAGGTAGCCGACCCCGGGCACGGTCTGGATCACATCGCGCGGCTTGCCATCCGCTCCGAGCTTCCGCCGAAGGCGACTGACATTCAGTTTTACGAGGTCACCACCGACGTCCGCGTCATAGCCCCACACGCCCTCGAGGATCTCCTCCTGCGTGAGGACGCGGCCGGGGTTCGCCATGAAATGTCGCAGGAGCTTGAACTCGGTGGGCGACAGATGCACGGGCACTCCGTCAGCGCGCACCTGGTGGGTCGCCTCGTCGAGGATCAGGTCGCCGGTCTTGTAGATGGCGGGCGCCGGTCGACCGCGGGTGCGGACCGAGCGGCGCAGTATCGCCTTCACGCGGGCCACGAGCTCCTTCGGACGGAACGGCTTGGTGATGTAGTCGTCGGCACCAAGCTGCAGACCGCGGAGGATGTCGCTTTCGTCCTGACGCGCGGACAGCAGGAGCACGGCGACGTGCTCGTCTACGTGTCGGATCCGCTCCAGCACCACGAAACCAGCGAGCTTGGGCAGGTTGATGTCGAGGATCACGAGGTCGGGCTTGTCGCGTCCGACGGCCTCGACTGCGGACTCTCCGTCGTAGGCGCGGGACACGTCGTAGCCCTCACGACGAAGCGCGTACTCGAGAAGCTCCACGAGGTCGCGGTCGTCGTCAACGACTAGAAGCTTTATTAGTCCTCTGCCTCCTCAGCCAAGTGGCGAGCCTTCGGGAGTGTGAAGTGTACCGATGTTCCGCGTCCAGGGGTGCTCTCGATCGAGATGTCGCCGCCTTGCGCGTGGACGATGGCGCGGCAGATCGAGAGACCGAGGCCGAGCCCGCCCGCCTGCTCCCGGACGGTGCGAGACCGAAAGAAACGCTGGAACAGGCGGTTCTGCTCGTCGAGGGGAATGCCCGGGCCCTCATCGGCGACCGTAATCCGCACGAACCCGTCGACGCTCTTTGCGCCCACGGTGACGCGGGTGCCCTCCGGCGCGTACTTGCTCGCGTTCGAGATCAGGTTCGCGAAGACCTGGGTCGTCCGCCTCTCGTCGGCGAGGACCCGGTCGGCGTCCGCATCGAACGCCCTCACGAGCTCCTGGCCCTTCGACTCGAGCATTGGCTGGATGAAGGCCATCGCCTCGGACAACGAGTGCTTGAGGCTCGCGGTCTGTGCCCGCACCTGGAACGTGCCCGCCTCGATGCTGCCTGCATCCATGAGGTTCTCGACGAGGTGTTCGAGCCGCAGGGCGCTCCGCCGGAGCGCCCCGGCCAGCAGGGCCAGCTCGTTGCGCGGCATGTTGAGCGCGTCGTCGACGACGAGGTCGAGAGACGCGATGAGCCCGGAGATCGGCGTCCGCAGCTCGTGCGCGACTTCCATGAGGAACTCCTCCTTCAGTCGGAGGAGCTCCGCCTGCGCCGTGACGTCGCGCACTGTGTGCACGGCGCGTCCGCCCGGAAGGGTGGTCGACATCATCTCGAGGACACCCATTCGCTCCTCGCGCGGGAACCACGCTCGTCGCATCAGATGGCCGTCCGTCTCCTGGATGCGAGTCGCACCCGAAACGAGGAGAAGCTCCTCGAAGCTATTCCCGACGAGCGAGTCCTCGCCGAGGATCATGAACGCCGCGGGATTGGCGCTCACGACGACACCTTCTTGGTCGGTCAGGATGATGCCGTCGGTGAGCGCGACGAATGCCTCGGCAAAGGTCGCCTGATCGAGGGCGGCATCTTCGCGACGCCGCCCGGTGACCCGTCGTCGTTCCGCGGCTGCTGCCGACTCGTCGGTCATGCGAACGGGATCCTCAAGCGCACGCGCGTGCCCTGGCCGGGGCTCGAGTCGAGCGACAGCTGTGCCCCGATGAGTCGCGCGGACTCGCGCATCTGTAAGAGGCCGAGGTTACCGCGTGACGCGTAGCCCTGGAGCGTGTCCGCAACATCGAACCCCTTTCCGTTGTCTTCGACGATCACGACGACTGCGGCCCCGTCCTCGTAGACATCGATCGACACCTCGGGTGCGCGGCCCGTCTTGATCGCGTTGTTGGCGGCCTCGCGGATGACCGTGAACGCGCCCGCCTCCACCTCGGGGGCAAAACGGCGGTCGGCTTGGACCCGTCGCGCGACCACGTGCGAACCATTTTGACCGTTGATGCGCTCGGCGAGGGCGCGAGCCGCCGCACCGAGTCCACCGTCCTCCAGCACGACCGGCCGCAGGGCGAAGAGGATGTCGCGGAGGCCTTTCTGCGACTCGAGGAGCCGGCCGCGAAGCTGTTCCAGGTCGGCCAGGGCCGCCGGCACATCGTGTTGAGCTCGGCGCTGCGCGAGCTCTATACCGAGGACCGCGTTGGCCAGTGTCTGGGCGACGCCATCGTGGAGATCGCGAGCCAGACGGTGGCGTTCTTCCGCTGCGATCTTCGCGACGCGAAGCCGCTCGGCCGCGAGATCGGTGGAGAGCTGCACGTACTCGAGCGCGATGCCCGCCGACGTGGCCAGCGAGACCGCGTAGCGCTCATCGCCGGAGCGAAACGGACCGTCCGCGTGATTCACCGCCTGCAGCACGCCGAGACGCCGGCGGTCGCGCGAGTCGATCGGCACGACGAGGATCGAGCGCGAACGGAACCCTGTACGCGAGTCGACGCTCGGGTCGAAACGCGGATCCGCATACGGATCGTCTATTCGAAGCAGCGTGCCGGTTCGGGCCACCTCCGCCGCGAGGCTCCGACCGTCGAGCGGCAGGCGGATCTCGCCACCCTCCGTGACCGCGCGCGACCAGAGCTCGTTTCGGGTCTGGTCGACGACGTAGAGCGTTGCGCGCTCGGCATCGAGCATGGACGTCGCCGCGAGCGTGATGCGCTGGAGGACCTTCTCGATGTTCGCCTCGAGCGCGAGTTCGCGCTGGAGCTCGAGCAGCGTTTCGAGCTGCTTCGCCTCGCTCAGCGGTGCCACCTTCGCGGATTCTCGCGCCTGCCGTAGTCGGCCGTCTACGCCTAGCGACCCGCGATTTGTCGCACAGTCTCCAGCGTGTCGATCTCGCTCACCGGCTTGTCCGGGCGAAGGCGCGCGATCCGCGGGAATCGCATCGCGTAACCGGACTCGTGACGATCGCTCGGTTGGATCTGATCGAAAGCGACTTCGATGACGGTGTCGGGTACGACCGTTCGTACGCGCCCGTAGTCCCGGACGGTGTGCTCGAGAAAGTACGTCGTCATCTCGGCGATTTCTTTGTCGGTGAGTCCCGAGTAGGCCTTGCCGATGTTGAGGAGCCGCTCGCCGTCACGAATGGCGAAGGTGTAATCGGAGAGCACCCCGCGGCGTTTCCCATGGCCCCACTCGACCGCGGTCACGACGACATCAAGCGTTCGGAGCGGGCGCTTCACCTTGAGCCACTCCATGCCGCGACGGCCTGGCCGATATGGGGAGCGGGGGTCCTTGACCATCAGGCCCTCGTTGCCGCGCTCGCGCGCCGCCGCGAACTCACGCTCGAGGAGGGCAACGAGCGCCTCGCCCGACGAGTCGACACGCTGGCGCTCCGCGAACATCACCGGCGGAACGATCGGCAGCGCGCGCAGAATCTTCTGGCGTTCATCGAATGACGCGTCGAGCAGCGCGTGACCATCGCGTTCGAGGATGTCGAAGGCGACGAGGGTCGACGGCATGTTTGTGCGTAGCTCTGCCGCCACGTTCTTTCGGCCAAGTCGGGTCTGGAAATCGGTGAACGGCACGGCTCTGCCTTCGGAGAACGCGAGCACCTCGCCGTCGATCACGTAGGTGCCGGGAATCGCGAGGAGCGGCTCAACGAGCTCCGGGTACCGACTCGTGATCCGATCGAAGGTGCGTGAGTACACCTCGACACGATCACCGGCCTTGTGCACCTGCGCGCGGATGCCGTCGTACTTGTCCTCGATGACGTACGGCGGTGGAAACCGCTTCCCGACCTCCGCGAGCTGCAGGACGGGCGTGGCGAGCATCATCCCAATCGGCAGGAAATGCGCGAGCGTCGGCTCGGCGAGCGTCCCATGCTTCGCTCGGAGCGCGGTTTCGCCGATGTCACCCGTCAGCATGTTCGCGCGCCCAACCGCTTCGCGGTCGCGCGCGAAGGCGCGAGCGATCGCCTCTTCGAGGAGCCCTTCGCGCAGTCCGATGCGTGTCTCGCCGCTCACGATCTTCACCAGATAGCGCGCCTCGTCCGGCGTCGCGCGCGCGAGCGTCGTGCGCAGGAGGTCGCGCTTCGGAGCGACGCCCCGCGCGGCCGCGATCGCGCCGAACGTCTGCTCGACGTCGGCGAGCGTGAGTCGGTCGCCGGCCGCGCTACGCTCGGCGATAAGGTCTGCCGCGACGTCGCCGAGGTCGGCGTGGCGCTGATACGACGCGGCCATGTCATCGCCGGTCTTTCCCGATCGCTCGAGGAGGACGTCCGAGAGCGCGCTCCAGCCCACCGATAGGACGCGCTCATCGCGGCGGGGGAACGGCGCTCCGGCGAAGAGCCGAGCCGCGATCTGCAGATCCGAGTCGTCGAGCGTGCCGAGGTACCGCGCTAACGCGGCGTGCTTCTCGAGCTTCTTGGGAGTTGCCCGAACAGCATCCGCCGTGCTAACCCATGCCGCGAAGGAGGTGCTCACGTGGGCCTTGTCGAGCTGATCATCGTCATCCTTGTCATTCTCTGGCTCCTCGGCTATTTCGGCCGAGGCCGGATCAGCGCTCCGGCGTTGAGCGGGAATTGGATCCACACCTTGCTGGTCATCGTCGTCATCCTCGTGATCCTGCGAGTTCTCAGCATCATCTAGCCGACCTCGCGACGCTTGGTGCGCGGCTAGTCTCTAGCTGTGGCCGACCGCCCCCGTTACCTCTCCGTCCCATACGGCGAAGGAGAGCTCGAGTTCATGCTGCAGCCGTGGTTCGACCTCGACATCGTCGAGTCGGCCGCTGCGACGCCAGTCGCGGATCTCGCGGCGGAGACCGTTCGGCGCCTTCAGTCACCGCTTAGAGGTAAGCGTCTCAAAGACCTGGCGGCCGAGGCGGTTGATGCTGCGCCGAACGCACGCGCGGTCATCGCGGTGACGGACCTGACGCGCGGGTCGCCCGACGGTGTGCTCGTGCCGCCGCTCCTGGATGAGCTCAACGCCGGAGGCATTCCCGACACGCGGATAACCGTCATCGTCGCCGTGGGACTGCATCGCGCGACGACGGACGCGGAGAAAAGGGAAAAGCTCGGCTCGGTCGTGGATCGGGTCCGCGTCGTCGACTCGGACGGCCGCAATCCAGCCATGTGGGCCGATCTCGGGGCGATTCCGCCGTACGATGTGCCGGGCTTCACGCAAAAGCTCGTCAAGGACGCGGACCTCGTCGTTGCGACCGGGATCGTCGAGCCGCACCAGTACGCCGGCTACTCCGGCGGCCGCAAGACGGTCGCGATCGGATGCGCCGGCGAACCCGTGATCACCGCGACGCACGGCATGCGCTTTCTCGAGGACCCGGGCGTGCGGCTCGCGAAGATCGACGGGAATCCCTTCCACGAGACCGTTCGCGAGATCGCGCGCCGGGCGGGTTTGCGCTTCTGCCTGAACGTCGTGACGGACGACCGCGAGCGCGTTGTCGCGGTCGCGGCGGGGGATCCGGATGCGGTCCTGGCCGACCTTGTCGCGAAAGCCGCGGCCTGGTACACGCGGCCGATCGCGAAGCAGTACGACATCGTGATCGGCGGCGTCGGACATCCGAAGGACGTGAATCTCTATCAGGCGTCGCGCGCCGCGACGTACCTGCGCTTCGCGCCGACACCGGTCGTTCGTGAAGGCGGCGCGATCATCATTCCTGCGCGTCTCGAGGAGGGCGCGGGCGACGGGCCGGGTGAGCAACGGTTCCTGGCCGCTCTCGAGCGCGCGGAATCGCCAGCCGCGGTAGTCGATGCGGCGCGCCGGCATTTCTCCGGGGGAGAACAGCGCGCCGTGATGGTCGCGCTGACGCTTCAGTGGTGCCAGATCATCGTTGCCGCGTCGGAAGCACCGGAAATCGTCCGCCTCGCGAAATTGCGCGCGGCCGTCGACGTCGAAGAGGGCCTCGATATCGCGTACGAGCACATCGGACGGCCAGCGAGGGCGTCCGTCCTGCTCGTCCCTCGCGCGCTGCACACGCTCCCGGTCATCCAGTCCGGCGTCGGCGTTTAGCCGCCGTGCATCCCTCGGCGGCCGAGCGGCGCCGCCCGTTGATGGCGGCCGAGATCGCGCGCGTAGTCCGGGCTCTGGGCGAGAACGTTGTCGGGCTCGACGCTACGCCGCTGGTCGGTGGGCTCGATACGGCGACGTACCGGCTCGACGTGCGTCTCTCCGATGGCACCGCCAGGAGTCACGTCCTTCATCACTACCGCGGATGGGACCCCGTGCGTGCGCGTGACCGCGTGAACCGCGAGCGCCGTCTGCTCGAAGCGCTCGCGCCGCTCTTTCGGTGGGCGCCTCGGACGCTCCTCTCCGACCCGGATGGCGCGTGGCTGGGTGAACCCGCGACCGTGCTGACGTATCTGCCCGGTGCGCCCACGCCACCGCCCCAGGTCGCCAGTGGCCCGGCGCGCGACACATGGATCGAGGAATTCGCACGCCCTCTCGTGGCGCTCCACGACATCCCGCTCGGCCGGCTGCCTTCAGACTGCCGCACCGACGACCCGGACGGTGGCCTTGAAGGGGTCGCACGGGAGGCACGCGACGACGATCTCTCGCGAGCGCTTCTTGCGGCTCTGCGTCGAACGGGACCGCCAAGAGCCGCGCCGAGGGCGCTCCTGCATCACGACTACTGGTATGGCAACACGCTCTGGTCCGATGGGGGTCTTAGCGGTGTGATCGATTGGATCTCCGCGCGTATCGGTGACCCGCAAAAGGACGTGGCGCTCGCGCGATGCGACCTCGCCGTCACGCTCGATCTGCGCGCGTCGAATGAATTCGTCGATCGGTACCGCAGCCTCGGCGGCCCGTGGGGCGCGTTCGCCTATTGGGATCTGCTCTGGGCGCTCATGGGATACCGCTGGATCGAGGAGTGGCTCGGAGGCTACGCGGAGCTTGGATTGTCCGACCTTTCGCTCGAGGAAGGGCGCGCGCGAATCGTCGCGTTCGCCGAAAGCGCGCTGCGGGCAGCGTCGGCGTCGTGACGCGCCACGCGGGCGACGTTGGCACGTGACTCGCTAGAGTCGGCTCGTGGGCTGCTGTTTGGGCGGGTGCGTGCGTCTACTGGTGTTCACGTTGTGGCGCGCGATAGCCGCCGCGCTCCTCGCCGTGTTGCTCACGCGCGTCGACGCGTTCGTCGAGGACCGTCACAGCGATTCGCTGACCGGTAAGGCGTGGCGCGCCTATCGGACTCGCGGGAAGAAGAGCGTCCGTCGGGGCACGCCTCCGGACGCGGGCGGCGCGATCGATACGAGCGGGCGGCCGCGGCCCTAGTGAGGGAGGGACGGTAGCAGCATCGTCCGCGCGACCCGCGATCGCTGGGGACATCTGCGTCCTTCTCGCGCACTCCCATTCGCTCCCGAAACCGGCGGCGAGGTTCGTCGACAGGCTGCGGGCTGATTTGAATGGCGAGGTTGTCGAGCCGCTCCACGTGACAGTCGATCGGGTCGCGACAGATGACACCGCCGCGCTCATTCGAGCTGTCCATGAATCAGCTCGACGTCTGCGTCCCATTCCGATCCGCGTCGAACGGCTCTACTTCCTGCCGTCGCGGTCGCGCGGTCCGGAGATCGTGAAGCTCGAGGTCGCACCCGACGCAATCCTCGATGAAGATATGAACGAGCTCCTAACCGCGTTCCGCCGATGCGGTCTTCCGTCGCTGTATCCGAGCGATCGGGCGAAGCCCACCGTCACAACGCTCCAACGGGTGACCCGCCGCGATTCGGTCGAGGCGGATGTGTCCGGGCTGCCGCTCGAGCTCTTCGTCGCGGACCGTGTGATCGTCTCGCGCATCACCGGTCTCGCACGCTACGAGATCCTCGACACCGCGGCCATACCCGCGAGCGGATAGCCTCTCGCCGATGCCGATCGCGATCTTCGACATGGACGGCGTGCTCTACCGCGGCGCCGAGGTGATGCCGTACGCGCGCGAGGCTCTCGATCGTCTACGGCGCGCGAACTGGGACGTCTTCTTCGCGACGAACAACTCCACGGCGACCCGCGACGATTACGTCCGTCGCCTGCAGACGCTCGGGCTCGGGGGTGACCTCGATCACATCGTCACCAGCGCGTACGCCACCGCGCATTACTTAGAGCGTCGCCGTCCGAAGCCGAAGGACGTGCTCGTGATCGGAGCCGACGGCTTGCGCGAGGAGATCCGCGCCGTCGGCATCGGAGTGCGCGACGCGGACGCCCTTCCGGGCTTGAATCCGCCTCCCGCCGCGGCCGCGGACGGCGCCGACCCGGGCGCGATGCGGCGTTACCTCGTGTCGCTGGACCTGCCTCCGGCGTGCGACACGGTCGTCGTCGGCCTCGACCTTCACCTGACGTACGCAAAGATCGCCGAAGCACAGCGGGCTATCCTCGCCGGCGCCGACTTCGTGTGCTCCAACCGCGACCGGGCCTACCCGGTCGAGGGGCGGCTCCTTCCGGGGGCGGGGACGATCGTCGCGGCGATCGAGGTCGCGACCGGCGCGAAGGCGCTCTGCATCGGCAAGCCCGAGCCATTCCTCTTCCAGGAGGCGATCCGGAGAGCGGGGAAGCAGGACGGCCAAGTGGTCGTGGTAGGGGACTCGACCGACTACGACATGGTGGCGGCGCATCGTGTCGGCGCCGCCGGTGTGCTGATTACGACGGGTCTCGACGAGAATGCGGCGTTGCCGACGGCCACCGGGGACGCGGTCCCAGACCGCGTGATCCACGCGCTGAATGAGCTCTTCGACCTGCCCGAGTTCGCGGGGATCTAAAGGCCGAGAAGCTCCCAGCTGACGCCGCTTGGGTCGCCCAACACCGCCTGCCCGTCAGCGTCCGTCCAGGCCGTGCCGCGTTCGCTGGATTCGCTTCGGGCCCAACCGGTGCCGGCCGCCGCAAGGAGTGACGCGGCCACCAGCGACGCGATCAGGGTCGTCTTCAACCTCCGCATTGCTCGCCCCTCCCGTTAGCTCGCGACCTTCACTGCCTCGAGCGCCTGCTGGTACATGTGCTCGTGCTGGTGCATGTGGACCGCTTCCTTGCCTCGCGCCACGCGCCGGCGCTCCTCGATGCACACCTGGATGAACGCCTCGACGACGACCGGATTGAACTGCGTCCCGGCATTCGCACGGAGCTCGCGGAGCGCGTGCTTCGGTCGGAGCGCAACGCGGTAGGGTCGCGCGCTCGTCATCGCGTCGAAGGCGTCGGCGACCGAGATGATCTGCGCGGCGAGAGGGATCTCGTTCCCTTTCAGACCGTGCGGGTACCCCGTGCCGTCGAAGTTCTCATGGTGCGCGAGGACGAGCGGGCGGATCCGTTCGAGCATCGGCACGTTTCCGAGAAGGCTGGCGCCGATCGTCGGATGGGCGCGCATCTCGACCCACTCTTCATCGGTGAGCTCGGAGGACTTCGAGAGGAGCGACTCAGGAACCCCGATCTTGCCCACGTCGTGGAAGAGCGCGCCCAGTTTTATCGCGGCGATCTCCTCGGTGCCCAGGCCCAGCTTGCGGCCGACCTCGACCGAGTAGTGCATGGTCGTCGCGGCGTGACCGGAAAGATGCGACTCCTTCGCCTCGAGGGCACCGATGAGGGCACCGATCACGGACACGTGTGATTGCTCGAGACGGTCGTTGCTCTGCCGCAGGAGCTCGTTGACCGAGCTCAGCTCCTCGTTCCGCTGGCGCACCTCCGTCGACTTCGACATGTAGAGGCGGAACGAGTACCAGGCCACGAAGAGCGGAACCGTGAAGACGAGGACCCCGAAGAGGCCAAGTGCCTGATAGGCGAGCGCGAGCGCGGCGCCCTGCACAGCGGTCGCCCCGAAGTTCACCGGCATCCAGCTGTAGTTGGTCCGCCATACGGCGACGACGTTTTGTCCTTCGGACATGGCGATCGCGATCGCCGTCAGCGTCGAGTTGACCGCGAAGTAAGCGGCGGCGGACACGGCGACCGCGATGAGCGTCGGCGCAATCGCGCCGGGCGGAGTGAGTCCTCCGCCGAGGCGGTAGAGCTCGCCCGCGGCGAAGGCGGAGACCGCGAACGATCCGAAGTTGAAGGCGATCTTGCGCAGAGGCTTGCGCCGCGGCGTCAGCGAGTTCACGAGCGCCTGCGCGAGGCTCACCCACACGCCGACACCGGTGCCGTAAAGAACGTAGGCGGCAATGACCGCGGCAAACGACACTGAGATCGCGCTCGAACGGAAGAGGAATACCGGGACTCGCTGCGCGACGCACGCCAGGACGATGAGGACCGTGATCATCACCGGGTCGAGGGTCGCAAGATCCTGCGCCCGCGAACCGGCCGCCAGCGCGATCAGTCCGGCGCCCGCCACCGCCGCAACGTAGGTGTCGACCCTTCCCTTCATCTCAGTCCCTCCCACGCGACCCGCTCCCATGACAAGGAGTTCCACGAGATGCCCTCCCAGCTGATGGCCTCCCATGAGACGCCCTCCCATGAGACGCTCTCCCAGGAGATGCCCTCCCAGGAGATGCCACCACTGCCGACGCTGGCGCCCGATGACGCGAGGAGCCTCATCAGCAGTGACGAGGGGACGAGGCCGGCGTTGACCGTCGCCGGAGCCGCCCAGAGTGGGTTGTCCGCCAACAATCCCGGCGTCTTCGAACCCCAGACGTTTCGGGATCCGGCCACGATCGCGCCCTTGACCTGAGTCGGCGTGTACCAAGGATGTAGTTGCAGCACGAGCGCTGCGACCCCCGCGGCCATCGCGTTCGAGACGGATGTACCCGTCATCCTCGCGTACTCAGACAGGGTCGGGTCGTCGCTCGCCCGTAGCGAGACGACGTGTTCGCCGGGGGCCAGCACGTCCGGCTTCACGAATCCATCCAGCGTCGGTCCACGACCGCTGAACAGCGACTCCCGATCGTTCCCCGTACCCGCAGTGCCCTGATCGTCGAACGAGCCAGTTGTCAGGATGAATGGATCCGCACCGGGCATGGCGACTGTGCCCGGTAGAGGGCCGCCATTCCCGGCGGCCGCGACGACGGTCACGCCCGCGAACCAGGCCGACTCGACGACCGCCGCCAGCAGGTCTTGTTGGTATGAGGAGACTTGGCGTGCCCCGAACGAAAGGTTCAGGACCCTGATCCCGTACTCGACCCGATGCGTTAGGAGCCAGTCAAAGGCCGCGAGGACCGCGTGCTGGCTGCCGTTCCCGTTCGCGTCGAGCACCCGAAGCGAGACAAGCTTCGCGTCAGGCGCTACGCCCTTGAAGGTCGATCCGTGCGCCGCGATCAGCCCCGCGAGAAACGTCCCGTGCCCAGCTGGATCGAGCTGCGATGCGCCGTCGCCCACGAAGTCGACGCGGGCGAGGACGGATCCAGCGAGGTCCGGGTGGGCGGCGATCCCGGTGTCCATCAAGGCGACCGTGATTCCGCGACCTGTCGAAGAACCCCAGGCCTGAGGCGCGTCGATCGCCGCGACGCCGGCGGACGGCTTGATGTCGGCGCTGAAGCCGCCGGCGGCCGTGACTATGGAGTCGGATGCGATCAAGCGGACGCGTCCGTCCCTGCGCACCGCGTCGACCGCTTGCCCCGAAAGGTGGGCGGTGACCATGTCGAGCTTGTCGAGAGCCGCGACATCGGTCGCTCCGGCGGCCGTCGCTTTTGCGGCTACCGCGCCGGCGCTCCCGTGTGAAACCTGGATGAGGGCGTAGTCACCTGTCGCCAGATCCGGATCGATCGGAGCGGTCCAACTCGTGCCCGGAAGCGCCGTGACGAGAAGCGCGAGCGCAAAGAAGGCGGTCAAAAGGCGCCTCGCGGTATCACCCATCTGCCCCGTCATTTCCCCCGTTACTCCCAGAGCCAGTAGTACCTGCCCACCCAGGTGAAGGTCATCCCCTGTGCGGGTGATGTTCGCCGCAGCACGCCACCGCGCAATGCCCTGGGAGGCGTTCGAGCGGCGGTCGACACTGAGGCGACACGTCCGTTCGCGGGTTCTCGATCACATGCGTCAAAGCAGCACCGAACGCGTGATCAGAACTAGTTCAGGTGCATTAGCCGGCGCGTCGGATGCGCTGGTAGAGCTCGCGCGTCGCCGCTTCGGGCTCGGCCCCGAGGTCGCGGTGGAGCATCGCCTCGAGCGCCTGGTAGTGACGGACGGCGAACGCGTGATCGCCCGACTCGTGGTGGGCGCGCATGAGCAGGCGATGCGCCTCCTCGTCGTAGGGCGCGAGCTCGAGGAGCTTCTCTAGCGGCCGCACCGCCGCCTTCGGCTCCTTCCATTCGAGCTCGAGCGTCGCGAGCTCCTTCGCCGCTCCGACGAACTGGCGGTCCGTCTCTTCACGCTGGCGGTCGATCCAGGGGGCGCTCAGATCCGCGAGAAATTCTCCGCGATGCACGGCGACCGCTGCGCGCAGGTACTGGATCGCCTCGCGCGACCGCCCGGATTCCTGCGCCTCGCGACCGCGTCGCAGCGACCGCCGGAACACCTCGAGGTCGACGTGGATGGATATCGGGAGTGCGAGCCGATATCCGGTCTCGGTTCGCACGACGCTCGTCGCTTCCGATGCGCCCGCCGACGCCAGCGCCTTGCGCAGCGCATGAAGCGTGAAGTGGAAGTTTGAGAGCGCCGACGCGGGGTCGGTCTCGGGCCACAGCTGCGCGACGAGCTCGTCTCGAGACACGGCGCGTTGGCGATCGAGCAGCAGCAATGCGAAAAGCTCCTTCGCCTTGCTCGTGCGCCAACCGCGGTCGCTGATGCGCGAACCGCCCGCGCGGAGCTCGAACGGACCGAGCACGAAGGCTTGAATGCTCTCGGCGACCGACGAGGGGATCGCCTGTGCCGGGGTTGGCGCAGCGGGCTGTAACAGCGTCGCGAGGGTCCGCGTGTCGTCGGGGTTCAGCTCGAGGTCGCCGAGCCGCAAGCGAAGAGCATCCGCGAGCGCGGGACGCAGCAGCAGGAAGTCGCGATAGCGCTCGGCCGCGACCGCCCGCAGAGCCACTCTGGTCGCGGCCGGTTCGTCGGCGATCGGCACCGCGAGCAGGGTCGCCTTCGCTTCGAAATATCGCCCGCGGATCGCATGCGCCGACACGCGCGCTTCGTGATAGGCGCGGAGCGCGGCTTCAC
>Ga0075433_10002755_pt1 | contig 13443 bp, 10 predicted proteins | sample RhiMethybrSRZTD2_FD_75299 | JGI IMG/M metagenome (GOLD analysis project Ga0075433, IMG submission 75299) | Populus rhizosphere microbial communities from Tennessee, USA - Rhizosphere MetaG P. TD hybrid SRZTD2 | ecosystem: Host-associated > Plants > Roots > Rhizosphere > Soil | place: USA... | reverse complement strand
TCAGACCGGCGCTCGATGGGTGGCCATTGAGGATGTGGCTGATACCGAAAGTGCCGTCCAGATCATTGGGCGGCGACCTTTGTTTTTTCTGCGGAGCCGCTTGGGGTGAGAGCCGCGACTTGGAGTCGGCGGCGAGACGATCGAATTACACCTAAGATTTCCTGTAAGCAACAAAAAAGGAACACAATTACAAGCGAGATGTCCCCTATCAAAAGTACAAAGCACATACCTAGTGGATTGAATTCATCCTGGGTCACGGTTTCCCCTTCGGAGTTATCTCCATGTTGTGCTCATCTATTGAGGGGCGGCTAGGCCAATCCGATCTTCCAACGAACAAAGCGTAGCGGCTCCTCAATATGCTAGAAACCCTACTCCACGACGTCTAAGGTCAGAATGACCTCTGTGGTTGCCGGTCTAGATGCCGGTGGTTCGTGAAAGTCACATTGTGCCCTCATTGTCTAGAATGACAACTTTGGGCCCCACATCTCCCGGAATCGAATGTGGCTACCAACGATGCTCCAAAGCGGCAGACCCTGGGGAGGGGTCATTTCTCCCCTCACACTAAGCCTTCGCGATAGGTCCAGGCCAAAGTCAGCAGACCAATGGGAAAGGGTGAAAACGTGCGGAATCATACATTCAATCGCTCGGAGATGGCAATTAGAATTTGTGGAAAGAACGGAGCGCTGCCCGGCGTCGCGTGCTAATTTTCAGATCTTCGACGTTCGATTCCGTCTGGTGGCAAATGGCGCTTTTGACGCCGCTCGCCGACAATGCCGCTGTTCAGGAGCACGTTGACAATATGCCCATAGTCTTCGTCCAAGACGCGAATAATATCGGGAACCGTGAGTTTGTGGTTGATGAATAGGTTGCAGATAGTTACCTCTCGCTTCGTTTTGGAATCCAGACCGGTGGTATCCGGCGGGACGGCAAACTTCCGCCGAATGGGGAAACCATCAATGGTGTTTCTCATTAGAGAGTTTCTCCTCTCAGGAGGATACTCTTAGCTATCGGTAGGGCGGTTAGAAGCGATTATCGGAAAAGAACTTTTCTCGAAGGCCAATCAATGCGTACAACTCTCTTGGAGGGAAAGAGGTATCAAGGAAGACGGTAGGTTTGATGGGTCAGAAGCGGTCAGTGGGAAGGAGATTTGGGACCTTCCAAGCCCTCGGTGTCTCTCTTGCTTGGAAGGGGTGGTGTGCAGAACGTCGCTGACGCTCACGTACACTTCATCAAATCTCCTTCGCATTTTTCAGACTATCGAGCCGGACTGCAAAAGACGGTTCAAAAGGGGACAAAACTGATTGCAGAAAAAGGAGTGCTGCCACTTGTTTCACTCCTCGTTGATGAGTGCTCACCAAGAACCTGAAATTGTAGTTCCGCAGGGAAAGCGCAAACGGGGTATGTGTACGTCTGAGCGGCGACGTTCCCAAACCACTTGGAGACTTTATGGACTAACCTTGGGCCAACCAGATGACGAGGAGAATAGGGCCCCAAACCAGCAGCAAGACGACAATCATCCAAAGTCCACCGGCCGATCGGAACCGATTTCTCTGCCTTGAAATCTTCTTCTTGTCGTCGATTAGCCCCATTAGAAGAGGGACTCCTTTTTCACTCCTATCTCACCCGAGAACCAAGTTAGGCACTGTTCAATTCAGTACAACCTGAGTCCGAAGACGACATAGGAAACAGGCTTCCCGCTCAAAGCAAACCATCCTTCAGGTGCAACCTGCAATCACCTCCATGTTAAATTTTTGTGAAATATGAGCTCCGTCTTGCCTCAAAGAAGCAGCCCTTACGGGGCATCTAATCATCAATTGCGATGAGTCGGCGCGATTGAATAAGAGGAACGTCTCGACGGCATCACCTGTCGAGACGAGGGGTGGCAAGAAGAACTATAGCGATGGATTTCGGTCCCAGCGTGGCTAGATGGATGTTGTCCTCAGTTAAGTGGGAATTGTTAGGCACCGGTGTTATTGCATTCAGGGGGTGTCCGCTAATCCGGAGTTCACTAACTTCGGGATGGTAACCCAGGAAGTCTTAGGTTGCCCCCGTCTAGTTTTGAACAGCCTGAATGCGACAAGGCCCCCAAGATGGGTCAGCGAACCTAAATCAAAGAAGGGGGAATATATGATATCTGATAACTATAAACAGGTCGTTGGCTGGGCTTTAGTGCTCGGGTTACTTTTGACTCCCGGCCTTTATGCAATGATGTTCGAGGGTCCTGGCAACACAGTGAATGTGACCCTTAGTGAATACAAAATCGACATGCCCAGCACCCTGACCGCAGGAATGACGACCTTCACCGTCACGAACACTGGAAGCAAGAGACACACTCTTGAGATCAAGGGAAACAGCATCGATGAAAAGCTTAAGTCTGCCCTAAAGCAGGGAGAGAGCGGGACTATGCAGGTCGAGCTGAAACCTGGTACTTATACATTCTCTTGCCCCGTGGGGGACCACGAACATAAAGGTATGAGGTTGGAGATAAAGGTGACTCAGTAAGAGGAATTCCAGTCAGAGCTCCACAAATAAGCTATTTTCGGAGCATTCGGTTTGTTGGAGAGACAGGCGTGAACCGCCGAGGCCTAGTCACTGCCTCGGCGGGTCCATTTTCACCCAAATGCATTGGCTCGTCCCGTCTCTGAAACCACAGACCGTCCTCATCAATACGTGTGCGCCGCGGCACCCCTGCCATAACCCAGACCTATCCTTCCGAGAAAATGGGTCGTCCGAATACTCAAGCTTGCCAATCCTTCACTCCAGCCCTGGCGTTATCAGGCCCACATGTGTCAAGCCAGTTGATGAGCTTCCTGCGGCTGTGGCTTCGCTCGCAAACCGGTGCCACGAGTTCGCCGATTGTACAGCGTTCGCTCTTGGAAGGGCCGAGATAGCCCTAGCCAAGCATTGAGCCGGCCGGCAGGTTGGCCACGGGACAGCGCGCCTTGCGCAACACTCGCTCTGAGGTGGTTCCGCGCAATCCGTCAAGAAAACCTTCTGGGCCGTCCGTCGTCATCACGATTAAGTCCGCTGCAAGTTCCGCCGCAGTTTGCAGGATGACATCGGGGGGATTGCCAGTCTTGGCCACGCGGTTCCAAGTCCAGTCAGTATTTTCCGGGAGCTTCACGTTAGTCATCTCGCTCGCAGGCCCCGCGTGCAGCAACGTGACGGTGCCTGCAGACAACTGGAGGTTTCGGATGAGACGTACGGCGGCTTCCACGGCCGGCTGTGGACGCGGCTTGCTCGCTACAGGAATAAGAATGTTCCGCAGCGTGACAGAGCCATCCTCTCTAGACACGAAACCTTCCACGCCATGGGGGAGAAAAAGCGTTATTTGTGCGGCCCCACGTGCGATCGGTTCACCTACCGATTTCTCCAGCCAGCGCATGCGGCCCTCGCGCTGACGCACCGCCAGCACGATCAAGTCGACGGGATGCTTTGCCAGGTAACCAAGGCACGCTTTGACCGGGTCTTTACTCGAAGCTATGACCTTGCGAACGTCGATACCCAGCTGTTCGACCGCGCTTCTGGGACTTCCTTTCGGGAGGAGTTTCCAGCGCTCCAACGTATCGCGCACACCGGGGAAGTCCTGCCATGCTACATTCAAACCTCCTGTGACGTGCAGCATGCTGAGTCTGGCCTGGGCCACTAGCGCGATCTTCAAGGCATGCACAAAGGCGATCTCGCTGGCTTGGGAAAAATCTGACGGATGAAAGATGGATTGAACTTTGACTGCCTTAAAAGAGTTGTTGATCTGGCTCATGATATTTGCTCTGTATGTGATGTTATCGTCTCATTTTGACGCATCACCGAGACTAAGAAAAACACCAGCGCGATGAACTCAAGAGTGGGAGAAAGCAGCTACTCACCGTCGTTATGACCCAGAACCCATGGGTCGACACCGATACGGCGGCATGCCCGGACAACGTCACTCGCGGATTTCACTCGATCAACATCAATCCGTCTTGCTGGAGCCCACAGACCGCGCGGGGTTCGAGGACCAACAGCTTCAGTTATTTCAGATAGATTCTAGCCACAAAGGATTCGAGAACCACGGGAGCAGGAGGAAGGCTCCGCAGCGACAGTGAAGATGCCCGCGACAATCGGGTCGGCCAAGCCAACAACAGTATGTCTGATTTCCGGTACGTTGTGAAGCCAGCCTGTTCCCCCACTGGTGTTGTATGTGATTAGGATTGGTAGGACGTTGGTCTGGCTGCTAGCTTCGAGGCGTCAGGTTGTCCCTTGACAAGATCAGGAAGCACTGATCGGGTGATTCATTGCCGATTCCGTCGCGATGGAGTCGGAGTCCCAATCGTATCCGAGTAGGAAGGTCAGGACGAGTCAGGAAGAAGTATCTGCTGGGCGGCATATTGCTGCATTGGACACCGATATTCGCCGCTATCGGGGATTACCCACGATCCGGGCATGGAGCAGGCGAAAGCTACTTCGAAAAATCACCGCTGGTCGGCCCGAATCGGTCTTATAGGATGAGAGGGCTTCCTTAGAAAGCAGGTCTTGCCCAAAGCCAGCTGCGCCGAAAGCGCTGAAAGAAATCGTAAAGCAGAAATAAAGGTGCGAAACCAAAAAGCCGGCGATTTTGTTTCGCCGGCCTCTGAGACTACCCCATCGATTCAGTGTGCCATGGTGGCCGTCACCGAGTGACCGGAATGCTCACTTCCCGGTCCAACGCCATGGCAATTTCTGTCCCGGAACCGATCTGAACGTCATTTCCCTTGGACATTAGGGCACCCAGCGTTCCAGCGCCCGCACCCACAGCCGCACCGATCCCGGCTCCCTTTCCGCCTCCAGCAAGTGCGCCGACCAGCGCCCCGGCACCAGCCCCACCACCAATGAAAGCCACGTTACGCTTGGTAGTCGACTTACCTGCGACTTCGCCTTCCTGTGCTACCTCCCGCTTCTTACCTTTTTCATCCTCCAGGCTGGCGAGCGACCCGTGAATTTCGACCTTCTCTTGGCTCGGAAGTTCCAGTTCGTAAAACGCTACAGCAACACTTCCGTTCTGTCTTCGCTCAGCGGGCGACACTTGAGTGACGCGACCACGAACCGTGCTTCCTTCGGGGATCACGACAGTATTCTCAACGACCACCGGGGCCGTGACGCGAGCGCTAAAGACATCGCCTTTCTGGGCTGTGCGGGAGCTCAATCCCTGGTTGAGCTGCAGCTGGACAACAGTGTCTACGGGCACCTGAATGACAACGGGTTTCGCTGGTTGGCTCGGCTGAGATTGAACCTTATTCCTGACGGTAAGGGCTGGTGCAGAGGCTGCCGGCATTGCTAGAGCCGAACCGAACCAGCGTTTCAGAGATACGGTTTCTCCTTGAGCCAGCCGAAAATTAAGTCTCGATCTCTCCCCTGATCGATCCTGAACCGGTCGGCGCAATTCCAGACTTGCGGTCCTGTCCTGAATGGTGAGGTCTTCGACTTCCGATCTCGCTACGACGAAGGACTGATCTGGACGCTCTTCGTCGATGAACACCAGATGATCCCCTGCCATGACGATTTTGCCGGACACGGCTCCAAAGGGAATAGCGAGGTCGGCTTTCTGCATTTGTGCGGTAGTTTGGGCGAAGAGCAGACTAACGCTACAGACCCGGATCGCGAGACTCAAGATAATGATCTTCTTCATCATGATAGGCTCCTTGCGAGGTTTCGGCGCACGATGCCAATTCTCCAAATCCTATTGAAGATCGTGCGGCAATATTGCTTTGGTGAGGTAACAACTTTGCGAGGTGGGTCACGGCACGTCGCTTTCCAATGCCACTATGCGATAGCTCACGCCCTAAACGATTTGGTGTCTGTTATGGATGGAGTCTGTGCGATTCAGGTTCTACCTCAGCTTGAACGGAACCTGGAAAAAATTATCCCTACAGGGACAGATTTGTACCTTTGAAAGGCTGGCTGGTGATGCCAGCCGAGGAAGAAGCGGGCAAGACTGCAATGAGCGCCATGCGAGCCGCCGAGCAGAAAGACTGGCTCTCCCATCGCCTCAATCAACGCAATCCTTCAGGCTGTGCCCCTCCGTCACTTCCGTTTCATACCGACCTCCCGAGCGATGGCGCGCACAAGCGTTCCCGGAGGATCAGCTTCAGAAACTGTCAGTTGGTGCGCTGGTTGGATGACACACTATGTACGAGCACGACAGGGGGCCCGTTAGAGCGGACTTGTCGTAAGAGGCTGTTGCCCCTCCAGGCGATGTGGTGCGTTCCACCGGAGAGTCCCTCAAAATCGAGGCCAGTTGCCACTTCTGGAGGCCACGTCGTGCCTGGCCTTTAGCTGCAGGCTAGCCAGAGCTGAGCAAAGTCCGCCTGCAAAGGATGCGAGGACTCACTATGTCACGAGGACTTCTCACCTCCCGCCAAAGGTGCGAAGGATAAACACCGCGCATGTCGACTGTTAGTTAGAAGTGAGCGGTCCCAGAAGTCCGACTCGTGTTGAAATTTGAAGGCTACTGCATGGTCCTCTCTAACCCACAACACGCCGTGAAGATTGTGCTACTTAAGCGAGCCTTGGTCCCGGCGAGAGTCTAGGCGAGAGGATTGTGGGATTCGGGTTCCTAATGGCTTCGCCTTGATCCTCAGAAGTGGCAGATCGCTCCACCAAGAAGCAGAAGAACCCATGACTTTGAGACACGAGGCTTCCGCGCTTTGCAGTCGTTGTACTTCAGCTGCACCGGCCATATTTTTCGTGGAAAGTGATTTGAGATTCCCCTGCCAAGTCTCCCTCCTGATGTAGATTGGGCCCGGCTTACTGACGCGTTGACAAGGCCAAAAGTCGGGTAAGTCCTTTAAACCGCTCCCGGCATAGAGCACTATTGAACAGCCCGTCTACAGATTCTCTTCAAAATAGACTTGTGGGTATGCATGCAAACCCAAAAGGAGGAAATACAATGTTTGTCAAAAAGACTGTGTTAACGGCGATAGTAACTGTATCGCTGATTGGCTTTGCCGTAGCCGGCAAAAAAGAAAGCGCTGTAGAACACAAAGAAGCAGAGAGAGCCTTGAGCGCAGCCAATGTCGTGAGAGAGCTGATAAATACTCCCGAGTCGAATATTCCGGAAGAGCTCATGAAACACGCTCATGCCATTGCGGTAGTTCCTAACATTGTCAAGGGAGCCTTTGGCGTGGGCGGGACCTTCGGTAAAGGAATTGTATCAAGGCGCATAGCTGACCGAGGCTGGGGAACTCCTGCTTTCATTGATCTGAGCGGAGGGAGCTTCGGATTTCAAATTGGCGTCTCAGTAACTGATCTCGTCTTAGTCTTCACCAAGGAGGATGGGCTCGAGGGCCTCTTCAAAGACAAGCTCGAATTGGGTGGTGAGGCTGGCGCCACGGCAGGTCCAATCGGAAGAGAAGCCGAAGTGGGTACTAATCTGACGTTTGACTCTCCTATCTATTCCTATTCTCGCAGCAAAGGTCTTTTCGCCGGTATTGCTCTGAAAGGAGCAGTGATGACGATAGATGACAGTGCAAATCACAAGGTTTATGGTGAAGGAGTTACTGGCAGGAACATCCTGCTGGAGGGAAAGGTGCCGCCAACTCCAGCAGTACGACCCTTTCTGGTAGCTCTGAAGGAAGCCAGGGCGGAGGCGGTAGCCAGCAGAAAGACTGAGAGCGAACCTGCCGTGTCAGCTAAGAAAGCGGAGCCGGTAGCGACATCGAAAAAAACAGATATCATGCAGGCGCAGAAGTCTCTTCAGGAGAAGGGTTTCTACAACGGATCGATCGACGGTGTGATTGGGCCCATGACTCGCAAGGCCATTCGTGAGTTCCAAAAAGCGGAAAATCTTCCTGTAAATGGGCAGCTGAATGAGCAGACAAGCGCGAAGCTTGGGGTGCCACCTGTTACGATTGGCGAGAACCGAGTAAATCAGTAAGCTTTTGACACAATGCAGGTGATAGGAGCATTAGAATAGGTGTTTGTCTTTTGGGTGGCCGAGCGACGGAGGTAACTCCCCGCCGTTCGGCCCCTCCGCTTGATTCCTCAGCTGCTGTAGAAGTCGAGCGACTGCTCTGCTTCGATCTACATCTTGTTGGGCTGTTGCCCGAAAACGGTAAGAAGGCTTCGATTACTCCGTACAGAATATGATTGAAGCCTCAAATGCAAGCTGGAAAGAGAAATTTGTGCACTTTTGCACAGTTTTGAAAATCTCCTGAATTACCCTCACGCAAGGAAGGAGTTGGCAGGGAGACAATAGTCACATTCTCAACGAAAATTTCCAGGGCTGAACTGAAGACGAGAAGATCTGTTCTTCGCAGGACCGGGGTTTCTCCTCCAGAGAAAAGCTGCGGTTCTCTTTGAAAGAAACAACGCCGCAAATCGATTCCTTCCCAAAAAATTTGGCAGGCAGCGCTGCAATTTCCTATTATTGTTGTGCCTACTGATGAGTTCCATCGACAGCTAAAGCTTGAGAGGGCTAAAGAACACGTTGATAGCCTCAAGCTTGAATCCATTGATGCAATCCCTTCGTTGATGGGCAGGCTAGAACTCAGATTGTGCGGAAGGTTTGGGCAGCACCAGGGTCGTTTTCAGCAAATTAGCGCGTGCCTGGGCGAGATGGTGATAACGCCATCACGAAACTGGAAGTTCTAAATCATATGGTGGGCCGGTGTCCAAAGACGTTATAGGTCGTCGCGTAATTGTTGACTCTCATGCGAGAGATAAGGAGGAATCATGAAAGCTGCCGTTGTCCCCAAGATAGATAGCCAATGGGAGGTGAAAGAAGTTCCGGCACCGGAGCCGGGTCCCAATCAAGTCCTGATCAAAATTCATGCCAGCGGGCTATGTTTCACAGATGTGCATCAGACGCGCGGGGAGATTCCCGGGACTTTTCCAAGAACCTTGGGACATGAGCCGGCAGGAGAGATTGTTGCTGTCGGCACCGGTGTGCGCACGCGCCGCATCGGCGATCGGGTCGGCGTTCCGTGGGTCCAGGCGACTTGTGGGCGATGTGAATGGTGCCTCAGAGGAAAGGCACTGTTCTGCTCCGAACAGATTAGCACCGGAATGCAAATGCCTGGCGGCCATGCCGAATACATGACAGCTTATGCTAATAGCACCGTTCTATTGCCTGAGGGTTTGTCCTACGAGCAGGCAGCACCGATCTTCTGCGCCGGCTATACGGTTTGGTCAGGTCTAAGAATTGCTGACCCCAAGCCACATGAGACAGTGGCCGTCGTCGGCGTTGGGGGCCTCGGTCACCTGGCGGTGCAGTATGCCAAGGCTGCGGGTTTTCAGACCATTGCCGTTTCCCGTTCACCCGACAAAGACAAGTTAGTGCGGGAGATGGGCGCCGACGCGGTGGTGCGAGACGGCAAGGCTCTCATGGCTGCGGGAGGAGCTGACGTGATCCTTGGGACCAGCAATTCGAACGACGCCATGGTAGACTGTGTCCAGGGACTGCGCCCGGACGGTCGCTTGGTCTTAATGGGTTTTGAGGCAAAGCCTCTTCAGTTCTCGCCGATTGATTTCATCACGCGGCGTATCCGCATCCTTGGCAGCAGCCAGAACCATCCGGAATATCTGTATGAGGCTTTGGATTATGCCGCCAAACGAAGAGTAAAGACTATTGTTGAAACTTATCGATTGGATGAGATCGGGAAAGCCTACGATCGCGTAGTCAACGGACGGGTCCGTTTTCGTGCCGTGATTACCCCATAGACCTCGGCCTTCTGGCAGAAACTGCCTAGCCGCTTTAGCCACTGGATGAAAGACAGAGCGGTCTTTCATTGTCCGGCTTCGAGCGGGTTCACTCGCGAGGCTCAGTAAATGGATGGAAGACTTTCGATCTGCCCCTGGCTCCGGAACAAAATAGATCTCCTCGTCGACGAGAGTAAGCACTCATTACCACAGAGGGAAGCACCTGGGCTCTCCTCCCAGCACTGACCAAAGACCTCCGGAATGGTTTTCTTTCGTGCAATAGACGGGTTTGCCGTCGGATGACTAGAGGCCGTCCCGCCTCCATTCCGGGGCCACCCGGACGACTTCTCCGCCGCCTCCTCTGCTGCTAGCAGCGGGTTATATAGATCGGATTCGGTGAGGCTATTCTCGAATTGGATTAGCCCGTTGACCGTGCAATGCTTGAAATGCTTCCCTTCTAATGCTCGCAGTACGCCTCCAAACATCCTCGTCCCAGGGACCATGCAGCGGGGTTTCGCATAACCTGATTTTCATCGCGGCCCACGACTCTAATGGTTCGTCGCTCATTCCCTAAGGCAAGCGAAGCCGCTCCCTGTCATAAATCAGACTCTCGAACGAGATCACACCAGACGTTGTATGTTTCCACTTCAGGTCTTTCCTGAATACGTCTCAGATACTCTCTATGAAGGACAGAACACCAGTACAATGCTTGATTGTAGTAAGGCTCTGGGTCTGCTCCTTCTGAGAGATGATCTCTGACTAGTTTTTTGAATTCTTCTGTCATCTACTGATTGTCGTTCAGCATAACTAGCAAGATGGACTGTTTTCCGTCTGAAGATCGGTTCTGCGACTCTGCGATCGATGAAGGTTGCGACCATGATCTATGCTTGCCTCTAACCACAGTGCGAAAACAAGTGCGAAAGAACACCCTTTTGTCATGGCTTCTCCTAACGACATTTAGGTCTCAGCGGGCCCACGTCTTGCCAATCACTTTCTGTTTGCAATCACCTTGTCCGTAACCTTCGGCTAGGTTGCCGCAGAGATGATCTTCTTGGCTTTCCAGAACGACGCACACACAAAGCACGGTAGAAAGCGAGGACTTCAACAGGGCTGGAACCCCGCCCCTTAACGAAGAAATCGAAATACAAGGCAGAATCTGAGTCCTTCTTCGTGGAACTCCAGATGCGCGGTTTTTCTAACTTGAAAGGTTCTCTAATTTTAAATCCGTGTCCACGTTGCGGATCTGAGAGTCTCTCCAGTTCTTCGATAGTGGGGAGTCGCCAGTCGGCATACCCACCTAGTGACAAGTTCTTGGCATATTCACTAGCTTTGATCCAGTTGATGTCCTCGTTGTTGTGCCTTCTCGTCCACATTAAGCCCGTCGCAGGATCGATCAGGATATTAGGATCCTCATGGGACACTACTGTTTCTCGCGCGCTTGCTTTAACATTCGCGGGCTGTCGTGAAGAAACCAGCGCTGCTCCAACGTTTTCTGCGCGGTTGTACAAACTGCGCAGCAACCGCTCAAAACCACGCTCGTCAAAGAAATTGACCCACTGCCAGCGGCTGATCCGCGCAGGGATCTCGCATTCTTCCAGCTTAAGCGGAATAACAAAGATGGTGTCTTGCGGTTGCTCATCCGCTAGGTCCAAAATCTGATTGATCTCTTTTTGAATGTAGCCTGCCTTAGTGACGGAGCTTCGGGAGAGGCAAACGATCACTGCGTCGCTGCTGCGCACAGCCTTTCGAATCTCTGAATCCCAGTCAACGCCGGGCAAGAGGTTTTCCTCATCCAACCAGGGTTGAGCACCCGCGGCGCATAACCGCCTGTAAAGCTTCCGCACTGCAGGCTTATCCCCAGAGGAATGGCAGAGGAACACACGCAAAGGACGCTTGGGTGCGCCTACACTATCAGGCATCTGTTTTACTTCTGCTTTGGAACTACCTTAGCCGGCAGTCTTCGAGTCGGTTGCCGCTGGAATAGTTTTTTTCGTTTTGAGACTCCGTCTTCATCACCAGCTGGGCTGATCAGTTACCAATAGCAGTGGATCCGGAGGTGGCGGCTCCCCCTAGATTGAAACGAACCACCTGAGACTCATCGATAAAGTAGAAGCGGGCGCCCGTCTGAGTGGCACCCGTGCTGACTTGAGGCGTACCTGTAGCTGTGAATTGCAAAGCAGGGGAAGTGGCGTCGGGCGTGGCGGAGAAGACGTAGCCGCTTTTTGTGCCGCTGCCCAAGACGTTATCAATGATGCTGTCTGCGGAAAGCTGGGCCAATGTGCCAAAGGCACCATTGGTTGAGTTGTAAAGCAGCTCCCCACTGCCAATCGTCCTCATTGAAGCAGTCGCGGATCCTTCGTTGGCTGAACGACGAGCCCGAAGCAAATTAGGGATGGCGATGGCCGCAATTATCAGAATTATGGCTACGACAATCAAGAGTTCAATGAGTGAGAACCCCAGATTTCTAGACCCTCTTCCGAGACTTTTCTTCTTCACATGACCTCCTTGAAGGAATCAGCGCACGCGACGATAGAGACGCCAGCGGAGCTTCAAAAGACCCTCGGGTGTGCGCCTACAAGGATACGTTCCTGGCAAACCCTAGCTTGCCGCAGTTTCCAGCAGAGAACCAGCGTTTTGTAGAAGACCAACCAATATCCTTTTCCGATTAGTACACCGTTAGCAAATTACTCGGTCATGCAGACATCAAAATGACGATGCGCTAATGCTCATTTGCCACCTGGTCATTCGAAGCCGGCTATTCAGGTTTTGCAACTGGCACCGGAACTAGCACCAGTGATGGCGGACGGTCTGTAAATTGGTGGAGCTGATGGGGACCGAACCCACGACCTCCTGACTGCCAGGACTTCTCTCTGCCTTCTTTACTTCAAGTAGATCACACCTTTTCAATCATCTCCAGATCTTCATAACGTCCGAGCTGCCATCCTGGCATCGAGTACCACCAATAAAGATGATGACTTAGAAATAAAATCATCATCAAAGAAAGCTCCCAACCGTTCTGTGGAAAACCCTGCAAACTCTACAGAAAGAGGTCCCGCAGAACGGGAAGATGTCAAGTTACACAAGACCCATCTCGATTCCACTCGAGAGATGTACTGTCAAGTCACAGACAACAAGTGGATCGAAGCCGATTGGAAGAGCTATCGGCAAAACAGGATTGCTGACATTCCGATCGATAAGGTCATCTCAGCTGTCGAAGCTGTCTCGCACCGAGCAGCAGTCACGATCAACAGTTTTAGCTATTTTGTCAAAGAAATCCTGACGTTCAGACGCACGAAGTCGGGCTTTTCGGAAGAAACGATTGGAGCAAGTTGTGCGGAGGGTCAGAGAGAACCGTGTAGGGAGCGCTCGCTATTCTTCAAGCGACTTAGTCGAAGACGTTCAAGCGGGCCTGTGCGCATGAAGGTGTCCGGTTCGATGATGAGCTTGGGGAGCTCTTCGACTAATGCTTGGCTAACAGGCAGTGTTGCGGAAACCCATCGGGGCAATCCTCCAGGGATAAGGCTTAAGAGGACTGAACTGAGGAAATGCACTTGAGCGGTTCGTTCAGCGTTGCGGACTCTTTCACAGGCGCTGGAATTACCCTACACGGGTTCCCGCACGTGAAAGGATGGCCCCCAAATCAAGGAATTTCCAAAACGGCTGAGCCCAGTCACCCCGGCCTCCAACGTCAGCCCTTTCGGAACTTCGGAGGAAGGGGTAACAGGGAGAGCGCTGGCAGTCTGAAATTGGGTCGATCCCCGGAAGTTTCCCAGGATTGTTCTATTTTCG
>Ga0075433_10002753_pt1 | contig 13453 bp, 11 predicted proteins | sample RhiMethybrSRZTD2_FD_75299 | JGI IMG/M metagenome (GOLD analysis project Ga0075433, IMG submission 75299) | Populus rhizosphere microbial communities from Tennessee, USA - Rhizosphere MetaG P. TD hybrid SRZTD2 | ecosystem: Host-associated > Plants > Roots > Rhizosphere > Soil | place: USA... | reverse complement strand
AGACCTGGCCGACCGGCCAGAGAATCCCGCGGGTCAATGCCAGGGTAATCAACGACCATCTCTACTACGCGAGCGACGGTCAGCGGCCTCTCATGCGATCGAACGGGTCCCGCGGGGTGACCAGGGCGGGCGGTACGAACGTGCCGGCTCCGGCAGGGCTGGTCGTGCCGAACGCAGCGCCGGTCCTGACCCAGCCGACCGCGAACCCGAACGCCTATCCAGTGGCCTTCGTGATCCGATACCGGCTGGCGTTCGAGCATGGGCCCGAGGGGATTCTGGGCGAGTCTCGTCCCAGCGCGTCCGCGGAACTAACCCTCGCTGGGGTGGCGAGCAATGTTCGCGTGGGATTCGCCGCGGCGGTGACTCAGGCCGCCACTATCCCGGTCAACGCCATCCTCGTCTACGCGACCTACAACCTCGTCAACAAGATCGGCTCCCAACGAGACTATCTCGGCGCCTACCTGCCCGTGAAGCGCGTTGCTCGGGACGACGCCGACTGGAACGCCGGCTTCTGGGAGGACACCTTCGTAGAACGGCTCCAGCGCGGGCCGATCGCCTACGACAACTCGCCCCCCTTCTACCCGAAGTATGTGGAGACGGGCGCCGAGCGGCTCTGGATCGCGAACGAGAACACCGTGGCCGCAAGCGACGTGGGCCGCGGGGACTCCTGGGACCCGACTCTCCAGTTCTTTTTCCCCGGCGGCATCCGCGGAATCCTCTACCGTGGCGACCGCCTTCTCGTCTTCCACGGCCGAGACATCAGCTACATCTTCGGCATCAACGAGGGTCTCCCTGAGCGAAACTACTTCAAGCGCGGCGTCTCCCTAGCTCAGCCCGACACGCTCTGCGTCTGGAACGACCAGGTGCATTTCGTTTCGACCATGGGGCCGGCCAGGATCATCGGGAACGATGTGGAGTTCACCGCAAAGGGGCGAGTCTGGGAAGGGCCGACCTTCTGGAGCTCGAGCGCCGCGCAACGCAGACTGGCATCGGCGGCTGCCCACGAGGGAAAGATCTGGTTCGGGATCGACTCGAGCGGGGCCGGGCCAGGACTCATCAACAAGTCCGCGACGCTCGACCTGAACGTCAATCAGCGGGGCGCCTGGTCCTACCAGTACCACAAGAACGGCGGCTTCCGATGGGGCACCTTCGGCGTCGTCCACGCCCCGCTGGATCACCCTCTGGCTCGGAAGCGGATTCTCTGCGCCTTCCCGGACGGTTCCCTCTCGGCGTCCTACTACAAGCTGGCGGTCCTCGAATACGGGACGACCGACGACTGGAGCTCCGCGGAGACCGACGGAACCAAGATTATCTCCCAGTTCTATGGCCGCGGGATCTCCATGAAGGCGGCGGATCGGTGGAAGAAGTTCAAGTTCGCCCACATCCGCCACCGCCTGATGGTCACGAATAGTCCTATCGGCGCCGCCAACTGTTCCCTCGTGAGCAACAATGGCCGCGTGGAATCCAAGAGCCTCTCGAGAGACGGGCTAGCGAGCCAGATCGACGACGACTGGCTTTTCGAGCCCACGGAGAACGCGGGCGGAGGCCCGTACCGAGAAACGTCCCCGTCCATCTTCTATCAGGCAAGCCACGACACTGGTTGGACGTTCGCGATGTGGCTGGTCAAGGCAGAGATCGAACCGGAGAAGATCCTTTGAGCGCGCCGGACGGCCCGTTCACCCAGGGAGTCATCGAATTCCAGTACGTCGAAGTCTTCTTCGCCGCTGCGAATGACGAGGTTCCGGTCTCCCACCGGCTCACCGGGCAATATGTTGGCTGGACATTGGTGGGGATCGACACGTATGCTCGTGTCAAGAACGGGCAAATGCCCCCGGCGTCCAACGTCGTACAGCTCGTTTGCGATACCGCGAACGTGACCGCGACGATCCGGGTCGAAGCCGTGCGTGTTCCACAGCGCTAGGGGGCAGAGATGGCTTACCTCAGGGACTCCGTAGGGCAAGGGCTCGGATTGAATCCCATCAACCTGGGCGAGCCCTATTCCCCAGACAGCGACTTCGATTCAACCGTTCGAATCCCCATCAAGCCGACGAAGATTCCGTCGTTTCGGGCTCCGGCCGCGCCATACGCGCTCGGCCAGCAGCCGCAGGCTCAGCCCCAGGTCGCCATTGGCACGCCAGCCGCGGCTCCGATGCCTCAGGCCCAACCACAACCGCAGCCGACGCCAGCTCCGACACCGACCCCCACGCCATCGGCTCAGCCAGGCGCCTACGACCCGTCCCAGCTGAACTTTGAGGGGTCGGTCTATACCGGGGCGTCTCCGACGACGAATGAACAGGTGCTACGCCGGCCTAGCGCGGGCGATCTGGCAGCGATCCAGAAGTTCATGGACGACAACGACATCAAGATCAACAAGGACTGGCGAGCCGAACTGAACGCGGACCCCGCGGCGTTCGTGAAGAAGCACTGGCAGGTTTCCGGGCTCGGCGGCTACACCCAGAATCTTCTCCAAGGCCAGGGCCAGGTCACGAATCCGGAAGGCCAGGCTCAATACCTCGGGCAGCAGGTCTACAACAGCGCGATCGAACGGCTGAAGCAAGCCTCCGCCGTCGATTCTCGGGACCAAGACGAGCAAGTTCTGGCGATGCTCGCGAGCCGAGGACTCTTGAACAGCGGGATTGCATCGCGAGAACTGGCCCGGCTTCAGCAGGCGAGGATGCAGAATCTGTACGAAGTCTCGAATCGGCTGAACGAAATGCTTCTCACGAACGAACTTGGACGCCTCACGCAGCGCGACCTCGAGACCCTTCAAGCGGACCTCCAGAAGAGGAACAATGAAGCGTACCTTCGGCTCCAGAGTCAACTCATGGAGTCTTCCCAACCGAGCGGGCTCGCCCAAATCGCTGGCACCGCAATCGGGACGGCGCTTCCGTTCCTTCTTTCCCCGAAGGCGCCTGGGCTCACGGACGAACCGGCATCGCGCGTCTACGGCGGTGACGTGGGGTCGACGCCGCAGGTCGCCCAGCGCGGGAACTCCTACAGGCAGCCCCGCTACGAGCCCTACTGATGGCGCTGAGCCAGGACGTTTCCGACTACCTCGAAGCGGTCGGAGGCCAGGTCGGGGCCATGGGCCTCCCGTCACGCAGGTACTCATCGCCGCTTGAAACCGGGCTCTCCTCGGCCCTCTCCGGATTTTCGGCCGGATCGAAGTTCAAGCGCGCCATGGGCACCGCCCGCAAACTCGATAGCCAGAAGAAGGCGTTCGAGGCGAAGACGGGGATGTCCTACGACCTCTTCGTGAAGCTTGGGAGTGCGGCCCAGCAGGAGATCCTGAAGCACTCCGGAGTCGTGGCCGACCCCTACAGCCAGAACGCGCTTCCCGATTTCGGAGGGCGCACGGCCCAGGAACTCGACTACGGTGGGGCTCCGGGCCGAACCGACACCGTTCCGCGCGGGACGGGGGTTTTCTCCGGGTTGGGAGACACCACCGTGCAGGTCGGGCCTCCGCTCCCGCCGCTGAAATCCGTAGGAGCCGGCAGTCGGGCCGGCCTCATGGACCGCTACCTCGGGGTCGAGGCCCCGGTCTCCGAGAAGGACCAAAGCCTGATCGACTACCGCACCGCCGGGGCGAAAATCCGCGGGGCCGAATCCACCGCACGCATCGACCTGATGAAGAAGCGAGGCGACCTGGCCGTCCAGCAGACTGCAGCGACACGCGCGCTCGCCGCCAACCGCGGGAAGGCCGATGTGCCGGCGCCCGATTGGATGGTTCAGGCGGGTCGCCGCCTTGGCCTGATGCTCCCCGAAGGAGTCCCGGTCACGAAGGGGAACATCGAAACGATGCTGAAGTTCAACCGCCCCGCGCAGGCCGTCATCTTGCGGATTTCCGATCTTGTGGAAGGCGCGCGCGACGCTGAATTGAAGGCGGGGAAGCAACTTTCCGATGAACAACTCGCCCGCTACGTGAAGATGCAGACCACGGAACTCGGTGCTCTCGCCGGGCCGACAGCGTCCCAGATCGTTCTCGATGCCGTGAAGTCCCAGATGGCTACCCTGAGAAGTCAGGCGGAGCATCCTCCCGCCGACGAAGGGGACCACACGGTCGACGAGGGAGACCTGCCGCCCGAATACGACGATACCCAGGACGAACTCGAGGTCGGCCCCAACGAAGAAGACGACAGCATGGAATCCGGGTACTCGAGGTAGCCGATGCCTCAACTGAGTGATCGAGACGCGGCGCTGCTTCTTCTCGCCGGAGGCGGCGAGCCCGAGAAGAAGCCGAACAAGATGCTCGAAGCCGCTGGCCGCGGGGCGCGCGCCGCGGGGGAGTTCGCGGGCGGCGCTCTGGAGGCTTTTCCCGGCGCGGCCTACGAGGCCCTGAAGGGCGTAGCCGGTATGCTCGCGCCCCCGACGCCGGAGAGCATGGCCCGAAGGGCCGCGGAGACGGCGACATCGGTTGGCCTTGCGACCGGGCCGCAACCCGTGTCCGGGCCCAGGATTCTAGGGCCGGGCCAGGCCCCTCCAGCGACCGTCGGAGAGGCGCAACGCGGGTCGCCTCTCGGCTACGAGTTGGGGAATCAGGCCCTTATGGGCATCCCGGGAATTGTGGAGCGCGGGGCCCATGGGGTATTCGGCCAGAAAGTGATGCTCGGCGCTCCAGCCGGCGCTGGCCCGAACGCACCGGTTTCGAGCACGCCGATGCCGATGGGAGCCCGCGAACGGGGGGCCGCCCTAGGTACCGCAGCCGGAGAATCGCTTCCTTTCTGGGCGGCCCCGGCTGGAGAAGGGCTCGGCCGTCGATTCCGCCCCCGGCCCGAGCCAGCCTTGGCGCCCCAACCCCCAGCGCCAGAGGCCCCAGGAGAGGCGAACGCGGCCTACGACGTAGTCTTCACCCCGGACGGCCCCGTTTACGTCCCCAGGAAGCCCGGAGCCGCCCCCGCGAGCCCGTTCCCGGAGAAGCCGCTCGCGCTTCCGCAGGGTGAACTGGGTACCCGCCCGTCCACGGTCCAAAAGGGCTTCACCCCGGTCCGGGCGAAGTACCAGGTATGGATCGCGACCCGACCCACGGCGACCGAGCCGGGCGGGAAGACTCCGAAGCCAGAGTTTGGCCAGTTCAAGGAGGTCGATGCACTGAGCCAGGTCGACGCGATCGAGCAGGTGAAGGCGGAGATGGACGCCCAGACGCCGAACCAGTCGGGAGCGTTCGAGTTCAAGGCGAACGCCGTCAAGGGCACGGCTCGGGCAGTTCCCGAGGCCGCGGCGAAGCGCATGGCCGAGGGCAAGGAGCCGGGGCTCGATCGAGGCAGGCAAGGCGAGGGCATCGTGAAGCAGGCTCAGGCGGCAGAGGCCCCCACGAAGCCGGTAGTGCAGCCGAAGAAAGAGCGGGTGACCGAACTCGGCCCAGTGGTCGAAGCGCCAAAGGAAGAGGGATCGGGGCCGGTGCCCGCCAAGTCCACGCCGAAGCGTCCGACAACCCCCTTGCGGACGCCCGAGGCTGAAGGCAAGGCGGCACCGGCCGAGCTCCCCTTCGAGGCCGTATCGAAGGTCGAATCCGAGAAGCCGATCGGCGGGAAGTCGAAGGTCATTCGAGAGCCCACGCCCGAGGAGGCGAAGACTCTCGCCCCCGGCGAGCAGCGCCAGGTCGGGGAGTTCGAGAAGATCGTCCGCCCGTCGGCGGAGACCGAGGCCAAGTTGAAGACGCGGACCGGCACCGGCGGAGGAGCCACGAGCTTCGGGGAGGAACGTGGGTCTGAGCGCCGAGTAGAGCAGGCCCCGGTCGAGACCGAGCGACGCCGGACGTTCCGCCGGCCCGAGGATCGAGCGAAGTTCGCTGCCGAAGTGGGCGAAGCGGAGAAGGAACTGAAGACGGTCAAGACCTGGGGAATGGCCCAGCTCGAAACCTGGTGGTCCCAGCATCGGAAGGCACCCCTGCCGAGCCAGAGCGTCACCGAGATGAGGGACTACGTCCGGCGAGAACTCCAGTCGGTCGTGAAGGGCGGTCGCCCTCTCCTCAAGGAGAGCGCCCCCGTCCCAAAAGCCGAAGCCGCCGCTAAGGCGGCGCCGGAGTCGATCAGCCGGGGCCGCGAATCCACGGTCAAAACGCCGGGCCGAGAACTCCCCGTCCGCTACGAAGAAATCCCGATTTCAGAGCTGAAGCCGTCGCACAATCCGTCGACCTTCGAGCCGAATCCCGACTACCCGTTCGAGCAGCAGCGCGACTACCGGACCAACAAGATCGAGCAGCTCAAGGTCCGGGAGATGGCGCGCTCGTTCAATCCGGACTACATCCTCGCCGACACGCCCAGCGCTACCGACGGCCCGCCGATCATCTCGCGCGAGGGCTACGTGCTTGGTGGCAACGCTCGCACGATGGCGCTTCTCCGCGGGCTCCAGGAGGGCACGATAGATCCAGCCGAGTACCAGGCGACCCTGATGCGTGCCGGAATGGAGGGCCGTTTCGGTCACCAGGGCTGGGGATCCAAGCGGAACACCGTCATCGTCCGCCGAATGACTGAGCCGATGTCGATTGAGGAGCAGGCGAAGGTCACGAAGGCGCTGAACGAAGACTTCAAGATGGCCGTCGACCCCGTATCGGACGCCGTGGCTCGCGCGAGGAATCTCTCGGCCGAGACCGTCGAGTGGGTCGCGAACGTGCTGAACGACGTTGGACCGGAGGCCACGGTCCGGTCCGCCATTTTTGACGATCCTGCGCGGCTCACCGATCTCATGCGCCACCTCGCCGAGGACCAGGTGGTCGTCTCGTCCGAACTGCCGCGCCTGCTCGACGCCGGCACGAGCCGATTGACGCCCGAGGGGCAGAGACTCATCGAGGCGGCGGTCATCGGGCGCGTCATCAAAAGCCCGAAGATGATCCGCGAGATGTCGCCGAGCCTGAAGAACGTGGTTCTGGGCGGGCTCTCGGAGCTGACCCGTGGGGAAACCTTCCCGATCGAATGGCGGGTCAACAACGACGTCGTGAACGGCCTCTGGCTTCACCACATGGCCGACAAGGCGTCGAAGACCATCGACATGATGCTCGAGCCCCAGCTCTACCCGGAGCCATTCCTCGATGCCGTTCGGGACAACCGGGTGGCGATCGCCCTGGCGAAGTGGTTCGAGGCGAACAAGTCGAAATCTACCGCGCTTCGCGGCGCCCTCCAGAAGTACAACCGGCAGGCGGCCGATGCCGTGAGCGGGCAGGAAGTTCTGTCGTTCGCTCTGGAGGGTAGGGTGCCGCACGAGGCGTTCAACGAGGCGTTTGGGACCAAACTGTCAGCCAGCGACTTCGGCTCCGGCGACGGGCTCGTCTACCTGCACGCTGGACTTCCGGTCGAGGCACTCGCCCCGCTTTGGGGCAAAGTTTCCGCGAAGGCGCGCCAGCTCCGCGATTGGGTGCTGATCCCCAAGGACGTTCGCGAACCGATGAAACCTGGGGAATCGTTCCAGGAATGGTGGCAACGCGGCATGTATCCGCGGACGGGAGATTCCTTCCGCCGCTGGATGGCCGAGACCTGGCAATCGTTCGCGAAGATGGCGATTCTGAACCACGAGACTCGGCGCTTCCCCTACTTCCACGAGCAGCTCGATCAGTTCAAGGTTTCCGCCATGGCGACCCTCGAGACCGCGACAAATCGAATGGCCGAGGTCGTCCATCCGATCGTCTACCGCTCGGACCCCGTCACCGGTGCGCTCAAGCGCCGGCCAGCGGCGGAGATGCAGGCCGCGATCCAGCAGTTCCAGCTCCTAGTCGGGGTCTCCGATCTCTGGGCGCGCGCGAAGGCTGGGCTCCTGACGCCGGCGAGCGGATTCCCGGCCTTCTCTGAGTTCAAGCCAGCCGACGTTGCGGCGGCACTTGAAGTGGAGATGCGGACGATCATGCACTCGGCGTCTCCGGCCGTGAAGGAGGCGCACGCGAACTGGATCAAGTGGATGACGGATCTCCGCGGCGAACTCGTGAAGCGAGGCAAGCTAGGGAAGGAGGACCGACTCGGCTGGGCCTACGCACCGAACGTCATCAACGATCTCACCTGGCAGCAGATGTGGAGCGTCGCTACGGGCCCGATTCGGGTCAAGGAGGCGGTCCGCCCCTACGTGAAGGAGGCGGTCGGGCACCTTCGGAAGCACGATCCGAACATGGTCCGCGCCGGCCTACAGCACGCCACCAACGTGCTGCTCGATAACCTCCTCGATGACTTCGCCCACTCGGTCGGGCAGGCGTGGGACCACTACAAGCCCCTCTGGGCCGAAATCGAGGCGCGAGCGAAGAAGGCTGGGCGCACGGTGGAGGAAGAGGCGAAGCTGACTGGCATCCCGCGCGAGTACGGCGTCTATCGGGTCGGGGGCTCGAAGCATCTTTGGAACCCCGCGACGATCACCGAATACGTGGTCGACAAGGTGCTCCAGCAGGACGCCGACCTAGGCCTCAAGTTCGACAACGTCTGGCAGGTGCGTGAATACGCCGGGACGCCCGAAGGAAAGGCGCGGCCCGCCTACATAGTGCCCACGCCGATCGTCGAGGCCCTGAATCAGTTCAGGGAGGCCCGGGGCCCACTGGATCGTCTTGCGGCCCAGTTTCATCGTGGGGTGAGCGTCTGGAAGGCGGCGACACTCACGTCGATCATCGTTCCCTACTCGTTGCGGAATGTCTGGGGCGACTTCTCGAACGCCGTGAGGCGGCTCCCTGGTAGCGGCCCCCTTCCTGGGCTCCCGGCCATCGGGAAATTGCCGCGCGCGATCACGGACATCATCCGGGCGAGCGGCCCCTCGGGCAAGATGAGCCCCGAGCTGGCGCTGGCCGACGCCGTGGGGGTGAGGCAGAACACTCGCGCGATCGCAGAGATGGGAGACCTTCGCTCCCACAAGGATCTGAGGCCGTTCTTCCGACCGAGGCGCTCCACGGTGCTCCGGCCGATACAGCGAGTCTTCGAGGCGGCGAACGACGCCCTAGCTGGGATGATGATCGTGGACTCGGTTCGCGAGGGGACCATGCGCTACGCCGCGTGGCTCTACCTCATGGAGAACAAGTTCCCGGCGAAGCGCGCCGAGCGTCTCGTCTCGGAGACGATTGGGGACTATCGGAGCACCGACCGGTTCACCGGGCTTGCCCGGAAAAGCGGCATCGCGCCATTCGCCGTCTGGATTCGCCAGATGATCCCCGGCTGGTACCGCTGGTTCACCGGCGCCAAACTCGGAAAGTACGCGGAGATGCCGGAAATTGCCGAGCGCACCCCCGCGGTCATGGCACACGCCTCGAAGATCGCGAAGGAGAAGGGAATCGAGATTGAGCAGGCGCTAAGGGAGATGGCTCAAGATGCCGCGATTCCGCCCCCGAATGTGCCGCGCCCCGGAAGCGAGGCGCCGAAGGGCAGCGACCCGTCAGTCTGGAAAGCGGCGCACAGCGGGGCCTACACGAAGAGCACGCTTCTCTCGATGGCGCTCGGGATCGGCGTGCCTATGACACTCCTCTGGTACTGGAACAACGTCCTCCATGCCGAGCAGAACAAGCGGTTCGATGAGAACTTCAGAAACCAGAACAGCTACCTGATCCTGCCGTGGTGGAAAACGCCGGACGGCCGCTCCCCGGCCTTCGCGGTGCCGACGCCAGTGGACGCCGTCATCTCGTTCTTCGGCCTCGGCAATCCGGCTGAGCGGATTCGGAAGTTCCACGATGCCGCAGAGAAGGGGCCGAAGGAGTTCGCGAAGCAGGCTTGGGGGCAAATGGGCGACACGGTCGCCGGGATACACTCGGGGCTTTCCGATATCACCGGGCCCCCGATCGACGTACTCTCAGCGCTGAAGGATCTCGGCCCAGAGCTGTACAAGGAAGCGCAGAAGCCAGAAGGGAAGCGCGACACCTGGAAGGTTCTGAGGAAGAAGTACGAGCGCCTCTATGGGAAGCTGGTGCCGGGGGCCTCCGGCGTTCGCGCATCTCAGCGGACGGACCTGGAGGGGCTCCCCGATTACCTCGTCAAGACGCTCCCGCAGTATCCGTGGGGGTCTTTGATTCATGTCCCGCTATCCGATGAGGAAATTAAGCGGCGCAAGAATCGGAACCGTCCGGCGCGCAAGGGGCTCTATCCCGGGATCGGGACGATGTCGGGTGGCCTGAAGCCGATCTCGGTTGGTGGTCAATAGCCGCCGTTCGCCCGGCGGGAGACTTGGGACTGTGTGTGGATCGGGGGATAGGTGGATGCGGTGCCTACCAACATAGCCGACTGGAGCGTTCTCGTAACCTTCCTGAGCAGCCCGCTCGCGATGGTCGTGCTCACGTTCTTCGTCTGGAAGATGACAGGCGAAATGAAGGACCTCAAGGCGGCCCACAAGGAGCTGAACAAGTCGATCCATGAGAACGGCTTCCTCAAGAAGTCGGACATGGACCAAGCCTGGAAGACCGCTAACGAGATCCACGACCGCCACTCGTCGGACATCAGGCGCTTGGAGGACGAGGTTCGACTACTGAGAAAGGCAAGGGCAGGATGACGCCATTTCCGAAGCCGCCGAACGGGTTCGTGCTCCATCACTCATTAACGCAGGACGGCCAGAGCGTGTCGTGGCCGGCAATCCGGCGCCACCACACCACGGTCAAGGGCTGGCTCGACATCGGATACCATGTCGGCGTGGAACTGGCTGGCGCCGAGTATGAGGCGCTTCTCGGCCGACCGTGGGACATGGAAGGTGCCCATTGCCCGCAGGACGCGATGAATTCGCACACCCTGGGCGTCTGTCTCGTCGGGGATTTCGATAAGGCTCCGCCTCCGCGCGAGCAGATGGTCGTCCTCTTCGATCGAGTGTTGATTCCCTTCGGACGGAATCTCGGCATCCCGCTCAACACGAAAACGATCACCTTCCATCGCGACCACGCGCGCGACGGGCGCACCTGCCCCGGCACGCAGTTCACGGCGGCGCTTTTGGAGATGTACCTCGCAGAGTTCGTTCCGAAGGGGGGTGAAATCGTATGACGACCAAGGAAAAAGAGTCCGGAAAGGTTGGGCATCTCTGCCCCGAGTGCGGAGACGGGAAGCACCCCATCACGCCGGCACCGCGTTCGACCGTGCTCCACTGGAGCAAGAAAGCACCCGGACTCCTCGAGTGCCCGAACTGCGGAGAGACGTTCGCTCCCGCGGCGATTGCCGAATCGCCCGCGCCGAAGAAGGCCAAGAAGTAGGCGCGGCCCACCACGAGCAACGGAGGTGAGATGGTAACGCCAAACCAGATGATCGTCGGGATGCTGACCTGGCTGATCGGGACGGGCCTGAAGCGCATCAAGGGCATCCCGAACGACATGCTGCCCCAGATCCTCTACTACGTCTCGATCGGCGCGTCCTACGCGATGGCGGTCCTGACGAACCTGATCGCCGCCACGCCGGCCCACGCCGCCGATGGCCCGGTGCCCATGCCGCCCCCGGCCGCTCCGGCGGTCGACGGGACGATCTCCTGGGTGCTCGTCAACGCCTGGGACTGGCTTGGGCGGAAGGTGCTCTGGGGGAAGCTGCTCAAGAAAATCCTGAAATAGCGATAAATACCCTTGACAGGGGCAAGCGCCTTCGCTATCGTTCTGTCTGGTTGCGGGAGACGGAAGGGGCCCTCGCAAGATCGCCCCGGCCTATCAGCTCCCGCAACCGCCCTGACAATCGAAGCAGATCAGTCCACTCGCCAAATGGGGGCATCCCAAAGTGCGTACGGACCCACAGGAGTACCTCTCACCATCAGTTCAGAAGCGCTTCTGGGCCAAAGTAAGGAAAACTCCGACCTGCTGGTTCTGGATGGGCGGGCGCTCCCCAAACGGCTACGGCAACTTCCAGCCATTCCCTGGCGGTCAACTGGGTGCTCACCGCTATGCCTGGATTGTCTCGCATGGATGCCCCGCCACGCCTGACCAATTCGTCTGTCACCGCTGTGACAATCGGGCCTGTGTGTTCCCAGGGCACCTTTTCCTTGGCACTCCTAGCGAGAATCTCAAAGACGCCGCCATCAAAGGACGGATGCGCCATGGAGAGGGATGCCATCGCGCGAAACTGCGGCGCCGCGATGTCTGGAACATCCGCGTAATGGGCTTGGCCATACGACGGAAGGACATCGCAAATAGCTACCCAGAAGTCCACCCAACCACGATCGGCCACATTCTCAACTGCAAGACCTGGAAGCATGTTCGGCTCTTCTGTGGGGAGGACCTATGAGCGACCATGACACTGAAGTTTTTACCGCCCCACCGAACGAACTGATGAACCTGCCCACGGTGGCGCCTACAGCGATCGACGTTGAGCCGTTCGCCCGTGCTGCGGCGAGCCTGGATATGTTCAATAAGCTGCGCGAAATTGCGCTGAAGCTCTGCCGGCCCAGTGATTTCCACATGTTCGGGGATCGGCCGTGGCCACAGAGAAGCGCATGCGAGAAAATCATGCGCGCGTGCGGATTGAACGTGAAACTCCACAGGCAAGCCGATGGGACGCCGTTCATCAAGAAGTACTCCCAAGACGAAAAGGGTGGGTATTACATCATCACAATTTCAGGCATGATTTCTGGCCAATGGGGCGAACTTGAGGCGATGGGCTTCTGTTCGTCCAGAGATCAGTTCTTCGCGCGTGAGGGGGCGGACAGCGAAGGCAATCCTGTTTACAAGCCACTTTCCCAGGTCAACGAAAGCGACATTACCCAGAGCGCCTACACAAATTTCCTCGCGAATGCAGTCACCCGATATACGGGTCTCGGCGGCCTCACTCAGGAGGATTTGGAACGACACTACGGCGCCGGCACGGTCTCTTCACACACCTACCGCGACAACAAGCCGAAGCAGACGAAGGAGGCGACCGCCGCGGACTCCGAGAAGGCGAAGCGGCTCTGGGCAATCCTGATGATCGTCACGGAGGGGGCCGAACACGATGCCAAGCAGTTGCTCAAGGAGTTGAGTGCCTTCACCGGAAGGGATGGCAAGGAAGTGTCCGGCCTCACCGACGTGGCGAAGCTCTCGCCGGGGCGGCTCGCGAATACGCTCCGCACGGCCGAGACGCGATGGGAAGCCTGGCTCAAGAAGCAAGGGGACGAACGCAGGTTCTTCGAGGATCTACTCGTGCAGCGACTCCAAGGGGGATCGGACGGTGACGGACAAAAGTAGTCTCACGGACGACCAGCGGAAAGCGCTGATCGCGTATCACCAGAAGAAGATTCACGAGTTCACGAACGAGAACACCTTCTGGCCGAACACGCTCACGTTGGTGGAGCGGGTCATGGCCGAAGCCCACGAGATCGCATCGCTCGTGCCGGACAAGGAGGCCGCCGATGCTTCCGAATGACCGTCCGGAGATCGTTGACGACGATGCGATCGCCGAAGCCTGGGTCGCCGACATGCGACGGCCACCGGCACGCGCTCACGTCAATCACGCTTCAAAGATCGGGCACCCTTGCGATCGCCATCTGGTCTTGCTGCGTACCCACGGCGAGAAGGCAACGCCGCCCTCGCAGTACCTCCTCGAGATATTCAAGCGCGGTGACGTGCTTG
>Ga0075433_10002750_pt1 | contig 13457 bp, 13 predicted proteins | sample RhiMethybrSRZTD2_FD_75299 | JGI IMG/M metagenome (GOLD analysis project Ga0075433, IMG submission 75299) | Populus rhizosphere microbial communities from Tennessee, USA - Rhizosphere MetaG P. TD hybrid SRZTD2 | ecosystem: Host-associated > Plants > Roots > Rhizosphere > Soil | place: USA... | reverse complement strand
CCGAGGACATTGTTATTGGTCAAGGGCGCACTCACGCCGGGGGCGAGCGTCAGAAGTTGTAGAAAATTGCGAGTGGGGACAATTCGGTCAAGCGCCGCGAATCCAGGGTGGTGCTCAGCTCGGAGCTGTCGCTCCGCACTAAAGGCGGAGCGTCAGTCACGTTTACCTCGACATTGCTCTGGGCGACTTGCAGAACGGCATTTACAGTTGCGGTTCCGTTTAGACCGACTCGGATGCCATGGAATACCGCGGGAGTGAAGCCTCCCACTTGAATCCTTACCTCATAGTTGGCGGGTGGCAGCGACGGCACTGAGAGATTCCCGGTGGTATCGGAGATCACTGAGCGCTGGTCTGCAATGGCGGCGGTTTTCGACGACAACTTCCGCCCCGGCGAGGACTGCCCCTTGCGCATCCCGGACCGTACCGGCAATCCGGCCAGTTGTTTGGGTCTGGCCAAAAGCAAAAACAGAGAGAAATACGCCGAGGGACAGGAAAACCACACCCGCGAGTTTTGCATCCGCCCACATGAGCGTGAACCATGCTATTCCGGAAGCCCCACCCGCCGTACCATCTCCTTAAACCTCGGGTCCGAACGCAGAGGATCCCACGCGATGAAATACCTGAGTGACGGCATCGAGCTTTCGCGCTCGGCGAAGGCCTTTTCAAGCCAGGCAAATGCTCGATCGTTTTCACCAAGCACCCCGTGCATGTACACCATCATGATCCGTGGCACGTGTCTCTGCTTTGCTACCGCCTCTCCTGCCTTTGCCCATTCGCGCATGGCGCCGGGATAACCGTCTTTCTCGTAAGAACGGCTCATCGAATGGGCAAGGTCTGTATAGCCTAGGGATATCATCCAGTCTTGCCACACCTCGTTCGCCTCTTCCAGACGGCCGGTCTTCCATAACATCAGGCCGAGATTCCAGTAATTCTCGGAGGTAACAGGGTGTGTCGCCATAAATCTCCGTTCACGTTCGATCTGTGATTCGAGAGGAACGAGAGGAGAGATCTCTGGGCAGTCCAGGTCGGGATCGAGTTGGAGCTGGATTTCTTTCACTTTAAGGCCCTCGTCGAATCGTCCCATAGAGTCGAGGAAGCCTGCGTACGAACAATGAGCCTCAGCAGAGTTCGGATCGAGCTCGAGCGCACGCCCGTATTCCTTTTCCGCACCGCTCCAGTCCCAGTCAACGTATAAGGCGTTGCCCAGGGCGAGATGGGCCCTGGCCAGTGTGTCATCGAGTGCCAATGCTTTCATCAGCGCCGTTCTTCCTTTAGCCAGAACTATAGCTGGGAAGGGGGACGGGGCCAAGTCGTCCTGATAGAAGAATAGCGAATCCCAATATCCCATATAGGCTGGGGCATAGTTCGGATCTCGTCGAATCGCCTCTTCGAAGTACGCAGCAGCTTGGCGTATATCCTCCTGTTGGGCCGCCTTATCCTTATCCTTTCCATACGCGTTCCGGTTCGCCGAAGCCAAGTAATACCGACCTTTCCAATACGCGTCCAGGGCCTCTGGGTTGACCGTTCGCGGCTTGGTCAGGCGAACGGTCTCCCCCGGGCTCATATTGACCCGAATCTCATCGGCGATCTCTTTTGCCACAATACTCTGCAATGCCAGCACGTCGCGCAGATCGCGATCGTAGGTACGGGCCCACACATTTGCGTCGTTAGGTCCGTAAATCAATTGCGCCGTGATGCGCACGCGATCGGCGGAACGTTGCACGGCGCCTTCAATCACTGCATCTACGCCAAGTTCCTTGGCGATCTGCGGCACAGTCTTGTCGCTGTTCTCATAGCGTAAGACAGATGTGTGGGAGACCACCTTTAGCGCTCGCATCTGTGAGAGGTCGGTGATCAACTCCTCTGCCATGCCATACGCAAAATATTTTTGTGAGGGATCGTCCGAGAGATTCTTAAGCGGTAAAACCGCAATGGAGCGAATCTGAGGAGCGCGATTCCTTATGGAGAGACGGTGCCACACATCGGCGGGGATGAGGCCGAGCACCGCTAACAACAGGGCCGCCGACCCAACGCCCCCGCCGAGTCCGAGCCTCAAACCCCGGCGCGCGGCGGTTGAACCATTTGTCCCGCTTGCGTTCGCCGATTCTGGGGCGATTTCCGTCGCGCCATAACTTCCATTCAAGGTTCCGATAAAACGATATCCTCGGCGCGGAAGTGTCTCAACGAGCCTCGGCCTGTCCGCCGTATCGCTGAGCGCCTCGCGCAATTTCTTGACGGCGTTGTACATTCCGCCCTCAAAGTCAACAAAGGTGTCTGAGGACCAAATTCTTTGCCGTAGTTCCTCCCGGGTTACCACCTCGCCGGGTCTCTCGAGAAGAACTTGAAGTACCTGGAAGGGTTGTTCCTGCAGCTTGACTCTTACACCCTGCTTCCGCAGTTCCCGCGAACGGAGGTCAAGCTCAAAGACGCCGAAGCGTATGCACTCCAACTTGGATGGACTGGCTGTGCCCATGGAGGCGAGCGCACTGCATTAGAGAGCAGAGTCTATCACTGTTTTCGAGCGTCGACGGAACCAGAACCAATTACGTCGTAACCCTCGTCGCCACACTGAGTTGACCGAACAGAAACAGAACTGAAGCAGAACAGTTGACCCGGGTCAGGGGGTGAGCGAGAGTTCGCACGTTGGCTCGGGAAGGTTGTGGGTCTGTGAAGGAATCCTGCTATGACTAGTCCAGAAAGACGCCTCGCGCTCGCTGCTGTGATTTTGCTCTTGTTCTCAGCCGGCAAAAAGGTTGAAGCGGCCACGGCCGGGTTTCAGCCCGCCGTGGACTATTCCACGGGAGCGGCTCCGAAGGCTGTAGCCATTGGCGACTTTAACGGCGATGGTAAGCCAGACTTGGCGGTGGCAAACAGTGGCGACGCCAACGCCAGTGACGACGGGGACGTCAGCATTCTGTTCGGTAATGGTGACGGCACGTTCCAGTCGGCAAACAACGTTTCAGGCGCGAAGAATCCCTTCACGATAGCAACTGCTGACTTCAATCGAGACAGCAAGGCCGACCTGGTGTTAATCGATAGCTCCGGCGTAGGTGTGCTGCTGGGCAATGGCGACGGCACATTTCGTCCCGTGACCTACCTCGCGACTGCGAATGGCCCTCTGTCTCTGGCAGTGGCCGACTTCGACGGAGACAACACATTGGACCTGGTGGCGTCAACGCAATCGTCGCTGAGCGTTCTCCTGGGCAACGGCGATGGTACGTTTCAAGCGCATGTGGACTACCCGGCGCGCGGGCAAAACGTCGCCGTAGCCGATATTAATAACGACGGGAAACTGGATTTGATCACGGAGAGGCCCCAGAACGGGAGTGGGCTGACTGCTGTTCTACTCGGCAACGGAGACGGCACCTTCCAGAATGCGATAGTTACCAACGGCATTGCCTTCGGACAGCAGTTGGTAGTGTCAGACTTCAACTTAGACGGCGAGCTGGATGTCGCATTCGGTTATGCCAGTCTCCGCAAAGGAACCGTCATCTTGGTGGGGAATGGTGACGGTACCTTTCAGCTGTCATCAGCGACTCTTCCATTATTTGGAACCACCTCCGCTGCTGACTTCAACGGAGACGGCAAACCCGATCTCGTGATCATAGATATAGCGTCTGGGGGTGTTGCGAGTCTTTTCCTGGGCAATGGCGATGGAACATTTCAATCGCCCTTGAGCTTTGCGGTTGGCGGGGGACCACAAACAAGTTCCACGCCATTATGGGCGGCGGCTGCGGCAGACTTCAACCAAGATAACGCGCCAGATCTGGTGGTCACAAACTCGCCCGACAACAACATTAGCGTGCTGCTCAACACGACAGGCGCCGATTTCACCATCTCCGCGTCGGCAGCGACGCCAGCGACCGTCAGTCGTGGCCAGAGTTCTACCTCGACTATCACACTCAGCCACCAGAACAGTTTCGATAACCCGGTCGCGCTTAGCTGTTCGGTGCAGCCAACGCAATCGGCACCGACTTGCTCCATTGATCCGAGTTCACTAACTTTCGACACCAACGGGAATGCAAGCGCCACGCTGACCATCCACACGGGTGTAGCAACGGGCTTGCTTGTTCCTCTAGGTCACGATTCGGGCCCTCTACAGTTATGGCCAGTTGCAGTCTTCGCCATCGTGGGGGCGGGTTTCGGTTCGCGGTCCTTCACTCGGAGAAAGCTAATGTTTTACGTATTCGGCGCTGTTCTATTCGGCGGGTTGATCGTTCTAGAGGCGTGCGGCGGCAGCGGCGGCCCTGGCTCGACGACCTACACGATCACGATCACGGGTACTTCGGGTTCGACGCAGCATTCCACTACGGTGCCGCTGATCGTTAAATAAGAGCGCGAAGCAACGCGGATCGCGCTCAGGTGCTTCAATTTCTGGGATATCCATGAAATGCCACGTCGTTGCCCTGGCGTTCCTCTTCACTGGTTTGGTGGTGGCGCAGACGTCCGCTCAGGACATTGGTCGCCCACTCGAATCAACGACAACAATGAGATTCCCGCGCAAACTAGGCTTACCAGTCTCACACCTGTTGTCTCGGGAGATCGCCCATCCACCAGCATCGGCATCCCTCGACATCGATTGGGTTCAGTGTCCAGCCGAGGCAGAAATACTCGGTGCGATGTGCGGATACGTCCCAGTGCCACTCGATCGCCAGCACCCGGACCGAGCCAAGATCCGCATCTACTTCGAGCTTTACGTTCATTCCAATCCCGGCCCGGCGGAGAGCGCAATCATGGCAAACCCCGGCGGGCCAGGCTATTTGGAATTGCAGAGCGCAAGGTAGTAACTGTTGCAGTCGCGACCGCAACGGATGCCGTCCAGCGGAGCATCCTCGGGTCCGGGGACGGCGTTGGTTTGAGGGCCGGCACATTCCATACGGACTATGGGATCGACGCATGGACCACAACTCTAACCGGCTGCGCTTTCTCCAAGGATGTGATTGTGGATGGTTCGGTGCTCTGGGGAGTCGACAAGTCGTTTGTGGCCGACCTGACGGTGATTGGCTCTGGCACTTCCGGAGGTGCACTGCATGTCGAAGGCGCGTGGCAAGCCTCCGGCCCGGTCGGAAAATTCAAGATCTCAGGCACAATCGGTGGGCATCCCGTGGCGGTGCTGGTTCCGGAAGGATGAACGCTTCAGTCCATCACTGTCACACACACGGTCATTCCTCTTGGAACGTCGCGCTCGACGCAGCATTTGATAACGTTGACGATACAGGCAGGGATGATGGTCCGAGTCGCTGGGGCGGAAGCCATGCAGGTCTATTTCGTAGTATGCAAGATGTCGCGGACTACAAGGCTGGCTTGCACGCTTTCAGCGTTGACACTCCTGGCAAGCTGCGGTGGCGGCGGTGTTACGCCACCTCCCACACCCCGGGACCTGATTTCAGTGTAACTGTTTCTCCGGTTTCTGCCTCCGCGGTCCTCGGCAATCCAACTTCCGCAGTTATGATCTCCGTTGCGCCAGAGCATGGATTCAACGCCTCGGTTGATATGTCTCTGCAAGGGTTGCCGCAAGGAGTTGACGCCGCGCCACCATCCTTCTCGCTCACTCCCGGCGCAAGTCAGTCCATTACTTTCTCAGTGTCGCCGTCTGCTGCGGTAGGCGTGTTTCCCATCACCGTGCTTGGCAGCAGTGGCAACTTGTCTCACAGTGCCTCGATGACTGTCAATACGGAGCCCGTTGCCAGCGTACGCACCTTCCAGAGCGGTTCCCTCCTGTATCTGGAATCAAGCTCGGGTGCTGATGTTTCTCGAGTGGGCATGCAGACGGCGTGGGGCGGATCCATCGTAGAGGTGAGTGTGAATGGAGAGAATTTTGTCAATGCGCACGACGCCGGCCGCGAGGTACAGTTGGCTCAGTTTGATCACGACAATCTCGACTGGAACCCAACCCTGGGTGGTGACATTTACAACCACGGCAGCCCGATCCTCGCCCAGACCGTGACCAGGGACTCGATTTATATCAAAACGCAGGGATACAATTTTAGCCCAGAACCCTTCGGAGGAGGACCCGCTCAGCCGGTTCTTCAGGATACTTATGCGGAAATGACCCTCGCCGCCGTCCCTGATCATGCCTTTACTTTCAAACTGCACATGAAATTTAACTTGCGGTTTTTGGCGTGGATGCTTGGCTCGAGGGGGACACTACACTGGGGGTCTTTTTAAATCCGAAATGATTCTTTCGAAGCAGGAAAATCGCAGATCGTTGTGTCCTTGAAGCTAGTAAGGGCGGGTTTTGAAAACTGTAATGTGCTAAATCTTGGTTCGTCCTGAAACCACCTTTCAGCAGGCCAGTTCCCGAAATGTATGTTGCTCTTGCGCTACGATTTGGAGCGTAGTGCTTTAGAGCCATAATTGGACTTAACCCTCGTTTATTCATGACTTTGGCAGGAACTGAAGGACAAAATAGACGCAATCGAAATAGTCGTGCGCCTAAGCAGTGGCAAAAGCCTTCGACCTCAGCAAATCAATCATTTTTCTGCATAGCTAGAACTTTCTTCCCGACGTTATATCCCTCCAGCCGCAACCCGGGGGACCAGGTCACCTGGGCCGGTAAATGGAAATGGCCGTCGATCGTCCGCGTCTCGTGGGGAAATACAGTAATGTAGTTATCGTCGTAGGTGATCGGCAAAACCTCCTCACCATCCAATCCCTCGGTGATCTCGGCCCGTAAAAAGAAAGCAATGTGACTGGAGTTGTTTGTGAGTGTGATCTTTGCCGCCACATTGTCGTTGGTGACTGTGAAATTGCCGCTGGCATTGAGTTGGGCCCGGGGCATGACATTCAGCGACGACATCTCAGCCCATTTGACAAGGTTCGTTTTGAACTGTTCATCGTTCTTGCGGTCGCCAAGGTCGTCGGCGGCGGCGGATTGCCAGTAAGTATTTTCGGCGAGCAGAGTCTGCATCGCGTCCCGCAGTTGGCAGCGCACGAGATACACGGGATCCGAGCTCGGTATCCGCCTTATCGTCATCGCCACGGCGGAAGTGTTTGCTGGAATACTCAAATCTTTCACCTGCTGATAGAACTTTCGGGAGCCATCCAGATTGTAGAAAGCAACTGAAACTGTCAGCTGCTTTCGCGCTTCGGAAGTGTGATTCGCCACATAGATCTGGGCGTGGCTGCGATCGCCCGTCGCGTAGTAGTCCCACACCACGCTGATCGATCGCAAGGCTTTCTTGGCTCCAAAATATCCGCCGCCCGGCTTAAAGTATGCGTCGAACAGGTGTCCAAAGAATGATGGCCATGGGTTGTTCATCATCCAGTGCACCACCATCTTCCGATTGTCCCAATGTGTGGCATAGCTCTCGTACTGAGCCCTGACATCCTCGTAGTGTGCCAATTGCGCTTTCTTCGAGAACTCCTCCACATTGCGGGACGGCCCATACCGTTTCTCCAGCACACGGGTGATGTTGTCCAAGGTGTTGTTGCCTTCGTTCGCGCCGGAGTGGAAATACCAGGTTTCATTGATCGGCCAGAGCTTGTCCGGAGGAATGAACTTCCTCAAACTTTCGAGCGGCGGGATCGTCTCGTTGTCACCCTCCTCGGCCGATGAACCCCTCGCCGGGCCATACTTCTCGCTGAACCAGTAATAGGGAGGCCGCCACACATATGGGCCGACCATGTGAATGCCGCTCCATGAGCGATTCACATGGGAGACAGTGTCGACTGCTGCATTCTGCCAATGTAGTTCGCGAAGAATTTCGTGATAGTCGTTTAGCAAGGGATCAGGCGGCAGACCGTCGCTGCCACTTGCCCAGATGACGGCAGCGGGATGAGAGCGTAGTTCCCGAATTCTGGCTCGCATACTAGCCCGCGCTACCCACTGATCTTCCGCGGTCCAGAGACCCCAGTGTTCCCATTGGGCGCAGCACATCCAGCCCAACATGACGGGTACGCCCGCGCGATCGGCGCGCTCAATCATGCTATCGTCGGCAATTTTCGATTCCCATCGAATCAAGTTCAGGCCCAGATCTTTGACGTACTGCGTGATGGCGGCGTCGCGCTTGGAGTCATTTCGAAACAGGAGATCGGGACTGTAGACGCCACCGTGAATTGGGTAATCTCTGCCGTTGATCTGGAGATAGAAGTTACCGCCCGTTCCAATCTCGGGGAAGGTGTTATCGGAATCACGTTTCTGGGTAATTGTTCGAATGCCGAAATCGACTTCCTGAGCATCGGAAAGCTGGTTATCGATGATGAAATCGAGCTTCAGACGATAAAGGTTAGGTTGGCCCCACTCGAAGGGCCACCACAGGTCTGGATCGGCGACGGAAAGTTCCGGTATCTTAGCCGGGCTGAGCGCGATTTCTTTCGTCTGATTTCGCAGCAGCGAAACTTCGTTATGGAATTGGATTGCCGGCTTGCCAGGACGAAAGACTTGCCCGCGCAATGTCCCTGATACAGGTTTATTCGTATCATTGCTCAGATCACAGTAGACCGTCAATGCAGCCGGACTCAGCGCAGGGAGCGGGAGTTCCGTTGCGACGTACGGGTTGCGAATCGTGACCGCCCCTGTGCTGCTAAGAAACACCCGCTTCCACACACCCGCATTGCGGTCCGGAACAAAGGGAATGTCGATGTGCTTTTCCGCATCGTGATGCCCGAGATATTTCCAGTTAATCCAGTCCAGCCAGCTGTCGGCTAACTCGAGGTCTTCCGTCAGTCCGCGCTCCGGCGTGACTTTGGCCGCCAACACGTTGGAGGCTCCGGGAACTATGAATTCAGTCACATTGAATTCGAATTCGTTGTACATCCCAACCGCTTGCGAGCGAGTCGCAACCTTGTGTCCGTTGAGCCAGATGTCGGCCCGGTAATTGATTCCCTTAAAAATGAGCGAGTAGACTTCCCGTCCGGCCGGAGCCGTAAATGTGGTGCGGTACCACCAGTCCTGTTTCCACAGATCTTTGGGAGTGGCCAGATTCGTGCCGTAGTAGAGATCCTTGTAGACACCGTTGTCCTCGAGGATTTGCAGCACGGTGGCGGGCATGTGTTGCACGACGTACCACTTCGAGATGTCTAGGGCAGGAAGGGAGACCTGTCCGTCATTAACAGAGATATTGTCAGCGGAACTCATCCGCCAGCCACTCTGCAATTCCATGAGGTTGGGAGAATCCGTGGACCCGATGCCCCGGGCAGCAACCATGGAAACAAAGCACACCAAAACGGCCAGTTGTCGCTTCATGCAATCATCCTCAGGGGAAATCTAAAACGAAAGCTTCGGCGCAAACCGGATCTGGCGCTCATCCCCGGCCGCAATCAGGGATGATTTCCTGTGCGACCGCATTGGCTTGGAACGGTAAGGCTACCAGGACAGCTTTTCCGGTAAGAACTCTGCGAAGAGATCATCGTAGTAGGGTTTCAGTTGTTTCAGGTCCGGTTTGGAGTGTCCTTTGGAATACAGGTCGTAGGGATTGAACTTTTTCACCCATTCCAGCATGGCTTTGTCTTTCTCATTTTCCAGGTGTTGATAAGCCCCGTGGCGATGCCAGGCATAGAAGGAGTGAAAGCGCAGCATGTACAGCGCTTCGTCCGACAGATAGCGCTTCATCACTTCGGCGATGTAGCCGTCATGGCCGAATGACATGTGAACGTTCTCCAGGCCGCAATTCGGCTCGTAAATCCCACACTTCGTCTGGTATTCGGGAAGGTTCGCATCCGGATTCCTGCTGAAGTATTCAGGAAAGACGACCTGATCGGACCAGGTGCATCCCACTGGGAATGTGTCGCCCACGACGCCCCACTGTGGTTCTCCGTACAAGCAAAGGCACTTCCCAAGGTCATGGATGAATCCAACCAACACCATCCAGCGAGGATGACCGTCCTTGCGGATGGCCTCAGAGGTCTGCAAAAGATGCTCGATCTGAGTGAGGTCAGTGTCCGGATCACTGTCATCGACCAGAGTGTTCAGGTATTCCGCCGCCTCCCAAACGCTCTTCCTGCCGCGCGTCAGTCCGAAGTATTGCTTCTCTTTGCCAAGGACATAGTCGAGAGTTTGCTTCTCGTGATTTGAGCGGTAGAATTCCGCAACCCGTGGGTTGGCCTCGGCGTCATATTGCCGAAATTCGGACTCAGATTTGCCCTCTTTGTAGCGACCTCCCACAAAGTCTTCCCACTGATCCAACTTGGAGAGGGGATTTGCGGACTCTGCGCCCATGCATTGCCGCTCACAGCAGGCCTTTCATAGTGTAAGGCGGAAAGGCTCGCCCACCAAGGGTTTTCCAAGCCGGAAAAGCGCAACAGAGAGTCTGCAGGCTCCATACGTAGGACGCCTTCAGCGAGGCTCTCAATCGGGCAAGATGACATTGACAAGCGAGTTACAAGGTCATACGCTACGCCGACCTGCGGGACAAAGACAATCCTTCGGAACAAACTGTCCGCTATGTTTGGAACCATTGCACCGAGACTGACGGGATTCGTTCTTATCGTGACGTTTGTGGTGCCGGGAAGCGCAGCCAGGAACGCAAGCCGCGATGACGCCCGGTTCGCGCGTCCTGATGGACGCTCATAACTGTTACCCGTATCGGGGCAATGGTCAGACCGCATAGAGCGCGCGCTCAAGACCAGTACACCGCTGGCGATCGAGCAGGACCTCTCTGGTATACAGATCCTCAGACACACCGGTCTCAGTCACTCGTCCCCCACGGAAAACCGATTCACGGTAACGAGCCGACCATACACGACTATTTCTTTGAGCGCGTACGTCCGCTGATGGAGCAGGTCTTGCGTACCACGGAGATTGGCCGCTGGTAACACTCAACCTGGGCTTCAAGTCTGAAGAAGCGGCTCATCATGAAACTTCTTAAGGAGAGCCCTTAGGAAAAACTCGCCCGAAGATACGCAAAAGCACATGGGTGAGCGGGCTCCGCGGGGATGCACGCGGCGGACATTGAAGTGCGATTTGCCTGGGCATATAGTATGGGCCGGGGGCGGCATGCCGACTAAAGCGCTAGACCCAGCTCTCCAGGAATACTTGCAGGGACGGTACATCGCCACCTTCGGCACGGAAAACGCGGATGGGAGCATCCACCTGGCCGCGGTCTGGTACCTCTTCAACGATGGTCATTTCTTTGTGGCCACTTCATCCAAGAGTCGAAAGGTTCATAATGCAGTCGCTCGCCCGAAGGCCTCGCTGATGGTCGACGCACGCAAACCTGGAGCAGAGCGGGGGGTAACCGCGACGGGAACTGTGGAAGTGGTTTCAGGTGAGCAATCGGCGCAGATAAACCTGCGTATTCATAGCCGATATATGAGCCTAGCAGCCATATCAGATCCTCAGATCGGGCCCGTCTTTGCATCCTTTGATGATGTCACGCTACGACTCACTCCCGATTCGTGGATTAGCTGGGACATGAGCGTGCTCGATGCTCAAGCGTTTGGCGGACGGCTGGGCGGAACACCCGGCTACCTTTTGCCGCTCGATTAGGGAGCTCAGTGAATAGATTGAGCGATGGTGTAGGCGATCGTTGCGCTGGTGAGGAGGATGGCCATGCCTAAAGTCGCCCCAAGTGCGCTGGTGGTGTAAAAGGCAGCTCCCGCAATTGATGACACGTTGCTCCGTGCCTGGTCTTTCTCCCGCATAACCTCTCCATATTTCGGAAAGTTTGATTTGATGCTTTTGGAAAACCTCTATGTTTGCTGGACTGAAGCGAGGATTAATCGCAGAAACAGATTTCGTCGCGGCTCTTTAATCGATGCCTGCACGAATCACGCACCGCGGATGGGAAGACATTTAAGGTTAGCCTCAGGATATTTGGCACCCCTCGTGCAACAGCAATAAACAGCCTATGCCCGTAGGGCGGAGGTCATGATGTGGCAGTGTAAATATGTCTCGATGACAGCAGTTGGAGGATTTGGGTGTCGGGAATAACAGAAGAATTACGTCAGCTCTGCGAACTTGCGTCGAAGGAGATGGATCCAGAAAAACTTTTCGCTCTACTTGCAGAAATAGACCGACTGTTTCGGGAATGGAAACAAGCAAAGTTACGAAGAGTTAAATGATGAAGTACTGCACTGAATATCAGAACGTTTTCTGTATCTCAGCTGTATATTTCTTTTGTTCGACCATGCACTAACAGATGGAAGGGGAGATATTGCGAGTAAGTGTCCGTAACGCGGATGAAATTTACTGCAAAGCAAGCTTGCCATCTTGTGGGAGCAACTCACATAAGAGGTAAGTCATCACATACGCTTGTGTTACCTCGTACATAAATCTAAAGGAGACTGTGGTATGAGAAAAATGTTTTCGTTGACAGCTGTTCTTTTACTGTCGTCGGCCTGCATGCTCGCACAAAATGCTGCTGCACAGGCTGGAAGTTCCAATTCTTCGCAGACCGGTAGCAACGCCAATAATGAGGTTACGATTGAAGGCTGCCTATCAGGTTCTGCGGGCAACTATACGTTGACTGACAATTCTGGCAAAAGCTATCAGCTGCAGGGGGAGACTTCCAAACTGAGCGATCAGGTTGGGCATCAGGTGCAGATAAAAGGGACCAAAACGGCCTCCGTCAGCGCGACGACCCCTTCCGGTGATACCGCCTCGGCCACCACCGACAGTTCTGGCAGCAACGCATCTTCCAGTACTGCAAGCAAGCCTTCCGATAGCGCGTCTAATCCGTCTGGCACTGCGTCAGCAGCGATTCAGTTCAACGTGAGCGGCGTAGAGAAATTGTCGGACAGCTGCACGGCGTCTTCAACCAACAAGTAAGACCCTGGGCATCCAGTGTTCAAGCCCCGCCAAAAGCGGGGCTAATTTTTCGCATTCCACGTTGTAGGGATTGTACGGCGCTGAAATGGTTTTTACGGGGCGCTGAGGTCTGGATCGACGGGAATGTCCAGGCGTCGAGCAGCCATTCGGGGATGTAGCAACCGGGGAGCGTGGTTTCCTTATGTCGGTGCGGGACCTGGTTTCACTTTCCTACACCAGAATTTCGAGCGCAAAGCGGGCGAGGGTAGGGACATAGCCTTCGGCAACTTCGATTTCGACGCCGGTTTCAATATCCTGACGGTGTGCAATTCTGTCGGGGCACGTTTTTCGAGAGCAAAACTAGCCTATATGCGGCCAGCACCCATCGGTCACCACCTCGATGCGCCAAAAAATAGCCCGCCGAATGTGGCGGGCTAAGCATCGAGTGGATCTGTTGGCAGCGCAAGGCGTATCCGCAACCTATTACTTCAGCGACGTATCTTTTCTGGCGCTCTGGGGCGACAAGTACATTCCGATCAGCCGACCGCGGGCACAACCGGGAAACGAATGGGCTGGTCTGGTGGCCGTAGCCCAGGGCTGGCCTCTCTGATTCCGACTCTTGCTGGCCGCATAGATCGGGTGGCGAACAACCGAGAAACCTTGCGAACGGATGCCGTTGCGCAAAGAACAACTGCGTGCGGTTCCTTCTGCCCGGCTTGAATTCGCTAAATTATCTTCGGGGTTTTCTGTAGCGCCGGATGCGGCTCAG
>Ga0075433_10002747_pt1 | contig 13462 bp, 8 predicted proteins | sample RhiMethybrSRZTD2_FD_75299 | JGI IMG/M metagenome (GOLD analysis project Ga0075433, IMG submission 75299) | Populus rhizosphere microbial communities from Tennessee, USA - Rhizosphere MetaG P. TD hybrid SRZTD2 | ecosystem: Host-associated > Plants > Roots > Rhizosphere > Soil | place: USA... | reverse complement strand
TTCAAGCCTGGCAACGAGCGCGTCGAGCCGGCGTTCTATCGTGACCTGGAGCACAGCAAGTCGATTGCGCTCGACAAGGACGAGTACGACGTATTCGGCGACGGCACCGTCGTCATGAAGGCAGCTCCAGGGCATACGCCGGGCCACCAGGTACTGATCCTTCGACTCGCATCAACGGGACGAATCATGCTCGGCGGCGACCTGTATCACTATCCACCCGAGCGTACGCAGCGTCGCCAGCCGCCGGACAACGAATTCAACGTGCAACAGTCGGCTGCGTCACGAGCGTTGATCGAGGAGTATCTGGCGAAGACGAAGACGACGATCTGGATCGAACACGATTTCGCGACGATCGAGAAGCTGAAAAAGTCGCCGGCGTACTACGACTGACACCGGATGTTCGTAGTTATCCTCTAAACTCACGGACTCCGCAAACCAAAGACCACGAGCGTGGTGCCGGGTTTCGACAGCGGGGTATCGTGCCCCCCGACTGCGATTGCGATCATCTCGCGGCCGCTTTCTGTCGTGAACTGCAGCGGCGTTGCGCGCGCACTCGTCGGCAGGCGAGCTTCCCACAACTGGCGCCCGGTCTTCGTTTCGAACGCTCGAAAATGGGGATCGATCGTCGCGCCGATGAACACGAGGCCGGTCGCCGTCGTAATTAGCCCGCCCAGATTCGGCGCGCCGGTAGGAGCGGTAGATGTCAACTTGAAAGTCTCGCGCAGGTCTCCCAGCGTTGTTCGCCAGGCAGTTTGACCTGTGTCTGCGTCAATCGCCACCAATTCTCCCCACGGCGGCGCCACGCATGGGATACCTGATGGTGACAGAAAAAATCGACGTGACATGCTGAATGGACTGCCACGTTGCTCGGTGATTTCCTCATCCGGCTTTGCACGGCGTTCGCGGTCGAAATCGGTGACAGGCAGCAGGCGGACGATCGCCGGGAGACGATTCACCGGCGCGATGATCCGACGCGTCGTCGCATCCCAGGCCATCCCACCCCAGTGAAGACCGCCGATATTTCCCGGAGACACGAGGCTTCCGCGAATGCTCGGTGGTGTGAACGCACCCTCGTGCCGCAAGGCTCGGAACGTGGCCAGACAGGCGTCGCGCTCCTGCGGCGTCGCGGCCCAGATGTCTGCTTCAGTAATGCGTTGCGGAACCAGCGTCGCCGGGTGATCGGAAAACGGTTGCGTGGCGGACGCGCTCTCGCCCTTGATATCGCTCGCAGGAACAGGACGTTCGCGAACGGGGAAGAGAGGTCGACCCGTGAGCCGGTCGAACAGAAACAGATGACCGGTCTTCGACCCGACAGCGACTGCTGCACCGTCCATTCCAGGGAAGAGAAGAGGTGGTGAGGCGACGTCGTAGTCCCACAAATCGTGATGCACGGTTTGAAATGACCACGCCACTTCACCGGTTGCGGCGCGCAGCGCGACGATGGAGTTGGCCTGTCGATTGTCGCCAGGACGAAGGCCGCCGAAGTAGTCGGGGCTCGGACTGCCGGTTGGAAGGAATACGAGACCGTTGGCTTCGTCGACTGTGATGCGCGACCACGTGTTGGCGGCGCCGGCGTTGGCGGCTTCCGGCAAAGGATGAAATGTCCAGCGGAACGCGCCCGATCGTCGATCGAATGCGCGTACCTCTCCAGATGCCATGCGCACCCGGCTGTTGTCTGCGACATTGGAACCGACGATGACCAGGTCGCGATATACGGCAGGCGGAGAAGTGACGCCGTACTCTCCCGTGTAGTCTGGCTTCCGTCGAAGCCCACGGGTGAGATCGACCTGCCCGCCGGTGCCGAAAGCGGCGCAGAAGCTCCCGTCGCGTCGATTGAGACACACGAGTCGCGCATCGACTGTCGCGGCGTAGATGAGATCGTCAGCCACTGTCACTCCGCGACTGGCGAAGTCGCTGTAGTTGGCATCGCGGCGAATTTTCAGATCGACGCGCCAGATCTCGGTTCCAGTCTCAGCGTCGAGGGCGATCACCAGACCGCCAGGAGTCGACAGATAGAGACGGCCGTTTGAGTACGCCGGCGTCGCCTCGAACGCGGGACGGTCAGTCCCAGGCCGAAGAGGTTCGGTCGACTCGTGCGTGTCGTACGTCCATACAACGCCCAGGCGGCCGACGTTATCGGGATTGATGCGTTCGGGCTGCGCCTGCGCGGCAAGCGCAAGGCTGAGCGCGGCTCCGAGCGCAACGATTCTCATGCGCACTTCGACGGACGGCTCTCTGCATCGGTTCCGTCGTCGTCCAAGCTTGTTACATAGGTCGAAAGCGGCGGCCTCAACCTCCCCAGCGCAGCACTTCGACCCGGACGCGGGCGCGGCCGGCGCGGACGAAGTTGAGCGTGTCGGCAGCTTTGTGCGACACGTCGATGATGACACCTTCCTTCCGCGGACCCTGGGCTGGACCTCTGTCAACGACCCGCACTTCGACGGCGCGGCCGTTGGTGATATTCGTCACGCGAAGGATGGTCCCGAAGGGATACGACGGATGGGCGGCGACCAGCGCATTCTGGTTGAACCGCGCGCCGCTGGCGGTGACTTTGCCGTCGAATCCGGAACCGTAGTACGAGGCCAGCCCCTCACGTACCTCGAGGATCGCAGCACGCTTGGCGACCGGCGCGGGCACCTTTGTGCGTGCGGTGCAGGCGGGTAGGATCACGAGCGCACAGAGGACGAAGGCCGCGCGAGTCAGTCGCACTTCAAAATCGCCTTCACGACGCGTGCCGATCAGGGTTACTCCCGAGCTGGCCGTTGAGCTTGTTCCGGAACTGCATGGTTCGGCTAGCCGTCAAACTTCGACATGAACACACTGTTCAGTGACCTGCGCGTGGGCCTCAGGCTGCTCTGGAGAGACAGGGCATTCGCCATCACGGCCGGACTGACGCTAGCAGTCTGCATCGGCGCCAACACAGCTCTCTTTTCGGTCGTTCGGGGCGTTCTCCTCAAGCCCCTCTGGATGCCCGAGGCGGACCGGGTGGTGATGGCAGGCAACATGTATCCCGGTGCCGGAGTCTACGAGCCTCTCGGAGCGGCGGTCCCCGACTACTTCGATCGACTTCGCGAGGTCACCGTCTTCAGCGAGCAGGCATTGCTCAGGCAGGACAACCGCAGCATAGACAAGGACGGCTCGCCCCTGCGCGTGGAAGGGCTGTCCGTGACGCCGTCATTTTTCAGGGTCGCCGGCGTAACGCCGCAGTTGGGACGCACCTTCACCGATCAGGAGGGCGAGATCGGAAGCGAGTTCGAGGTGGTCATCAGCGACGGATTCTGGCGGACTCAATTGGGTGGCGATCCGTCCGCAGTCGGTCGCGACATCCGCCTCGATGGCCGCGCGTACACGGTCATCGGCGTGATGCCTCCGCAGTTCCGGCCGACTGACGACGAGAAGGCCCTGTGGACACCCATGACGTTCACAGCAGAAGAGAAGTCGGATAACTCGCGACACAGCAACAACGCCGCGTACATCGCCCGGCTGAAGCCGGGAGCCACCGTCGAACAGGCGCAGGCACAGATCGACGCGTTGAATGCAGCGAACCTCGATCGATTCCCACAGTTCAAGGAAGTCATCGTCAACGCGCGGTTCCGTACCGTCGTCAATCGACTTCAAGACCAGATGGTGAAGGACGTCAGGCCCACGCTGTATTTGATGTGGGGTGGCGCGCTGTTCGTTCTGCTCATCGGGTGCGTGAATGTGACCAATCTCGCGCTCGTGCGGTCACGTGCGCGACTGAAAGAACTGGCGACGCGTCTGGCGCTGGGCGGCGGCACGGTGCGGATCGCGCGACAACTTGCGATCGAGCATCTTCTGCTGGCGTTGGGATCGGCCGTTGTCGGCATCGCGATCGGATACGTCGCGCTTCGCGCCATGGACGTCGTCAGCCTGCAGGCACTGCCGCGATCGCAGGACATCGCCCTCGACACCGTCGTGGTGCTCTATACGCTTGCCGCAACTGCTGCAATCGGTCTTGTGCTCGGGTTGATTCCGGTGGCAGCGATGCTGTCTGCCAACGTGCTCAGTGTCCTCCGGGAGGAAGGGCGAACCGCGACGACCGGGCGCGGCGCCCAATCGCTCCGCCGCGGTCTGGTGATCGCGCAAGTCGGGTGTGCCTTTGTTCTGTTGATAGGCGCCGGCTTACTGTTTGCCAGTTTCCGGAGGGTCCTCGCCGTTGATCCTGGTTTCACTACTGAAAGGGTGCTTACAGGAGCGGTAGTGCTTCCGGACTCGCGATACAAAGAGCCGGACACACAGAGGCGCTTCATCGACGATGCACTGCGACGCGTGCAAGCGTTGCCAGGCGTCACTGCGGCCGGCGTCACAGACACCATTCCACTCGGCAACAGGGCGAGTGCCTCCGCGATTCTCGCGGAAGGATACAAGGCGCAACCCGGCGAGTCGTTCCTCGCACCGGCTGAAGTCCGTGTATCCAGCGGTTACTTCGAGGCGATCGGGGTGAAGCTTGTCGCCGGCCGTTTCTTCACCGATCGAGACACGGCCACGTCAACGCGCGTCATCATCGTCGACGACCGGCTCGCGCGCCGGTTCTGGCCGAATCAAGACCCGATTGGACGCCGGATGTACAAGCCGGACGATGATGCGAAAGATCTAACCGCCGTCACCGACAAGACGGTGTTCTTTACCGTCGTGGGTGTCGTCGCGGAAATGAAGCTTCGAAACCTCACCGACGGCGACAACCTGGTTGGCGCCTGTTTCTTTCCGCTCACGCAGGAACCTCAGAACGATCTGACGTTTGTGCTGAAAGCCGCTGCCGATCCGGGCACGCTGTCGGGTGCGCTGCGCCGCGAGGTCGCGGCGGTGGATTCCCAGCTTCCCGTGTTCGAAATGCAACCGATGTCGTATTGGACGGATCGATCGCTGGCCAAGCGCCGATCGCCTGCGCTCCTGTCAATCGCCTTTGGCTTCGTCGCGCTGTTTCTGTCCGCGATTGGCATCTACGGAGTTCTCGCGTATCTCGTGACGCAGCGGACGAAGGAGATCGGTATTCGCGTTGCCCTCGGCAGCACGGCGTGGGCGGTGTTTCAACTCGTCCTCCGTGAGGGGTTGCTGCTCGTTGCTGCCGGTCTGGCCGCCGGCGGAATCGGCTCCTACCTGCTTCGCCGCACGCTCGAGAGTCAGTTGTTCGGCGTGACGTCGTCCAACCCCGTCGTGCTGGTGCTGGTCAGCGTCGTCCTGGCCGCCGTTGCGCTCGTGGCGTGCGCGCTGCCGGCGCGCCGCGCAACGAAGATCGATCCGCTCGTTGCCCTCACCGAGTAACACGCCGTAGAGCGCAGGCTTTAGCCTGCGCGTCATTGCGACGCGGGGGCTGAAGCCCCCGCTCTACGTGTCGGAGGGACTCCCATTGACAGTCTATGGGAACGGGAGTAAAATCCTCGCTCACATAAACTGTCTATGGGAGAGGCTGTCGCCCGCAACCCGGATCTCCTCCGCGGCACCGTCGAACTGCTCATCTTGAAGGCGCTGACGCACGGACGTCAGCACGGCTTCGGCATCGCCCGCTGGCTCGAAGACGTGACGAGCGACGTGCTGCGGCTTGAAGAGGGCTCGTTGTATCCCGCCTTGCATCGCATGGAACGGCGCGGTTGGCTGGAGTCGGAGTGGGGCATCTCCGAGAACAACCGGCAGGTCAAGTACTACCGGTTGACGCGGCGCGGCCGCGAGTACTTGCAGCGCGAAAGCTCGGGATGGACCGAGTTCGCCGGGGCCGTTTTCAAGGTTCTGCAAACCACATAAGGGGCACGACCATGGGCAAGACTGCCATGTGGCGGCGGTACCTGCGGTTCTGGGGCGCGGATCCGCCCGCTGACGTCGACGCCGAGATCGACTTTCATCTCGACGCGCTCGTCCAGCACTTCATTGCACGCGGCATGACTGCAGACCAGGCGCGCCGCGAGGCCTCGCGCCGGTTTGGCAACGTGGCGCGCGTGCGCTCGGAATGCCTGACGGTGGACAAGGGATCGATGCGCTCCGCCACGCGACGGGAGGCGCTCGACGCGCTCTCCCAGGATTTCCGGGACAGCCTTCGTGGATTGACCAGGAATCCCGGTCTGACGCTGGGTGCCGTGCTGATTCTCGCGCTCGGCATCGGCTTGAACACGACCGTCTTCAGCTTCAACAAAGCGTTGCTGTTCCCTTCGCTTCCGATCGGCGACCCGCCTACGCTCGTGAAGATGTGGTCGCAAAACCTGACGCGCGGCATCTTTGCCCAGCCGCTTTCAGAGGCCGCTGCCGCCGCCGCCGTCTCCGCCGGCCAATCGTTCGACGATGTGGCGGCGTACACCGTGGAGCCGGTCACGCTCACCGGTGGCGTCGAGGCAGAGTGCATCCCGTCAATGCGAGCGACGACGAACCTCTTCACGCTGCTGCGTGTTGCTCCGGAAGACGGCCGTAACTTCCAGCCCGATGATGCGACGAGTGCTGGCAGTCCGGTCGCGATTATCAGCGATCGTGCATGGAAGAATCGGTACGGCGGAGATCCTTCTGCTATCGGCCGCGACATCATCCTCAACGGCCGTCCTCATACCGTCATCGGCGTGATGCCGCAAGAGTTCTGGTTCGAATCGAAGGAGGTCGAGGTCTGGCTGCCGCGACCGATGCCGCGAGCCGAGGGCGCCTACGACGCAAGGGCGCTCACAACCATTGCGCGGCTCGCTCCTGCGGCAACCATGCAGTCGACGCAGGCCGACATGCAGTCGCTGGCCCTCCGTCTCGCGCGCGACTACCCGCAGGCGAATGCCGGGTGGGACATCCTCGTGACCGGGCTGCTTCCGCTCGGGCCCGGCGAGAAAGTGTTCTTCGGTCTGGTGACGACGCTGACCTCGCTGCTGCTTGCGGCCGCATGCGCCCACATCGCGAATCTCCTGCTCGCGCGCGGCATGGAGCGACGAGGTGAAGTCGCGATTCGTGCGTCGCTTGGAGCTCGGCGCGGCCGAATCATGCGCCAGTTGTTCGTCGAGAGCGTAGCGCTGTCAATCGTGGGAGGCGTGTGCAGCCTGCTGATTGCGTTGCCCATCGTCGTGGAGATTCGCACGGTGCTTGGGCCTCGGACGCCGTACCTCTCAGATCTGTCGCTTGATGGAGCCGCACTCGCCCTGACCGCTGGACTCACGCTGCTGGCGACCGCACTGTTCGGCCTGGCTCCGGCATTGCGCCTGTCGTCGGTCACCGCGAGCGATGCGATGAAGCAACCCCCTGGAGGCGCGATCGCCGGTCGTCGTCGTCGGCCCCTCGTGAGCGCCCTCATCGGCCTCGAGGTGACGATCGCCACCGTTGCCTTGATCGTGACCGCTCTCTACGCGCGCGCCGCCAATAACGTCCTCGCCATCCCTTATGGCTTCGAGCCGAAGAACGTCGTGACGTTTCGACTCGATGTTCCGGAGTACAAATATCCAGAGGCTGAGTCGGCGGCCCGCGTGCTGACCGCGGTGCATCAGCGTCTCGAGGCGTTGCCATCCATCCAAACCGCAGGCGCAGGCACACGACTGCCGTTGAATATTGGCGCTGGTCTGCCGACTGAAGCAATCACACTCGACGAGCGCCCTGACATTGCGCAGGGTCAAAGCCCCTGGACCATCACGACCGCGGTGACGCCCGGATATTTCGAGGCGCTCGGGATCCCGCTGCTCCAGGGTCGAGCATTCGATTCGAGAGATTCGAATGAGGCCCAACCGGTTGTGATGATCAGCCGGTCGATGGCACGAGCGTACTGGCCAAACGAAGATCCGGTCGGTCGTCGATTCCGGTTGAGTGGCGGAGCTACGGCTGCACCGTGGCTGACGATCGTCGGCGTGGTGGACGATGTCCGTCCGCTCGATCCCACCTCACCACAGGTACGACAGACCTATGTGCCATTTGCTCAGTCATCGGGACGCGAGCTGGTTTACTTTGTCGCGACGCGTGACGCACCGCTCAGTCGTGTACAAGACATTCGGCTCGCGGTCCGCGACGTTGATTCCGAGCTTCCGGTCGTCGATCTGCGACCGATGACCGACGTCATGTCGATTGCGATGTCCGGGGCCGATCTGGGGCAGAAGTCGCTACGTGTCAACGCGCTGATGTCCGCGCTGCTGGCTGTGTCGGGCGTTTATTCCGTGGTGGCCTTCGCTGTCGCACGCCGGCGGCGTGAAATCGCGATTCGCGTCGCGCTTGGCGGAACGCGCCGGTCGATCGTCATCATGCTTCTGCGTCAGGCACTTCGTCCTGCGCTGGTCGGCATCCTCCTTGGCCTCGTCCTGAGCGCGCTTGTCAGCCGTGGTTTGACCGTGATGCTCTTCGGCGTCGACCCGCTCGATCCTCTGACCTATGGCCTCACCGCCCTTGCACTCTCGATGGCGGCGATCGTCGCAAGCTGCGTGCCCGCTCTCCGTGCGATACGCGCCAACACAGTGGCGGCCCTCCGAGCCGACTAGAGACGCACACGCTGGCGGTACGACGGGGCGACGGTGCGAGCGCGCGAAGGTCCGGTCCGGGGTGCGACGGTTCGCTGACGTTATGCGGGCCTCCGGACGTCGCACTGGACCGTCGCACCCTCGCACCCTCGTTCCCTCGCACCGCCCGCAGAGGGTCACCTTATAGGATTGTGTCCAGACTTACCCCGACAGTGAAAAGCTGACACAGATCGTTCGAGGGCGGAGTCGGTTATCCTTAATCTGGTCCGTATTCAGACCCGTAAGCCGCTTGGACCGTGTGGCACGCTCGTTGCCATTCCTTAATGAAGTCAATGAAGGTCCGAATCAAGCTCTCTCCTAAACTACCGGCTGTCTTACGCCGCCACCCGTCTGTCTTCCTCTCGGGCGTCGTGGTGCTGTCACTGGGGCTGTGGGCCATCGTCATCGGCACGATTTGGTATGCCCGCGACATCATCGTGGCCGTCCCGGCTGCTGAAGAACTGCGCGGCATCGGCTCGATGGATCAGGCGACGACGCTCTTCGACCGAGCGGATCGAGCCGCCTTTACGATCTTCAAGGAACAACGGATCGACGTGCCGCTGGCGCGCGTGTCGCCTCACCTCATCAACGCGATTCTCGCCATCGAGGATCAGCGCTTCTACGATCACAACGGGATCGACGTGGTCCGCGTCGCGGGCGCCGCGTTGAGCAATCTGCGCGAAGGTCGACGCGCGCAGGGTGGCAGCACGATCACGCAGCAACTTGCCAGGCAGAGCTTGCTCACGACGGAAAAAACCTACCGGCGGAAGTTCACGGAGATCGTCGTCGCCGCGCGTCTCGAAGGGCAGTTCACGAAAGATCAGATTCTCGAGATGTATCTCAATAAGGTGTACTTCGGCGACGGTCTCTACGGCGTCGAGGCGGCATCGATGGGATATTTGGGTAAGCCAGCATCCGCCGTCACTGTCGCGGAAGCGGCCCTGCTTGCCGGTCTCGTGAAATCGCCCTCGAGCTACGCTCCTACCGTCAGCCTCGAGAAAGCGACTGCCCGCCGCAACGTGGCTCTTCGGGCGATGCTCGACGCGAAGATGATCGATTCGCCTACCTACGCGAAGGCGGTCAAGGAGCCGGTGAAGCTCGACGATGCGCTCCGGCGTGGAGAGATGTACGGGCAGTACTTCAAGGAGGAGGTCAGACGGTTCCTTGTAGAACGCTTTGGATGGGAGCGCGTCTACCAGGGTGGTTTGAAGGTCTATACAACCGTTGACCTCGACATGCAGAAAGAGGCCGAAGCCGAGGTCGCGCGCGGCATCGCGGAGATCGAGAAGCGGCAACGTCGCAAGGATGAAGACGCATCCAATCCGCTTCAGGCGGCGCTCGTGGCATTAGACCCGCACACCGGTGAAGTGCGGGCGATGGTCGGCGGTCGTGATTTCGAGAAGAGCAACTTCAACCGTGCCACCCAGGCCAAGCGGCAGCCGGGCTCGGCATTCAAGCCTTTCGTGTACGCCGCCGCGCTCGAGCAGGGATTCACGCCGGGTACGGTCCTCACCAATCTTGACGACCCGATTATGACGCTGCAGGGCGCGTGGGTCCCTGAGGACGAACATAGCGAAGGCTCGTCGATGACGATGCGCGCGGCATTGAAGACGTCGAGCAATCGAGCAGCGGTCCGCATGCTCGAGGATGTCGGCATTCCAGTAACCGTGGACTACGCCAAGCGCCTCGGTGTTGGTTCTGTTCCGAGCGTGCCGTCGCTCGCGCTTGGATCCGGAGAGGTGACGCTCTCATCCATGACCGCCGCTTACGCGGCGTTTGCCAACGGCGGGATGGTTCAGGCGCCAATGCTCGTGCGGCGCGTGGAGACCACGCAGGGCGAGGTGCTCTACACGGCGAAGCAGGAACCGCAGCAGGCGGTCAGCGAGCAGACAGCCTTTCTGATGTCGAACATGATGGCCGACGTCATCAACGCCGGTACCGGAGCCGCCGCGCGCAGTGTCGGCTTCCGCCTCCCAGCCGCTGGCAAGACCGGCACGACGAACGATTACCATGACGCGTGGTTCGTGGGCTTCACGCCGAAGCTCGCAGCGGGTGTCTGGGTCGGGTACGACCAACCGCGCACGATCATCGGGGGTGGATACGCGTCCGTCCTCGCCGTCCCAGTCTGGGGACGCTTCATGGCGGCGGCCACTGCCAAGGATCGCGCCGAATGGTTCAGTACACCGGCGCGTATCACGTCGGCGACCATTTGCCGCCTCAGTGGGAAGTTGGCGACCGACTCGTGTCATGAGAGCGTGACGGACGCGAAGGGGCACGTGACGAACGAGTCGACGGTGTACACCGAGTATTTCGTGGAGGGCACTGAACCGACCGAGTTGTGCCCGATTCACCGGCGGCTTACGACGAACCCGTTCAAAGCGCTCGCTGCGCTTATCTCTCCCGGTCGGGCGTCGTCTCCTACCGAACCGGTCGTCACGCAACCACCTACGCAGCATGTAGAAACGGCACCAGCACCGCCCCAGCCAACTCCGCAGGCCGAACAGAAGAAGCGCGGATTCTGGTCGAAAGTCTTCGGGGGCGGCAAGAAGTAAACTGTCACAGTGCGCCGCACCTTCGGACTGTCGCACCTTCGCACTGGACCGTCGCACGATCGCACGCCGCCCCGTCGCACCGCACCCAGCGTGGTCCGGTAACGCCATGTTCAGTTTGGTGATCGGCCATCGGCGTCTGTTGACGTTGCTCTCGCGCGCGATTGCGCGTGACACGCTGCCACCGGCATTACTGCTGGCCGGTCCAGCGGGAGTTGGCAAACGTCGCGTCGCGCTGGCGCTCGCGCGTGCGGTGAACTGTCTCGAGCCTCGCGCAACAGATGAATTCGAACGCGACGCCTGCGGTAAGTGCGCGGCGTGCCGTCGCATCGAGCGCGGGGTACATCCTGACGTCATCGTGATAGAGCCGGGCGATATGGGTTCGATCAAGATCGAAGCGGTCCGCGACGTGGTCGATCGCGCCGGGTACCGGCCGTTCGAGGGGCGGCGTCGCGTGGTGATCATCAACGAAGCCGATGCCCTGGTGGATGCGGCCCAGAACGCGCTGCTCAAGACGCTCGAGGAGATGCCGCCGGCCTCGATCTTCGTGCTCGTGTCATCGTTGCCCGACGCGCTGCTGCCAACCGTGCGATCGCGATGCCCTCGCCTCAGATTCGGGCCACTGTCCGCCGGCGAAGTCGCGCAAGTGCTGGTACGCGATCACCGTTACTCGGATGCCGATGCGCGCGCGGCGGCTGCCGATGCCGACGGCAGCGTCGGCCGCGCCCTCGCCGCTGATTCCGCAGGTCTGGCGGATGCGAGAGAGGATGCTCGTCGACTGCTGCAACAGGCTGCGAAGACCGACGATCCCGCCCGCCGGCTCGACGTCGTCAAGGATCTGAGCGGCGCCAAAGGCACGACCGCGAGCGATCGGGAGCAGATGGCGACGTGCCTGCGTGCGTTGGGTTCACTGCTGCGCGATCTCGAGATTCTCTCGACGAGCGCCGACCGCCGCACGCTCGCCAATGGCGACCTCGAATCACAACTCGAGAAGTTGACCGGCGCCTTCAATCACAAACGCAGCCTGAAAGCCTACGTCGCAGTCGACGAAGCATTGGCCGCCCTCGAGCGCAACGCGAGCCCGAAGGTTGTCGCTGATTGGGTCGTCCTGCAACTGTAGCCTTCTGCAGACTTGAGTCAACGCCCCGCTGAGAATGCTCATCTCGCGATAGTTGTTGACTGAACTCCGGGCGAGTACAATCGCGCCCTTCCCTTGGTGAGTTTGCAATACGAAACGGAGGATTCCATGAGGCGGAAGACCACGGTTGCGATGCTCCTGGCCGCAATGTGCCTGGGCGTTGTGGCCTATGTGCCGGTGCTACAGGGACAAGCAAACCAGGGGCAAAGCGAGGTCCAGATAGGGTTCGACATCGCGCCCGTACACCTCGAGCTGCAGGGAAAGAATCGGGGTCTCGTAGGCGAGGGTAGTTACTACGTCAACGGTCCGAGCGACTGCCTGGGCTGTCACAGCGGGCCGAACGGCTACCTCAGTGGAGGCGTGCCGTTTGGGACGGCTCCGAACCAGGTCTTTTCTCGTAATCTGACGCCCGATCGCTTCGGTCGTCCTGCGGGCCTTACGTTCGCGGAGTTCGAGCAGGTAATCAGGCTTGGGACCGACTACAAGCCGACGCTCTTCCCTCCCGGCGGTCCGCTGGTCGTGATGCCATGGCCAGCCTACCGACACGGCACCGATCACTATGTGCGAGCGCTCTACGAGTACCTGAGCTCCATTCCATGCATCGAGGGAGGCCCCGGCTCTCCCGCCAACAGATGCTGATCTTGTAGAGATCGGCTGAGGCCCTCGCCGCAGCTCCGGCCTCACTGCTGTCACGCGGGGGCATCCGCCCCCGCGCGTCATAATGGTCGCCATGAAACCGCGCGTCGCCATTACCTGCGGCGATCCTGCCGGTATCGGGCCCGAGATAGCTCGGAAGGCTGCCGGCGATCCGCGCGTCCGCAAGGTTTGCGAGCCGATCGTGTATGGCCCGCCCGCCGGCTCGACGTTCAAGCCGGGCGAACTCTCGGCGGACGCGGGTCGTGCTGCCTACGAGACGCTCTGCTCGGCGGTCGGCGACGCGCGCGCCGGAGTCGTGGCCGCGATCGCGACGGCACCCGTGAACAAGCTCGCTTTCGCCAGGGCTGGCCTGCCGTGGAAAGGGCACACCGACCTGCTGGCGCATCTCACTGGCAGCACTCGCGTCGCGATGATGTTCTGGTCGGAGCCGCTCAAGGTCGTGCTGGCGACGATTCACATCCCGTTGGCTTCAGTGACGAACGCGCTCACACGCGAGTTGATGGACGACATCATCGACCTCTCGGCGCGTGAGCTGCCCCGTTTCGGTCTCGAGAAACCGCGGCTTGCGGTGGCGGGTCTCAATCCGCATGCCGGCGAGGAAGGTCTGCTGGGTCACGAAGAACGGAAGGTGTTACGACCGGCGATCGAAACCGCGCAGAAACGCG
>Ga0075433_10002746_pt1 | contig 13463 bp, 16 predicted proteins | sample RhiMethybrSRZTD2_FD_75299 | JGI IMG/M metagenome (GOLD analysis project Ga0075433, IMG submission 75299) | Populus rhizosphere microbial communities from Tennessee, USA - Rhizosphere MetaG P. TD hybrid SRZTD2 | ecosystem: Host-associated > Plants > Roots > Rhizosphere > Soil | place: USA... | reverse complement strand
CACGGCTCCGCTCGTCAGCCAAGGCCGCTCGTAATTCGACCGCAACAACCCGACGACGTGGGGGACATCGCTACTGTCACGGATGTGGTAGCGGACCCATCCTGATTCGGGCAACACGTGATGCAGTTCGGCCTCGCCAGCGGGGGTGATGCGTCAGGCGCATCAGTGCGTGATTCTGGCGCATGGATGGACATCCATCGCGAGTTCCTCAATACTTTGATCCGCTCGACTCGTTGTAAAGCTTCGACTGATATCGATCCCTTGCGATACTGAATTCGATTCTCTTATTTCCTCTCGAGGGAGGCGAAATATGGAGGAAATAGGAAGATCGCGAGGGACGGCGGAGCGCGTGACCGCCTGTTCGCAACCTGGTCGAGCGCGAGGGGGCATCCGACGGCGGATCGAGTGGATGGCACCGGCCAGCGTCGGCCATCGACGATTTTCGGAATGGAGCCCTTGAATGTCGCTCTTGGAGATCTGCCAGTGGATTGAAAGCACGCCCAGCAGCACGGCGCTCCGCGAATCCCTCGTCGTGTTTCCGCTTCTCGAAACGACGCATGTGTTGGGGCTCGCCTTCTCGGTCGGAACGATATTCTGGTTCGACCTTCGCCTGTGGGGTGTCGGGCTGCGACGCTACAGCATCTCAGAGATGTTCGGGTACGTCCGGCCGTGGATGATCGTCGGCTTTACCTTGATGATGATTACCGGGGCGGCGCTCTTTTGGTCTCACGCGGTGCAGGCCTATAACAGCTGGTACTTCCGCGCCAAGCTCATTCTGTTGGTTGTGGCTGGCGCCAACACCGCCTTGTTTCACCTGACTATCGATCGCCACCGCGCCGAGTGGGAACATCTGCCGATTCCGCCGTTGCAAGCGAGGATTTCGGGCGCGGTCTCCCTCCTCCTCTGGTTCGTCATCGTCGCGGTAGGCCGGCTGATGGCCTATACGCTCGTGTAATGGTTCCCGACGTCGTCCGGCATTTCATCGAGCGGATCGGCACGTGGGCGTATGGATTATCCATTGCCCAATGGATCCGCGGCTCGGAATGGGGGGTCCCCATTCTCTCCGTGACGCATGTGTTCGGTCTGATCCTCCTGCTCGGCTCTGTGTTCATGATCGCGTTGCGGTGCTTCGGCCTCGCGCTGCGCCGCGACCCGGTGAGCGCCGTCATCCGCGCCCTGTCTCCAGCCACCCTCGGGGGACTGTTCTTGATGACGGCCAGCGGTTCGCTGATCTTTGCGTCTGGAGCCGGCCGCTACGTCGACAGTTATCCGTTCCAGCTCAAGATGATGGCGTATTCTACGGCGGTCGTTACGCAGGGGACGGTCTACGTCATGGCGCTGCGAGACGACGATGAGAATCGACTCCTGAGTCCGCGGTGGATGACGATGGGTGGCTTGGCCTTCCTGCTCTGGCTGTCCGTCGCCACTCTCGGACGATTCATCGCCTTCTTCGAGTGACACCCAGGAATTCACAAACATGTTGTCCGATTCCGATCGCAAGCACGCCGCACAACTCCTCATCACCGCGGAAGCAGAGCGAAAGCCGGTGGTACAGCTGTCGAAGACGTGGCCCGACATCACGATTGACGATGCCTACGCGATACAAAACGAAGTCATCCAGCACAAAGTCGCTGCAGGTGCGAAAGTCATCGGCCACAAGATTGGACTGACGTCCAAGGCGATGCAGCAATCATCGCAAATCGACGAGCCGGACTACGGTCATCTCCTCGACTACATGGTGCTGCACGACGGAGCCAAGGTGCCGCACGCCAACTACTGCGTGCCTCGTGTCGAGGTGGAGCTCGCGTTCGTGCTGGGCAAGCCGTTGAAAGGCCCGGGCGTGGGATTGATCGACGTGTTGCGGGCGACGGAGTACGTGGTGCCCGCTCTCGAGTTGATCGACGCCCGCGTGCAGAATCCGCGCAAGATCTTCGACACGGTCGCGGACAATGCCGCCGCGGCGGCTATCGTCCTTGGAGGTCGCCCGGTCGGTGCCAACGATGTCGATCTGCGATGGGTTGGCGGCATCATGTATCGGAACTCCGAGATCGAGGAAACCGGACTTGCGGCAGGGGTGTTGGGACATCCGGCGATGGGCATTGCCTGGCTGGCCAACAAGGTCGGTCGATTCGGTATGGTGCTGGAGGCCGGCCACCTCATGTTGTCCGGGTCGTTCACGCGACCGGTGTGGGCCAGCAAGGGTGACACCGTCCACGGGGATTTCGGACCGCTCGGCAGCGTCGCCGTGCAATTCATTTGAGAGGCGCGGAGCGTTGCCAGTGGAGCTTCCCCTCAACACGTTCAAGCGTGCGCTGAAGGCCGGCGATCGACAGATCGGCCTGTGGTGCAGCCTTTCGAGCCATTACGCCATCGAGGTCGTGGCGGGCGCGGGCTTCGATTGGCTACTCATCGACACCGAGCATTCCCCGAACGAGCTCGACATGGTGCTGTCGCAATTGCAGGCCGTGGCGTCGTATCCCACGCATCCGGTCGTGCGGGTACCCTGGAATGACATGGTGACGATCAAGCGCTTCCTCGACATCGGCGCGCAGAGTCTGCTGATCCCGTACGTGCAGAACGAGGAGGAGGCAAAGAAGGCTGTGGCGCATACCCGTTACCCTCTTGACGGGGTGAGGGGCGTCGCTGGCTCGACTCGAGCCAGCCGATTCGGTCGCATCAAGGACTACGCGCGGCGAGCCAGCGAAGAACTGTGCGTTCTGGTTCAGGTCGAAACCCGGACCGCACTCGACCACCTCGAGGCGATCGCGGCCGTGGATGGTGTGGACGGGGTGTTTATCGGGCCGGCCGACCTCCATGCGTCGCTCGGTTATGCTGGCCAGACAGCCCACCCAGACGTGAAAGCGCTCATCGACGACGCGGTTCGCCGCATCCGAAAGTCTGGCAAGGCGCCGGGAGTGTTGACGGGCGTCGAAGCCGATGCGCGCCACTGGCTCGACCTCGGCTGTCAGTTCGTGGCGGTCGGAGTGGACACGTCGATTCTCGCGCGCGAAAGCGACAACTTGCGCGCGCGCTTTTAGGAGTCCTGTCATGGCGCAAGCGGTTGACCCTCGCCTCGAACTCGAAACCCTGGCACTGTGGATTGGAGGGAAGGCGGTTAGCGCGAGGAGATCACAGTGAATCTCAAGCAGCCGTCGCTCGGTATCGTAGCGACGACTCTCTGTTGCGTCGCGTCACTCGCGTTCATCGCGCTGTTCGACTTTCCGACCTTTGTGGGGTGGGTCTCCTACTACACGATGTGCGTCGTCATCGTGCAAGTCATGATGCTTGCGCTGTGGCGTTTGGAGTACCCGCGGTTCGCGGCGGCTCAGGCCCAGCCGTTGCGAGGCATCCTGCTGACGCTCGTCGCCTTGATCGGCGGCGCCGCCGTCTGTGCCGTGTCCTTCGTGCTGGTCGGCGGAGGGATCAGCCCGCCGGCCCCCATGCTGGTCGAGTTCACGATCGTGGGCGTCGTCATGACGTTTCTGGTGTCGATCGTGTGGGGTGGCTGGCCGTCGAACATACGGCTGAAGGGCGCGATGGGCGCCGGCATACTCCAGCTCGCGATCGGCTATCTGATAAATCTGCTGCTGTTCCGGACCTTGTTCAATTACGCCTTCATGCAGGGGGCGCCCGTCTATGTCGCCTCCTTGGATCCGCAGGGTCTCTTCAGCGCCGCACAGCTGCTGCCGTTGTACGTCACGGTTCTCGCCGCCATGTTCACGGTGATGGGGTTCGATGTGTGGCCGCTGACGAAAAATCCGCGCGTGATGCAACAGCCAGCGCTCGGCGTGGTCTGGATGCTGGCGATCCTGGCGATCGGAGGCGCGGTCTTTTATGCGGGGACGGTGATCTTCCAGATGGCTCCGATGATCTTCCTGGTCAGCGTTCCGGTGGCCTATATATTCGGCATGATCGTCGTGCTGAACATGTGCGAGAACAGCCTGTTCGCCGGGCAATCGCAGCCTGTGAAGGGCATGCTGAACATGGTCGCCGCGATTGGATTCGGTACGGCCCTCTCCTTCATCTACCGGATGCTGATGCCTTCAGTGAGCGGAGCGCTCCCATCTGGTCCACCGACCAACGCCGCCCAGCTATGGTTGGCGTCGGCATTGCTGGCCGTGACGTTTCCGGTCCTGGTTGTCTACGCGGCCTTCTTCAATTTCTGGCCGCTTCGAAAAGTTGACGCGGTCGTTTCCAAAACGCATCCTGAGCCCTCATGATTCTCATGCCGGACGCTCAGTGAGGTTTCCGATGTTTCGTGCATTGAGCGTCGTTCGTGCCTTTGTATGTGCCGTGCTCTGCGCAACCGCACTCTGCCCGGTGAGCGCCCAGCAAGCCGCTCCGTCACCGCCACTGGTCATCGAAAACGTGACCGTCATCAATGTCGAGACGGGGGCGCGCTGGCCCGATCACACTGTCGTCGTCACCGGGAATCGCATCAGCGCAGTAGGCCCGGCGGCCACCATTCCACGACCGGCTGGTGCGCGCGTGGTCGACGGTCGAGGAAAGTTCTTGAGCCCGGGCCTCTGGGACACGCATGTGCACGCGCTGTTCAACGGATTTGATCGCGCGATGCCGTACTTGGCCGCCATTGGCATCACCAGCGTTCGCGACATGGCCAGCAGCTACGACGAACTGGCGGACGCGCGCAAGCCGCGTGAGGATCCCAATTTCATCGCGCCCCGGCTCGCGGTCGCGTCAGGCCCGGCGCTCGATGGTGTCCCGGCCAACTTTCCGGTGCCACCCCCGCCAGGGGTTCTGCTCATCATCACCACACCCGAACAAGGTCGAGAAGTAGTCAAACGTCTGGCGGCGGCGCGGGTTGATTTCGTCAAGGTGCGCAACGGCCTGTCCACACCGACGTACATGGCTATCGCCGAAGAGTCGAAGCGCTGGGGTCTGTCGTTTGACGGCCACCTGCCGCCTGACGTCAATATCGTGCAGGCGTCTGATGCTGGACAGCGGGTGGTCGAACACCTGCCGGGCCTTGCTGCCATGTGCGCGGCGGACCCGAACTCCCTCCGTCAAGGCGCGACGCAGCCAATTGAGCTCAATCGTTCGCGTTGCGAGGAGACAGTTCATCATCTCGTCCGCAACGGAACGTGGATGACGCCGACGATTGGCGCACCTGGGCCGATGCCTAGCCCGGCGCGGCAGTTCAATCTGCGGATTACTCAGATAGCTTTTCAGGCCGGGGTGCCGCTGCTCGCTGGAACGGACTGGCCTGGCATCAATTTCGGGAACGGCGGCCGCACCGTACACCAGGAGTTAGCAGCGCTCGTCGAGGCGGGCCTGACGCCGCAGCAAGCGCTTCGAACAGCGACCGTGAATCCCGCAATCCTTTTCAAGATGACGGGTCAGCTTGGCAGCATCGAACCCGGCAAGCTGGCCGACCTCGTTTTGCTTGATGGTGATCCGCTGGTGGATATCACGAACACGACCAGGATTGCGGCGGTGGTCGCTGACGGTAAGCTGATTGATTCCGCCCGCCGACAGAAGATGCTCGCCGATTTCGACGCCGTGCTGAAAGCCTCGGCTGCAGCACGACCGGCACAGACGCCGGCGCCAGGCAGATAGCAACGCTCAGTTGGGCACGCGTGGCTGGAGGCGAGGCTTGTACTGGACGTGACAGTTCCGGCATACGTCGTTGATCTCATAACCGATCGCCACGACCTGCTCGGCGTTCTGGGCTTCGGCCGCCTTCATGGCCTTCACGCTCAGATCCATGAGCTCCTGCACACGCTTTATCCAGTCACCTGAATCTCTGGCACGGCCTGGCAGCATCAACAGATTGCCGGCCTCGGCCAGAGCCAACGCGGCGTTCGTAATGGTGTTCCATCCACGGAGGTCCTGCGGCGCTTCCACCTCGACACGGAATACCGTATTCGATGTTGGCTCGACGACCGCGATCATCAACTGCTGCACGGTGGCGATCCGCTTGAATGGCGGGTTCTGCGTGGAAAGGGGAGCGTTTGCTGCAGTGGCGGGCGCTGTTACCTGCGCGTGCGTGACTGCGTCCGCTGACGCGAGTACGAGCGCGAGTACCCAGAGCCCGATGACGATGTGTTTGATCATGTCCCGTCCTGGCGGTCGGTTCATGCAGTCTGTCAGCGGGCCCCGCCCCGTGCTCCAGCAGGCGCTTGTGGTCCACCAGGCGCTTGTGCTCCGCTGGGCTCAGGTCCTTGTCCTCCACCAGGCGCTTGTGCGCCAGGCCCCCCAATTCGTCCTTCAAGTCCAACGTTCTTTTCACCTGGCTCGACCGTGGGGCCGTTGAAGTAAACACCGTCGTGGTGGGATCGGCTTCCGTCCGCTTCCTTCAGCGTAAGGGATTGTACAAACAGCCCGGGCGGCGGATAGTTCGCCGGTACGGTCTCCTCCATGAAGTAGAGGTAATTGTGGTGCATGTAGATCGTCACCCACGTCCGGGACTTGTCCTTGTTGTTAACAAGCTGCAGCTCGTTGACCTCGATGGCCTCGCCGCCCAGGTAGTTCCACATGTAATGCGTCAGCGTGACGTCGCGTTTCAGGAACTTGAACGCCGTATAGATCATCGCGCCCCGCACATCGTTCTTCCAGTAGCCGAGCCCGGAATATGACGTATTTCCCGAACAGCGCTCGTCGTCGAGACAGGACTGTGCCTTTTCGGTGAGGATCTGCTGGACCGGGTTGTAATTGACGACCGTCATGGAATACGTCCGTGGACCCGGCAGGGTCACTGTATAGACATGGCCCGGAATCTTGGCGCCGTATTCGGTTTCCCAGGTGATGGTCGTGACGACAGGTTCGCCCGGGAAATTGGCGGCGAACATATCCTCTTTGCTCCCCCACTCCTTGAACTCCTGGGCAAATGCCGGCGATATCGAGATCAACGAGAGAAGCACTCCGAACGCGATCCGTGCGGCCATGTTCATCGCTCCTGAAACACCATATGTTCGAAGTGCCGGAGATCACTCCGGGGTCGCGACGAGATGCACGCTCGCCACCCCGGGTAACTGCTACTGTGTGGGCGGCGCAGTGAGCGCGATCTCAGCCGCGTTCGGAAACACCTGCCGGCCATCGGCGAAGGTGAGCCGACCGCCGGACGCATTGTTCGATCCGTCTTTGGCGCGCGATCCCCGCACCGTGACGACGTCGCCGGCTTTCAACGTGTCCTTGGTGAATCCACGGCGCGCGAGCATTCCGGGAGGCCCACCCGAGAAGCCCCAGGTCGTAACCTTGCCGTTCTCGTCCGTCACATCGACGTAAAACCAGATGTGCGGATTCATCCATTCAACCTTCTTGACCACGCCTTTCAGCTCCACGGGCTTGGTGTTGTCAAACTGCGCCGACTCTGCGTGGTGCGCGACGAGCGCGGTGCCCATCAGCAACATGGCCACGACCGCAGTCAGAAGGCTCGCCAGTTTCCGGTTCATAAGTGCTGTCTCCGTTCCTACTGGTTGTTCGAGGATTGGCGCCCCGGCACCAGTTTATCGGCACCTGTCGGCTGCCGACCCATGGGCACTCCGTCGAAATCTTCGGCCTGTGGGGCTCCGCGGTTGCCGCCCAGGCTCTGAAGGACCTCTTCGCCTTTCTCGTTCTCGATTCGCATGACGATTCCGCTCGTGCCGCCCGCACGCGCGGTGCCGAGATACAGCTTCACGCGGGTACCGTACTTGAGCGCCTCCTCGCTTCGGCCGCGTGTCCATCCTGCCCGCGAGAGCGGAGCCGGAGCCTGCAGCAACTCGGCGATCCAGTGCTCCACCTGTCCGTCCTTCGTCGTCCGGTCGAATTTCATCGTCGGATGCGGGTTCTTGAAGGTGAACTCCGTGACCGTCGCCCATGTGGTCCACAGATGCGCTGTGTCGTAGGAAATCGAGCTGCCATGATGCGCGGCGGCCATGGCGGGGGCCAGCAGGAGCATCAATGCGGCGAGTCGTCGCGCGTTCATCATCTTCATTCCTCTATTTATTCAGCCCAGCCGCATGGTCGCGGAATTCGTTGAAATGTGCCTCGTCGGAGGGGATGCAACGATGCTCGAATAATCCTCCCCAGCCGCCGACCGCCGTCTTCTCCTTCGGCACAAGGGTCCAGGTCTTCACCGTGCTCGTCCACGGCCGGGTGTAATTCACCGGATCGGTCAACGTCAGCTGAACTCGCAGCCGGTTCGGGCTCGGACGCTCCCAGCGTTCGACGAGGACCGCACTCTCGCTGATCGGAAAACCGTACATGTCGACCCATTGCCGGTCGTCGAACCCCGTGGAGGTGACCACGAGCGTGTCCCCGTCCCATCGTCCGACCGAGTAGCCGTTGACGCGCGGCAGCAGATCGCCGGGCTTGGGAAGCGATCGGCCGTCCAGCCAGATATCGCGGTGTTCGGAGTACCACTCGAAGTTATGGGTGATGCGGTCGTTCGCCTGCGAATGGACCATTTCCATGTCGGAGTCAGGCCCGCCCATGACGATCGAGCGCGCAAGCCCCATCATCTCGCAACGCGCCTCCGGGTCGTTGCTGTACGCTGGCAACCCGGCCCGTTTGTACGCCGGATCCAAGTTAGGAATCTTCTTCGCCTCCTCGCTATCCGGCTCGAAGCCGCGCCCGTGCTTGGTCAACTGCAGCTTTTGTTCACCCTCAGGCGTTCGCGGAGGCACGTCACCGAAGTAGCCATACCCCGGTATCCGAATTGGATTCTGTTCGGCGCACTCAGGGCAGGCCGGGAGGCCGAACGCGCCCGGGTTATGGGTCCACATCCCATTGAAATCCCGTTTGTTGTACGGACGCGTGTCCTTGTCCGAAGGCCCGGCCGCCGGAGCCCCGCCGCGCCCCCCTCGACCCTGGCCCGCCGCCCCGCCTTGTTGCGCCGCTCGGCCCTGCGCGGCTGTCGAGTTCGACAACATCAACGGTGCTGTCAACGTCAACACCGCCACCGTAACGATGTGCGAAACGGATCGCCATCGACAACTGCTCTTCGCCATGATTGTTCCTTCCGCTGACTGACTATACGCTCACGGCTTCTGCGCTTCGTTCGTTGTGCACTGGCCGCCGGCGCACCGGTCGTTCTCATTGCACACGTATTCGAGCAATTCCCAGGTCGGATGCAGCACCATGTAAAGCTGTTCCGTCCATGGTCTGGTCCAGATCTTCGGATCGTCGACCGTGATTTCGTACGACACCACTCGAGGCGCCACCCACTTCAGGCGTTCGATCTCGTGCATGGCGTCGCTGTGCCAGAGCGAGCCGTTCGGATGCGGGTTGTCGAGCCACCATTCCTTCAAGCCAACGGTGTCGATGACGAGTGTGTCACCCTCCCAGCGCCCGACCGAATGCCCGCCCCATGTGGGCTCGAGATCCTTCGGGTGCGGCCGCCCGTCGAGGGGAATGACGCGCGAAAAGTTGTTCATGAACTCATGTCGAATCACGAGGGTGTTCGGCGCCTGAATCCACTGCTGCGCGTACGGAGAGAAGACCTGCGAGCTCAATCCATAGGGCAGGCAGAGCGAAATCGGATCATCAATCTTGGGGTCGCCGGTCGTCGGCCGGAACAGAATCTTGTCGCCACCCGGCACCATCGGCGGCATCACTTTCGAACTGAATCCCCGGATGAGTGGCGTATCGGTGTCGTTGGGGCCAACCTGGTGGGTAAAGCCCGGGCCGGCATAGACTCCGGTGAAGTCCGGTTTGCCGTCGCGCGTGCGAGGCATCTTCCAGTTCGCCGGTGGTGGAGTGAGGATGCTCGGCGTGCGGAGATTACGACATCCCCCGCCCTGAACAAACGGCCGACACACCTCGTATTCAGCCGAAGGGCGCAGGACTTGCCCCTGTCCGAACCCCGGCATCACTCCGACCCCAAACACACCGGTCAGCATGACGCCGACCGACAGCCAGAACGATATGAGGCATCTCTTCATCACGTTTCAACCCTCTGTTCTCTTGCCGTGTGGGACTCGACTCAGCGACAGCGTTATGGTCTGGCCGGGGCGGGAGCGCCACCACCAATACCCACGTCCAACGCATTCGCAAACACCTGGCGGCCATCGGCGAATGTGATCCGCCCGCCGGACGCGTTAGTCGATCCGTCCTTGGCGCGGGATCCGCGTACCGTCACCACGTCACCCGGCTTCATGGTGTCCTTGGTGAATCCCCGCCGTGCGAGCATTCCTGGCGGGAGTCCTGAGAAGCCCCAGGTCGTTACCTTCCCTGTCTCATCCTTCACATCGACGTAGAACCAGATGTGCGGGTTCGCCCACTCCACCTTCTTCACGACGCCAGTCACCTCGACGGGCCTGGTCGGGTCGAACTGGGCCGATTCCGCGTGGTGCGCGACAACCGACGCGCCGGTGACCGTCAATGCCGCTGCTATCACCAGCGCGCTTGTCAGTCTTTCGTTCATGTGCAACTCCTTCGTGTGCCGTAGCCGCCCCAAATGATCTGCCAGTGAACATTGCGTTGGGATGGTCAGCGGGCCACTCACGTTGTTTCGGAGCAGGAAATGGTACTCACCGCGGGTTCCCGGGCCACAAGTGATATTAAGTGTCGAATTCATTCCCGTCGTTCATGGATCCCGGGTTCACAAGGCGGTCCGAGGCCGTGGCGTACGCCGGAACGTACTAGATTGACATTATCGTGTCAATATCGTTCCATGATGACAGATGGACAGCACAACGCGAACGCCAGCCGGTGAAGCCCTCACGCGACTTCTCCTCGACCTGTTCCGCGTCAACTCTCTTCTCGCGACCGCCGGCGATCGCCTGGTCGCGCAGCTTGGGCTGACCAGTGCCCGTTGGCAGATCCTGGGTGAAATCTCCCGCGCCGAACGGCCACTACCAGTTGCCTGGCTCGCTCGCAACCTCGGTGCGAACCGTCAGAACGTCCAACGCATCATCAACGACTTGTGTAGGGAAGGATTTGTCAAATTCGAGCCCAACCCGCATCACCGTCGGGCGCAGCTTGTGTTGCTGACCGAGAGGGGACGTCAGACGTTGGACGCGGCCAGGCGACTGCAAGCGCCGTGGGTCAACGGTCTCTCCAGCGCGCTCCCGCTCAAGGACATAGAAAGAACGCACCGGATCATCGCGGCACTACGCGAAACCCTGGAGGGGAGCGGCGAAGCCGAAGAGCGAGTCTCGCGTCCCGGTGCGCGGGAAGGAACGAAGGCCACTGCGTAGTCGCTCTACTTGGCCGATTTCGTCCGCAATTCCGCCTTCAGCTTCTCAGCGTCTTCCTTGAGCAGCCAGCGTTGCTGGACCAGCTTGTCAACACCGGCAAGCATTTTCGCCTCGTACTTCGCGGCGCCGCCGTACAACGCCTCCATCTTCCGGTAGCTGAAGGGAACCCAATAGCCGATCTGGTTGCAGGCTCCCGCACCTGTCATCTGCTCGACGAATGTGGCAGCCGGCGCATCGACGTACGGACTGCGAATGCCCCCGAGCGCATTCCCGTGGGCGTCGGTTGCGACAGCGGCGTCGGGAGTTCCAGCGTTCTTGATCGCGATGCGATCCCCGCGCGGCGGTGCGACCCCGTTTCTGACCCACTGGTCGAGATTGAACAGCATCGCACTGAAGAAATAGTTTTCTGGGAAGTAGTCCGGCAGGGGCTCCTGCGGCTCACAGGTGTATTCAAACGGCCATATCCCTCCGGTCGCTGCGGCGCCGACAGCCTCTCGGTCTTTAGCGGTGCGAGGTTGAGGAACGTCCACTTGTCCAGGTGGCTGGCCCCGGGCACCTCATACAGCCGGTACTGATCTCCCGGCGCGTCGCTGTCCTCGCGGCGAATGGGAACGAAGCGCGCCACGTAGTTCTGCGACAGCAGGAAGATCACCGGCACGCCGATGTTCTTGAACGCCCTGCGCGGATCGTCAGGCGCGATGCGTTGGCCGCACCCATTGACGGCTCCGATGCCGGCGCCCTCCTTGATCAGGAAGCCGTCATAGACCGGCTTCCCGTTCGGTAGGGTGGCGAGTTTGGCAAACGCTCTCGCATAGGTGTGCGCCTCGCTCGCGGTGTGATCGGTTGCGAAGATGTACCGCACGTTAAATCCGGCCAACGGTTTCGACGGGACATTGCTCTTCAGCAGCGCCCCAACCTGACTGATGATGTCCCAGTGCACGCTGTCGTCAGCCGGGGGAAAAAATTGAGCCGGCCGCCGGGGGTTCGCGCCTCCGTCACCACCGCCTCGGCCGCCGCCGCCCCGTCCGCCGCCGCCGCCCCGAGCACCGGCTTGCTCACCGCAGATCCCTGGCACGGGCGCGGGAAACGCGAGGCTGGCATAGCGCGTCGAGTTGAACACCTTCAACGCACCAATCGTGTTGCTGCTCACCGTAATCCCGACGTAGGCATCGCCGTGGGACATGACGTAGTTCCCCGCGAATCCCCACATCAGATTGTTATCGGCGCCCATCGCGGAATGCAGTATTTCGGTGAGCACGGTCCCGCTGAAGCGGCTCGGATCCGATGGCCGGCGCAGCAGAATCCGCGTCGTGTAGGGGCGATCGGCCGCCTTGATCGTCACGGTGCCGTCGGCCGCCCAGTCGTACACGTTGCCCGTACCGCTGACGAAGAACTCCTCTTCCACATAGCCGTGCGCGGCGAGGTCGACCGGGGTTTGAAGTTTCGCCGCCTCGAGGAATGGACGTGAGTCGGCGGTAACCGGAATCGGACCGGTGACGCTCGGAATCGGAGTGACTCTCGGGGTGACTTTGTTCGCAGGCGTGTCTTGCGCAAAACCGCCCCGCGCGCATCGCAGGGCAACCAGCATTAACGTCCAGAGAGAAAACTGCCGAGGCCCTGAGCGCATAAACTCCTCCGGTGACGATGCCTTGCTGAATGTCTGTTCGGTGTACGGCAAGCTGAGCGGCCCGTGCCTCTTTGATTACTTCAGCGCAACACGCTTCACCTTGGCGGGACCCGCACGCTCAGTCCAATAGAGCCATTTCCCGTCGCGTGTCACCCACGCCGCAGGGCTGTTCTGGGTCTCTATATCGCTCAAGAACACGCTCGCCTGTCCTGACGGAGATATCTTCATCATCGTCGTGCCGGTCGGCAGGTAGAGAGTTCCATCGGGTGCGATGCCGAAATCATCGGTTTGCGCGCCTTGTGCGAACAGCACCGCGCCTCCCTTCGGCTTTCGGTCGGGTCCGATTTGCACACGGTAAACTTTGTCGGCACTCGTCAGGTACACCCAGTCCTTGTGGACCTTGATGCCATTGGTTCGCAATTGCGGATCCTGGATCCATGTTTCGATCGTCTTGGCCTTCGTGTCGAGGCTGAGGACCTGGGCGCCGGCCGTATCCGTGATCAGATACCAGTGGTCGCCCGCACGTGCCAGTCCATTGAAGAACTGCGGATCATGTCCGTCAACCGTGGCTTTCACCTTGCCGGACTTGTCGAGAATGAGCGCGTGGGATCCGATCTCCCTGTTCAGAGCAAAACCACCCCTCTGGCCCTGACCCTGACCCTGACCCCGCGGTGGGAACGGCGACTTGTCAAGGG
>Ga0075433_10002743_pt1 | contig 13465 bp, 9 predicted proteins | sample RhiMethybrSRZTD2_FD_75299 | JGI IMG/M metagenome (GOLD analysis project Ga0075433, IMG submission 75299) | Populus rhizosphere microbial communities from Tennessee, USA - Rhizosphere MetaG P. TD hybrid SRZTD2 | ecosystem: Host-associated > Plants > Roots > Rhizosphere > Soil | place: USA... | reverse complement strand
TGCAGCGGATCGCCGAGCACGTCGAGAGAGGAGACGGGCTGGCCGGGGCGCTGATCACGGACAAGGAGTACGGGCAGCGCCAGCTCGCGGCGATTCAGGATTCCCTGAACTCCCTCAAGACGCTTCTGGAAAAGCTGAATTCCGGCGAGGGGGCCGCCGGCGCCTTGCTCGCGCCCGGCGGAAAAGGGGAGCTGCTGATCGACAATCTGCTGGAGGCCACGGGAGACCTGAAAAAGGTGGCCGCGCAGCTCAAGTCGGGGAAGGGCCTCGCCGGACGCATGCTGGGCGACGACGCAGCCGCCCAGAGAATCCTGTCCAACCTCGACAAGACCACCAAGCATCTGGAATCGATCACCGGCAAAATGGACCGGGGGGAGGGGACCGTAGGGGCGCTGATCAACGATCCGGAGGTCTACGAGGGGCTCCGGGATGTGGTGGCCGGGGTGCAAAAAAGCAAGATGGGAAAGGGAATCATCCATCATTACCAGAAGAAGGGGAGCAAAATCCCCGGCGAAACCCCTGAAGAGGCTCCCCAGGACAATCCGTAGCTTGGAGAAGAGTGTGGCGTTGAAACAGAAGATCGAATCGCGTCAGGCCCGAGTGGGAATCATCGGCCTGGGATATGTCGGGCTTCCGCTCGCTTGCGAGTTCGTCCGGGCAGGCTTCGCGGTGACCGGGGTGGACACGGACGCGGCGAAGGTAGAGGGGGTGAACCGGGGAAGCTCGCACGTCCAGGACGTGACGGACGAGGTGCTCGCCTCGCGCATCGGGCAGCAGGGTCTCACGGCAACCACCCGGGTGGAGGCCCTGGGAGCTTGCGACGCCGTCATCATCTGTGTCCCGACGCCTCTCAGGAAGACGCGGGATCCGGACATCTCCTACATCGTCTCGGCGGTGGACGGGATCGCCTCCGCGCTTCACCGGGACATGCTGGTCATCCTGGAGAGCACCACCTATCCGGGGACCACGGAGGAAGTGATCCGCCCGAAGCTGGAGTCCACGGGGCTGGTTGCCGGCGTGGACTTCTATCTGGCGTTCTCCCCGGAGCGCGTCGATCCGGGCAACGCCAGCTTCAATACCCGCAACACTCCGAAAATCGTCGGCGGGATTACACCGCAATGCACCGCGATGGCCGCGTTGCTCTACGGCCAGGCGGTGGAGAAAGTCATCTCGGTCTCCTCCACCCAGTGCGCCGAGATGATCAAGCTGCTGGAGAACACGTTTCGGAGCGTGAACATCGGCCTGGTGAATGAAATCGCCCTCATGTGCGCCCGCCTCGAACTGGACGTGTGGGAGGTGATCGACGCCGCAGCCACCAAGCCGTTCGGATTCATGCCCTTCTATCCCGGCCCGGGCCTGGGAGGGCACTGCATTCCCATCGATCCCCATTACCTTTCATGGAAGCTGAAGACCCTGAATTACTACGCCAAATTCATTGAGCTGGCCAGCGAAATCAATTCCAACATGCCCCACTATGTCGTCACGCGAATCGTGGACGCACTCAACTCGCTGCAAAAATCGGTGAACGGATCGCGGATTCTGATTCTGGGCATCGCCTATAAGAAGGACATTTCCGACGTCCGGGAATCGCCGGCGCTGGACATTATCAAGCTGCTCCAGGACAAGGGAGCCCAGGTCATCTACCACGATCCGCATGCGCCGGAGGTCCACCTGGATCACGGCGTGCTCCGCTCGGTGTCGCTGACCGATGACCTGCTTTCCGGCAGTGACTGCACCGTGATCGTCACGAACCATTCCGATTACGACTATGCGCGCATCGTGGCCAAGGCGAAAATCGTGGTGGATACGCGAAATGCCACCCGGGGGATGTCTGCCCCCCGGGGGAAGATTCTCAAGATCTGAATAAGGAGCCGGCTTGGGCGCAATCCTGGTAACGGGCGGGGCAGGTTTCATCGGGTCCCATCTCTGCGAGCGGCTGTCGGCGGAGGGACGGGAGGTCGTTTGCCTGGACGTGTTCGACAGTTTCTATTCGAAAAAGGTCAAGCTCCGGAACATCGATACCCTGAAGGACGCGCAGAATTTCCACCTGTATGAAGGGGACATCAGGGATCCGGCGGTGCTGGAGGATCTCTTTGGGCACCACCGGGTGGAGGCCGTCGTCCATCTCGCGGCCCGGGCTGGGGTTCGACCCTCACTGGAGATGCCCCGACTGTACACCGATGTCAATCTCACGGGAACGGCGACGCTTCTGGAGCATGCCCGCAACTACAAGGTGAGCCGTTTCGTGTTCGGCTCATCTTCGTCGGTATACGGGAACAGCGACCGGATCCCCCTCGTGGAGACCGAAAGGGCCGACGAGCCTGTGTCGCCCTATGCCGCCACCAAGCGAGCGGGGGAGCTCCTCACCTACACTTACCATCATCTTTATGGCATGGACGTGTCGTGCCTCAGGTTTTTCACGGTCTACGGGCCTCGCCAGCGGCCCGAAATGGCTATCCACAAGTTCACCCGTCTGATCGATCAGGGGGAGTCGGTGCCCCTCTTCGGAGACGGGAGCTCGGCCCGTGATTACACGTTCGTGGACGACATCGTCGCGGGCATCGCCTCCGCGCTGGAGCGTGCCCGGGGATACCAGGTTTTCAACCTCGGCCGCAGCGAGGTGGTGAGCCTGAAAGAGCTGATCGCACACATCGAGATCGCCTTGGGCAAGAAGGCGAAACTGGTCTTCCAATCGGAACAGCCGGGAGATGTGCGCCAGACCTGCGCCGACCTCAGCCGTTCGCGGCAGGCTCTGGGGTACGAGCCGAAGGTAGGCATCCAGGAGGGGATCGGGCGATTCGTGGAGTGGTATCGGGCCCAGAAGTCCGTCTGAGGTCCTTCGTTCTCGAACAGGGGTGTCTATGAAGATTGCCGTGGTGGGTACGGGCTACGTGGGGCTGGTCACGGGGACCTGTTTCGCGGAGTTCGGCGTGAGCGTCACCTGCGTAGACGTGGACGCAGAGAAAATCTCCGTGCTTCAGAAAGGAAAGGTTCCCATCTTCGAGCCGGGTCTCGAGGAAATGGTGCGCCGTAACATGTCGGAAGGCAGGCTCTCCTTCTCCACCGACCTGAAATCGGCGGTGGAAAAGTCCCTGGTGGTGTTCATCGCCGTGGGAACGCCACAGCGCGACGACGGGTCCGCCGATCTGACCTACGTGCGGGAGGTGGCTCGCGGCATCGGCGCCGCCATGAACGAGTACAAGGTGGTGGTGACCAAGAGCACCGTGCCCATGGGTACCGGCGCCATGATCCGGGAGATCCTCCAGAAGGCGGTGCCACGCGCGGTGGAATTTTCGGTGGCCTCCAACCCGGAGTTTCTCCGTGAAGGGTCGGCCATCGAGGACTTCATCCGGCCCAACCGGGTGGTCATCGGGGCGGACGAGCCGAGGGCCATCGCCATTCTCAAGGAGCTCTACAACCCCCTGTACCTGATCGAGACGCCCTTCTTGATCACCAACGTGGTCAGCGCCGAGATGATCAAGTACGCGAGTAACGCCTTTCTGGCCACGAAAATCTCTTTCATCAACGAGATCGCCTCGCTGTGCGAAAAAGTAGGGGCCGACGTCCACGAGGTCGCGAGGGGAATGGGGCTGGATCACCGCATCGGTCGCCTGTTTCTACACCCTGGACCGGGATACGGGGGCTCGTGTTTCCCCAAGGATACGCTGGCCGTCCTCACGGTGGGGCGCCAGCACGATCTGGAGATGAAGGTCATCGCCGCCGTCGTGGCGGTGAACGATGCCCAGATCGGCCGGATGGTGGAGAAGATCCGCGCCATGTCGGAAGGGCTGCAAGGAAAGCGAATCGGGGTCCTGGGCCTTTCCTTCAAGCCCAACACCAGCGACATCCGCGAATCACCGGCGATCCGGATCATCCAGGAAATCCAGAAGGACGGGGCCCGGATTCGGGCTTTCGATCCGGTGGCGATTCACGAGGCTCGTCGCGTCCTGCAGGAGGTGGAGTACGGATCCGACGAGTACGACACGGCCGCCGGCTGTGATGCCCTGGTGCTGGCCACTGAATGGAACCAATTTCGCAATCTCGACCTGCCTCGCATCAAGAACCTCATGCGCCGACCGGTGATGATCGATCTGCGAAATGTCTACGAGCCCGACGATCTGCGCCGCCAGGGTTTCAGCTACGCGGCGGTGGGCCGCTAAGGAGGAAGCGCCACCATGCCGAGATACCTGATCACCGGCGGCGCCGGGTTCATCGGCTCCCACCTGGTGCGGGAGCTGGTCTCCCGGGGGGAAGAGGTACGGGTGTTGGACAATTTCGTCACGGGGAAGCGGGAGAATCTCCTGTCCGGAACCCAGGCGCCTGAAATGTTCGTGGGAAGCGTGGACGACCCGACCCTGGTGAATCGGGCCATGCAAGGAGTCGAGTTCGTCCTGCACCAGGCGGCTCTGGGCTCGGTGCCGCGCTCGGTCGAAGACCCCCTGGCTTCGCATGCCGCGAACCTGACCGGCACGCTCGTCCTCCTGGAAGCGGCCAAAAGGGCGGGGGTTCGCCGCTTCGTCTATGCGTCCTCGTCCTCGGTCTACGGCGACACGCCGCAGCTGCCGAAACATGAGGGCCTGCCCACCGTGCCACTTTCGCCGTACGCGGTCACCAAGCTCGGAGGGGAGCTCTACTGCGGGGTTTTTCATCGCATTTACGGCTTGCAGACGGTTTCCCTGCGCTATTTCAATGTCTTCGGACCCGGCCAGAGTCCAGACTCCCAATACGCCGCGGTCATCCCCCGGTTCATGACCGCGCTGTCGCGCTCGGAATCGCCCATCATTTATGGCGACGGCAAGCAGTCCCGGGATTTCACCTACATCGACAACGTCGTCCAGGCCAATCTCCTCTCCTGTACGGCGTCCCCTGCGGCGGCGGGACAGGCGTTCAACATCGCCTGCGGAGAGAGCTTCACGCTGCTGGAACTGCTGCAGGAAATGGGGGAGATTTCGGGCAGGAGCGTTCAGCCCCGCTTCGAAGCTTCCCGCACGGGAGATGTGCGGGACTCGCTGGCCGCCATCGACAAAGCGCGCAAGCTCCTCGGGTACGAGCCGGCGGTGCCCTTTCGCGAGGGACTGCGCCGCACCCTTCACAGTGCGGGCCTGAAGCAAAGCGGATGAAGCTCTCCGTCGTGATGCCCGTCTACAATGAGGAGCGCACGGTCGAGGCAATCCTGCATCGCGTTCTCGAGGTACCCGGCCTGCTGGAGATCATCGTGGTCGATGATGCCTCCACCGACCAGACGGCGCCAGCGCTGGCGCGGATCACGGATCCGAGGGTGCGGGTCTTCAGGCACGACAGGAACCGCGGCAAGGGAGCGGCGCTGCGGACGGGGTTCGGCGAGGTGCTCGGGGAAGTGGTGGTCATCCAGGACGCGGACCTGGAATACGACCCGAGGGAATACCCGAAACTGCTCGAGCCCATCGCGGCGAATCTGGCCGACGTGGTCTACGGCTCCCGCTTCACTGGAGAGACGCATCGCGTGCTGTTCTATTGGCATTACGTGGGGAATCGCTTCCTGACCACCCTCTCCAACATGTTCACGAACTTGAACCTGACCGATATGGAGACCTGCTACAAGGCGTTTCGCGCCGAGGCCCTGAAGGGGCTGGTCCTCAAGTCGGAGCGCTTTGGAATCGAGCCGGAGATCACCGCCAAGATTGCCCGTCGAGGTCTGCGCGTCTATGAGACCTCCATTTCCTACCATGGACGGAACTACGCAGAAGGGAAAAAGATCACCTGGCGAGACGGCCTGATCGCGATTGTGGCGATCATCCGATTCGGCCTGTTCGACTAGCTTCCCGGCGCCGGGACATGCGAATCGTCGCTGGCTCCGCCCCTGGAATGTGCAAGGAGAATCTCGTGGGATCGAGCCTGTGGGTCATGGTTCTGGCCGGCGGAAAGGGGGAGCGCTTCTGGCCCCTCTCCACCACCGGTCGGCCCAAGCCTCTCCTGGATCTCGGGATGGGGAGATCCCTTCTGGACGACACCTTGAGGCGTGCGGGCAAGGTGGCCGCGCCAAGCCGGACTCGAGTCGTGGCCGCAGAGCAGCTGGCGCCGTCGCTTCGCAAGGAGATCCGCAAGCATCGCGGAGTCGGGATTCTCCTGGAGCCTGCCGCCCGGAATACCGGCCCGGCGGCGCTGCTGGCCACGCGATGGGTGTGGGAGCGGGATCCCGAGGCGACGGTCCTGCTCCTGCCCTCCGATCACGGTGTCCGGGGCCTGTTGCCGTTTCGCGGCGCCGTGCAGAAAGCTCGGCGGCTCGCCGGGAAGGGCTTCCTGGTAACCTTCGGGGTAAAGCCCACCGGTCCGGCACCGGAATACGGCTACATCCTGCGTGGCGATCCTCTGGAGCCCGCCGGCCATCATGTGAGCCGGTTCGTGGAGAAGCCGAGCCGTGCCTCGGCTCTGGGCCTGATCCGGCGCGGGGCTCTGTGGAATTCCGGGATGTTCGTCTGGAAGGCGGCGACCTTCCTGGAGGAGGCGATGCGCTGCGAGCCGTCGTTCGGTCGGTGGCTGAGGATCGCCAATTCCGATGGGATCGCAAGCGGGCGCGCGGTGCGCGCCTTCACCCGCCTGCAGCCGCTACCGGTGGATCGGGCTGTGCTGGAGCGATCCGGTCAGGTGGCGGTCGTGGAGGCGCGCTTCCGGTGGTCCGACCTGGGAAGCTGGTCCGCGTTGTACGAGCTCTCGCGCCGGGATGCGCACCGGAATGTGGGGATTGGGAATTTCGTCGCCCTGAGTTCCTCCGACAACCTGATCTATTCGGATCAGGGACTCTGCGTGCTCCATGGGGTGAAGGGCCTCCTGGTGGCGCGCTCCGGAAACGTGGTGCTGGTCTGCCCGCGCCACAAGGCGTCCGAAATGAAGCAAATTGTCCGGGAGATTCGGATTCGAGGACTGGGTGGCTATCTCTGAAACGGTTCGCGCCTCCGGGCAAGGCTGGGCCGACGGGTCGACTGGGCAGGGCCCTCGAAAATGGCTTTCCTTCACCGTCGAGGCGAGCGTCTGGATGCTGCTCCTCCTTACCCCGCTGGCGTTGGGCTCGGTGCTGGAGCGCGCCACCGCCTTGATGGAGGGCGCCTGCTTCACGCTCCTGATCGTCGCCTGGTGGGGTGGACTCAAGCGTGAAGGGTTCAAGCTTCCCTCCTGGGTCGTTTGGCCCGCCGCCGGATTCTGCCTGTGGACCCTCTTGCAGGTGATTCCGCTTCCTCCCCAAGTGCTGCGAATCCTGAGCCCCGGCACCCATGCCGCCTACGCCAAGTTTCTCCCAGGCTACTCCACCGGGGAAGGTCAGGTCGACGTCCAGTCCTGGCTCCTGCAGCGTCGGGGCTATCTCTCCGAAAAGCTGACTCCCCGGACGGGGGAGCAGACAGGCTTGGAAGGGAAGCTTCTCGTCCGCCCGGGCTGGCGCCCGGTCTCCTGGTACCCCTGGGAGACCCTGAGATGGCTCTCCCGGTTTCTGGCCTATGGGGCGTTCTTTCTCCTGGTGGCGGGGTTTCTGCCTGAGCGCGCCCTGGAGAAAAGGCTACCGTGGCTTGTCGTGTCCTCCGGATTTGGACTGTCGGTGCTGGGAATTGTCCAGTACCTGACCTGGAACGGGAAGATTTTCTGGGTAATTCCCGTCTACCAGGGGCATCCGTTCGGCCCCTGGGTCAACAGCAACCACTTCTCGGGTTATGTGGAAATGGCCCTGCTGCTGGGGGGCGGCCTTTTCCTCAAGGAGGCCGGCCTGGGTGGTCGCCGGCGCAGACATCGCGATTTTCGCCGTCGCGCCGCCCCCAAGCTAACCCTGTGCGCCTTCATGCTGATCCTGATGTCGGCGGCCACTATCCTGGCCCGATCGAGAGGGGGCATGTTCTCCCTGGCTCTGGCTTTCTGTCTCTATCTTTATTTTCAACTGGTAGCCCTATCCCACAAGACCCGCACCATGGCTTGGAAAGCCCTCGCCCTGGCACCGCTGCTGCTCTGCATGGCGGGCATCGCCTACTACATCTTGAGAGGAAGCGAGATTTACGTACCGGAGTCGGGAGTGGAGGCTTCGTTTGCGGGGCGCATCAACGCCTGGAAAGGAGTCCTGCCGATGATTGCCGCCAACCCGCTCTCGGGCACGGGGCTGGGAACCTTCTCCTTGAGCTATCCCCCGTACAAGATCTATGGAGAAACGGCGATCTGGGACCAGGCGCACAACGAGTATCTGCAAGTGCTCGCCGAGAGCGGGCTCATCGGCTTCTCGCTGTTCCTCTGGGGTCTCGTTGCCTTCTGGCGGCGCGTGCTCTTTCCCCGCCTATCCACCCGCTGGCATCATCAGCCTCCTGTTCCCCTGGGAGCCAGTCTGGGCGTTCTAGTGCTCCTGCTTCACTCCCTGGTGGATTTCAACCTTCAGATCCCTTCCAACGGCCTGCTCTTCATCCTGCTCGCCGGGCTCGTGCTGAGCGGCAAGAGTGCCAGGGGTGAAGCATCCAGATCGATTTCCCCGGCCGCGAACACCGCGCCGCGAAAGTCGCGGAAGTCCTTGACTGACGCCGCTTTGACATTGCAGGGAGTTTCAGAATCTCGTATATTGATAGCTCCGTCCAGCAACCTTCCCCGGAGGTTCCGAGTGTGATCGGCCGGCCATCGCCGAGGGATGCGTGAAATTCTGGTTTCGCGGCCGGACTTGGGTGGCGGTTCTCCTGATCGCCCTCACCTGGTGCTGGACCGGCTCGCGGGTGGCGGCGTTTCAAATCCGCGCGCAAGCGGAGAAGGCATTCTGGAGCGGGAGGTTCGAGGAAGCCCTCAGGCAGTATCGGCTCCTGGAGCGATTCCGCCCCGCGGGGAGAAAGGCCAGGTCGGGGCAACTGGAGGTGTTCCTGAGCCTCATGGAGAGTTCCACGCAGCCGATCAAGGGCCGGTCGCTCTCCGAGGATGAAACGGAAAATCAGCTCCAGAGAGTCCTGCGGAGCCAAGTGCAAGACGAGCCGCTGCGCTCCGACACCTGGGCTTCTCTGGCGGATGTGGTCGCGGTTCTCAAGCCCCGCAACCAAGCCCATCGCACGTACAGTCTTGAGGACATCGCCCGGCCAGGCCAGGAAGAGCTGGAAATCGAGGACCTTTTGGAAGTACGGGCGCTGGAGGTTTCCCTCGATCTGGATGCCAATAGTGTTTATCACCGCGATACGCTCGCCGATCTGGCTTGGCAGCTGGGACTGCGGGATTACGCCAAAGAGCAATATGGTCAGGTTGTAACGATTCTTCCCGACCCGTCCAAGCACCTCTTCCTGGCGCCTGGCAAGGTGAGCGATGAACTGGGTGAAGTGGTTGTCCGGGCGTTGCAACGCGCCATGGAGCCGCCGCGCAATGCCCCCCGGGAGGTCGTCTACCGGCACCTGGGGATATTTCTTCTGGAGCAGGGGCGGTATCAAGACGCCTACGACGCTTTTCAAAAGGCCCAGGATGTTTCCGGACGGAGCTGCGCCAGCTGGAAGGCCTTGTGCGAGACCGGCATGGGGCATTTGGATGCAGCGATATCACTGTATCGTGAGGCCATGGTGGCCGAGGGGCTCGAGCCGGAGAACCGCTTCTACGTGCTGGCCAGCCTGGGAGAGCTTTTGGAGCGGCGGGGCCGACACCGTGAAGCCTCCGAGGTCCTTCGCTCCGCCCTGGTGCTCAAACCTCACGATCCCGGCACTCTGCTCCAACTGGGCAAGGTGTACGAGTCGATGGGTCTCTGGCAGGACGCGGAGGACTGCTATGTTCGAGCCTCCGAAATCGGCTCGGAGCGGACCAGCAATCTGGCTCAGTTAGTGCTGTTCTATCGCAGGATCGGGAAGCCGGGTCTTGCCCTGCAGCCGGCCCGCAAGCTGGTGGAATTGCAACCCGACGAGCCGCTGTACCGCCATCAGATCGAGGAGCTCGAGAGGGACTTGGAGAAAGAGGGACGCTGAGGCTAAGTCGCGAGACGAGAGGGGAGCGATGGTCATTCTTGGCATTTGTGGAGGAATCCGTTCCGGGCACCACGATCCGGCCGCGGTGCTCTACCGGGACGGGAAACTGGTGGCGGCTGCGGAGGAGGAACGGTTTCTAAGGATCAAGCACTCGGAGGGGAGGCTCCCGGAGAACGCAGTTCGGTATTGTCTGGCCCAGGCAGGAATCTCCATGCGGGACGTGGATGCCCTGGCTTACGGCTATGCCACCGTGCCTGGAATGGACAAGCGCCTGAGGGACTATTTCAATCTCAAGTTCGGCTTTTGCCCGGAAGTCCGGCTGGTGCGCCATTATATGGCCCACGCCGCCAGCGCCTACCGGGTCTCTGGATTTTCCGACGCGATGGTCCTCAGCGCCGATGTCTCGGGAGACTCCGTTTCCACTCTCCTGTCGTTCGGAAAGGGCAGCGAGATCAAGGTCATCAAGTCAGTCCCCCGGCCCAATTCTCTCGGAATCTTCTACTCAATCCTCACTCAGATTCTGGGATTTCAGCGGGACAACGACGAGTACAAAGTCATGGGACTGGCCTCCTACGGCAAACAGGAGGTGGACCTCTCCTGGCTTCTGAAATTCGGCGGAGGGGAGTACCGGCTGAATTACGAAGAATACATGGTGTCGGTGGGGCCCAACCAGGCCTTCCCTTCCAAGCAGGAGGGGATCTATTCGGATCGCCTCGTACAGCGGCTGGGATTGCCCAGACTCAAGGAGGAGCCTCTCACCCAGAAGCACATGGATCTCGCCTTCAGCGCGCAGAAAACGCTGGAGAGGGCCGTCATCGATCTCGTGAGCTGGCTGCACGAGCAGACCGGCAGCAGGAATCTCTGCATTGCGGGAGGCGTGGGCCTCAACTGCGTGATGAACCAGAGACTGCTGGCCCTGCCTTTCGTCGATCGGATCTACGTGCAACCGGCGGCGAGCGACGCGGGGACGGCCATTGGCGCGGCCCTGGAAGTCCTGGCGGAGCGGGGCGTGCAGCCCGAGACGATGGAGCATGTCTATACCGGCCCCTCCTTTAGCGACGAGGAAATCGAGAAGGCTCTGCAGAGTTTTAAAGTCAGTTACCGGCGCGAGGAGGATGTCTGCCGCTTCGCCGCTGAGAAACTGGCGCAGGGATGCATCGTCGCCTGGTTTCAAGGAGCGATGGAGTTCGGTCCGCGCGCCCTCGGAAACCGTTCGATTCTCGCCGACCCGCGCGACCCGGCTATGAAGGACCGAATCAACGCCACCATCAAGTTCCGGGAGGATTTCCGTCCTTTCGCCCCGGCGGTCCTTGAGGAGAGCGTGGAGGAGTACTTTAGTGACGGCGTCAAGTCTCCCTTCATGACATTGACGTTCGACGTGCGCAGGGAGAAGCAGGCTCAGATTGCCAGCATCACCCACGTGGACGGGACGGCCAGGATCCAGACCGTTAGTCGCGAAACCAACCCTCGCTTCCATCGCCTCATCTCGGAGTTCGGAAAGCTGAGCGGGGTTCCGATGGTGATCAATACCAGCTTCAACGTGAAGGGCCAGCCCATCGTCTGCACCCCGCGGGATGCGGTCTCCACGTTTTTCATGACCGGGATGGACCACCTGGTCCTTGGGGATTATGTTCTCTCCAAACGCTAGATTGCGTTCCCGACCTGCGCTGAAGGGAACCTCTGCGGAGGCCATCGGGGCCCGCCTCGCTCTGCGAAGGGATGCCCTCGGCCTGCACGCCGGGCCGGCCCGGTGGTGAGCCAGGAGATCAATCGTTGAGAATCCTTTTCCTCGTGGAGGCCCTGGACATCGGCGGGGCCAACCAGACCACGGTGTCGAACGCCATCGCCATGCGAAAGCGGGGCCACGAAGTCCATCTGGCTTCACGCGAAGGGCCTCTCCTGGAACGGCTGCTTGCCGCCGGGGTGACGCACCATTGTGTGGACACCCATGTGAGTCATCCCAGCCTGGCTGTGGCGCGCCGTTTGGGAGAGATTCTGGATCGCGAAGGGATAGAATTCGCCTGCCCGAACGGTTGGGACTGCCTGGCGGACATGCTTCTTGCCACGGTGCCGCGGGGCATTCCCGTGGTTCCCACCTTTTCCTCCATCTATCCTGAGTATCACCATCCCCGGGTTCCCAAGGCGATCGTGTTCAGCGGCGAGTACCGGGACGCGCTGATCCGTGAATACGGCTGGAAGCGCGATTCCCTGGAAATGATCGTCAGCCGCATCGATACCGATCGATTCCGCCCCGGTCTGGACGGGAGCGCCCTGCGGCGCCAGTGGGGGGTAGAGCCCGAGGCCCCGGTGATTCTCATGGCCTGCCGATGGGACCCGATGAAAATCGACGGGATTCGCTTTCTGCTCGACTCGGTGGAATCCCTGGCCCGGCGTTGTCCGGGAGCCCGCGTGGTGCTGGCGGGAGAGGGCCCGTTGGCGCCGGAAGTTACTCGAAGGGCGGCGGAACTGAACGCCTCCATCGGTTGCTCCTACGTGCTCCTGGCCGGCAAGGTGCTGCAGATGGAGCTGGCGTTTGCCGCTGCGCAGGTCGTCATCGGCAATGGAGCCCGATCCGGCATGGAGGGACTGGCCTGCGGCAAGCCGGTGATCTCCGTGGGTCCCTCAGGCCTGGCGGGAATCATGTCGCCTGAGAACATCGAGGACTTCGCCTACTACAACTACGACAAGGGGCGGGTCTACGACGGCACGACCCGGAGAGACGGCGACGGGCTCGCGGATTGCGTGGGGAGGATTCTCGAGGATCAGGAGCTGCGGGAACGCCTGGAGCAATTCGGGCGGGAGTTCGCTCTGCAACGCCTTTCGGTGGATTCCGGCGCCGAGCAGCTCGAGCAGCTCCTGCGAGGCCAGGCGCCTTTGGGAGCCGGCGCGAAGATCCGGCAACGCTGGGAGCTGGGGCGGGCTGCTGCTTCTTACCTCTGGTTCGCCGGGAGGCGAAAACTGCGGCGACTGCTCCTGGGTTCTCCGGGCACGTCCCGGGCGACCTTCGAGGATTCCACCAGCAAACCGAGTTTCGTCCGGAACAGCGCCACGACCTTTCTCTCAGGAATCTTCGCCCTGGGCGTGGGGGGGCTGCAGGTCGGGATTACCGCCCGGATCCTCGGTCCCGTGGGGAAGGGGGAGCTGACCGCGGCCCTGATCCTGCCGCAGCTTTTCGCCGTCCTCGCGCCGCTGGGGATCGATTGGTCCTCCCTCTACCATCTGGGGAAGAAGACCTTTACCCGCGAAGTCCTGATGCGGACGGTTCTCGCAGCCCTGCTCATCCTGGGGGGAGTCGGTGTCTTCGCCTGTGTTGGCGCTTCCTATTACCTGCGGGATCGCCTGTTCGAAGGGGTCTCGACGGCCGCGGTAGGGGTGGCCATCTTCACCATCCCCACTCAGCTCGCCTGGTTGTTTCTCGGCGGATTGTACCGCGGGGAAATGCGCATCGGCGAAGCCAACGTGCTGGACATCTGCCGCACGACCCTGAGATTCCTGCTGATCATGACGGCCCTGCTCATCCTGAAGTTGGACGTTCTGGG
>Ga0075433_10002742_pt1 | contig 13466 bp, 18 predicted proteins | sample RhiMethybrSRZTD2_FD_75299 | JGI IMG/M metagenome (GOLD analysis project Ga0075433, IMG submission 75299) | Populus rhizosphere microbial communities from Tennessee, USA - Rhizosphere MetaG P. TD hybrid SRZTD2 | ecosystem: Host-associated > Plants > Roots > Rhizosphere > Soil | place: USA... | reverse complement strand
AGTGCTTGGCGAGGTTCATGAGCCCGCGAGACTTCCGATCTCTTCCCACGGTTCCATCGCTGGCCATCTCCACTGCTTGTTCGATGAGCTCCTCCTGCTCCGGGCTGACCACGAACGACATTACCCGAGGCAGGACCTTCTCGGCTTCCTCGGCCTGCTCCTCGAGGAGGGCGGCGATTTCCTCGGCTGGGAACTCCAAGAGCGCGTGCAGCTCCTCCAGCTGCTTGTCGCTCTCAGGTAGCAGCCCGGCGAGGTCATCCAGGCTCATTTCACCCAGGAGTTCGTGAAAAAGCTGGGCGCGTCGGATGGGAAGGTCCTGCCCCTGGAGACGGTTCAGGGTGGCTAGGAGCAGCTTCGCCTCTCGGTCATCCACCGACCATACGTCGCAGCGGACCTCCGTGTGGCCGAGGCTGCGGAGGATCTCCACCCGATGATGTCCATCCAGGACTTGGAAGTGCCCGGACTCCTCCGGGTGGGGACGGACCACGAGGTAGGGATAGCGGCCAGTCCGTCGGATGTGGGCGGTCAGCTTCTCCTTGAGATCCTCAGGCATCACGTTGGAATTCAGAGGGTGGGGACGAAGGTCGTCCAATGGCACCATTCGGGGACCGATTCGCGCTCCGTGGCCAACGTGGGTCGATTCTGCGGGATCCTGGGCCGTTCTCGTGGCTTCATCATTCACGTTTTCTTCCATCGAATGCTTCTCCCTGCGACCTTCAGTGAACCGTCGAGCCATCACCGCCCACACGCGCCCTGGAGTCGGTCCGGTTAGTTGACAGATGACGCAGCGGAGCCTGACTCGGATCCCATCCCAGCACCAGAAACTCTCGGTTCTCTCGCTTCTTCTCAGCCGTGGCCACTGCGGGTAGGTGCTGATACTTGAGCGCAATCGCTTTCGTCCGCCGTTCGTGCTTGGCCATCTTCGCCTCGAGCTCCTCGATGCTGACCACTGCGTTTCCGAGGCTCAGGACCCAGACCGGGATATGGGCGGCTCGCTCGAAGAGGGCATCCAGCATTCCAGCTCCGTCCTTGGCAGTAAATGGACTGGTGCGCCTGGCCTTGCCCTCGAAGATTTCGTCGATGATTCGGTACTCTTTCTCGTAGCTCATGACACCGGGATACGGTGGATCGAAATACACAACATCCGCAATGCTGTTCGGCAGCACATCGAGGACGCTGCCTCGATGAACATCACCCCTCCCTTGGAAGACACCCGCGTTGATTTGCTGAGCCAGCTCCCACAGCTTGTCTGGATGCGTGAGCCTCAAGCCGTCCACGTAGTGATAGAGGCAGGATGAAGTGATCCGCTCCACCTCTCCGGTCTCAAGCCGGTGAATCGTGCCAGGCCGTACCTGGCTCATCGGATGAGCGAGTAGTGCGACTCGGATGGCGAGGAGCCGGTACAAGGCGGCCTTGGCCGGGTCGGATGTCACGACGGCTGTCTGCAGGGCACGGTCCAGGAACCGTCCCTGATTTCGGGTGAAGACCAAAGGAACGTAGTTTCGCTCGACGCGGCCTGGTGGATGATCGTTGGGGGCCGCCAGTCGCAGCACGTCCTCCTTCCCAAGCTTCACGCGTGAGTTGGCAATTAATGCCTCGCCCACGATGATGGAGCGTTCTGCGATGTCTGTGGCCACGACGTCGAACCCTTGCGACTTCGCGTATAGCGAAACCGACCCACCACCCAGGAATGCGTCCAAGAACATAAGGCCCGGCCAGAGGCGGCGAGGCAGAACACGGTCGATTTCCCGAAAAATGAGCGGGCACAGGCGGCGTTTGCCGCCCAAATAGGGCGGCAAAGCGCCCATCATCGAAAGTTTCTTGCGGCCGCGCATCATCCCCTCACTTCCTGGCAAAGATCGCTTACACGCCAAACTTCGTGTGGCTGAAGAGCCACATTCCACCCCGTCCTACGAATTGCGGTTTCTTGGTCGAATCCGCTTGATACCCTCGCGCCACCAGCGCATGAATGGTTGCAACGAAGGCGCGGGAATCGCGCAGGAGGATTGCGATGCTTACCAAAGACGGAAAGAAGGAAATCCCGGGTTACAGGATTCAACCGATGCTGCCAATCTCGGTGGTGGCGTTCGGAGGAAAGTGTGATACGGCCGAGTTCAGCACTTGGGACGGCAAGCCGTGCGTAACCGCGCAGGTGTGGCTCGGACTGGCAAAATCTCCGTACATCTTGCACCTGACCATCTACCAAGCATACCAGGCCGACATCATCGAGCGGACGGAGTAGGCGATGAGCAACAAAGCGGTGGAGGTCGCGAAACGGATGCGTGAGGCAAGAGACAACTCGACCCTCTTCTGGTCGGAGCGCGGGGAAATCACTTGCGCTATTCATGCACCGTACCCCGGAACCGACACATGGAGATGGGAACGATGGCGACTGTTGACCGAGGGAGAAGCGCGGGAATGGACCCGCCAACTTGGGCACCCGCCAAAGTGCGAAGCGTGCCAATAGGAGGACCGAGCGATGGATGGATCCGATAAGACCACGAAGAAGGAGACGACAGTGAAGACTGACACGACCGCGAAGAACAAAAAAGTCGCGAAGGCGAAAGTGGTGAAGGAGCCGAAGCCGAAAAAGGAGAAAGCGCTTAGGGAACCGCTGGTTGTCTTCGCCTTCCGCCTCACCGAGGCCCAGCGCGATACGATTCACAAGGCCGCCGGACCCACGAAGGCTACGAAGTTCGTGCGAAGTGCTGCCCTCGCCGCCGCGTCTGGCGATCGCCCTGCCTTCGAAGAACTGCTCTCCCAAGCCAAGTCGAACCTCAAGTAACTCCCCTCCCACGCCGCCCGGGACCGTTAATGCCCGGGCGGTAGTCCGGTGAGCGCTAAATCTCGTGAAATTCCCAGTCGCCCACGACCCGAGTTCCGGGGGAAGATGGCTCCTGAATCTCCAAGGCCATTCCTGGCGAGATCCGACCAAACACGTGAACGTCGTCGGCCAGCGCAACAAGCACCAAGCAGAGTTTCATTGCGATATGCCGTTCCGTTGATTCATCGATAAAGTGCCGAATAGCACCTCGCGTGCGAGCGGAACGTGGCCCGGTAGCGCGAAACGGCGAGTGACTTGCACAACGAGGGAACAATCTCGGTCGGGATCGGATGCGAATGGATGGGTAATGAAGATTTTCGACATCTAGGTCTTCCTTAGCTCATATCGAGGTCATCACTGAACACTTCCCGCAAGCGAGCGCCAGCGTTTCCTTCTGAGCATTGTAACACACTATTTCGCCTTAGTTTCGCCACCCATGGAACTCCCCCCTCGGGTCCAATTCCGGGAAACCGGTCCGAAATTAAGTGGAAATGTAATGGAAACCAAATGATATATCTGTTAGCTTACTCCCTGCTCAATAGTTATATAACTTATTTGAATACATATAGTTACATAATTATTCAAGTTACTTGACTCAGAAACGAGTGCGGTATTAGACTGTCAGCATGATTAAGTATGTCTTGCCGACCCGGTGGTTCCTCTATCGACCAGAAGCAGTGGCCACTGCACTTGTCGAGGCGAAGGCTGCGGTTGACACGCTCAAGATGTTCCCCTACCAGCGCGAATGGGTAGAGGAGCTTCAGAAAGTTCAACTGAAGCGCGAAGTCGCGGGTACTTCTCGGATAGAGGGTGCCGACTTCACTGAAAAAGAACTCGAAGATGCAATGAACCAAGACCCAACCTCCCTCCTAACTCGCTCCCAGCGGCAGGCCAGTGCGGCAGTCCGAGCGTATCGCTGGATCGCCTCACTACCCGGGGGAAATCCGATCAGCGCAGATTTGGTGAAGCATTTGCACCGCTTGATCGTGCAAGATGCCGACGATGACCATTGCCAACCGGGTATGCTTCGGGGCCCGGATAGCAACGTCCACTTTGGGTCGCCACCCCATCGCGGTGCGGAAGGTGGCGATGAGAGCCAGGCCGCCTTTGATGGTTTGATTGAATCATTCCACGGAGAGGCGAACGAGCATGACCCGCTGATCCGCGCCTTGGCCTTTCATTACCATTTCGCAGCGATCCACCCATTCCTCGACGGGAATGGCAGAACGGCTCGGGCGATGGAGGCTCTTCTTCTAGGACGAGCAGGACTGCGGGACGTCTGCTTCATTTCTATGTCGAACTATTACTACGACGAAAAGAACAACTACCTGAAAGCCCTGAGCGAAGTCAGGTCAGCAGGATTTGACCTGACCCCTTTCCTGATATTCGGACTGAAGGGTATCCATTTGCAGGCCCATGTGGTCCTTAAGGAAATACGAACCAACATCTCGCGAGCCCTTTTCCGGAACGTAATGTTTGACCTATTCAATCGCCTGAAATCCCCAAGAAGGCGTGTAATAGCGGAGAGACAGATCGAGATTCTAAAGCTTCTTCTGCCATCGGAAGGCATGCGGCTTGAAGACGTTGAGCGTATGACCCAGCATTTGTACAAGAGTCGGAAAAACCCCAGGAAAGCATTCATCCGGGATCTGAACAACTTGATACAGCTTGGGGCAATTTCGGCCCAGAAGGGGCGTGATGAAACATTCAAACTCCAAGCTAAGCTAGATTGGCCAACTCAAATCACGCAGACAGAATTCTTTAGGAAAATAAAGGAATTTCCAAAATCGAAGACATACACGTTCTTGCCGTAACAGTGATTTCAACTCCATGATGAGAAAAGGCAGCACGACTCCGAAAACACGGCCGGCCACCCGATTCAGTTACCTCAAAAACCTCAGCCTAGATGAGATCCTTCATGCCATCCAGTATTACGTTCCTGGCATGGTCGAACTGAAGCCACAACTCAGAACGCACTGGCCGACAAAGTTCTGGCTATGTTTTGAAATATTTCCGGATGGGAGAGTGGGATGCGGCCTCAAGCCGCGCCGCCGGTGGCATGGTCGCCCGCGTCTGCCCAGATACTATCCGCTCGATGACTTTTACCCCGTAACTGAGTTCCTCGCGCACGAACTCGCCAGACGTATCAGAGCGGAGAAATTACGGCCCGAGAAATTCACACAACGGTACAAGCTCTCCTCCCACCTTGTGGACAGGATTAGAACCGGAGAGCTGAAACCTGATCAGGCCGTAATTCCCCTCATTCACCACTTCTATAGAGGACGAGGAATCTCCGCAAGAATGCTCAGTCCGCGAGCCCTTGCGGCCTTTCGAAGAGAGTCTCGCAATCTACTACCGGATAGAGTGCCCAGAACATCACTAATGTTCTACCGCGCTCTAGCTGAGTCCGTTCTGCACTTTCTGGCCCAGAGTCCTCCCCCGCCCCGCCATACTTAGCCCCCCCGACGCAGATATTTTACTTTTTGCACAGTTTGTACGAAAACTTCTGAGATCATCTCACTCATGAGAGGAACCACGCTCGGTAGCGCCCTCAGATTCATGCGAATGGCAATTGGCCTACGCCAGTGTGACATCGCCCAGGCAGTCCGCGTTTCTCCCACCCTAATCTCACGTATTGAGAACAGTCAGGTATTGCCTACCCCTGACACGTTGATGGACATCTTGGAGGTACTAACCCGTCCTGAGAGCATGAGGTGTATCCATGGGGGAACCCATACCCCAGTAAAGTCGAGCGGAAGATGAGTGACCTGGGTCAGCACCAGCAAACCCTCGACCACATCCTTCCCCACGACGAAAGCGCTGAGCGCGCAGTTCTTGGAGCAGTCCTCATCGATAATTCCCTGCTGGGCGAGGCGCGGGAAATTCTCGCCGCAAGTGAATTCTATAAGGACGCTCACACGAAGATATTCCGGGCAATGGAGTACCTCGCCGATAGAGGAAACAACATTGATGAGATCACGGTGAAGTATGAGCTGTCGCGAGGTGGCCACTTGGATGCAGTCGGTGGGCCAGCCTATATCGCCTCCCTTGGTGACGATGTCGCGTTTCCCGGGCATCTCAGAGACTATGCCAATATCGTAAAAGAAAAGGCGAACCTCCGTTCAGTGATCAAGATCGCTGACAGCATCCAGGGAAAGGCCTATGTGGACGGGCACGACCTCGCAGCGTTGCTGGCCGAAATGGAAAGGGACATCGGGGAGATCCGCGTGAAATCGGCAACGGCCAACGTTTCCGGTTTCCCCCTCCGTGCTTGGGACCTGAGTGTTAAGGCCTTCGAAGAGGTCGTGATAGTCGACTGGCTTGTCGAACCCATCATAGCTGCGCCCGATGTCGTGAGTTTGGTGGGGGATGGTGGTGTCGGCAAGAGCAAGATAGCAGCCGCCACCGCCTTGGCTGTCGCCTTCGGGAAGCCTCTGTGGGGTCACTACCCCGTCACCAAGCCAGGCAAGGTGATCTATGTCAACGAGGAACGCCCCGACCTGACCCTCCGACACTTCCACACCCTGGCCCCCTCCATGGGCATCGACCCCAAAGAGATTCAGGATCGGATTTTCCTCACGGGGAAGGGCTCCCTTGTCTGGCGAGTGACCGACCCAGCGGCCCGTCGAGCCCTACTCCAATTCGCCAAGAAGGTAGCGGACATTGTCCTCATCATTTGGGATTCATTGCATGTTCTCCATGACAAGGAGGAAAACGACAACTCTGAGATGACCCAGGTCGTCCAGGGCTTTCAGGAGATCTGCACCGCACTCGAGTGCTGCGGTGTTGTGCTCCATCACACGGGCAAGAATCCCCATGTCGATTCTGGACAGGCTGCGCGAGGCGCAACAGCGATCAAGGACACGGTGGATGGCCAGTTTCTGGTGCGCCGTCCGAAGGACGATGTGCTGGACAAAGCTCGAATCTCACAGGACAAAACACGTCGCTCGCTCGTGCCATCCTTCCTAATCCAAATGGAGCATACCGACCAGGGCGACGTCACGGCCGTGGCCTGGGTGGGGAAGGCCCCGACCAAGGCGGAGGAGGCTTTGGAGGCTGTGGTTCAGGTCCTTCGCGATTCATCCACCGCCCTCAAAAGTGGGGAAGTTGCGTTGAAACTCGCTGGAAAATTCGGCAAGGACACGGTTTATGCCGCCCTCAAGCTGGTCCGGGAGGGTAGCCTCGCCCGCTGGCAGGGAAATGAGAACAACGGCTATCTGTATGGAGGAGAGCCCGGTGACCTCTGAAAATCGGTCCGAGGGGGTTTCCGGGTGTCCTCCTCTATATAAGGAGAAGGATACCCGGAAGGCCTCACCCCCATGTTCAGCGACCTCTCGGAGGTTTCCGGGTTTCCTGCCCCTTTATAAGGGACGGAAACCAGGAAGCCCGGAAGGTGGGGACCTGAAGGCATCCTCCGACGCCCCCAATAACTCAAGACGCCGGGGAGTAGTCGTGGATGAGTTGGCAGGCTTGCTCGCCCGTGGCTACCTTCGACTCCTCACTTCCCGCAGCCAGTCGGCTGAGGTTGCCCCCATTCCTACCCTCCGAGAAGCTGCATCCAGCTCTCCGAATTGCCTTGATGTTGCTGCGGGAAACAAGCATGAATGGGAGACGGAAGGACGCCCATGAACCGACACGAGCAAGCCTCCCTGACCGCCAGAATCAACGCCCTCCAGCAGATGACCACTGCCGAACTGCGCGTGGAATGGCGACGGGTCATGGGGGAAGAACCCCGGTCCTTCCATCGGATCTGGCTCTGGCGACGGCTTGCTTGGGCGATCCAGGCCCGTGAGTTCGGTGGCCTATCGGCTCGAGCCCAGGAGCGCCTGAAGGAACTCTTACCTTGCGCGGAGACTTGGATGCCTCTGGGGAAGCGTGGTCTGCAGGACATCGGTAGTCCTTTGCCAGTTCCCCGGACCCGAGACGCGCGGCTTCCTGCGCCCGGCACGGTCCTAACGCGCAAGTACCGAGGGCGGACCATCGCGGTTACGGTCCTGGAGGATGGGTTCGACCTGGAGGGAAAGCGATTCCCATCCCTAACCTCGGTGGCCCAGATCATCACCGGTAGTCACTGGAATGGGCATCACTTCTTCGGATTGCCATCCAAGAGGAGGGCCAGATGAAGGCCCCGCGTCGAGGCACACCAAACCCTGCCCCCTCCGTCACACGCTGTGCGATTTACTGCCGCCAGTCCGTCGAGGAACGCGGAACCAACGGATTCGGATCCATCGAGGCCCAGCGCGAGAAGGGCGAAACCTACGTCAACCTCTACCCAGAGAAGCATTGGGAGCTTGTAACCACCGAATACTCCGACTCGGGATTCAGTGGAGGGACCCTGGACAGGCCAGCCCTCACCCGCCTCCGGTCAGACATCGCAACCGGAAAGATCGACTGCGTGGTGGTGTACCGATCCGATCGCCTCAGCCGCAGCATTCGCGATTTCCTGGAGCTGATGGAGGTGTTCGACCGGCACGGGGTGACCTTCGTATCCGTCTCCGAACAATTCGACACCTCGACACCGGGCGGCCGAATGCACCGGAATATGCTGCTGATGTTCGCTCAGTACGAGAGGGAGCTAATCGCCGAACGCACCCGTGACAAGGTTCATGCAGCGAGGAGAAGAGGGCAATTTACCGGGGGTGGCCTCATCCTCGGCTTCGACCGCCACCCCGACGGCGGGCGCCTCGAGGTGAACGACACCGAGGCTAGGCGAGTCAGGAAGATATTCCGACTGTTCGTGGAAATATCCTCCCTCGTCGATACGGTGAAGGAGCTGAACCGTCGGGGATGGACCCTCAAGAAGTGGACCACCAAAGCTGGGTTGGACTATGGCGGTGGCCCGTTCGATGTTCATTCCCTGCGGCGCATGCTGTCCAACTACGCTTACATCGGCAAGGTCAACTTCAGGGGGACGATTTACAACGGCGAGCACGACGCCATCGTTGAACAGGAGACCTGGCAACGGGTGCAGGAGCTGCTCAAAAATGGCCGGAAAGGCCCTCGCCCTCCAAGCAGCCGGACCACTTCCCTCCTCGCGGGAATCCTCCGGTGCGCCCCCTGCGATGCGGCCATGACTCCCACTTACAGTCAGAAGGGCCGAGTTCGCTACCGGTATTACCTTTGCACCAAGGCCCATCTACGGGGATGGGATTCCTGTCCGACCAAGTCCATCCCCGCCAAGAGGATCGAAGCCTTCGTAACCGAGAAGATCCGTGGCGTGGGCCGCGACCCGGAACTCGTTGCCCGGACTGTCGAGGAGGCGAGAAAGCAATTGTCTGCAAGAAAGGCCGAACTGGAAGCCGAAGCAAAACAACTCCGCACGGACCTCGAACGGGAGCACACCGACCTGCGAATGTCCCTGAAGTCAGTCCCGAATAGCGGGAAGCATGGACGCTCGGACGTGGGAACCAGGGAAGGCGCTATCCGAACCCGTGAGAACCGCCTGACCAAAGTGACCGAGGATCTCGCTGCGCTGGAGGCAACGCGGATCGATGCCGCCGACCTGCAGGCTGCCCTCGCTGCTTTCGACCCCGTCTGGTCACATCTCGAACCAGCAGAGCAGGCTCGCGTGATGCAACTCCTGGTCGAGCGGATCGACTACGACGGTGGGACCGGGAATCTCGCGATCAGCTTCCGACCTGGAGGTGTGCGGACGCTGGCGGCGGAGGCTCAGGCTGGCACAGAGGACATGCCGTGAAGCCTGCCCGGATGTCGCAGGCCACGCCGGAGGCCACTGTTCGTGTGGAGTTCCGGGTCCAGTTCTCAGGTGGACCGAAAGGGCAGAGGAGGGCGAGCGAGACAGCTGTGGCGTCCGGTGAGCAAGACTCGCCGACCACCTCCGTCAGTTCCCCTGCACCGAGCTCCGTAAAGGGAGCCTCACTCCACCGTATCCCCAAGATTTCCCGGCTGTTGGTTCTGGGCCATCACTTCGAAATGCTCATCCGAGAAGGGGTGGTAAAGAACTACGCCGAGATTGGCCGTCAGACAGGGTTGAGCAGGGCGCGGGTCACGCAGATCGCGAACCTGACCTTGCTCGCGCCGGAGATTCAGGAGGTAATGCTCTTGTTGCCATCAGAGTCGAACGAGGAGACATTAACAACTGAACGCCACCTAAGAAGAATCATTTTCCCGATAGTTTGGTGCACACAGTGCCAGCAGTGGAATGCGGTACTCGTGCCCCCCACTTCCTCCGTCCGTGTGATGTGCCAAACATCGAGTACGCCTTCGGTCTACCAACCAAAATCAAGGCACTGATAAGAATCGGCGATCTTGACTCTAAGTGGATGATAAATCTGTTGGACACCTGCATACCCTGATAGATTCTCGAGCGGGGACGGATTTTTTCCTGGGTCCACCGAATGAAGCCAGAGAAGAAAAGGGAAACCACGAAACTTAAATGAGGCCCCCACTGGATAGCCGCCAGGATCCTCCAAGACTTCCCAAGTTACGCTGTCTTCCGTGGTGTGCTGGTCCCCAATCCTCGCTGACATGTATAGGCCTCGCGGTTTCAGGAGCGAGGCTCGACCAAAAGCGACTGCGACAAATTCCACTGGAGGGAAGGACGAGGGAGGGCCTGACAAAGACCACGGCCCCTCTTTGCCGACGCTACAAAGCAAATTGATCGTCGTTTTCAGAAACCATCGCTCGAACAGGAGCCCACTCACCTGCCAATGCTTTGTGCTCCAGACCCGGGGTCGCAATTTCTTTCGGAGATTGTGCAATTCGTCGATATTCCTGAATGAATCCCAGACCAGCTTAGCCCCAGAATCCACGGGGGAAAGCTCACCGTTGTGCCCATGGCAAAGGATATTTGATGTGAGAGATTCGATCCCGATGGTCTTATACTCGTGCCGACACCAGGGCAAACCCTTCAGCGTTACTGCTCTGTGCTCGAACAGGCACCTCGAGAACAGATGCTCCCCTGACTGTTCGCCCCAGCACCCACCGGCCTGTGAAGCCCAGCATGTCACAGCTCAGGAAATCTCCTAGAAATCTGGACACCCGCGCCGCTCAGCGCGGAGCCAATCCGCTGCGAGCGGTGCTGCTCAGGCTTGTGTCCTGGGGCGCTTTGATGCTAGTTTTCTCGATGGTGGAAAAAACCCTTTGGCAGTATCCTGAATAGACTTTATGAGCACTTCGCGGGCAATCTTGATGAGTTTCTCCCTACGCCTTCTAGCAGCCGCCAGCGTGGAGCTACTGACATTTCCATGCCGAATTTCTTTTGCCACACTAAGTAGCGGGTCAATCCCAGATTTACTCGTTCCTATGGTCTGGTGCATTCGATCCCAGTCCGACTTCTGAATCTGACCATTCGCCTTCGTGGCATCCCGACACGCGCTCTCTATTGCGCGATACGCAAAGAAGAATGCGTCATCACCCCCATCTCTTAAGGCGTTCACATAATCCTTGATGGCCACTCTTAGGTGTGGTCGCCTATTGACCATGGGGAAGGCCTTAGCAACTTTCCGCCACCTGCGATTTTGAGGATTATTCCTGCTCCCAGCCATTTTAATTGCGGAGCCTCCTACGTATACGCCGATCATATTCCTATTTGCATACACTTCTTGGGCCTCGACCCAATTCGTCAGCCTGTAAGAAATGACCTTGTCAGCATTGAAACTGTAAAGATCGACCAGAAGATCGAGTGAATCTTTCGCGTACGGTTTGAGTCCTCTGAACGACCGACGAACCCTAGGATTCCACAAACAGATTAAGTTGTAGCAAACGTCAAGCACCCATCCTCCACCAATTGCCATTTCACCTGGATTAAAATATCGATACTCGGTAGGAGGGTACAACTCTCCAATGAAGAAATACGTTGAAGGCCGCTTAGGCATGACCATGTTTCACTGATTCAATCCCTGTGTTCCCTCTTCTCCCGGAGCGGACATGGTGCCAGTCCGTTGCGGTTTTGCCCTCTCCCGCTAAAGGGTCGATGTCAGGTCGATCCCCATAACGCGTCGGGGTGCTCGCCCGCCACATCCCTTGCCTCCATTTCCACAAGCTCATCTGACCTGTGGAGGAACTCCTCCACCCACTCCACCAGATCGATGACTTCTTCCCACGATGAACCATGGTCCAAGTCCTTCTGGCTGTGCGCCAAAAGATCACGCAGAGCTTCTGCACGCTTCAAGAACTGATGGGCCTTCGCCTTGGGTTCGGCACCCAATTTGTCCCGCAGGATTGGGCGTCCGAGTATCAGATCTCTCTTATCACAGAATTGGAGACACTCGAGAAGGCCAGTGTCCTGCCTCCTAGACCGTCGGTCCGCCAGCAACTTCTGAGCCTTCTCAAGCCGCGTCGGTGGGAGTTCACCCGACCAGCTATCGTTTGGATAGCCTTCTTTCAACCAGAAGGTCAGATGCATTTCAAGGAGGGAAATCATACCAAAAAGGTAGACGCGTACTGGGGGCTTGTTTAGATCCGCTCTGGTGACGATACCTCCTACTTCCGGTCCTGCTAAGACGAATGTCCGTTCCTTGGACTTCATGACGGACAGAACGATCGGAAGGGGTGTCGCATCTGCGATCAGAAGGTTTGCAGTCATCGGCTGAAGATGATCTTTGACACGGCCCTCCTGCAACGATCCTCCCTCCACGAAGCCTATAACTGGTCCGTGCTTGTGCTCCTGAACTCCTACAACATCGAACCCCATCTCGACGAGAATGTGGCGGACCTCGACACCATTCGCATCAGCGGGGCAGGACCACAAGGGTTCCAGAATCGCCCGGGCAGTAATCCCAGCTTCCACGAGAGCACGCAAGTCCGCGAACCGAGTTCCCTTGCGTCTATAGCCCGTCCTCGGTGAAGTCCAGAGTTGGTCAGCCATCGGAGGATCCTTTTGCGACAGCCACAATTAGGGATTCGATCCACCCCTGATGTTCAGCGCGGAGCCAGTCCGCAATGCACTTGGCAGCCAACGTAAACCAGCACAATTCGTCCCGCACTATACCCGCCTAGCCGAAGACCGCGCAATGCATCGAGCCCGCTATCCGACCGCCGGATCGGGGTCCTCCCCGCCAACCCTCTGGTTAACAGCTCGGAGAATTCTGTCGCAGACTCCACTCTCTGGCTGTTAACCCGCCAGCATCCCGGTTAACAGAGACTGAGAGAGTTTGGGGGAGAGATCCCGATCCTTCGGGAGTGTTCGGGCACTCTCTGGTTAACAGGTTTGGGGCTCGTGGGAAGTGGGGTTGCGGCGGGTCGTAAGTCCGCGTGAACTCTAACGAACAAGAGCCCCGACCGCGCTTGGCGACCGGGGCTCTATCATCTTGATCCCCGATGACTCGGGGCAGGGATTATCTGGCTCCCCAAGTAGATCAGTAGTACGAACTTTTCAGAGTTCGTACTATTGGTACACTTGGACCCCAGACAGATCAGAAGTACGAACTAAGGCTTTCGAGCTGGGGAACCGGCCAAAATGGCCCGCATGATTTCGGTGGACCACTACACCGTTACGCCTTCGAGCTGTTTTGATGTCGCAGAACTGCGAACCGAAAAGGTTATTGATTCAGCCTTTAACCACGGCGCACCGGGACCACTACACTACACCTTATTAGCGCGCTGGTTCCCAGGCGCCCACCCCTGGTGCGACGAGTTTCCTGTCAAGTGACAATTTTGCTGGGGGCGTGTATGTGAGCGT
>Ga0075433_10002738_pt1 | contig 13468 bp, 10 predicted proteins | sample RhiMethybrSRZTD2_FD_75299 | JGI IMG/M metagenome (GOLD analysis project Ga0075433, IMG submission 75299) | Populus rhizosphere microbial communities from Tennessee, USA - Rhizosphere MetaG P. TD hybrid SRZTD2 | ecosystem: Host-associated > Plants > Roots > Rhizosphere > Soil | place: USA... | reverse complement strand
GCCGCTCGATCCGCTGACGTTCGGTGTCGTGCCATTCGTGCTCGTGGTCACTGCGGCGCTTGCTGTCGCCGTGCCAGCGATTCGCGCGATGCGCGTCGATCCCGTTGTCGCGTTTCGCAGTGAGTGATTGGCTGGCCAGGGGAGAGTTCGGAGCGCTCGGAGCATCCGGCAGTTCTGAACGCGCGCGAAGCGCGAACACGCCGGAGATCCGAGCGCCCGAATCAGTGCACCGAGACGGTCACCGCACAATACAAGTGATCATCGACCAGTGTTCTGTCAAGGGCTTTGCTGTTGCTCGCCGGCGCGACTCGAAGACGATCCCTCATCACAGCACTCGATATCGGTCCACCGACACGCCGCGAACGCGTCGTTGATCCACCAGCCGCGTAACGCCCACGAACCAATGGCATCCGTGTAATCGAGCGTGACATCGAGTTCGGTGGCCGATCGCCCGTTCGGACCCACTCGCGACCCGTTGATCCACGACGTGAAGATGACATCTCCGACCACCATCCAGAGATCGGCCTTGATAGGAGCTCATGTGGCTCTGGTCATCGGATCCCGCCGCTTGAAGGGCAGGCAATTTGCTAGGCAAACCTGGAATCGCCCTAAACTGGACGAAAAGCCGACACTTCGTCCTCGACTTTGCCGGTGCCAGGGGCGCACAATATCCGTTTCAAAGTGAGGTTGCGGGAAAGTTACGTCGGAGAACGTCCGACAACCTTTCTCGAGCGTCACACAAGACAGCGATGCCCGATCAGAACGACTCACGATCGCCCGGCCTCGGTGAACACCAGGCTGGAATGCAGGTTGGCGGACCGCAAGTTCCCGATCTGATTGAACAGTACCGCGTTCGCCGCGACGCTTGGATTGCGCAGGCGGACGAGCTTGCGCGGTTGCGCGACGAAGTGCGCGGTGCGGCCGAACGCGAGGCGATGGAGATCGTGACCGCGGCCCGGCGCGATGTGCGTCAGGTGATCATGGAGGCGAGGCGCGAGCTCCTCGTGCTGTCCGCTCAGGTCCAGGCTGCACTCGGCGAGGTCAACGGTAGGCCGGATCCCGCGACGCTGCTGAAGGCACACGCATCGTCATCCACACCAGCAGCCGCAGGCTTGCCAGCGGGCTCGATGCCCGATCGCCCGGCCGACATCCTCGTGCCAGAGGCTGCGGTCAAGACGATGCTGGATGAAGCACGCGCCGATATGGAGGCGCTTACTCAGGACGCCAAGACAGTACCGTTTCAGGCGACGGCGATCGCATCGCAATTACCCGCGGACCTCCAACCATCGATTCTGGCGAAGCCGATGTCGTTCGAGCCGGCTCCGCCACAGAATGTCGATAGTCCTCAGCCGAGCACGTTGTTTGAAACGTTGCAGCCGCATCCCTTCGAGGCTGTTCCGCCAGCTCCGATCGAGTCGAACGAAATCAGCACCGCTTATTCGGAGCGAGACACGAACGATCGTCCGTTCGTATCGGTACAATTCGAGTCGATCGCAGCGCTGCCGTCATCGGATGCGTCACGAGTGCTGCTGTCGTCGCCGTTCCCGAGCGACGCGGTTCCTGTTCCGTCAAACCGATCGTTGCGCACATTCGTCTCGCTGTTCGTCGCAGTCGGTGTCGTCGTGCTGGGCGGTTCCTTCTGGTGGGTACGGGCGCACAGCTCGTCGTCTGCGGATGCGAACACACGCTCCGCTGAGTCACCGAATCCCGCTGCGGCATCCGCCGCCTCGTCGCCATCGACTGCAGCGCCGTCGTCGGCTCCGGTCGTTGCAGCGAAGCAGACGTCACTGCTGCCGCTGTCAGTGGTCGTTGAAGCGAGACGGCAGTCGTGGATCCGCACGACAGTCGATGGCGAATCGGATCTGGGACGCAACTACATTGCGGGCGAGAAGCTTCAACTGAACGCCCGCCACGGCATCTCGCTCCGCGTCGGCGACGCCGGTGCGGTGTTCGTGTCGGTGAACAAAGGCGTGCCGCAGCCGCTTGGTCAAAGCGGGCAGGTGATGACGAGGCAGTTCGTGGCCGATACGCCCCCGTCCACTGCGAGTGCACCACTTACGCCCTCAGCACCTCCGCCGAGCACGCCGAAGCTCGCCGCGCCGCCAGCGTCCGTGCCGACCGCTTCGGCGAGTCCCGCTGCGCCCTTGCCTGGTCCGCTCGTGCAGTCACCACCGCCACGAACTGCGGCAGCTGTCGATTCGACTCCGGCCCAGGCGATCGCACGAAGAGACGCATCACCCGCGGCGTTGCCGCGAACCGAATCGACCACCGTACCGCCGCCGTTCCCGACAGCTCCGCCGGTGGCAGCGCCTTCACCCGCGGCACCGCCAGCGCCGGCGCCCGTGACGGCCGGCTCGAATGCATCGCCCGCGACCGCCGTTGTGGCGGCCGCACGTCAGTGGCTCGACGCCTATCATCGTCAGGAACGTTCGACGATGGCGGCGCTGTCGACAGAGAACCTTCAGCTCGCCGATGAGCGTCGCGCGGATGAGCGATTCCCGGCCAATGTCGATGTCAATCGCAGCCTCGATCGCGTGAGCGTGCAGATCGCTGCGGATACGGCCGTGTTAACGGCAGTCATGACCGAACGCGGCGATGCTGGTGCTCAGCGCATTTCGCCCGTCTCGCAGGTGTGGATCCTCAGCGGCGGCCAATGGCGGGTCAAGCAGGTGCGACTCGTCAGCGAGGCCAGGCTAAATCAGATCTTCCGCTGATCGACAATCCCCAGCTCGTCTTCAACCACAGGCACATCAGACGGTTAGGCTAAGCCGTATAATGCCGTTGCGGTGTCTGCGTTCGACGATCACGTTCACGACGCGCTCAATCGAGCCCTGGACGCGCTGAAGAGCCAGGTCGAAACCGCGCTCACGACTTGCCGGGAGGAACTCGTGCGGGTCGCGGCGGATGAGGGCAATCGCTTGACTGCCGAGGCGGCGACGGCACGCGCCGAAGCCGAGGCGGCCGAACGTCGGCTGAACGAATGGCGTGAGGCGGCTGCGCGCGACGCCGAAGAGCGCGACCGCGACATCGAAGCAAGAGAACGACAAGCTGAAGCGCGCGAACACGACGCCGAAGCGCGGGAGCGGGAATCCGATTCGCAGCGTCGCGAAGCCGAAGCGCGGCAGCAAGCCACGGAGAGAGCGCTCGAAGAGGTTCGACGCGCGCTCGACGAGGCGCGCCTCCAGAGTCAGCACGAACTCGATCAGATCAGCGCGAACCAGGAAGCCGCGGATAACGAAACCCCGCACCAAGACACTCTGAGCCAAGAAACACTGTCGGATGGCGCGCGTCTGCCCGAAGCGGTTCGATCGTTGGACGAGGCCGCATCCTTCGGCGAGACCTTGGATGTTCTGGCCCGTTCTGCTGCGGCCGAGGCAGGACGAGCCGCCGTGTTCGTGGTGAAGGGCGATCGCCTCCGCGACTGGAGGACTGTGGGTTTCGCTGATTCCGCGTCGGAGAGGATTCAGATCGCGGCGGACGAAGAGGGCCCATTTGCCGACGCTCTTCGCGGCGATCGCGGCGTCGCGCGGGGCGAGCAGCTGCCGCCGTTTGCGGCCGGATCGGGCCCGAAATACGCCATTACGATGCCGGTGACGGTGGGCGGGGCGGTTGTCGCTATCCTGTATGCGGACGGTCCCGACGCCGATAAGGCGATCGAGCCGGCTTGGGCCGCCAGGCTCGATGTACTCGCTCGATACGCTGGCCGGATGCTCGAGTCCATCACGATCCGTCAGGCCGCAGGGCTCTCTACGGTCCGACCCTTGAAGAACGGGTCGGCGCATGCATCTGGTCGTCCCCCTGCCGGGAGTGTTCAGTGAAGCAGGTCACACTCACGCTCGCGTTCGTCGTTGTTGCGCTGCATCTCGTGGGTGCACAGCAGACGGGGGACGACCCTCCACGCGACACCACGAGTGTGCCGCTTGTCGCCACACGACACCCTGCGCTCCCTACCGGACCATCGCAGTACTGGTTCATCCAGGACACCACTTCAGGGCCGGCGTCAGTTGACCCGCTGCTCGCGCGGTTTGCAAAGGGAGCGAAAGCGATCGCGTCGGGGAGTTACTCGACCGGCCTGCCGCTCGTCAACGATCCTGATCTTGCGAAGACGCCGTTCGCCGACTACGCGAAGTACTACACTGCGCTCGCGTTGATCGGTCTATCTCGATATCCCGAAGCCGACACCGTTCTCTCGGCGTTGATGCAGCGATCGCCGGCGGGCTTTCTGCGCGAAGGCGTTCCGTTGCGGCTCGCCGAGGTCGCGGAGGCGCGTCAGGATGGCGCACGGGCCGAGCGCATTCTTCGCGATCTCAAGTGGGAAGAAGTGAGCGCGCCGGACGAGGCGTTGCTGAAGCTGGGCGGGGTGGAGGAGTCAGTCGGTCATCGCGACCACGCGCTCGAGACGTATCGGCGTCTTTACTACGACTATCCCTTGAGTGCCGAGGCCGAGGATGCGCGCCTCGGGATCGAGCGGGTGCAATCGATCGCGTCACAGCCCGAGGATCTGCCATCGCGTGCACTGGCTCGGGCCGAGAAGCTCTACGCGGCGCGGCGCTGGTCGGATGCGCGCGCCGCCTACGAGAACATCGCGCGTGGCGTGCAGGCCGACAACAAAGATCTCGTGGCGCTGCGGCTCGCGGAGTGCGATTTCCGTCTCGATCGATACCGCGCCGCGCGCGACGGCGTGAAGCCGTTCACCACGGGCTCGACGCTGGCCGCAGAAGCGCGGTTCTTCTATCTGAGTGCGGTGAAAGCGCTCGGCGATCGAACGGGCTACGTCTCGTTGACGCGCGAGCTCGTCGCTGATTTCCCCGAGAACGAATGGTCCGCCGAAGCGCTCAACAACCTCGCGCAGTTCTATCTGACCACCGACGATGATGATGCTGCGGATCAGGTGTTCCGCGAGATCCTCGTCAAGTTTCCTCGGCATCGCTATGCCGAGCGCGCCGCGTGGAAAGCCGGGTGGGCCGACTACCGTGCGCGCCGGTTCAGCGAGGCCGCATCGATTTTCGAATCGGCGTCGGTGACGTTCCCTCGGGCCGACACGCGTCCTGCATGGCTGTACTGGTCGGGCCGTGCGCGGGATCAGATCGGCGATCAAACGACGGCGAACACGCGCTATCGACTCGCAGTGACGGACTACGCCAACACCTACTACGGTCGGCTGGCCACCGGCATTCTGGCGTCGCGGCGGCAGCCGATGACCGTCGACGCCTTTGGTCCGGTTCCGGCGCTCGCCAATCCGTCGAAGCCGCTGCCGACCGAGCGGCTGATGCGCGAGCTCACGGCACTGCAGCTCTATGACGATGCGCTCCGCGAGGTGCAGTACGCGCAGCAGGTCTGGGGCGACTCACCACAGCTTCAGGCGACATGGGCCTGGGTCCGGCACCAACAGGGGACGACGCTCAAAGCACAGGATCGCTTTCTCGCCTGGCGCGGCGCGATCACGACGATGCGTCGAGCGTATCCGCAGTTCCTGACCTACGGCGGCGGCGACGACATTCCCGCCGACGTGTTACGGATCATCTATCCGCTCGACTACTGGCCGTTGATCGAAAAGTACTCGCAGCAGCTGCAACTGGATCCTTATCTGCTCGCCGCGCTGATGGCGCAGGAATCGACCTTCACGGCCGACATCCGGTCGTCGGCCAACGCGCGCGGCCTGATGCAGCTGATGCCGTCGACGGCGCGGCGCTATGCGACCAAGCTTGGTATCAAGCCGTTCACGACCGCGCTGCTCGTGCAGCCGGAAGTCAACGTGCGGATTGGCGCCTATTACTTCAAGGAGCTGATGGATCGATTCGGCGGCGCGCATTTCGCGCTGGCCAGCTACAACGCCGGTGAGAGCCGCGTCGCGCGCTGGCTCGAGCGGTTCCCGGGACTCCCCACCGACGAGTTCATCGACAACATTCCGTTCCCGGAGACGCAGAACTACGTGAAGAGGATTCTCGGCACGGCCGACGACTATCGCCGCTTGTACGGCGGCAGCCGCCCGCCAACGCCGACGCGGCTGGCGTCGATTCCGACGCACTGATGGACGATCTGCTGGAGCTGACCGGCCGCGCCGAAGCGACCCACTTCTGGTTCCGCGGCTTTCGTCAGTTCGTCTCGCCTCTCATCGCGCACCTCGCCAACGGTCGCCGCGATCTGCGACTCATCGACTGTGGCTGCGGCACTGGCCACAACCTTCGGCTGCTCGCACCGTACGGGCGGGCAGTCGGTTTCGATCTTACAGTCGGCGGGAGCGTCGCGACGCGCCGTTCGGGACGTCCGGCTGCGCGGGCCGACATTACGCGCATCCCGTTCGCGTCCGGCCTCTTCGACCTCGCGACCTCATTCGATGTGCTGCAGTGCGTCGAGGCGGACGAGGCCGCGATCCGCGAGATGGCGCGGATCATCAAACCGGGCGGGGTCGTCGTGCTCACCGTGGCGGCGCTCGACGTGCTGCGGGGTGATCACGCGGAAGCGTGGCGCGAAGCGAGGCGTTACACGCCATCGAGCGCGACGCGCCTCATCGAGCAAGCCGGCCTTCGCGCCGAGCGCGTATCGTACATGTTCGCGTCGACGTTTCCGCTGATGTTCGCCGTGAGGACGGCGCAACGGATGCTGCGGCCGTATCGCGCTCTACGGCCCGACACCGATATCGCGGTGCCGTTCGCGCCCGTCAATGCGCTGCTCACCGCCGTGGTGAGCGCGGAAGCGCTGATCGCGAGGCGACTGCCGATGCCGATCGGCAGTTCGTTGCTGGTCGTGGGAAGAAAGCCGCGCAGCGACAGCTGACCTGCACCGCGGTCATTTGAACCCTGAGACGGTTCGCGTCACCCAATTCGGCGCCTTCACCGTCGGTGGATCGGCAATCTGCCCGCATGCCTCTGGTATGTCCGCTGTGGCCACGAGCCGCTCGCTTGCGATGTCTCTCAGTTCCCAATGAACCGAGCAGGTGGAGTGGACTGTCTGCTGGCTGAATACGACGCGTCGTCCTCCGTCAGCGAAATGCCAATCGAAGATCGCCAAGCCACCCTCGATAGGTCTCTGTCGATGAAGTTGGTGCTTGCCGGCGGCGCGGTGTCTGCGCAGCCAGTTGAATTTCAACGAGTGCGACTACGAGCAGGACGCACGCTGTCTTCATGTCGGCGATGCCGGACGTGGAGAACGCCGCGTTTATGCGGGTCGCAGACTCGGTTGCCTGTCGAGCGCTGGATGTTGAATAGGATGCATGCGGCTAGAAGCGCAGCAGGCCTCCGAAATACATTCCGCTCATCTTGAGATCCCCGGCGTCCGGATCGATCAAGTACTCCGCCGTCACGCGGCGATAACCGATCTGCGCGCCGATGTAGCGGGTGAAGCTGATCGTGCCGTAGAGATCGAAGTCGTACATCTTCGCGTCGAAGTCGTCCTGGACGGCGTCATTGATCTTCTTGCCAATGAAGCCTGGCAGCTTGAAGCCGGTGAACTCGGTGGAGATCGAGAAGAGTCGATGCGGGTAGGCGCGGGCGATGAAGCCAATCGCCGGGATCGGCGCGGAGACGTCGGTCACTGACGACGGGTATCCGTTGGCCGCCAGCGTGGCTGCCACTTTGTTCACCTTGAGCTCGGTGATCAAGCCGAGCACGCCGCGCGGCGCAGCGACGAAGTCGTATTCGTAGCCGAGGCGCCAGAATTCCCATTTCAGATCCGCCGTCGCCGGGACGTTGACGGGGAAGGTGCTGCCGCCGAACGTGATCGTGCGCTGCAGCGTCGCGGCCTCGTTGTATTGCATGGTGATGTGGCTGAACCGCAGCTTGTGTTTGCGTCCGCCCTTGATGACACTCCGGAACTCGTTGAAGCGTGTGTTCTGGATCCCGAACTCGCCGACGAGATCGACTGCCGGCTGACCCAGTGCCGCGAGCGATCCGGTCTGAAGCTGCAGGGTGGGTGTCGGCGTCCAGAACATCAGCCCGACTTCGACGTGGAAGTCCTCGCCAGCCGCCGGTTCGACGACGTTGAACTGCGCCTCGGCGCGGGCGGCCACCAGAAGACAGACGAACAGAGCGATCGCCAAGCGGTTTCTCATGACTCGTCTATCGGCGGGGCGTCGGGTACGCTGTAGGTGTGACCGCCATGTCTCCAGGCCGCCGGATGCTGCGACATCTGGCGCGATATCGCCAGCCATTCCTGCTGGGGTTCGCGTGCGTCGTCGTCAGCACCGCCATCATGCTGACCGGTCCGTGGGTGCTGCGATACGCCATCGACGACCTTCAGGCCGGTGTGACGCTGACCAAGGTGCGGCTGTACGGTGCCGCAATCCTCGGGCTGGCGATCGCTGGCGGTGTGTTTCGTTTCCTGATGCGCCGCATCATCATCGGCGCGTCGCGCGAATTCGAGTACGACCTTCGCAACGACTTTTTCGCCGCGCTGCAGCGCATGCACCTCGCGTACTTCCAGCACACCCGCACCGGCGACCTGATGTCGCGCGCGACCAACGATCTCAGCGCGGTGCGCATGATGATCGGTCCGGCGGTCATGTACTCCGCCAACACCGGACTCACATTCATCGTTGCGCTCATTCTGATGTGGTCGATTCATCCATGGCTGACCGGCGTGGCGCTGATCCCGCTGCCGTTCGTGACCCTTGCCGTGAAGTACTTCGGGGCGGCGATTCACACGCGCTTCGAGAAGATTCAGGAGCAGTTGTCGGACGTCAGTGCGGTCACGCAGGAATCGCTCGCCGGCGTCCGGGTGGTCCGTGCCTACAACCAGGAGCCGTTCGAGATCGAGCGGTTCCGTCGATCCAACCAAGAGTACGTCGAGCGCAATCGAACGCTCATCCGCCTCCAAGGCATGTACTTCCCGAGCATGGGTCTCCTCATGGGCATCGGCGCGCTGCTCGTGTTGTGGATCGGCAGCCGCGAGGTCATCGCCGGCCGCATGACAGTCGGCGCGCTGGTCGCATTCAACGCCTATCTGATGATGCTCGGATGGCCCATGATCGCGTTCGGGTGGGTGACGAACCTGCTGCAGCGCGGCATGGCGTCGTGGAAGCGGATGCTCGAGGTGCTGGATGCGGCTCCAGCGATCGTCGATCCGTCAGGTGATGAGCGAGTCGATGTTGCGGAGATACGCGGCGCGATCGAGTTTCGTCGCCTCACGTTCGCCTACGGCGATCGTGAGGTGCTGCGCGAGGTGTCGTTGACGATTCCAGCGGGATCGACCACTGCCATCGTTGGCGCCACCGGTTCGGGCAAATCGACACTACTGAGTCTGCTGCCGCGCCTGCATGATGCACCGCCAGGCACGGTATTCATCGACGGCGTCGATGTCCGCCGCATTCCGCTGCAGACACTACGCGGCGCCATCGGTTTTGTCGCGCAGGAGCCGTTCCTCTTCAGCGCGACCATTGCCGACAACATCGCGTTCGGCTTGCGCCGCGACGAATCCAGCCGATCGCGCATCGAGCAGGCGGCGGCCGCGGCGAGGCTGGACAAGGACATCGCCGCGTTCCCGCGCGGCTACGACACGATGGTCGGCGAGCGCGGCATCACGCTGTCGGGCGGCCAAAAGCAGCGGACTGCGATCGCTCGCGCGATCGTGATCGACCCGAAGATCTTGATGCTGGACGATGCGTTGTCGGCCGTCGACACTCACACCGAGGAAGAGATCCTGCAGCGTCTGTCGGGCGTGCTTGACGGACGAACCTCGATCATCGTGTCGCATCGCGTCTCGACGGTCCGTGGCGCCGATCAGATCGTCGTCCTCGACGAGGGTCGCATTGCGGAAGTCGGCACGCACGACGCGCTGGTGCGGAGGGGCGGCCTCTACGCGGAGCTGTCGCGCAAACAGATGCTCGAAGAAGAACTGGCGGCGTCGTAATGCACGAGGAGGACGTACTCGGGAAAGCGTACGACGGCCGGCTGATGCGCCGGCTGTTGACCTATTTGCGCCCCTACCGTCCGCAGGTGGCGCTCGCCATCGCTGCCATCGTCGGACATGCGTGCCTGGAGCTGGCGCCACCGTATCTGACGAAGGTCGTCATCGATCGATACATTCCCGCTCGCGACATCGCCGGGCTCGGCACCATCGCGGCGATCTACATTGCGGTCCTCGCGGGATCCTTCGCGCTCGAGTATCTACAGACCTGGACCATGCAGGCGACTGGGCTGCGGATCATGTTCGACCTGCGGATGCAGATGATGACGCACCTGCATCGCCTGGATCTCCGCTTCTACGATCGCAACCCGGTGGGCCGTCTGATGACGCGCGTGACCACCGACGTCGATGTGCTCAACGATCTGTTCACGTCGGGCGTGGTGTCGGTGTTCGGCGACGTCTTCACACTGATCGGCATCATGGTGGTGCTGGTGTGGATGGACTGGCGGCTCGCACTCGTCGCGTTTTCCGTGCTGCCGCTGATCGCGCTCATCACGCAGTGGTTCCGCCTCAACGTCCGCGAGTCGTATCGGACGGTGCGGACGTGGATCGCACGCATCAACGCCTACCTGCAAGAGCGAATCACCGGCATGTCGACCGTGCAGCTCTATCGACGGGAAGCGCGCGACTACGACGACTTCGCGACCATCGATCGGCAGCATCGCGACGCCAACCTGGATTCGATCTTCTACTACGCGGTGTTCTATCCGGCGATCGAAGTCGTCAGCGCACTCGCCGCGGCGCTCATCATCTGGGTTGGTGGCGGCTGGGTGGCCGATGGCGGGCTGACGCTCGGCGCGCTCGTGGCGTTCCTGCAGTACTCGCAGCGCTTCTTCCGTCCGATCAGCGATCTGTCTGAGAAGTTCAACGTGCTGCAGGGCGCGATGGCCTCGTCCGAGCGCATCTTCGCGCTCCTCGACACGCCCGTCGACATCAAGAACCCCGAGCGCCTACGGAGAGGCGACGCGCCGCCGGCGCCGCCGGGCATCATCCATTTCGACAATGTGACGTTCGCGTACGTCGAAGGCGAGCCCGTCCTCCGCAATGTCTCGTTTGAAGTGCGCGCCGGTCAGCGCATCGGCATCGTCGGTGCGACCGGCTCGGGCAAGACGACGCTCATGAGCCTGCTGCTTCGCTTCTACGACGTGCAGCAGGGGCGGATTACGATCGACGGCGTCGATATTCGCGAGATGGATCTCGCAGCGCTGCGCGGCTTGTTCGGCTTGGTGTTGCAGGACGTGTATCTCTTCTCGGGCACGATCGCGAGCAACGTCAGGCTGGGCGACGCGACGATCTCGGACGAAGCGGTCACCCGCGCACTCGACGCCGTGCACGCGTCGACGTTCGTCGACACGATGCCGCGCGGCCTCGACACTCCTGTTGCCGAACGCGGCGCGACGCTGTCGTCGGGACAGAAACAGCTGCTGTCGTTTGCGAGGGCGCTGGCATTCGATCCGAGGGTGCTCATCCTCGACGAAGCCACGTCGAGCGTCGACACCGAGACCGAGCTGCTCATTCGCGACGCGCTCAGAGTGATGATGCGCGGCCGCACGACGATCGCCGTCGCACATCGGTTGTCGACGATTCAGGATATGGATCGGATCCTGGTGATGCACCACGGAGAGCTGCGAGAGTCAGGCACGCATCAGGAACTGCTGGCGATGCGCGGCATCTACCACCGGCTGTACCAACTTCAGTTCAAAACGGACGACGCCTCTCACAGCCCCGGCGTGGATGCGACGACGGGAGGCGACGAGGCGGGTGTGCTGGTCGCGGGCGCGGCGGGATCCGCCGACGGCGACGCTGTTCCCTCGGGCGCGTCTTCGTCTTCCTGAGGCGCGCCATCCTTCGGCGGAAACGCGGCTGCAGGCGGCTGATCGGGGTCCGGCACTTTTCGCGCGGTCGCCCGACTGCGGAACAGGCGATCGATCAGGCTGGGCGAACTGGCGCGCGGATCCCATCCGAGTCGCAGCACCGTGACCTGCACGTCACGGCGGCCGAACTTCAGCGCTTCGTGGCAGCTCCACATGTAGAGATCGAGATGTCGTCCCTGAACTTGCGGGCCGGTATCCATCACGGTGTAGACACCGGTGTAACGCTGATCCCCGGCGGCGACGTTGAGCACGCTGCCCACGGGCAGCACGCCTGGATCGGCCGCGGCGATGCCGGTCCGCACGTCGACGCCCGATGCGGTCGTCGTGCCTTTGCAGTACGCGGTCGCGCTGAAGGGAAGTTGCGTGCCCGGCAGCGGCGAGCCGTCACTCGTCGTCATCGCGATTCTGGCAACGCTGAACGAGTCGAACATCTGCGCTTCGTACAGCAACACGAATCCGGCGATGGCGACCACCAGGACGACGAGCTTCAGCCAGATCGAGCGTGTGAGAACGCGCGGCATTATCTGAGGTGCTCGTAGCCGGCCGGCAGCTCACGTGAGCCGCGCGCGTCCTTGAGCAGGTTGTGGCGAGCCTTGGTCACCACGCCGATCCGGGTTATCGGCAGATCGCCCACATGTCCTTTGACGGCGCGAAGCCGGCCACGGTGCGTGGGACGAACTGTGAAGATCAGCTCGTAATCGTCGCCGCCGCACAGAGCCGGCTCGAGCGGATCGCGTCCGAGCGATTCTTGCCAGCGCCGCACGCACGAGGCGATCGGCAGCGCATCGGCATCGATCGTGATGCCGACATTGGACGCGTCGGCGATCTGACGCACGCCATCAGCGAGGCCGTCACTCAGATCCATGCAGCTCGACGCGGCACGATTGCCGGCCAGGAGCGCGCCGGCGCGTACGCGCGGCATCGGCCGCAAGTACCGTGTCGTCGCCTCCTCGTCACTCGGCGATGCGGCACCCGCTTCGAACGCGCGACGCAATTGCTGCAGGCCGATCGCCGCACTGCCAAGTCGTCCGGTCACGTAGACTTCGTCACCGGGCCGGGCGCCGTCGCGTGTCAACACGCGCCGCGGCCGCACCGCGCCAATGGCGGTCACATCCACCATCAACGGTCCCGGCGTGCTCGTGATGTTCCCGCCGACGAGCGCCACGTGTTGATCCGCTGCGAGAGCCAGAAATCCCTCCACCATGCGATCGAACGATTCCAACGACAGTCGCGGCGGCAAGGCCAGCGACAACAGCGCGGCGCGAGGTCTGGCGCCCATGGCAGCCAGGTCGCTCAAGTTGACGGCCAGTGCCCGGTGCCCGATCGCGTCGAACGGGACGAACCGCTGATCGACATGCACGCCGTCGATCAACGCATCGGTGGTCACGACGTCGAGCGTGCCGCGGTCGGGCTTGATGACTGCGGCGTCGTCGCCCGGGCCGCGCACGACCCAGGAGGGGATGGCGACGTGGGCCTGAATACGGGCGATGAGCGCGCGCTCTCCGACGTCAGAAACCGTGAGCGTCTGCAACCTGGGCCCGCTCGGAGGAGGGAATGACGGGCCGAAACAAAAAAGCCCCGCTTTGCCGTGTGGGGAGGTCGAATGAACCTGCGAAAGCAGGTGGAGCCGCTGTTATCGGCTGCGCTTCAGGCTTCCTCGAAACAGAGGCGTGCACAACGCGCAACCTCGC
>Ga0075433_10002737_pt1 | contig 13471 bp, 14 predicted proteins | sample RhiMethybrSRZTD2_FD_75299 | JGI IMG/M metagenome (GOLD analysis project Ga0075433, IMG submission 75299) | Populus rhizosphere microbial communities from Tennessee, USA - Rhizosphere MetaG P. TD hybrid SRZTD2 | ecosystem: Host-associated > Plants > Roots > Rhizosphere > Soil | place: USA... | reverse complement strand
GCACTTTGCGCGAGTTCTAGAATCTGCACGCCCGTCGCCTCGTAGTCCCGACTCGCGCGTTCGTGCCTGGCCATCTCACCCCGCACGCGCTTCAGTTCCTCCTCGAGCTCCGCCGACTTCGTGTTCCACAGTTCGTCAGAGATTCGTCCGCTCAGCCGATCGTCGTACGCGCGATCCAGCTTGGCCCTCATCAGCAGCTGCTGTTGCTGCAAACGCATCGTTGTCGCGCGGACGAACTTCTCTTTGTCGCCCTGACTCTCGCGCAACGCCGCAATCGCGCGATCGGTGAGGGCAGGAGGCAAGCGAATCTGCCGAACGGCGTCCCCCAATAGCCTCGCTAGTTCCTCTTGCCTAACCCAAGTGTTGCCGCACGCGCCGTGATACCCGGTGCAGTGGTAGTAAATGTACTGTCCCTTCTTAATCTCGGCGGTGTAGGCGCAGCCACAACGGCCACAGGTCACAATGCCTGCAAACGCGTGCTGTCGCTTGGTATGCCGCGGATGATTCGCGGCCTCGAATGCGTCCTGCACGGCTTTGAACAGGCTGCGGGAGACGAGCGGCTGGTGCTGGCCCTCATACGTGCGATCGAGCCACTGGAAGTCACCGCAGTAAATCGGATTCTGGAGAAGCTGGTGAATCTTCGCGCGGACGAGCGGCTTGCCTGACGTGCGATTGGTCAGCCCCGCCGCCGTTGCCTTCACCGTGAGCGCCTTCAGCGAATACTCGCCGGTCGCGTACCACTCGAATAGCTTCGTGATGATCGGTGCACGCTCGGGATCGGGCTCGATTCGGCGCGTAACGGGACTGTTCACGTAGCCAATCGGGGCCACGCTCGGCCAGTGTCCCTGTCGGGCTTTCTCGAGCATGCCTTTCCGAACCTCTTCGCCGAGATTGTCGACGTAGTTCTTCGCCATCAGGACCTTGATCCCGTGCAGAAACTTGTCTGCCGATCGGGACTGAGGTCCGACGACGACGTTCTCTTTCACGAAATGAATGTCTACGCCGAGCTCGTCGATCTGTACCCAATCCTTGATGTTGCGGTAGAGGCGATCTGTCTTCTCGACCATCGAAATACCCCAAATCGTAGTGCATGAAGGTGACGAGCCAGATGTGCTCGCCCACCTGCGTGACGCCAACGTTCTGCCCGGCAAAGACCTGGCTGTCTCTGTAGCCGCTAAAGGGGGCAGGTCAGTACGTCTGCCCTGCCGGACGCCTGATGGGAAGCGGTGACTCCACCCGTTCGCTACCGAGAGTACTTGGGTGGGGGTGGCGCACCGCGGGAAAAGCCTATGTCAAAACATTTTCGGCCTGATGGGTGTGCCCAGAAAAGAGCCGGTGCGCCCGACGCAGCGGGGCTCGCCGCCATGAACTGCGCACATAACTGATAGCGTTCCCGATCGAGTTGGCGATATTCATACGGCTGACCGCTGAAAGGGTCTGTTCCCGACAGGGCGACGTCTACCAGACTCGCTGGAGGTGCCTGTAAAGCACTGTTATATCGTTTGTTTTCGAGTTGTACCGTCAGGTCATATAGATCTCGGACGCGTCGGTTATCTTCGTTTAACACCCTCACGCTCGACGGCGATCCAGTTGACCAAAATCCGAACACCAGCGTGAACGCGATGACGACGCCCGCGCATCCGGCAAAGATGCGATGCCACGTCATCGGCGGAAGCGTCCGTGACTTTCCCAGCCAGCGGCTGTAGTAAAGAAAGACGGCTCCGGCCAGCACCAGGACAACGAGACACCTCAGCGTGAAGCGAGCTGACACTTCGCCTTGCAGCAAGGAAGTAAGGAAAACGATCAAGTCACCGATGAAGACAAACGCCGTGAGTAACAGACCGACGTTGCTCACCCAGCGCCGTACAGGGGATTCAGCCTTGTCCGGATTCTTAATCTGATCTCGCAAGATCGAACGCGTGGACCAGATGAACGCGGGAAATGCGACGATGATCGAGGCCGATTGGCGACTGATTTGCCCGATCACAAACCCGTCAAAACGGTCAACTGTCGGGTCCGGCACCCAGGCTTCGATCAACTCAAACCAGATTGAACCGATAGAACACACCCACGTCGCCAGCGTGACAAACGCGAGTAGGTGATAGAAGGCCTCACGCGCAGCCTCGAGCCGTCCTGGCGGCTCCGGTACCGCGATCCCAGATTGCTCGCCATACTGCTGGGCGAGCAGTGCATACACGTCCTTGGCCGGCCAGCCTTTATCTCGCAGCATGGCGACGAGAAACTCGTCAGACGCACCCTGCTCCTTTGCTGCTTTGACAAATGCCCCTAATTCCTTGGAGTTGCTCATGCGTTCCTCTGTCCACCACGCCTGTTGCGCCGGACCGCCGGACGTTTCGAATCTGGCGTCCCCCGATTGATGGCAGCGTTCGTGTTTCCACTCACTCGCCGACATTCCGATGTCGTCAGGATGCGTGACAGCGGTCCAGCCCCAGTCCTGGACCTTGTCCGCCGACAGACCCAGAAATTCGAGCCAGCGTTGGTTGATGAAATCGAGACAGCCGTCTGGGGTGCCGGGGCTGATGGACTCGCTATCGCGCCGCACCAACTCGCGCGACTTGAGCCAGCGCGGCTAGCGATGCCTTCACTAATCCCGACAGATAAGCGTCCTGGACAATGCTCGCGGCGTCGCTCCTCGAACCTTCAAGCGGAATCGTTACTGACGCGTCCTCAATCACACGTCCCGACATCGTCGTTAGCGTCTCGCGCAACGACGCATAGGCGAGCGTGGCACGGGAGGAGACGTTGAGCAGCGCGATGGGCTTGTCCGTCAACTCTCCGCTGCTGACGATCCAGTCCAGCGCGTTCTTCAGCACGCCGGACACGCCGTGCGCGTATTCGGGACTGCAAATCATGATCGCGTCGCAGGCTTCAAGGGCGGCTCGAAATCTGACGACTCCGATCGACACCGTATCAGTGTCCACGTCTGGGTTGAATGAAGGAACGTCCGCGAGCTCCCCGTAGACCGACACTTCGACCCCGACTGGCGCCACGCGAGCGGCCGCAGCAACGAGCGCGCTGTTCGACGAAGTCTTACGAAGGCTGCCGGAGATTGCCAGCACTCGAACGGTATCCGTGTACCCCATTGCCGACCCCTGCCGATTGCGTGCACCTCCATACTTACGTGCGCGCCCTAAGGACGTCCACGCGCGCCACCCCATGACACCGTCGTCGGGCCGTGGCTCGTCCTCGAGCATTGCGATGTATTCCAACAAGTGGCCATCGGGATCGAGGAAATACACCGCCAGCGCCGGCATCCAGGCGAGCACGACAGGTTCGTCCGTTGGTTGCCCATTGAAATCGAGAGCGACGATGCCCGCTGACCGGAGTCTCTGCGGAGCTGCGATCACATCGTCTGCAGTCGTGGCGAAAGCGATGTGGGTGGTTGTCTTCTGAGGACCCGCACCGGCTTGCCACAGCCCGAGCATCGAGTTGCTATGCGCACCGACCCAGAAGAACGCGGCTCGACGCGCCGGCACCATGTGCGCCAGGTCGAGTCCGAGACGGTCCCGATAAAACGCGATCGACGCATCGAGGTCGGCCACGACCAAGTGCGCCTCGAACAACCGGTCGACGACAGCGATCGAAGTCATTCATTTTCACCCGTCCCCCGGCGACGTTTTCGCCGCGCGATCACGCTCGTGACACCTCTGGATCCGGCGACTCCATGCGCTCCGAAAGCGGCGCCCATGTCCGCCCATGCGGACCAACGTATTCCGATTGGGGTCGGATAATCCGGTTCGCTCGCCGTTGCTCGAGCGCATGCGCCAGCCATCCGCTGACGCGGCTCATCGCGAACGTCGGCGAGAAGAGCGACGCGTCCAATCCCACGCCGTGAAGCAACAGTGCCGTATAGAACTCCATGTTTGTCCGAAGGCGGCGTCCCGGCTTGTACTGTTCCAGCAACCGGAGCGCCTCGGCTTCGACAGCGCGTGCCAGCGTGTAGAGCGACATGTCTCCGCCGCGCGTGAACAGGCGTTCGGCAGCCTTCGCGAGGATATCGGCGCGCGGATCCCGCACTTTATAAACGCGGTGTCCGAAGCCCATCAACTTCTCGCCGGCCTCGATCTTCCGTCGTAGGATCTGTTCCGCCCTCGAGATGTCTCCGATCTCGAACACCATCGCCAGGGCCGGGCCAGGCGCTCCACCATGCAGCGGTCCTTTCAGCGCCCCGATCGCCCCGACGATCGCGGACATCAGATCGGAGCCGGTGGAGGTGATGACCCGCGCCGTGAACGTCGACGCGTTGAGACCATGATCGACCACGGTGTTGAGATACGTCTCGAGACCGCGAACCCGCTCCGGATCGGGATTTGTGCCAGTGAGCATGTAGAGAAAATTCGCCGCGTGGCCAAGATCCTGGCGCGGCGCCACCGGCGCTTGACGGCGTAGCAGACGCGCGTAGGACGCGACGATAGTCGGCAGAGCAGCGACGATCGGTTCGGGCTCGTCCGACACCAGTGAGAGTGTGCCGGCACAGACGCGCAGTGCGTCCATCGGGGGCATGCCGCGATCCGCACATTGCTCGAGCAGGGCAGTCGCCGGCGACGGCAGCGAGCGAGCTGCCGCGAGCCGGGCGCGAAAGTGATCGAGCTCTCCTGCCGCCGGCAAGTCGCCGTGCCACAAGAGCCACGTCGTCTCCTCGAACGTGGCGTGCTCAGCCAGATCGGCGACATCGTATCCGGCGATGACGAGCTCGCCACGTTCTCCGTCAACTTCGCTCAACGCCGTGGCCGCGGCCACAACTCCGTCGAGTCCATCGCTTCGCCCGGGGTGCACCTCGCTCACGTGTGAGTGTCCGTCAGCGCGTGCCATGAATGAACTCCGCAATCTGCGCGGCCGCCGCTTCGGGATGCTGATGATGCGGCCCGTGGCCGGCTCTCGGATGCGTCACGAGCGTTAACGTCGGGAGCTGACCGTTCGGCGAGTACCAGTTCTCGACCGGGCAGATAATGTCGTGATCGGCGCCGAGATGAAGGACCGGCACGTGCGTCGTCTTCAATGTATGAAGCACGTCCTGAGACGGAAAGGCCGGGTTTCGTGGTGACGTCCCAATCAGCGCGTCGTTATCCATTCCATCCTCCTCCAGAAGCTTTCGTGGTCAGCCTCAGAGCCACGTTCGAGAACTACAGTCGTTCGAGGTCGCATGAGGGACCCCTATCGCGCGTCCATCCCGGCGCCTACGTAGTTCTCGGGGGCGTCGGGTCGAAGGACCAGCGTCGTGAAGGCAACGGTCATGGCGTAACGCCCGTCGGCGTTCCGTGACAACGACAGCGGCAGCTGATGCCGCACGTGCCAGTCGTAGACGCTTTCCCAGACCGCGATTCCGACTTCGATGAAGTCTGGAAACTTCTGAGCCGCCCTCAGATAAATCCGCTGCTGTTCCCGGATCCGAACCAGCTCACGAGACGTATCCAGGGTCCGTCGCAGCGTCTCGTTCAGGTCAGAGATGGCCCGCGCCACGATGGCGTCGTCACCCTGCGTTCCACCCCGCGAACTCTGTTGCGGTTCCACAAGCGACGCAATGCCGGTCAACAATCCGCCGTTCATCAAGGCTCTCCGATTCATCTCGCCCTCGACTCGGTTCAGTCAACCAACACGCCTGAAAACTCGATTGCGCCCGGCGGCTGGCGGGCAGCTCCCACCCTCGCGAACGACGCGACGAAGAGGATGCCCAGCAGCAAATCGGGGATTGCGACGCTGACCTGGCCGATCTGAAGACTGCCCTGGGCGAACAGGACGGCCAGTGTTGCAACGTAAATGAGTTTCTCGAGGATCGCCGGAATCATCATTGCCTGCAGACGAATGGGATCACGGCCGATCAATAGAAACGCGAACTGCCAGACGATGGCCACCCCGACGAAGCCGTAGAAGAAGTCGGGGTGTGTGACCGCTGGCGGGTAAAGCCGGCCGACGAGATCGAAGCTGAAATAAAGTGGCGTCAGAACGACGAGCCCCCAGATGCCCGCAAACGTGAAGACGAATCTCGCGAATCTCATACATCCTCCATAACCTCGACGCGCGGTCGAATATTCCTTGACTGACCCGGACGCTGCAGGCGCTCGCCGGCCATTGAGACATCGGGTCGTTCGGCGGCGATCGCAATGACAGGTGCCGTCACGATTCGCTTCCCGCTGACGCGAAACTCCACCAGGAGACCCGCACCAATCCACCCCGTGATCACCAGACTCCCACCCATGCTTGCGCCGTCGATGTGCGCGGGCGTGAGCTCGGGGAAGGCGCCACCCTGCAGCAACACGTTCGATCCCTCAGCCACAATGACCTCGTAGAGGGCGTTCCACGTCCACACGAGGAGAGTGGTCAACGGCTCGAGTTGACTCAGGCGCACGCCGTCGACGCGCTTCATGAGCTCCACGAAGCGATCCATGCTTTCGTGCGCGGGCGGTGTTACTTGCGCAGAGTCTTCAGATAGTGAACGACTGTCCATACGTCACTCGGGGTGATGTCCGTCTTCATCGCCGGCATCTTTGGTTTCGCCCGGCCATTCCAGATTTTGTAGAACATCACGCCATCCGGGTTGCGTGATGCCAGACTTCCGTCGGTCAAATCACCGGCGGGGTGATTCGGGTCGGCTTCGGGACCGTGTCCGGTGCCGGCCGCGCCGTGACACCGCTGACACTTTGCCGTGTACAAACGCTGGCCTTTGGCCAGCACGGCGGCATTCAGCGGCTCCGGGTTACGCTCCCTCGCTGCACCCTCCGGGATGTGCCAGCCGTCCGAGCCCTCGGGTGCCTGTGTCGAGACCGTCACGGCGTCGATGGCCGCTATCACACAGAACATCATGAAGGCCGCGCAGAGAAGAGCCCATGTCCGATTCGTCAGAATCATCTGCCCCCCTGCAGGAGGCGTGTCACTTCGTCTCGGCTCCAGCCGCACAGCCCGCCGACGTCTGTGGCCGACAGTCGTGCGTCGGAATGCAGCATGCGATACGGCCACGGCGGCATCCTGCTGCTCGACGCCAGCCGGCACATCTTGTCCAACATCTCCATTCGATCGAACGGGTTGTACTGCGTCCAGCGCGACAAGTTCACTTGCCCACGGCCCTCGGTCACGTCACGCTCGATGAAATGGGAGGCGACCGGCAGCGCCGCGTACCACGGCCAACGCGTCTCGTCCGAATGGCAGTCGAAGCACGCCCGCCGTAGTGTCGACATCACGGGTGGCGGTACGGGTGTTCCTGCGCTCATGGAGGCGGACGAATCGGCGCTGCCAGCGGGCCTGGTCGGTCGTGAGCGGGCCGCCGCTCCGATGGTCACCAGCACCAGAGCGGCCGCAAGGGCTATCCGCAGTCGCATGTCGACGTCCTCACTGCGTCCGTGTCAACTGGCCGCGCGCCACGCCGCCCGAATTGGCCGTGGTATGGATGTTCAGGTAGAAGCCGGCCGGGTTCGCCAGAATCGAATTCGCCTGATCGACGGTCAGCGTCACACCCTGCTTGGTGAACGAACCGGTTCCGGTCGCGAAGCTGACCTCGCCAGGGGAGAGACCAAAGTTCACGAGGACGCCGCCGTTCTCGCTCGCGGCGCCTGAATGGATGTGCGATGCGATCAACGCGGTTCCGGAAGGGAACCCTGTTACCGAGACGGTGACGTCCAGGGTCGCCGCCGTGATGTTGCCGGCGGAGTCCTTGGCCAGGTTGAATTTGACCGTCGCGGTTCCTGAACCGTTCGCCTCACTTCCGGTGACCGGCGGCACTTCGCTGGAGGGCAGCAGCAATGCCGTGAACATCGCCGATGAGACGGCAGATGGGGAGGGCGTCGTGCCTCCGCCGCAACCCGCCACGGCGCATCCGAGAACGAGCAACCCAGAGAGATAGAGAGACTTCATGTGTAGCAGCTCCTGTCTGATCAAAAGAATTTCCGTCCGAGGTTGAATCCGAGGAACAGGCTGTTGGCCGCACCGCCGCGCGCGAGCTGGGCGAAGGTCGTCGCGAAGGTATTCGTGAAGGTCATCGAAAACATGTGCGCCCCCACGCGCTTCTCGATGCTCACGCCATACCCGGAACGATCCGGGGCATAGCCCTGCACGCGGACGGCAATGTCGGCTGCGACATATGTCGACATGCCCAGTCGCATTCGCCCGCCCAGTCCTACAGAGGTCGTGTCGCGATGCACGTGCATCGCGTCGGGGGATTCGGTGTGTGTCCCACCACCGTGTTCATGAGCGATCGCGTCGAGAGACGCGGCGGTGTTGTGCGCCCACATGGGGGCGACGTAGCCAGCGAGTCGGGTTCCGACCTGTCGTGAAATCGCAACGCCTCCCGCGGGTGCGTACTTGTCCTGAAAGTTGTCGGTGCCTTCGATGGAGACGACGGGCGAGACCGCGACCGGGATCGACCGCCGTTGCCGCACCGCGTCGTATTTGCCATACAGCTGAATCGTCTTGTCGAAACTCGTTCGATAGAACGCCGCCTGCACATGCTTCGCGACGGCGAACCGGTACTCGAACCCGATGATGGCGCCCTGATCGATCCCAAAGAGGTTGCTCGCCTGCTGGCTGAGCGTGCCGTTCCTCAAGTTGCCGGCAAACCGATGCGTCAATCGAAAGTTGCTCTTGAAGCGCGGCAGCCGCAGCGTCGTCGGGAGATTCACGACGACGAAGTCAGGTTCGGCTGGATTGAGCACGGCATCGTCGTCATCCGGGACGACGGAGGCAGGGGAAGCTGCCTCCGTCGTCTGTGCCCCGGATTGGGCCACCGCAGGGACAACGGTCACGAGATTCGCCATGACACAGATCGCAATGAGTCGTGCACTCACAGGTCGTCCTTCTTTCCTTGCGTTTGAGGTGCAAGTCGTTCAGTTCTGATCGGAATCGTGTTTGTTCTCAGACGGATGCGAATGTCCGAGCTGAGGGCCGATTCCAGTCGCCAGCCACCGGCCGGCAAACGACCCGAACGCAGGCCCGATGCGGATCAGAAACAGCGGACCGCCACACGGAAAAGGCACAGGCGCTGTGAGCTCACCGGAAAAGTTCGCGTTCCCGAGCCCACTGAGCGGGACGGGAGGCGTGTCGACGATCGCCTGCGGTTGATTGACATCCGTGCTGCCGGGATTGCACACGAGCGTGCCGATGACTTGATTGATGGGACCGGCCGTGCCGCTGGCGTTTCCGCCGATCAGCACCAGTCCTGTGACGCTGAAGTCGGCCGCGCTGGTCGTCAGATCGACTTCTGCGGTTCCAGTTCGGACCACCCACGGCAGGGTGCCGCTGTGAATCTGGCTGAGAATGTTGTTGTTTCGGTCGGTGATCACTGCGACCGGATTGTCGATCCCGGGCGCGGTGATGACGCCGGCGATGTTCCTCCAGTTGACGACTGAATCATCGTGCTGGCCGGCGGCCAGCAGGTGCCCGCCGCACAACAGGGCAATCACGAGTGCACTGGCTGTCTTCATAACGATCGATGTCCTTTCGTTGCAGACGACCACGCGCCGAACATCGGTCGTGGTGTACCGCCGCCACGCCAGATTACGAAAGGGCGCCTGGCGAGTCGTGACGTAAAGGTCTCGTTACGGTCCTGTTTTCGTGACGCGGTTCGTCCGGGCGGTCGTAACATGAGGAGGCGGAGTGGTCCTCAGCCGAAGGCAGCAATGAAACGGTTTCGCGCGTTCAGCCTCGATCCCACGAACCATTGCCTATGGCGTGGAAATGAGCGCGTCTCGCTCACGCCGAAGGCGTTCGATCTGCTGCGCTATCTCGTCGACCATGCCGACCGCCTCGTCACGCAGGAAGAGATCCTCGAAGCGTTGTGGGCCGACACCTTCGTGAATCAGGAGGTCGTCAAGAAGTACATCCTGGGAATCCGGAAGGTGCTCGGCGATCGTCGCGACAAGCCGGAGTTCATCCGCACGTTCCCCAAACGCGGCTATCAGTTCGTCGCCCCGATCGTCGACGATCGACCGACGCCGACAACGGCCGCACGCGGCGGGACCACGAAGGCCTTCGTCGATCGACGAGCCGCGCGCGCCAGCCTGGAAGGTTTGCTGGAGCGGTCGACACGCGGGGAACGTCAGATCGCGTTCGTGACCGGGGATGCGGGCATCGGGAAAACGACGTTTGTCGATCAGTTTGTGCAGAGCGCCGGCCGTTTGCCGAACATGTGGATCGCGCGTGGCCAGTGTGTTGAAGGATTCGGAGGGCAGGAAGCGTACTCTCCGATGCTCACGGCCTTCGAACAATTGGTGCAATCGTCCGAGGACCCGCATTTCGTTCAGCTGCTGGCGAAGCACGCGCCGACCTGGCTCTTGCAGTTCCCTTCACTGGTGAAGGCGGATCAACGCGAGATGCTGCATCGCGACACGCTCGGCGCCACGCGCGAGCGCATGGTCCGCGAGATCTGCGAAACGCTCGATGTCATCACCGCCGATCGCACGCTGATCCTCGTGCTCGAGGACCTCCACTGGGCGGACCTGTCGACGCTCGACGTCGTCTCGAGCTGCGCTCGACGACAGGGACCGTCACGCCTGCTTCTGATCGGCACGCTGAGGCCCGTGGCCGGTGCTGCATCGAGCGCCTTGAGCCGTCTCCACCAGGATCTTGCGATTCACGACCTAGCTCGGGAGATCAGCCTCGAGCCTTTTCATCCAACCGAAGTCTCCGAGTACCTCTCCCTGGCGCTCGGGCGGGTTGGATTCGCGGATGATCTTGCCGGCCTGATCCACCGCCATTCGGCCGGGAATCCGTTGTTTGTCACCGCGCTCGTCCGCGACCTCCTCGCCAGCGGCATCGTCGCGCGCGACGGCACGTCGTGGAAATTGACGGTGCCCGTTGAAGGGATCCAGCCCGCTGTTCCCGCGACGCTGCAGGACATGCTGAACGTGCAGTTCGATCAGCTGTCGGACCAGGAGCAACGCGTCCTGCGCAGAGCGAGCGCCATCGGAGAACGGTTTCCCGCCAGTGCGGTCGCCGATGGCGACGCGGAAATCGATTCCGTCGAGCGCATCTGCGAAGCGCTTTCAGCGCGCCGGCTGTTCATCCGTGGCGCGGGCATGGGCGAGCTGACGGAAGGGACGATGGCCGGGTTCTACCAGTTTCACCACGCCCTGTACCGCCAGGCGGTGTATCGCGGGCTGTCCGACGTTGCCCGCTCGAAGGTGCATCGCTCCATTGGCGAGCGGCTCGCAACGCTGAGTGGTCCATCGACGATGGCGATGGCGGCGGAGCTGGCGCTGCATTTCGAGAAGGCACACGACTACGAGCGTGCGATCGAATACTTGATGCTGGCGGCCAGGAATGCGGAGCGCCGCTTCGCACTGCGCGATTCGGTCGATGTGCTTCAACACGCGCTCGCGCTCGTACCGCGCCTGCCGATGGACCGCCGAACGCCTCTGGAAATCCAACTGCTCGAGGCGATCGGCGATGCGCACTACGTGCTTGGCGCCATGGTGGAGTCGGCGCTCGCGTACGAAACCGAGTCGGCGCTTGCCGCGCGCTCCGGCCTCATCGCCGCTCAGGTGAAGGCCCAGAGTTGTTTTGCACGTCCTCTTGGGCTGCTCGATCCGGACCGGGCAATCGCAGTCCTCCAGGACGCGGCGAAGGCCAGCGTCAGACTCGACGATCCGGTGATGCAGGCGCGGATCGAGCTGCTCGCGGCCGGCACGCGAATCCTTTACGACAGGTGGCGGGCAGAGGATGCCCGTGTCTGTGAGACCTCCTACCGGATCGTTCGCGACACTCGCGACGGGACGCCGGCAGATTTCGACCGGATGATCCACGCACATGTGCAATTGCTGCAGGGCGACTGCGTCGCGGCACTCGAAAACGCTGCGGGAGGTATTCCGCCACACCAGGATCCCGTTGACGTGATGGTTCAGCTCTTCGCGCTCAGTGCCCAGATCCTGGCGCTCGTTCAGCTCGGCCGACTCGGAGAGGCGCTGCAGATCATTCGGTCGAATCAGCAGACGGCTGAACGAAATGGCAGCGATCCATGGCTGTTCTCGTATCGCGAAGCCTGGCTGCGCACGGTCGCTCTGGATTTTCAAGGTGCCGCGCGGGTGTGCGACGAACTGACGCACAGCAGCGTGTACCCGACCGGGCAGGCACAGACGATCGGCCGAGTCGCCGCCGGCTTCGACGCGCTCGATCACGGCCGCTGGGACGAGGCGCGGCGACAGTTCGAGGACGTCCGGGATCCGAATCGCACGCCGAAGTTCTTCATCCACTGGTACTGGCGTATGCACGCGCACATTGGAGTGGTTCGCGCCTGGCTGGGCGCTGGGCATTTCGCGAATGCCCGAGTGGAAGCTGATCGTTTGAGGGAGGCGGCGCTCGGAATCGGCGACCCAAATCTACAGGCGCTCGCGTGGGAAGCACGCGCGCGGGTGGCCATGGCGGAGTCGCACTGGACGGAGGCCGGGGAGTGCATGGACCGCGCGTTTGCCGTGCTGGCGCGCTTCGATGCCCCGATCGCTGCCTGGCGGATCCACGCGACGGCATCGGAGTTATATCGCCAGGTCGGACAGGCCGAGGAGGCTGTTCATCAGCGCGAACGCGCTCGGGCCCAGATCACCGCGCTCGCCGAATCATTTGCTCTGGAGGAGCCACTACGATTCGCGATGCTCGGCGCAACATCGGTACGTCGATTGTGCCAGGACGTCCTCGAGATGGAGCAGTGAAATGACGGTATCACCCACTCCCGCTGGGTGCAGCACGCGTGCGAACTCGCACATCGACCCGCCCTTCGAACCTTCCACCGTACGTGTTCACCTTCGGTCCCTGAGGAAGAGACCTGAGCCCCGATGTCGCCGACGTCTTCCGCAGTCACGAGACGGCGGATCGCCATGTCATGCGCCTCAGGCGAGACGCCGCCGGATGCATCGGTGACGGCGTACAACGTCTCGGCACCACTATGATTGGTCTTCAGGAAAGGACATCACGATGGTTCACAATGCGAACAACTCGACGCGGCGCAAGTTCCTCGCGACGGCGGGAACCGGACTGGCGGCCACCCTCGCCACCGCTGGCAGCGCGTCCGCAGCGGATCCGACGCCGGCCGAAAAGGCGAATATGAAGATCGTCAGCGACTTTTGCGCGTCGTTCTCCGGGGACGACGTCGAGAAGATCATGAGCTTTTTCGCCGACCCCTGCTCGTACCGTGTGCTGGAGACCAGGGACCCCATCAAGGGGTTCGCGGCGGTGAAAGAGCAAATCGGGCGTTTGGTGAAAGGAGCCGAGCGCTTCGAGGTGCTCGACACATTCGCACGCGGACCGATGGTTTTCAACGAGCGGATCGATCACTTCATGCCCGGCGGGGGGATTCCGCTGAAGTCCTGGCACGGCGTCGGCGTCTTCTTTCTGAAGGACGGGAAGATCGTGGAATGGCAGGACTTCACGATCGCGACCACGCCTGCGTAGCCGCCTTCGAAGCCGAGTTCACAATTTCGGGACGCACCAGCAGCCGCCGCCGCCAATTCCCGCCGAGAGCCTCTAACCCGGA
>Ga0075433_10002734_pt1 | contig 13481 bp, 11 predicted proteins | sample RhiMethybrSRZTD2_FD_75299 | JGI IMG/M metagenome (GOLD analysis project Ga0075433, IMG submission 75299) | Populus rhizosphere microbial communities from Tennessee, USA - Rhizosphere MetaG P. TD hybrid SRZTD2 | ecosystem: Host-associated > Plants > Roots > Rhizosphere > Soil | place: USA... | reverse complement strand
CGTCTCACCCGACGGCCGCCAGATTGTCTTCGCCGTCCGGGACGAAACCGGCAACTCGTTCCTCTGGGTGCGGTCGCTCGCCTCGCTCGAGTCGCACCGGCTGGACAACACCGAGGATGGCTACGACCCGACCTGGTCTCCGGATGGGCGATCGATCGCCTTTGGATCCCCACCCGGCAAACTCCTGCGGATTCCCGCATCCGGAGGCCCCGTGCAGGTCATCTGCGACATGATCGACGGCCGCGGCCAGACCTGGAATCGGGAGGACGTCATTCTCCTGACCACGAACGGGGGAGCGAGCCCGATCCTTCGCGTGCCCGCCGGCGGCGGGACTCCGGTTCCCGTCACGACCCTGGACAAATCCCGCAACGAGACGGGCCACTGGCGACCGCGATTCCTGCCCGACGGCCGGCATTTTCTCTTCCTGATCCGCAGCTCCGAGCCTCAGAACGCCGGCATGGCGGTCGGCTCGCTCGACTCCAAGGAAATCGTTCGTCTTCCCGGGATCGAAACCGCCGCGAGCTGGTCGCCGCCCGGGTTACTGCTCTTCATTCGCGACCGGACCCTTCTGGCGCAGCGCTTCGAGTTGTCGAATCTGCGTCTCTCGAGGGATTCATTTGCGGTGGCCAGCAACGTCGAGTACGCCCAGACCTGGGGCGCCCCGGCGTTCTCGACATCGGACAACGGGACCCTGACTTATCAGAGCGGCGGGCGGGCGATCCGGCGCCTCGCCTGGTTCGATCGTTCCGGCAAGGAGCTGGGTGCTCTCGGCGATCCCGGTGAATATCGACAGGATCCGCATATTTCGCCGGATGGCCGCCGTGTCGTCGCGATGCGGGTCGATCCCGAGTCCCGGAGCGCCGACCTCTGGGTCTTCGACGTCGCACGCGGAGTGGGCTCGCGCCTGACCTTCTCACCCGCGCTCGAGGAGTACCCGGTGTGGTCGCCGGACAGCCAGAGCATCGTCTACGACTCCAATCCCGAAGGCGTGGGCGACATCTATAAGAGGAGCGCGTCGGGGGGCGGCTCGGACGAGCTCCTCTGGAAGTCCCCTCGCTGGAAAAACCCTGAGGACTGGTCGCGGGACGGCAAGTACGTCCTCGTTCGCGTCCTGGATCCGAAGACTCGCGTCGACCTGTGGCTGCTCCCGACGTTCGGCGAGAAGAAACCGACTCCCTTGCTTGTGACTCCCTTCTCGGAGTCCGAGGGCCGCCTCTCCCCCGACGGCAAGTGGTTCGCATACCGCTCCGACGAGTCCGGGCGCAAGGAGGTCTACGTCCAACCCTTTCCCCCGACCGGAGCGAAATGGCAGGTCTCGGTCGGAGGTGGCGAGACGCCGCGTTGGCGCGCGGACGGAAAAGAGCTCTTCTATGTAGCTCCGGACTACATGCGCAGGGCCGTCGAGATCAAGGCCGCGCCGGGGTTCGAAGCGGGCGTTCCGAAGGATCTCTTCAAGACGCCGAACTCCTGGGGCTCCGACGTCTCGCCGGACGGCCAGCGATTCCTGGTGAACATGCCAGCGGGAGACATGCCGCCGTCTCCGATCACCGTCGTCCTGAACTGGACGCAGGAGCTTCCGAAGCGATGAAACGTCTTTTCATGGCGACACTTCTTCCCGTGCTGGCTGCGTCCTGGCTCCGGGCGCAGGGCGACATTCCCGCGCGCATCGCAGGGGAGGCGCTGACCGGCGGGGGAGCTTCCGCGTTTCTGCAACGCCTGACCGATGAGATCGGCGGCCGCGTTACGGGTTCGAGGGAGCTTCGCGCGGCGTCGGAGCTGATTCTTGCGGCGCTGAAAGAAGCCGGGTACGACAACGCGCGTTTCGAGGAGTATCCGCTGGAGTCGCGGTGGACGCGCGGCCCGGCGTCCGGCCGGATCGTGGCGCCGATCGATCGCGCGATCCAGGTCGGGTCGTACGCGTGGGTCCCGGGCACTCCGGGCGAGGTCACTGCGCCGCTGATCGATCTGGGCGCTCCGAGCTCGATGACGCTCTCGCTTCCCGCCGAACAACTGCGCGGCGCCGCCGTTCTCGTGGATCCGCAGAAATCCGGCTCCGACCCCTCCTTCGTGATGCGCGCCGCACTTGCGCGCAAGCTCGCCGAGGCCGGTGCCGCGGCGATGCTGATTCCGTCGGACAAGCCCGGCCGGATGGTCTACACGTCCGCGTTCGGGTTCTACCCGAAGGGGCCGCTGCCCGTGATTTCCGTGGCGAAGGAGGACGCGCAACTGCTGCGTCGCCTTCTCGCGAAGGGAAAAGTCACTTTGCGCTTGAACGTGCAGAACACCTTTTCCACAGAGCCCTACAAGGAGCGCAACGTCGTCGCCGATCTTCCGGGCAAGGCCGCCGACGACGTCGTCCTCCTCGGCGCGCACTACGACTCGTGGGACTTCGCGCAGGGCGCCGACGACGACGGCTCAGGCGTCGCCGCGGTGCTGGAAGCCGCGCGAATCCTGAAACGCCTGGGGATCCAACCTCGGCGGACGATTCGCTTCGTGTTCTTCTCGGGGGAGGAGGAGGCGACGCTCGGCTCGCGCGCGTACGTCGCAGCGCACGAAAAAGAGCTCGACCGGCATCGCGCGGTGCTCGTCATGGATTCGGGAGCCGGTTCCCCGCGCGGTGTCGAGCTCCACGGCCGTGCGGACCTGGAGGACCCGGTGCGAAAGCTCCTCGGCCCCGTCGCGTCGTTTGGTGCCACGACGACGACGCTCGACGCCACGTTCGATCGCGATCACGCGCCCTTCATGGTCGTCGGCGTGCCCGCGCTCACGCTATGGGTCGAGGAAGGCGACTACGACGAGCGTCATCACACCGCCATCGACACATTCGAACGCGTCGATTCGCGAAAGCTGGCGGTGGACACCGCGGTGGTGGCGATCCTCGGCTGGGAGCTGGCCAATGCCGAGCAGCCCATCGGGCGCCGCCTCTCCTCCGCCGAGGCGGAGCAGCTCCTGGAGAAATCCGGTGTCGCCGGAACGAAGCGGATGGTCTACGGCGGTTCGGCTCGCTAAGGGCCGCGGCTACTTCGAGGGAGTCGCACCCGGCGCCGGCGGGAAGTGCGCGAGAAGAACGTCGACCTCGTGGTTGAGCTCGCGCCCCACGGCGTCGGGGTTCTCGCCTTCGAGCCGCGTGATCGAGCCGCGCCAGATCAACTTCTTCGCGCGGTCCCGGATGTCGATCGTCACGCCGCGCGATTTCTCGTACATCGTGGTTTCGTAGCCGGTCAGCCAGGCGTAGTTGGGATCCTTGACCTCGTCCGAGACCCCCATGTCTCCCGTGCTGTAGTTGACGAACATCTGCGCGGAGGCGGGTTGCACCTTCTGCAAGCCCTTGTTCTCGAGGGCCCGGTCGACGGCGCCGCGAATGTGATCGTCGAGGAACTGGCCGTCGATGATCGAGTCGCCGTGCGGCGGCTGGAAGCCCGGCGGATTCCACCACGCGAACGTTTTCAGCGGCGCGAAGTCGGCCTTCGGGTCCCAGGCGTAGGTCGGTGCCGGATGCGTGCCCGCGCAGGCGCCAACCGCCGAAGCCACCACGAGGAGCAGGAGAATCCGGGAAGCAGTTCTGGTCATTTGGCCTCCGCACCGGGGGGCGGCGGGAACTTCGCGAGAAGATCCCCGACCGCGTCGTCGATGTTGCGTCCGAGTGCTTCGGGGTTGGTGCCCAGGATCGCCATCTTCGAGGCTCGCCATATCAGCTTGTCGCCCGAGTCGCGAATGTCGAGCGTCAGCGTGCCCTGCTTCTGATGCTTCGTGCCCCCGACGATCGTGTACGACCACCAGTAGTAGCTGCCGAACTTGTCCTGGCTGACGACCCCGTCCGGCCGGGTCGCATAGGAGACGTAGACGTCGGCCTTGCCGCCGGTCTTCGATAGGCCCTTCTTCCCCAGGTCGGCGGTCACGGCAGCGCGTACGCGTTCGTCGACGAACCGCCCGTCCACGATCGAGTTGCCCTGCGGCATCTCGAACTTCGGATCGTCGTACCAAGACCAGGTCTTCAGGTTCGAGAAGCTCGCGGCATGGTCCCAGGCGAAGTGGAGCTCCGGCTTCCCGGCGCAGGCGACCGCCAGGGCGAGGAGCAGGACCAAGGTGCGGCGCATGTTCGCGCCATTACATCACGGACGCCGGCGTTGTATTCTCGCGCCCTCTCGGGCTCTCATCTCAGGGGTGAGGCGATGAACGAATACACGACCCTCCTGGAGGAAACCCTCGAGGCGTGGGCCTTCACGCGCGAGGGAGTGATCGCAGAAGTCCGGAACGTTTCCGAGAAAGACCTGGCGTTCCGGCCGCATCCGGAGAGCCGCTCCTTCGTCGAGCTCGTGCACCACATCGTCGAGTCCGGCCTGATGATGTCCGGCGAGCTCTCGCGCCCGGACGGAGACTTCCAGCGCAAGTCGTACGAAGGATTCCTCAAGGAATACGGGCGCGGCGTCGCGTCGAAGCGTTCGAAGCGGGACCTGCTCGACGCGCTCAAGCGCACGCATCGCGACGGCGAGAAGCAGATCCGGCAGGCCGGCGAGCTGCATATGCTGCAGTGGATCCGGCGCTTCGACGGAAAGCCCGGAACCCGACTGACATGGATGAATCACGGCATCTCGCACGAGGAGTACCATCGCGGCCAGCTCGCGCTGTACGCGCGACTGCTCGGCCGGGTGCCGGCGTTGACACGACTGATCCAGGGCGTTTGATCCGGCGATCCGCCGGTTCTGGGGAGGCAAGCGAACGAGCTCATGACCCTCGCCGCCGGGACCCGCCTCGGACCTTACGAAATCCTCTCGTCTCTGGGAGCGGGCGGGATGGGGGAGGTCTACAGAGCGCGGGACTCTCGGCTCGGCCGCGAGGTCGCCGTGAAGGTTCTGCCGGACCGCCTCGGCGACGGGAGCGACGCCCTCGAGCGTTTTCATCGCGAGGCAAGGGCGGTCGCGGCCCTGTCGCATCCGAACATCCTCGCGATCCACGACGTCGGCGAAGCCAACGGAAAATCGTTCGCGGTGATGGAGCTGCTCGAAGGGGAGACGCTGCGCTCGCGTCTGGCCGCCTCCGCGATCCCGCCGCGAAAGTCCGTCGAGTACTCGCTCCAGATCGCCCGGGGTCTGGCGGCGGCCCACGAGCGCGGCATCGTGCACCGGGACCTCAAACCCGAGAACGTCTTCTTGACGAGCGCGGGCTACCTGAAGATCCTGGATTTCGGGCTGGCACTGCTGGCTCCCGGCGCTTTGCCGGCCGACCTCTCGAGATCACCGACCGCGGGTACGCAGCCTGGGATCGTGCTGGGCACGGCCGGGTACATGTCCCCCGAGCAGGTGCGCGGCCGGCCGCTGGATCATCGCAGCGACCTCTTTTCTCTCGGCGCGATCCTGTACGAGATGTTGACCGGTCGTCGCGCATTTCACGGGGACAGCGCGGCGGATCTGCTCATCGCCGTCCTTCAGCAGGACCCCATGGCGGGGAACACGGGAACCCAGATTCCGCCCGACCTCGCCCGCATCGTGGCGCACTGTCTCGAGAAGGAGCCCGGAGAACGGTTCCAGAACGCGCGGGACCTCGCCTTCGCTCTGGAGGCCTGGCAGGGAGAATCCCCCACGCCGCCGTCGGGGCCCGTCACCAGCGTGCCTCCGGAGGCATCCATCGCCGTCCTTCCATTCCGAAACCTCAGTCCGGACCTCGAGGCCGAGTACTTCAGCGACGGGATGACGGAAGAGATCATCGCGGCCCTGAGCGGTGTTCCGGGAATGCGCGTGGCCGCGCGCACGTCGTCGTTCGCCTTCAAGGGGAAGGACACGGACGTCCGTCAGATCGGCCACGAGCTCGGCGTGCGCTGCGTCCTCGAAGGCAGCGTGCGGAAAGCCGGCCAGCAGCTCCGCGTCACGGTGCAGCTCATCGACGTCGAGACCGGATACCACATATGGTCCGAGCGCTACGACCGCCGGATGGAAGACGTCTTCGCGGTCCAGGACGAGATCGCCCGCGCGATCGCCGGAAAGCTCGAGCCGCGCCTGGTGCGTTCGTCCGCTCCCCTGGTGGCGCCCGGGACCGAGAACGTCGACGCCTACAATCTGTACCTGAAGGGGCGCTACTACTGGAACCTGCGCCGGCCCCGAGAGGCGATCCAGCAGTTCGAGGCCGCGATCGCGGCGGATCCCGACTACGCCGCCGCGCACCTGGGTCTCGCCGACTCGTACAGCGTGTGGGGATTCTACGGAGGCATCTCCACGTGGGAGGCCTATGCGCGCGCGCGCGTGGCCGCGGAGCGGGCGCAGGAGCTCACGCCGGACGCAGCCGACGTGCACCTGTCTCTGGGCCTCATCGAGCACTACTTCGGCTGGAACGTCGAAAGGGAAGAGCGCGAGATACGCCTGGCGATCGAAAAAGCGCCGAAGTCGGCCGACGGCTACTTCTGGCTGGGCCTGTGCCTGGGGTGCCAGGGGCGCGTCGAGGAGGCCACCGAAGTCAGTCGGCAGGCCGTCGCTCTCGAGCCGCACTCGGCGAACATTCAGGCCCAGTACGGCTGGTGCCTCATGTACGCCCGCCGGTTCGCGGAGGCCATCCCGGAGCTCCGCAAGGCCGTGTCGCTCGACGAAAAAGCCGGCTTTCCGGTCTGGTCGCTGGGAATCGCGTACCAGGAGACCGGCGCCTATGACGATGCGATCCGGACGTTCGAGCGCGGCGTCGAGATCACGCAGGGTAACCACAGCTTCTACATGGGTCTGCTCGGCGGCGCGCTGGCCCGGGCCGGGCGCGCCGAGGGCGCGCAGCGCGTGCTGGCCCAGCTTCGGGACCGAAGCGCACGCGAGTACGTTCCGCCCTTCGATCTCGCCGCAATCCTCGCCCCTCTGGGCCGGACCGACGAAGCTCTGGCGGCGCTCGAAAAGGCGTATGAAGAGCGCAACGCGCTTTTGTGGTTCCGGATCTATTTCCCCGTATTCGATCCGATTCGGTCGAATCCCCGGTTCGCGGCCCTGGCCGCCCGCCTGGCGCGCACCGCGCCGGTGAATTCTCCGGTGACGCACGACGGGCGTTAGCGCATAGAATCACTTCACAACCAAGAGGCGACCATGAGCACGCCCGCGTTGAGCCGCTGCGAGTTCGAGGCCGACGACCTCCTCGTCAAGGCCGACATGACCATGCCCGCCGACGTCAACGCGATCTCACCCCTCGTCGCGCGCGTGATGGAGATCGTCATGCAGATGGGCTGCGCCGCGGGACGAGAGTTCGAGATCGAGCTCGCGCTGCGCGAGGCTCTGGCCAACGCGGTCGAGCACGGCGGGAAGCACGATCCCTCCCAGAAGATCGAGTGCTGCGTGGCGTGCGATCACACGCGCGGCATGCTCATCGTGGTTCGCGATCCCGGTCCGGGTTTCGATCCCGCGTCGATCCCGAGCCCGATCGTCGGACAGAACATCTTTTCGACCGGCGGTCGCGGGATCTACCTGATCAACCAGTTGATGGACGAGGTGCGCTTCGAGCGCGGCGGCACGGAGATCCACATGCGCACCCATCCTCCCGGGCCCCGGCCGGCTTAGCTCCCGCCGGGACGGTCCGCGTCGCGGAACTAAATCTCGGCCGGTCCCGCCGCGTCCGGCAGCGTCTGCTCCGGAGCAGCAGCGTGGTGGCGAGGCTCGGGCAGGCGGACGAACATCGCGGCGGCGACGAGCCCGAGGAGGAACGTCAGGCCCCACAGCACGCGGGCGCCGAAGCGCTCGATGACCACGGTTCCGGCCCAGGGACCGACGGCGAACGCGATCGAGAAGGTCGTCGTGTAGAGGCCGCTGTACTCGCCGCGGCGCGCGTCCGGCGCGACGTCGGTGGCGTAGGCGGCGGAGGCCGGGAAGAAGAGCATCTCTCCGAGCGTCCAGACGACAACGGTGAGCGCCAACGTCCAGAAATTCGTAGCGAACGCCATGGCGCCGAATCCGGCTCCCGAGAGAATCGCGCCGAGCGCCAGAGTGCGCCGGTGCGGCCAGTGTGCCGTGGCGGCGTTCAAGGGGATCTCGAAGACGACGATCAACAGGCAGTTCAGCGAGAAGAGCAGTCCGAACGACGCCGGCGACAGGTGGAGATCCCGGACGACGTAGAGGGGCATCGACGAGATGTGCTGGAAGAAGATGATCGTCACCGGTAGAACGGCCGCCAGGAAGAAGAGAAAGCGCGGGTCCAGGTGCGCGGCCGTCGAGAGCCTCACGCGGGCGGTCGTCGAAGGGGCTTCCGCGTGCCGCGGCGTGGAAGCCCGTCCCGGGATCGCGGCGGCCGCGAGCACGAGCCCGGCCCCGATCGACGTCGCGCCGTCGGCGTAGAAGAGATAGCGAAAGGACAGCGTCGCCAGGACGCCGCCGACTGCCGGCCCGATCGCCATTCCGAGGTTGATCGCGAGACGGTAGACGGCGAAGGCCGACTTGCGATTCGCGGGCGCGACGGTCTCGCCGATGAACGCCATCGCGGCCGGGCGGAACGCCTCCGTCACCGCCGCCAGTATGACTGCGATCGCACCGATCGCGACGTGCGAGTGCGCGAACGGGAAGAGCAACATCACGGCGCCCCCGAGGAAGAGCGAAGCGCGCATCAGCGGAACGGCGCCCCACCGGTCGGCCAGCCGGCCGGCGAAGGGGCCCGACACGATCGCGCCGACGCCATAAAGAAAGAGGATGAAGCCGGCGCCGTCGGCCGAGAATCCCCGGTCCTGTGTCAGGTACAGGACGAGGAACGAGAGCACCATCGAGCCGGCCCGGTTGACGAGCTGAGAAGCCGAGACGATCCACACCGGGCGCGGCAGGTGCCGCAGGTCCTTCCAATACTTCAGCATGGGCTCGGGAGTTTGTACGGGAAGCGCGGGCCCGGAGTTCTCAGAGGCGCCTCAGGAGCGTCGCGGCGACGAAGGCGAGGAGCGCGAGCACTCCCAGGAATCCGAGGACGTAGAAGAGGATCGGGAGAAAGCGGGGACGATCGGGATCGTCCCCGGAATCATCCATGGATTCCCCGGGAGGCGAGCCAGCGCTCGGCGTCGATCGCCGCTTTGCAGCCCTCTCCGGCCGCCGACACCGCCTGCCGGTACGTCGGATCGGCCACGTCTCCTGCCGCGAAAACGCCCTCGACGGACGTGTAGGTCGACGGATGACGGACCTTGAGATAGCCGACCTCGTTCATCTCGAGCTTGCCCTTGAAGATCGCCGTGTTGGGCTCGTGGCCGATCGCGATGAAGACGCCCTGCGTCGGAGACTCCGAGTTCTTTCCGGTCTTGGTGTCCCGCAGCGTCACCCCCGTCACGCCGGTCTCGGCGCCGTGAATCGCCGCGACCGTGGCATTGAGCTTCCACGCGATCTTGGGGTTGTGGCGGGCGCGCTCCAGCATGATCTTCGAGGCCCGGAACTCCTCGCGCCGGTGCACGATCGTCACCTTCGACGCGAACTTGGTGAGGAAGGTCGCCTCCTCCATCGCGGTGTCGCCTCCGCCCACGACGATGACTTCCCGCCCCTTGAAGAAGAATCCGTCGCAGGTGGCGCACGCCGAGACGCCGTGCCCCATCAGGCGCTTCTCGGACTCGATCCCGAGCAGCTTGGCCGACGCGCCCGACGAGACGATGACGGCGTCGGCCGTGATCGAGCCGCCGGCGTCGAGCGTCAGACGGAATGGCTGCGACTGAAAGTCCACTTCGGTCACCGAGTCCAGGACGACTTCCGTTCCGAAGCGCCGGGCCTGCTCCCGGAAGATCTCCATCAGCTCGGGGCCCTGGATGCCGTGCTTGAAGCCGGGGTAGTTCTCGACCTCGGTCGTGATCGTCAGCTGGCCGCCGGGCTGCGGTCCCTCGAAGATGACCGGCGCGAGCTCCGCGCGCGAGGCGTACAGGGCCGCAGTCCAGCCGGCCGGACCCGATCCGATGATGGCGATTCGGTAGTGCGACTTGGTCGGTGCCATGGCGCGGGGAGGATATCAGCCGCGGCGACCGGTATCATCGCGCCATGCGCGGCGCGTTGTCCCGAAAGCTCGAAGGCTTCGGAACGACGATCTTCACCGAGATGACGCGCCTCGCCAACGAGCGCGGCGCGATCAACCTCGCGCAGGGCTTTCCCGATTTCGACGGTCCGGACTTCGCCAAGGACGCCGCGATCGCGGCCATCCGCGCCGGCCACGGACAATACGCGCGGATGATGGGTCTGCCCGAGATCCACCGGGCGCTCTCCGAGAAATATCTCCGCGACTATGGACTCGCGTATGCGCCGGACACGGAGCTCACCGTCTGCTCGGGAGCGACCGAGGCGATCTTCGCCGCGATCCAGGGCACCTGCGACGCCGGCGACGAGGTTGTTCTCTTCGAACCCTGGTACGACTCTTACAAGGCGAGCGTAGTCATGGCCGGGGCCGTTCCGCGGACCGTGCGGCTGCGGACACCCGACTGGAGCTTCGACCGGTCGGAGGTGCGGCGCGTGTTCTCCGCGAAGACGCGGGTCCTTCTCCTGAACTCGCCGCACAACCCGACGGGGAAGGTCTTCGCACGCGAGGAGCTGGAGCTTCTGGCCGGGCTCTGCCGGGAATTCGGAACGATCTGCGTGACCGACGAGGTCTACGAGCACCTCGTCTACGACGGCCACCGCCACGTGCCGATGGCGTCGCTGCCGGGCATGCGCGAGCGCACGATCACGATCTCCTCCTTCGGAAAGACCTTTTCGCTGACGGGCTGGAAGATCGGCTGGGCCGCGGCGCCTCCGGAGCTGACCGCCGCCGTGCGGGCCGCTCATCAGTTCATCACCTTCGCGACGGCGACGCCCCTGCAGCTCGGAGCGGCCGCGGCGCTTCACGCCGGTCCCGAGTACTACGCGGAGCTCGCGGCGGAGTACCGCGAGCGCAGGGACTATCTCGTCGAGGCGCTCTCCCGCATCGGCTTCGACGTGACGCCGCCGAGCGGGACTTATTTCGCCTGCGCAGACTTCCGTCCGTTCGGATTCGACGACGACCGGAGCTTCGTGCGCCACCTGATCGAAGAAGTCGGCGTGGCGGCGATCCCGCCGAGCGTCTTCTACGAGGACCCCACGCGTCCGCAGACGTACGTGCGCTTCGCGTTCTGCAAGAAACGCGAGACGCTCGCGGCGGCGGTCGAGCGGCTCGGCGCGCTGGCGGCGCGGCGCGCCGGAGCCCGGGCGTGAAGATCGCGCTCGTTCAGCTCGACCTGGCGTGGGAGGACGTCGAGGAGAACCACCGGCGCGCCCGGAAGCGTCTGGAAGAAGCGAAGTCCAAAGGCGCGGGACTCGCGCTGCTGCCCGAGATGTTCTGCACCGGCTTTTCGATGGATGCCGCGCGCATCGCCCAGCCCTCCGGCGGGCCGTCCGAGACGTTTCTCCGAGACACCGCCCGGGAGCTCGGCATGTGGATCATGGCGAGCGTTCCCGAGGCGGGGACGCCGAGGCCCCGCAACCTGGCGATCCTCGCCGGGCCCGACGGTTCGGGAACCAAATACGCCAAAATCCATCCGTTCACCTTCGGCGGCGAGGACCGCGTCTATTCCGGAGGCGACCGCATCGTGACGGCCGCGGTGGACGGCCTGCGCGTGACGCCGTTCGTGTGCTACGACCTGCGCTTTCCCGAGCCGTTCCGGCTGGCCGCCGACGAGACCGACCTCTTCGCGGTCGTCGCCAACTGGCCGAACACCCGGCGCGAGCACTGGCGGACACTCCTGCGCGCCCGCGCGATCGAGAACCTCTGCTACGTCGCCGGCGTCAACCGCGTGGGCGAGGGCGGGGGGCTTCGCTACGTTGGCGACTCCGCCGTGATCTCGCCGTGGGGGGAGATCCTCGCCGAGGGCGACGCGTCGGAGGAGGTCCTCCTCGCCGACATCGATCCCGCCGCCGTCCGGGAAGCCCGCGCGCAGTTCCCCGCTCTCGCCGACCGCCGGCCCGAAGCGTACAGGCGATAGAGCTCGCCGAGTCTCAAGAACTCCTCAAGACGCAATCCAAGCCTCCCGCCGCGCACGTAACGCGGGGCAACCGAGATTGCTCGCGGAATGGTTCCGCGGCACGGCAGAAGGGGAGGAATGTCATGAAGAGTCTCAGTGTTCGATCCAGGGCCGCAGAAATCGGAGGGCGCATCGCGGCGATGCTCTTCGGCTGTGCGCTCGCGGCGCCGGCCTTCGCCGCCAGCCACCGCGAGGCTCCGAAGATCGCGCTGGATCCAGCCGCCGACATCACGGACGTCTATTTCTTCCGCAGCTGGGAGGATTCGAGCAAGGTCGTCCTGATCATGAACGTTATTCCCGGGCAGGAGCCCAGCTCCGGTCCTAACTACTTCAACTTCGACGACGACGTTCTCTACGTGATCCACGTCGACACGGACCGCGACGGAAAGGAGGACGTCGACTACGAGTTTCGCTTCCGGACCGAGATTCGTCCTCCGTTCAACGACCTTCCCGTTTCCTACGCGGGCGTGGATCCGGTGCCGGGATTGCCGCCGGCGATCACGGCTCTCGACGGCCCGGGTTCGGAGGGGCTCGGCCTGCGGCAGAGCTACACCGTCCGCGAAGTTCGCCGGAAACGCAAGGACGACCTCGGCACGACGACAATGTTCGCCGTGCCCTCCAACATTGGTTCGCGGACGATGCCGGGCTACGAAGCGCTCGCGGCCAAGGGAATCTACGCCCTGAGCAACGGCGGACGCGTGTTCGCCGGACAGAGGGACGAAACCTTCTACATCGACCTGGGCGCGACGTTCGACACCCTGAACCTGCGGCGCAATCCGCCGGTGCTGACCGACGCCGAGGATGCCAACGACGGCGTCAGCCCGTTCGGCGTCGACATGTTCTCGGGCTTCAACGTCAACACGATCGCGCTGGAGATTCCGATCTCCGATCTCACCGACGATCCGAATGCCATGCTCGGCATGTACGCCTCCACCAGCCGCGAGAGGAATCGCCACCTCGGGGAAGACGATCAAGCATCGTTCGGATCCTTTGGATCGGGCAAATTCGTCCAGGTCGCCCGGCTGGCCAATCCTCTGGTCAACGAGTTGATCATCGGCACCGGTCAGAAAGACCGCTGGAACACGGAAGACCCCAGCGAGGAGTCCCGGTTCCTCGACTTCTACCGGACGCCGAGGCTCGCGGCGGTCCTGAACCTCGCCTTCGGGCTTCCGGTTCCCGCGACACCGCGCAACGACCTCGTGGCGGTCCTCCTGAAGTATCCGGGACAGGACGCGACCGGCTGCTCGCGTCGAAATCCCTGCTCCGAGCTGCTGCGCTTGAACGTCGGCGTCGCGCCGACGGCGCCCGCTGACCAGAAGCGCCTGTCGGTTCTCGCCGGCGATCCGGCCGGATTTCCCAACGGCCGCCGCCCCAACGACGACGTCACCGACATCGCCTTGCGGGTCGTCGCCGGCACGCTGCTGGGACCCGTGCCGCGGCTGGGCGACGGCGTGAATTTCAACGTCGGCGCCCCCGGCACGAACGTGACGGCCAACGGGATCTCCACCGTCTTCCCGTTCCTTCCCACGCCTCACGACGGACG
>Ga0075433_10002726_pt1 | contig 13495 bp, 13 predicted proteins | sample RhiMethybrSRZTD2_FD_75299 | JGI IMG/M metagenome (GOLD analysis project Ga0075433, IMG submission 75299) | Populus rhizosphere microbial communities from Tennessee, USA - Rhizosphere MetaG P. TD hybrid SRZTD2 | ecosystem: Host-associated > Plants > Roots > Rhizosphere > Soil | place: USA... | reverse complement strand
AAGTACGTCCACGAGTCGGTGGACGTCGACGGCGCGAGCGGACGCCTGCAGCAGGAGCTGCAGCACTACTCGTATCGCGATCTGAGCGATCACCTTGCCCGCATCAATCACTACACGACGCTGGCCGCTCGGCAGATGCACGAGAGCGGACGACGCACAGGAGCGCTCGCCCTGCTCGTCCATCCGCCTGCAGCCTTTCTGAGGAACTACATTCTGCGCCGAGGCTTTCTCGACGGCACCGCCGGCCTCACGCTCTCGTTCGTCAATGCCTACTCGGTGTTCTTGAAGTTCGCCAAACTGTGGGAGATACAAAAGACTCCCAACTCCCAAATCCCAACTCCCAAGAAGGATTCATGATGCCCCGGCGACACACCTGGTTCATTGGGAATTGGGAGTTGGCGTTTGGGAGTTGACTGTGTTCTCTCTGCACATTGACACCGCGCGGACATGGCGGGGAGGGCAGGGGCAGGTTCTCCACACGGTGATGGGGCTGCGAGCCATGCGGCAGCGGGCGGCGCTCGTGGCGCATCCCGAGGGCGAGCTCTTTCGCCGCATGTCGGAGGGCACCGATCTCATCCCGCTGGCGCCGCGCAACGAGATCGACCTGGCAGCGGCGTGGCGGCTGTCGCGCGTGCTGAAGCAGTACCGGCCCGACATCGTGCACGCCCACGATCCGCACGCCGTGGCCATGGCCGCGACGGCGCTCTCGATCATCTCGTTGTCGCCATCGCCGGCGCTGGTGGCCTCACGTCGAATCGAGTACCGCATCGGCCACAATTCGTTCTCGCGTTGGAAGTACGACCAGGTGGAGTGCTTCATCGCCATCAGCGAAGCGGTAAGAGATCGTCTGATCGCCGACGGCATCCCTCGCTCGAAAACCACGGTCGTGCACGAGGGCGTCGACGTCGAGCGGATCGTGCATCTGCCGCCAGCCAATGTGCACGCGGTGTTCTTCCTGCCCACGCATGCGCCCATCGTCGGCAACATCGGCGCGCTGGTACCGCAGAAGGGGCAGCATCATCTGATCGATGCGGCGGCGATCGTCGTGCGCCACATCCCCGACGTCCGCTTCGTGATTGCCGGTGAAGGAGAGCTGCGGCCGCAGCTCGAAGATCAGATCAAGAGAAAGCATCTGGAGCGCCACGTGTTTCTGGCTGGCTTTCGCCCCGATGCACTCGAGCTGCTCAAAGCATTCGACCTGTTCGCGCTCAGCTCGCTTCACGAGGGCATGTGCACCTCGCTCGTCGATGCGATGGCGGCATCGAAGGCGGCAGTGGCGACCGCTGTGGGCGGGGTTCCAGAAGTGATGGCCGATGGCGAGACGGGCTACCTGGTTCCAGCCAAGGACCACGACGCGATGGCGCACCGGATTGTCGAGCTGCTGCAAAGCGAACCGCTGCGCCGCCGCATGGGCGACGCCGCGCTGCGCCGCGCGCGCGAGCGCTTCACGGTCGAGCGCATGGTCAACGGGACTATCGATGTTTACGAGAAGCTGCGGGTGGCTGTCGCGAGGTAACGGGGATAACGGGGAGTTCAGAAGCAAGCACACGCGGAGATCGCAGAGGCGCGGAGCACGCGGAGGGCCAAGGCGACGAATGGCCCGCGCTACGCGCGGGTGGGTCGGGCGGAGAGTAAGAAAACGAGCGCTGCCCCCACTCTGAGGCGCTCGTTTTCTTGCTCTCCGCTCGACCCAACGCCGGCCGTAGGCCGGCGCCCATTCGTCGCCCTCTGCGATCTCTGCTCCTCTGCGCCCTCTGCGTGCTCTCGACGCCTTCGTTCAGGTTCCCCCGGCCCTCCGCAACGGCGCTACCCCAATTCCCGCAGCCGTCTTTCGAGGAACCGCCGCTCGGGCTCCTGCCGAGTGAGGCTCAACGCGCGTTGATATGAGGCGCGGGCATCGCCGGCTCGCCCGAGCCGTCGCGAGAGATCGGCGCGCGCCGAATGCGCCAGATGATAGTCGTCGAGATCTCCGGTCGCCAGCAGCGCGTCGACGAGCGCGAGACCGGCTTCGGGACCGTCGCGCATCGCGATCGCCGCGGCGCGGTTCAACTGGATCACCGGCGACGAGTCGATCTGCAGCAGCAGGTTGTAGAGCTCGACGATCTCGTTCCAGTCGGTGTCCGCCGCGCGAGCGGCGTCGGCGTGCACCGCCGCGATCGCCGCCTGCAGCGTGAAGCGGCCGAATCGCCGCGACACGAGCGCACGCCTGACGAGAGCCGCGCCCTCGTCGATCTGCGTTCGATCCCAGAGCGATCGATCCTGATCGTCGAGGAGAATCAACTCACCATCGGCCGACGATCGCGCCGAGCGACGCGACTCGTGCAGCAGCATCAACGCGAGCAGGCCGATCGCTTCCGGCTCGGGCAGCAGCTCCACGAGCAGACGAGCGAGGCGAATCGCTTCGCCGGATACGTCATGTCTGGTGAGCGACGCGCCCGAGGACGCGGAATAGCCCTCGTTGAACACGAGGTAGATGACGTGAAGCACCACATCCAGGCGATCGGGCAGATCCGCACGAGACGGGACTTGATACGGAATCCGCGCGTCGCGAATCTTCGACTTCGCCCGGACGATTCGCTGCGCGACAGTGGATGCCCCGGTGAGAAAGGCGCGGGCGATCTCCTCGGTGGTGAGCCCGCAGACCTCTCGCAGTGTCAGCGCCACCTGCGCATCGGGCGTCAGCGCCGGGTGGCAGCAGGTGAAGACCAGCCGCAAACGGTCGTCGTCGACGCCGTCAGCCTCTTGCCACTCCACCGGATCGGTGGTCCGCTCGTACTCGGCTGCGATCTCGGCGAGCGAGGCGTCGAAGCGCGCACGGCGGCGCAAGGCGTCGATGGCCTTGAATCGGGCGGTCGACACGAGCCACGCGCGCGGGTTGGCGGGCACACCCTCGCGTGCCCACTGCTCCACGGCAGCGGCAAAGGCTTCGTGCATCGCCTCCTCGGCTCGATCGAAATCGCCGAGCAGGCGGATCAAGGTGGCGAGGACGCGGCGCGAATCGGATCGGTAGACGGCATCTACCGCCTGCCGCGCACGATCGGCCGTGCCCTCGCCTTCCGGTGGTGGATTCACAGGGGCAGTTAGTTGTACTCCTGGATCGGTCGCACCTCGATGGAGCCGCTGCGCACCGACGGGATCTTCGCCGCCACCTGCAGCGCGTCGTTCAGATCGCGCGCCTCGATCAAGTAGTAGCCGCCAAGCTGCTCTTTGGTCTCGGCAAACGGGCCGTCCGTGGTCGACACTTTGCCGGCCCTGGTACGGACCGTGGTCGCCGTGTTGACCGGCTGGAGGGCGTTGCCACCGAGGTAGTGGCCGCTCTTCTTGATGCCCTCAGTAAAGGCGAAATACTCGCCCATGAAGGCCTCCCCTTCGTCCTTGGACATCGTTGCCATCTTCTGCTCATCGTCGTAGATCAGGCACAGATACTTCATGGCATCCTCCGAAGCGGGCCGTCTAAGGGCCCTTTGCTCAATGTGAGCCGCTCAATGCGGCGTTTCACCGGTTAGTCGTTTGGCCATCCACGAATTCGACACCGGCAGAAAAAGACTTCAGGCAGGGCTCGAGCCTCGAGCACGGCGGCTCCGTCTCACCTTCGGACGACACATGCCGCGCAGCGGGCATTGTGTGTCCCTCTGCGGCTTGCCGAAACCGCACGCGCTCATCATACCGACGTGGCACAGCGAAAAATCGTAGCGGACCGGGTCGTCCGGGTGGAGCCTTCGCAGTGAGGCGGTGATTTCCTCGGCCATCTTCCATCCTGGGCTCGTGTATGTGGTCAACCGCAGACACCGCCCCAGCCGGATGACGTGCGTATCGAGCGGGACGATGAGACGCGACGGCGACACCGTGGTCCACACGCCGAGATCGATGGCATCGCGGCGGACCATCCATCGCAGGAAGAGGTTCAGCCGCTTGCAGGCGCTTCCACTCGACGGGCGCGGAAAGAAGTAGGAGACGCCACGGACCCTGGGCACGTGCTGGCCGTACGCCGCTCGAAGATCGGTGCCAAGCGCGCGAGTCGAAAACGCGTCCAACGCCGATCCGATATGCGGCCGCGATGGGTCGTCACCTTCACGAAAGAACGCTTCGATCGATCCCGCCTCGCGGAGCATGCGCCGCAGGATGAGGAGCAGCGCCACCAGATCTCGACCCCGAATCCAGCGATGCACGAGCGGCGCCAGACGGGCCCCGTCGCGACGCGGATCGAAGTCGCGTACGAACGACGCCGGGGTCGGCCCCATCACGTGCAGCAGGGCTTCAATCGATTGCAGCACGCTCGAGACACGACCGAAGGCGAGACCAGCCGCGCAGAAGCCGACCACTTCGCGGTCTGACGGCTCCGTAAAGCGCCGAACGATGTGCACCGGATCGGATGCGGACGAGGTGTGATCGAACGCGCGGTACAGCTCTTCGAAGCGATCGCCTGGAGTCATCGAGTGCGGACGCCCACCTTCATGATGCCGAACGCGGCCACCGCCACCACGGCTGCAACCATCGCCCAGTATGTCACCGCGTTCCAGGCGTAGATCGGGTACGGGTTCGCGGTGCTGACGTAGGGCGTCGCGTCGTGTCCGTGCTGGGCCTCGACATTGGCGCGCTGCTCCTGTGGCCAGCGCGCGCCCGAGGGAGTCGAGTAGGTCCGGTACTCGAGAACGGGATCGAAGAAGCGCTCGAGAATCAGATTCTCTTTCCATGTGTTCAAGCCGGTTCCCTCGTTGCGGCGCTGGATGTGCCAGACGCCCTCGGCAAGGTAGTGGTCCTCCACCGACATGCGGTGCAGGACCAACGGCGGCTCGGTCTTCCATCTCGCCGCGCGATCACGCGCGGCCGCCCTCAGATCGTCTGCGCTATAGCGCGAAAGAAATCGACCGGCATCGCCGCCGTCGACTTCGTAACCGAGGTGCACGACGCCGAAGAACGCGGCGAGAATCACCATTGTCGCGGCGACGAACACGCTGATCATCCGTCGCGTGCGCGCGTCGACCGCCAACGTCAGCGACGCTGGCGGATGCAATCCAAGGCTGAACGCCAGCCCACACGTCACCGCCGCACCGTCGAGCAGAACATCGTGCAGCTCGCCGACACGAGCCGGCACGAGCCATTGAAATCCCTCATCGAGCGTGCCGACAATGAGGCCGGCGAGGAGCGGAAAGAGCAGCGCTTCGACATTCGCCCGGTCGTGCCACACGCGATAGAAGAGGAACGTGATGAAGCCGTACTCGACGAAATGGAACCGCTCGACGACGTCGACGGCGCCATTGCCTGTGGCCGTCGCCACCGCATAGATCCCGGCGCCAACGAGCGCCGCGAGGACCAGCCCATAGCGAAGGAGCCGCCGATCGCGGATTCGGACAAGTGCCGCGCCGAGCGCGACCAGGATCGCCACGGCAATCGAGCCGCCGATGATCAGCCGATATTGACCTGGCAGGGTCCGCTGAATCGCGGCGCGAAGCTGGCCGACATACGGCGCGCCAAAGACGACGACGATCGACGCCGCGATCGCCGCAACCAGACGGCCGCGTCCGTCACCCATCGAGCGCAGCGGCGCGATCGAGCGCGTCGCCGGTGAGACGACAGATCCGCCAGTCGTCGAGCATCTGGGCACCGAGCCGACGATAGAACCCGATCGCCGACTCGTTCCAATCGAGCACCGCCCACTCCATGCGGCCGCACCCACGTTCCACCGCGATCGAGGCGAGATGCGTGAGCAGGCGCCGACCGACGCCTCGCCCTCGCCACTCGGGCAGCACGAACAGATCCTCCAAATAGAGACCAGGGCGGCCCAGGAAAGTCGAGAAATTGTGAAAGAACAACGCGAAGCCGACCGGGGTTGAACCCGAAGAGGCGAGAACCACTTCTGCAAACGGCCGCGGACCGAACAACGAAGCGCGAATCGATTCTTCAGTGGCGACGGCTTGCTGCGAGAGGCGTTCGTATTCGGCGAGGCCGCGGATCATCGCCAGAATGGTCGGCACATCGGCCGGGCTGGCGGAAGCAATAGTGATGGAATCCACCTAGAAAGTGTTGACCGGCACCCCCGCTGCACACAACGGGCACGTGGCTGCCGGGCAGTTCTCCGGCGCCTTGTACTCGGCGAGCGGGAAGTTCGGCGCCCCCGCGTCGACCACTGCCTCCATGCGGTCGCAGATTTCTGCGGTCGCGATCACGGTGCCTCCGCTCTCGTGCACCAACCCGGCGCACCGCACCAGCGTCTGCCCTGTATTCCGCACATCGTCGACGAGCAGCACGCGACGGCCAGCGATCTGTTGCCGGTAGAAGCGGCTCAGCGTGTGACTGCCGCCAGCCTCCACGGCGAACGGGGCAAACAGCGTTGGCGGACTCGAGATCGGCCGCCGGCTGTCGAGCAGGCCGGCTATCGTGTGGGCGAGGAGGGCGCCTCCCGTCACCGGACCAGCGACCACCTCCGTCGCCTCGAGAATGGTGCCGGGGAGGACATCGAGCAGATCCTGCGCGAACCGCCAGATCGTCGAGGGATAGCGGAACAGCTGATGCGGATTGAGATAGGCGGGACCGTGATAGCCGTTGCCGAAGTCGAAGTGCCCATCGAGCATGAGCACCTGCTTCTGCTGCAGCTCCGTCAGCGCGCGCCCGCGAATCTCGTCGACGCGATTCACAGATGTGCGATGGGCGTGTCGGGGTTCGTGAATAGCGTGCGCCCGCCGACGATCGTCGCCGCCACCCCCCCGCGCAGCTCCCACCCGTCGAACGGCGTGTTCTTGGATCGCGAGCGCATGCGTGCTGCGTGCACGCGAACTTTCAGATCCGGTGCGATCACGGTGATGTCTGCCGGCGCGCCTGGTGCGAGTGAGCCGCCGGGGACACCGAGCACGCGCGCCGGGTTCACCGAGAGCAGCTCCACCAGGCGCGACAGACGAATCACTCCGGCATGAACCAGACGATCGAGCGACAGCGACACCGCGGTTTCAAGGCCGACGATGCCGAATGGCGCATGATCGAATTCGACTTTCTTCTCGTCGTAGTGATGCGGCGCGTGGTCGGTGGCGATCACGTCAACCGTCCCGTCGGCGATACCAGCGATCATCGCGTCACGATCGGCACTCTCGCGAAGCGGCGGGTTCATCTTGACGTTGGTGTCGTAGGGGATGGGTGCGGCCAGCGCTTCATCGGTGAGCGTGAAGTGATGCGGCGCCACCTCGCAGGTGACGCGCACACCGGCGTCCTTGCCCTTCCGTACCGCGCGAATCGATGCACGCGCGCTCATGTGCGCAACGTGAAATGTCGATCCGGTGAGCTCGGACAGCAGGACGCCGCGTTCCACACCGAGGGCCTCGCACGCTCCGGGGATGCCGCGCAATCCCAGCGACGCCGCGTGAAATCCCTCGTGCGCGACGCCGTCGCCTTTCAGCGTCGGATCCTCGCAGTGCTCGATCACCGGCATCCCGAACATGCCCGCGTATTCGAGCGCCCGCCGCAGCAGCAGCGCCGTCCTCACTGGATGCCCATCGTCGGTGATCGCCACGCATCCGGCCTGCTTCAACTCGGCGATATCGGCGAGCAGCTCGCCCTTCGATCCCTTGGAGACGGCGCCGATGGGATACACGCGCGCCAGCGACGCTTCGGCGGCCTTGGCCAGAATCAACGACGTGACGTTGGCGTTGTCGTTCACCGGCACGGTGTTCGGCATGCACGCCACCGCGGTGAAGCCGCCGGCGACGGCGGCCGCGGTGCCGGTGGCCACCGTTTCTTTGTGCTCCTGCCCGGGCTCGCGAAGATGGACGTGCATGTCGATGAAGCCTGGACACACGATCAGGCCGGCCGGGATCTCGACGATCGTCGCCCCGTCAGCGGGCAGATCGCGGCCGACGCGTTCGATGCGATCGTCGCTGATGAGGACATCCTGCACGCCGTCGACGCCGTTCGACGGATCGATGACCCGTCCTCCTCTAAGCAGCTTCTTCATCGGTTCCGCCCGCGAGCAAATACAACACCGCCATCCGCACGGCCACTCCGTTGGCCACCTGGTCGAGGATGACCGAGTACGGCCCATCGGCCACCTCGGAGGCGATCTCGACGCCGCGGTTCATCGGACCTGGGTGCATGATCATCACGTCGGGGCGGGCCAGACGCAGCCGCTCCTCGGTCATCCCGAAGACGCGGAAGTACTCGCGCAACGACGGGAAGTAGGCGCCTTCCATGCGCTCGAGCTGAATGCGCAGGAGCATGATGACGTCGGCGTCGACAATCGCTTCATCGACGAAGCTGGTGGCCTCGACGCCAAAGCGGCGGATGTCGGTGGGAATCAGGGTCGGCGGTCCGCACACCCAGACGTGGGCGCCCATCTTCGTCAGCAGCTGAATGTTCGATCGCAGTACGCGGCTGTGCAGCAGATCGCCGATGATCGCCACCTTCAGCCCCGCCAACTGCTTCTTGCGCTCGCGAATCGTGAACGCGTCGAGCAGCGCCTGGGTCGGGTGCTCGTGCATGCCGTCGCCGGCGTTGATGATCGCCGAGCGGCAGATCCGCGACAGGAAATGACACGCACCGGACGAAGAATGACGCAGCACGATCATGTCGGGCGACATCGCTTCGAGGTTGAGCGCAGTGTCGGCGAGCGTCTCTCCCTTGACCACGCTCGACGTGCCGATAGCGATGTTCAGCGTGTCGGCGCTCAGCCGCTTCTCGGCGATTTCGAACGACGTTCTCGTCCTCGTGCTTGGTTCGAAGAACAGGTTCACCACGGTCTTGCCGCGCAGCGCCGGGACTTTCTTGATCGGACGCGTGCCGACCTCCTTCATCGCTTCGGCGGTATGAAGCACAAGCGTGATTTCCTCGGACGACAGATCGCCGATGCCGAGGAGATCCTTGCGCCGAAGGGATGTGACAGCCGGCGTCCGATCGATGTCACTGGCCGTAGTCATGTCGCACCTCCTTCGAGCACCACTTCATCCTGGCCGTCGATTTCCAGCAACCGCACCTGCACGCTCTCCTCGGGAGAGGTCGGCAGGTTCTTGCCGACGTAGTCGGCTTTGATCGGCAGCTCCCGGTGGCCGCGATCGACCAGCACGATGAGCTGAATGCCCTTCGGCCGGCCGTAATCGATCAGCGCATCGAGGGCCGCTCGCGTTGTCCGTCCTGTGTACAGCACGTCGTCGACGAGCAGAATCTTCCGGTTGTCGATCGAGAACTGAATTTCCGTGCGGCGGACGGTCGGCTGCGGCCCCACCGTATGGCGCATCAGGTCGTCGCGATAGAGAGTGATGTCGAGCGCACCGGTAGGCACGTCGTGTCCGGTGATCTCTTTCAGCGAGCGCGCGATGCGCCGCGCCAACGGCACGCCGCGCGTCCGCACACCGACGAGCGCAAGGTCTTCGACACCCTTGTTGCGCTCGACGATCTCGTGCGCGATGCGCGCGAGCGTACGGCTGATTCGATCCGCATCCATGACTACGGGCATGCGAACCTGTCCTGAGCGAGCAAAGCGGATCGCAGGAAACTCGTGAGGGTGTCGGGGGAAACGGGTGTGGGCATGGACACCTCTTCGCGGACTCGCAGGTCCGCAGTTAAAGAAGCGTGCCTATTTTAGCATCTACTGAACCTCATATGACGGAATAAACGTAATCGTCTTCTGTTCATTGAATTCACGCGTGAACACGTCCGTGCGGACGACCCCGTCCATGTCGCGCGCGACCGGCAGCCCGAGAAAATAGAGCAGCGTCGGCGCGACGTCGACGACCGCGCCGCGGGCCTGCCGGGCTGGCGCCACGCTCGATCCGTACGCCAGCAGGAATCCATCCGGCCCGCGCTCGTGCGTGCCGTTGAAGCGCGGATCGCCGACGAGGCGCTCGAGCAGACGCTTGCCAGGCGTCTGCGCCTCCATCCCGAATCCCGAGACGACCATCAGGAGATCGTCGCGGCCCATCCGCGTCAATGTGTCGCCGACGAGGCCGTCGACGAAGGCATAGTAGTCGTCCAGCACCCGTCCAAAGCGCCGCCGCTCCTCCTCGGACACGTCTCCGAACGACGCCGGATCCGCGTAACGCAGGTAGTAGTGACCGACGGCGTCAAGGCCGGCGTAGCGCACGGCCAACAGACGCACATGCTCCGCCGCATCGAGCTCGCGCGCAAGCAGGTGGTGCACGCGATCGGCTTCGACACTCGACCCGCGTTCGCTCGCCGGCAACAGATCGAGTGGCACCGGCGCAGCGGACAGGGCCGCTTCCTCGGCAACAACGAGCGTCCGCGCGACATCATCGAGACGTGCGGGCGCAACCGCCGGTCCCCCATCGAGCACCGAACGATCGGTCCGCCGATGAAAGCGATCGCTGACGATGAAGCCGGATGGGGCGTCTGGCGGATATGTCAGCGGGAGACCAATCAACCCGGTCGTGACACCGTAGCGCGCCGCAATACGCCACAACGGCGGCGTGCGAAAGCTTTCCGACGAATACGGCTGCGCGATGATCAGCCCGTAGCGAATCAGCGCCTGCGAGAACAGGTAATCCGGCAGCACGTCGAGCGTCAGGTCGGCGTTGAACGGACGGTAACGGGACGCGCCACGTACGCCGTGACGCGCCGGCCACACACCGGTCATCACGGATGCCCACACTGGCTCGGCCTGCGTCGGACGCGTGGTCGCCAGATGCATCGATGCGCCGCGCTCGAGAAATCGGGCGAAGTTCGGCAGCCGGCCTGCAGCAACGGCCGGTGAGATGACGTCGAGGGATGCACCGTCGAGGCATAGCAGCACCACACGCGGACCCTCGGCCGGCTCGGCGCGGACCAGCGGCGACAAACGCGCCGGCATCTCCGCCTCGCCACCGCGGCCCCGCAGGACGAGCGGCGTGAGGATCGATAGTGTGGTGACGATCGTGAACAGCACGGCGACAGTGGTGCGATGACGCGGCCGCGCCGCCACCTGCGCAAAGCCAAGCACGAGGAACACCACGGTGGCGATCGCGTAGACGATGGCGGTTGATGTCAGTGTTCGTACCGCCACCGGCTCGAGCGACGACCGCAGTCCCGTCGCATGAAGCCACGTGATCACGGCCGCCGTCCCACTCAGAGCGGCGGCACTCCACGTCAGCAAGCGCAGGCTGATCCACCCCGGCGTCGGCTGTTCGACGATGGCGATTTGACGGAGCACGTAGAGGGCGTAGGAGGCAACGGCGATGTGGATGCCGTAGGCGAACAGGGCAACCGTCAGCAGCGCGCCCACCGTATGAGCGGTGAGCCGCACCGCGGGATTCAAGTCCAGCAGCAGCACGGTCAGGAACACGGCCGCGAGTACGCCCGCGAACACCGAGTTACTGAGCATCCGGAGATAACGCATAAAGAGCGAGCGCCTGCGAACCAGCGAACCCGGAGGTATACTCACCCGAATGCCCCTCGATGTCGAGGCAAAGGTCCTTCGCAACACACGCCTCTCGTCCGACTACAACATCATTGCTCTCGAGGCTCCGGAGATCGCGTCGCTCGTCGAGCCCGGCCAGTTCGTGATGGTCAAGCCCGGACGCGGCAGCGATCCGCTGCTGCGGCGGCCGTTCTCGGTGTTCGAGATCCTGCGCGCCAACGGACGCATTGAAGGACTCACGCTGCTGAGCAAACGCGTGGGCGTCACCACGCAAATGCTGCTCGACGCGGTAGAAGGCGACATCGTGTCGTGCCTTGGTCCTCTGGGTAAACCGTTCGTGCCCGTCGATCCACCGGCGCAGGCGTGGATGGTGGCCGGCGGCGTCGGGCTGGCGCCCTTTGCGACGCTGACTGAAGCCTTGCGGCAGCGCGGCACGACATCTCGCTTGTTCTACGGCGCACGCACGGGGCGCGAGCTGTTCCACCTCGATTGGTTCACATCGCACGGCGTTGACCTCGTTCTCAGCACCGAGGATGGAAGCACCGGCGATCACGGCCGCGTCACGGTGGCGCTCGAACGCGAGCTGAAACGCGCGACCGGCGCGCTGACTGTGTACGCCTGCGGTCCGGAACCGATGCTCGAAGCCGTGGCCGGATTGGCGGCGGCACATGGCCGTCCGTCGCAGGTGTCGGTTGAGCGGGTGATGGGCTGCGGAATGGGCGGGTGCTACAGCTGCGTGATCTCAGTGCGCGACGCCGGCGGCGGCCACCATTATGTTCGCTCGTGCATCGGTGGACCGGTATTCGCCGGCGCCGATCTGGTGTGGGATTAGCCACGAAGGACACGAAGGACACGAAGGACACGAAGATTCGATGATGGATCTGTCAGTTCGAATCGGTTCGCTGCATCTGCGAAATCCGCTGATGGCCGCGAGCGGGTGCTACGGATACGGCGTCGAATACGCCAACGCAGTGGACCTCTCGTCGCTCGGCGCCGTCGTCTCGAAAGGGCTGTTCCTCAAGCCCAGAGAGGGACATCCTCCCGAGCGTATCGTCGAAACGCCCTCCGGCATGCTCAACGCGATCGGTCTTCAGGGCATCGGCGTCCATCGCTATATCGCCGAAAAGCTGCCAGAGCTGCGGCGTCTCGGTGCGACCAACATCATCAACATCTGCGGCAGCACGCTCGACGAGTACGTCGAGCTCGCGCGGATTCTCTCGGACGTCGACGGCGTGCACGCGCTCGAAATCAATATCTCGTGCCCCAACATCAAGGAAGGCGGCATCACGTTCGGGTGCAGTCTTCACGGCACCTTCGACGTCGTCTCGGCAATCAGAAAAGTGACGCATCTGCCGGTGATCCCCAAGCTCACACCGAACGTCACCGATGTCGCCTCGATCGCGAAGGCGGCTGAAGATGCGGGTGCCGACGCCGTGTCGCTGGTCAACACGTTTCTGGCCATGGCGATCGACGTCGAGACGCGCCGGCCGAAACTCTCGAACATGGTCGGCGGGTTGAGCGGACCCGCGATCCGGCCGATCGCCGTGCGCATGGTGTACGAATGCCGGCGAGCGGTGAAGATCCCGGTGATCGGCATGGGCGGAATCGCGACCGCGACCGACGTGCTCGAGTTCATGATCGCCGGTGCGACCGCCGTTCAAGTGGGTACCGCCAACTTCGTCGATCCATTCATCTGGACGAAGCTCCTCGACGGGATCGAGCGCTACATGGCGCGTCATCGCATGACGTGCCTCTCCGATCTGGTCGGCTCCATCGACACGAGCACGCGAGAGAAACAGTGGGTCAGCTCCTAGACGACAACCGCCTCCTCGTGGCGCTCGACGTTGATTCCGGCGAGCGCGCGTTGGCCCTGGCTCGATCACTGCGCGACGTCGCCAGTGGATTCAAAGTCGGCAGCCGTCTGTTCACGCTCGAAGGGCCCTCACTCGTTCGAGCGCTCGCCGACTCCGGGATGAAGGTCTTTCTCGATCTCAAATTTCACGACATCCCCAACACTGTGGCGCAGGCGGTCGAGTCGGCCGTCCTGACAGGGGCGTGGATGGTCAACGTGCACGCGTCTGGTGGGACGGCGATGATGCAGGCCGCGGCCGGCGCCGCTCGAGAAGCGGCGTCACGAGCCGGCCGAGCAAGGCCGCTCGTCAT
>Ga0075433_10002725_pt1 | contig 13501 bp, 13 predicted proteins | sample RhiMethybrSRZTD2_FD_75299 | JGI IMG/M metagenome (GOLD analysis project Ga0075433, IMG submission 75299) | Populus rhizosphere microbial communities from Tennessee, USA - Rhizosphere MetaG P. TD hybrid SRZTD2 | ecosystem: Host-associated > Plants > Roots > Rhizosphere > Soil | place: USA... | reverse complement strand
ATTTGTTGACGCACCAAGGCTATTTCTTGCATGGATTCGAGGCCGCCGCAGTCGCCGAGTGGAGAGTGAACCACCATCTCTCGGTGATGGGGGGGTGGGACTACATCAGGCTGATTCTGGCCAGCGACTACACGCTCTTCTCGGCGCTTATCGGGGCGACGATCGGCAACATGGCGGCGTTCGGGACCGACCAGGACATGGTTCAACGCATGCTGACGGCGGAAACCCATCAGAAGGCGCGCCGCAGCCTGATTACCGCGGCCTTCATGGACCTCCCGATCGCCTCGGCCTTCGTGTTCATCGGCATCCTACTCTTTGCCTATTACCAGAAGGACCCTACGTACAAACCGACGGCCACGGCCGACGTCTTCGGGTCATACATCCTCAACGTCATGCCCGTGGGAATTCGCGGTCTCGTACTGGCCGGCATCTTCGCCACGGCGATGGGCTCGTTTTCGGCAGCGCTCAACGCGCTCGCGACCAGCGCCACGAATGACTGGTACATTCGATCGGTCCGGGGAAAGAGCGAGGCGCACTACGTGCAGGCGGCGCGCTGGTTCACCGTCATCTTTGCTGGACTCATGATCGTCATCGCTGGCGGCTTTGCCCATGCCAAGGTCACGAATCCGAATCTGAGAATCATCCCGGTCGTGCTCGGCATCGCCGGATTTATTCTGGGTCCTATGCTCGGTGTCTTTCTCATCGGCCTGTTAACTTCTCGGCGCGGGTCCGACGCCGGCAACATGTTTGCTATTTCGGCGGGACTGCTCACAACGGTCATCGTCGGTAGGCTGCACATCACGCTCGGCAACGAATTCGCATCCCTGCTAGGGATTCACGCCACGTTTCAGCAGCCCGCATGGATTCCCGACGTCTCATTCACCTGGTGGAGCTTGATCGGCGCGCTCGTCGTCTTCTGTTCTGGCGTCCTCTTCCGCACCCCAGCTTCCGGCGTGGCAGCGGCTGCCCGTTACGCCGAGGAGGCGCGGACCGCACAGGATGTGCCGCTCGCCTTGCGTTAATCTCCCCTGAAAGCTATCGCCGCCGCACCTCGCTTCGGGCGGCGCGCGCGTGTCTGCCCCGAGTCATCTGACGGCGAGGGAGGTGCGGTGATCGCGAACCGGCGCGAGGCTTCATCGTCGTCGACGGACTGACTCGGCTGTTCGGTTCGGTGGCGCGAGGGTGGCGGCGAGCACTGCTCCTAGGCCAGTCACGAAGGCGCGGCGCATCATCCCTCGGACCTACGGCCGGCGGGATCGTAGGCGGCAGAGCACTGTTCGAATGAAGACGGCGGAACACTGCCCGATCGTTCGCGTTTTTACTTCGGCGCCCCGTCCGTCAGCGTCCAATCGCGCGGCAGAGGTCCCCTGGTTTGGAACTTGTGCCGCGCATCCCCTGCCGCCCTGCACTGCCTCTCAGGGCTCGGGAGGCTCGAGGCGCTCGCGGTATGCACAGAAGGGGGCCAATGCCTGACACGGCACTGGCCCCCACATCGCCTCGGAGCTAAAGCAGTCTGCGTTGACGGTCTTCGCTAGAAGGAGAAGTTGTGAACGAGCCGCACGCTCTCTACTGTCAGTGAGCCCAAGCCGAACGCGGCGGAGCCCACCGCCGTACCGCTGCCGCTTACGGTAGCGGCAGAATCGACGCCGAGCTGAATGACGATGTAGTACACGCCCTGCCCGACGTTCGGGAAGATGAAGTTATAGCTGTGGGCGCTGGTGGTCTTGAGGATGAGGTCGATCGTCGAGTCGAAGGTGCACGTTCCACTGCCCGCGACGCCGCCCACCGTGACGTTGACGACGCAGTCACTGAGTGTCTGACTCAGCGTCTGAACGCGAGAATCAAGCACGACGCCGTAGGACCCGTTTAGCTGCGCACAGCCGAGAATATCGTTGGTGCACATACCGACCGGGTCGGCGACCTGAAGGATGTTCAGCCCGGCGGCATCGCTGGAGAGAACGGCTCGCATGTAAACGCCGCCGGCCGCTGTCGCGGTGGAGGTGCTTCCTGGCTTGGTCTTCACCGAGGTGTTCGTGTAGAGGCCGGTCACGAGTGACGGTGATGCGAACAGCGACTGGCTGTTGGACACCTTCATCGGAACGCTCATGATCGTCACGAAGTTGTCGGCAGTCACGGCGACGGTATTGCCAGTCCAAACATCCTTGCAGGTCATGGGAGCGGCGCTGATATCAGTGCTCGTCGCGTTCGACACCGTGCAGCCCACCGCGGTGTTGACGGCCGCCGTGGCTTTGGTGCTCGGCAGGTTGTTTTGCGCCAGAGCGTTCGGAGCCAGCACGGCGACGCTCAGCAGGAAAATGCCAAGCGCTGCCACCATCTGATAGCGCTTCATCATACGAGCTCCTTCCCTCAGTAAAGAGGGCACTGTTCGATGCCGGCGCTGAGGATATGCGCCGCCTCGTCGCTCTCTCGCACCTCTTCTTTTTGAGATCTGGGGACATCGAGATCAGCAATGTGTCGACGTCGATAGCGTCGGCCCACGAAGGATCATCGACGCGACTCCCCCCGCGGTCCCGGTTTGAGAGGTACCGCCGTCGTATCGCAATCGGAATGCCACGCCAGGGCACTCGAAAACGGCCCTGTTATGAACCCGCGAACTGTTTCCATGCCATTCCTGCATGACACGGAGTCAGGAACTCGACGGTGATTTGGGAGAAGGCGAACGGAAGCATGAGGCCCGCGCACGCGAGGCCATAAGTGATCGTTGAAGGCTCGGAACGTGCAGGTCGGCGGCCGACAGGTAGGGTGCTCGGTGAATGACGGGCAAAACGGATAGCGACCGCTAGCTCAGGTCATGTAGCCCTGCCGCACCATCTCGCGGGCGAGGCGCCCGATGCCCGACCACGTTAGGCTATCCGAGAATTTGATCGAGCGCTCTCGTTCGCGAGCGCCCAAGCCGATCCACTACTCTATGACCTGATCCGCGCGCAGCAGCAGCGACGGCGCGATGGTGAGGCCGAGCGCCTTCGCGGTCTTGAGGTTGATCACCAGTTGGAACTTGGTCGATTGCAGGACCGGCAGATCGCCAGGTCGGGTTCCCTTGAGAACTCGGCCGGTGTACACGCCCAGCTGACGATTCGCCTCGTTAATACTGGCTCCGTAGCTCATCAGGCCGCCATCGGCAGCAAATCCTTCCGTTGAACAGACGGTAGGCATCTCGTAGCGAGCCGCGAGCGCGACGATTTTTGCGGAGTTCACCGTAAACAAGGGGTCAGCGTTGACGAACAGCGCGGCAATCTTTTGTTTCGCGAGTGCTGCAATGGCCGGATCGATCTCACTTTCGGTGCTTGCGTTGACGACCACGAGCCTGTGTCCCAAGGTCGTCGCCGCTGCCTGAGCATCTTTAGTGGCGGCCTCGTTGGTTGGATCGCGCTGATTACCGAGGAAGCCGAGGACGGCCGCCTTGGGCACAAGCTCGTGAAGCAATTCGACTTGCTTTGCCGCGACCTCACTAAGCAGAAAACTCACTCCCGTGATGTTGTCGCCCGGTCGGGCAAGGCTCGCGACGACTCCGAGCTGGACGGGGTCGCCGCCCATCGCGAACACGATGGGAAGCGTCTTGGGTACCACTGGCTTGGCCTTGACGACCGAACCCGTGCCGCCCGTCGCAACGAACACGCTCACCTGACGATGCACCAGTTCACGCGCCAACGTGGGCACACGATCGATTTGCCCATTCGCATAACGAAATTCGATGGCGACGTTCTGCCCCTCGACGTAGCCCTCGTCTTTTAGTCCCTGGCGAAATGCGGCCACAATACTCGCAGAATCAGTCGGGCTCCTCTGGCTGAGGTATCCAATCACTGGCATCGTCGGCTGCTGCGCACGAATGTGGAGCGGCGCGGCGAGCACGGCTCCAAGGCCAACGACAAAGGCGCGACGGTCCATTCCTCGGACCTCCGGCTGGCGGCGATGCTAGCGCCCGACGCGCCAGCGGAGCAAGCTGCCAGTGGTATACAGCGATCGCGATGCCTCAAGCCCGACATGGCCGCAGCGGCAGCGCTGCCCTCGGCTCCGCATCTTCGCTCGTCCTGCCAGCGGCGTGCGCGGCGCTGGGGTGATTCACCTTCGACAGCTTGCCGCTGTCTCGCAGCCGCTCAAACGCGACGGCTGCTGTTGGCACAGACGTATCGTCTTGCAGCCAATGAGTGTACGACGCTCCGTCGCACCATTGGAGTAAGCGAGGCATCGCCTGCATGTGGGGATCGCTATTGCGGAAGGCGCGCATCGACTTCTCGTCGGCCCAGACGGTGAACGTCCAGAAGCCGAGTGGCGGTTCCATGCCGACACGCTTCTCTCTGTCGTCGGCTGTGCATCGACCACCTCTGGCGGCGCCACGTAAGAAAGCTGGGCCGATTGCTAGCGCGACTCTAATTTCAGCCTCGAGACGACAGCTTCGGCGTCAGAACGCACCCAGTTTGCGGAGCACTTGCCCGCCGATTGCCCTCACCGGTGTCCACATCGTTGCGCTTCGGTGTAGTTCTCCAGAATTTCATCGGCCATCAGGACACGTGGATAGATCGCTACCTCATCGAGTCCGCCCGTCAAGTAGCTTACGGACGTGCTGCCGGAGGTCGCTGCATCGCGTGTGCCCAAGCGGAGGGGCAACATGCCGTGAGCCGGTACGATGCCGTAGGTCCTGTAGAGTGTCCCGGACGACGGAGGACCCCGCCTTTGTACACCATCCCGGTAGATGTGAACGCCCGCTGGGGGATTGGTGTCCTTGTCTCCAGGCTCGTAGACCGCAACGATATGAATCCACTGTCCCGGCACCAATTCATCCTGAAAATATGCTCCCGCACCCTCGCCGCCCTCCGGATTCCAGATGTAGGCGGAGATGCGATTCGGCCGTAACGGCGAGTCTTGACTGTAGAAGCGCAACCCCCACTCACACTCTCCTGACCCGGACACACATTTGCCCAGCCAATGGATGTATCGTTCTTGCGTCTGTCCTGGGAAGACGAGTACATCGGGCCTCATCCAGACTTCGACCGTGAGCCCCATCCCGCTCGTCGATTGACTGAACGCCGCACTGTCGGGGTCTGGGACTTCGACGTAATCCATCGAAGCCGGGCCGTTGCACCCGATCGCCATATCCGGATCGTCCAGGATGGCCCCTAGTTGTCCGAACGTCGGGGTACCGTAGTACATTCCGTCGTAGCCGTTGCCCGAAGCGTCGGTCGCGGTCGGCCCGCTAGCCTCTCCCAAGCGCCAATACCCGACTGGCCCCTTGGCTAAGACGACGTCACTATAGTGGCTCATCCAGGTCTCGATGCTAATGCCCGGGGCTACGGTGGACAAGGTGGCTCATTTGATACAGCGAACGTCGGTGCCCACCACGGCCCTTCCTGCCGGTCGCGCCGATGCCCCGACGCTCGTGCGCGAGCCATTTCATCGCGACGGATGGGGGTCGATCGAGCTGTTTACCGCCGAGGTGATGCCGCGGTACGCGGCGATCTAGCGATCGGGCGAAAGCGGGGACGGCCGACGCCGTCCCCGCCTGGCGAAAATTACTTCCTCTTGGCTTCGGCGCTAGCCGTTGTTCTTTCCCTTTCCGTTGTTATTGTTCTGTCCTTGTCCGTTGTCGTTCGCTCCCTGTCCGTTGTCATTCTTCTCTGCGTGTCCGCCCCCTACCGGGCAGATCTTCCAGATCACACCAGTGTGGGGAATCTGAACGAGCGGCCCGGTGCCATCAGTGTTGCAAGCGGGGAAGGACGGATTCGGGGTTCCATCCGGGCGATTCGCCGGGCAGAACCTCGTCAATGGATCGCTCTGCCCGAAGTCACGTACGGCGCCGTAGTCGACCAGGTACGCGCATTCGTCGGGCCCGAACCTGAGATTGGTCGGTCGGTTGATCCCGTGAAGCCCATCCGGGAACGCCTGCTCTCCCGTGGTATTCGCGGAAAACCGCTGCTGCGACAGTTGCAGCGGTTGACCAGGCCCGCTGAAGTTGACCAGCTCGATGTCATGCCCCAGCTCCGGGTCGCCATTGCCCTTGGAGAAGCCGAAATCTCCCTCGCGAGAGACCAGCGCCGCACCACGGCGCACCAGAGCGCTCGTGAACGAGTTCGGTACGAAGTCCGCCCCGACCACTGCGGAGTCCGCCGGCTCCAGCGCGAGGGGCGCGGTGATCAGCTGAGGTGGCCGCGCAAGCACCAGTTTCACCGGCACATCATTCGCCAGGACGAGAGGGATGCACGCGGGGAACGAAGGGTTCGGGGGATTCGTGCAGAGATCATCTCCTGGCCCGCCGACCGGATCAAACACCGCCTGCGTGGAGTCCAGGAACCCGAATCGGTCCGGCCAGCCGTGATAGTCGGGACTTCCGTCGGGGTTCTGCTGCGCGAGCGCCAACCGGTCGGGCGCGTTGTTGGTCGGTCGCGCTCCGCGCTCGTCTTCGCCGTTCTCCGTGACGAAGAGCCCGCCCTTGAGGGGATGATCCTCGGGCGCGAAGCGGATACCGTAGGGATTGCGATAACCCCACGAGAACGGCTCGATCGTGCTCGACGGATCTTGGGCGTTGAGTTTCGTCCTCAAGATCGCCCCGTCGCAGACTCCGTGGTGGGAGGCTCCAGTGAACGCCTTGACCGTGCCCCCTTTATTGGTGTGTCCAAACGGCGTGTATCCGCTCGTCTGCACACCGGCACTGCAGTTGGTCCCAACGCACGGGCCCGAGGCGAAGGTGTTGTCACTCAGCGTGATGTCCTGACACGGAATGTCGGCCTGGTTGAGACCTCCGTTGTTGTCACGACCAACGACACCGGAGTTGGTCGTGGACCCCTGAGACCAATAGAGGAACTCGCCCTTGAAGGCGAGTTGCTCAGATGGATGGTCACCCGTGGGAAGGTTGGTGATGAACGGTGTGACGAGCCCGGTGTCGGGATCGACGATCACAATGCGCGAGCTGTTGTTCTGCCCCCCTCCATGCGTGGCCTGGTTCGAGTCTGTGGCGAAGAGCCGGCCACCGCTGAGCCCTTTTTCGAACGCGATATCGATCGCTGGACCCTCGGCCTGGAAGCCCTTGTTCTGAGCCGGATCGAGTGACGTCGGCTTGCCGAGGGGCCCAGCGACCTTGTTTCCGTTCTGATCGAAGACCACGATATCCGGTGTCATCGGGTTGGTGCTCGAGAACACGCCTCCGAACGCCGGATTCGCCTGATCGTTGCACTTGCTCGGCAAGCCGTGGCCTGACTCGAGCACGAACACCTCGAACTTGTTCGCGTTCCCCTTGAACGCGATGCCGGTCGGGAAGTTCAGATTCTTCGCGAAGACCGAGACCGTGTACCCGGACGGTACGACGATGTCTTGCCCGGTGCCCGGATCGTACTGAACCTCTTCTCCGGGACACGCCGGATTGCCGACCAGTGGGAGCAAGGCAGCGACTGGAGATGGGTGAAGCAGCAGAAGACCGAGTAACCCTGGCGTGATGAGAAGCTTTACAACGACAGTTCTCATGGTCTGACGTCCTTTCGGCCCTCACAAGACTTCGCAGCTCGAGGGCTGGGCCGATCCGCCGGATATGTCGCCTTCACTCAGCGCTTCATCGCACGATCTCTCGCAAATCTCGGCGGAAGGCGATCGCCAGGTGGTGCGCGCCCTCGATGATCCTTCTCGACGTGGCGCAAGATCGCGATCGGCGGGAATAACAATTGTAGAAGCTTGACCACAGCGGCCACCCGAGTACCGTACTTACACTCGGATGTCAATCGATCGTCGAAATTACGAGACAAGCGTCGGTTCATTGGAGGTTTGACATGAATCGTTCGCGATATCGGCGAGGACTTACCCTGGTCTTGCTCGTAAGTCTCGCTTGGCTGCCGGGACACTCACCGGCCGTCGAGACGGGTGATGAGGAACTGAGCCTTTCCGATGTCGAACAGCTCTCTGCGCATGAAGATCGGCGCATCCGACTCAAGGCGGTCGAAACGCTTCGGTTACGATTCGGCTCTCAGGCGGCTCCGGTGTTGATCCGCGTCCTGAACGATACCGACCGCGAGGTGCGTATCGATGCGATTCAGGCTCTGGCGTCGATCCGCCCACCCTCGGCAGACACGATCTCGGCCTTGAACACCGCGATGAGGCATCGCGACCCGAATACCCGGAAAGCCGCAGCGGCGGCGCTTGGTGAGCTCGGAGTCGTTGAGGCTCTCGCTCAGGCGCTACGCGATCCAGACAAAGGTATTCGGCGCAACGCGGTGCGACCGCTGCGTCGCATCGTGACCGGACCCGGACCCTCGTACGATCCTTCCGTTACCAGCGCCGCGATCGCGGCGCTGGCTGGGGCATTGAGTGATGCTCACAGAGACGTTCGATACGGCGCCGCCAGCAGTCTGGGCATGATCGGTCCAGCAGCCCGTGATGCGGTCCCGGCCCTGACCGCGGCGATGAAAGATCCAGACCCTTCCATTCGTCGCGCTACGGCGCAAACGCTGGGCCGGATCGGAGGCGAGAGCGCTGTCGACGAAGTCGTTCCCACTCTGACGTTGGCCCTGAACGACGCCGACGGAGATGTGCGACAGGCCGCGGTCAAGGCGCTGGGTCTGATCGGCCCGCCCGCCCGAAGTGCGCTCCCGGCCTTGAGAGATATCCGAGCGCGAGAGACGTCAAGCGCGGTCGCCGACGTTGATGCCGCGATCCGCCGAATCGAGCACGAGTGAGACGGTGAATTGAGCTCGAGCGTCGCGCTTGTCTAGCGCTGCTCCAGGCGAGCGCGCTGCTCCGCCGTCCACGGCAGGGCCCTCTCCTGCGCCGCGCGCGCCGAGTGCGCGTGGGTGTTGTGGGGTCGTGATACGGCGACGAACGTCTGGGCCCCGTGCGCGAGCTTCCACACAGAAGCGGAATGTCGCACTGGACATCGGCAGATGGCGAACCCGCAAGTCCTTCGAGGTTCGACCCAACCGGAGCCCGCGTTACGAGCCTCTTCTTCTTCTTAATTGGCGAGCTGGTGCATCGGCGCCTGAGGATCGCGTGACATTTCAGACTGTTCGGGACATTCGCGATGGGCTGGATGAAGCTGCCAGCAAACTTCGGGAGCATCTGATACGTGAAGTGGAAGCTGCTCGATGATCGCCGCCATCTACGCGCCGCGCGGAGTAAGCGACGTGAAATCAGACTGGCTCGCCGTCGATCTTGACGCCTTTATCGCAGAGCATCGACGCTGTGGCGGCCTTGACACTGGGATGTTAGGCATGGAGCCGGAGCGGGTATGGGTGACGTGCTCCTGCGGCGCACGGATTGAATGACCAATAGTGGCGAGGGAGGATGCGGCCCCTAACATGAACTATGGTTCGATCTGTTCACCGGAACGACGTGGGAGGAGTTCCGCCAAGCAGGGGCGCGTATCACGGGCTTCCGTCAAACAACCCGCAACGTCGCCAAGGGGGTTAAGCCAGGCGACATCTTCCTCTGCTACCTGACCGAGGTTATGCGGTGGGTCGGCGCTCTGGAGGTTGTCGCACCGAGCGCGGATCGTACGCGCAAAACCAACTCGGACAGCAGCGAATTTCACCGAATCGCGTCGGTTCACGTACGTCGCTGAGCAACCTTGATCGACGGGCGTTACACTCGACAGACTGATTTCGCACCGCGCGTCCGCGCGACTCACGCCTGCAGCTCGTCCGTCAACGTCCAGTTGCGCGGCGCGGGCTCCGCAGCGTGGAGTCGGTCCGACCATGAAGACATGTTAACTTTTCCAACTCGTCAGTAGATTCCGAGGAAAAAGGTCCGCCGCATATCGGCCCGCACTTTTACTATTCGCCCGCAACTTACGAGCGTTCAGATAGGAAGTGTCGGCAATCTTGCCGCGTTGACTGGGAGCAGAATCTTGCTGTCGCCAAATGCACTCGCCTTCCCGTGAATCATTCAGAGGACGTTAATAGCGTATTCAAACGGATGAGAAAACTGTTTCTGTCTTGTACTGATCGGGTCCGTCTATCTACGATGTGAAACGTTTCCAAAGAGGTCGATTCGAATGACAAGCGTCACGCGGTTCGTTCGGCAACGCGAACACAACGCGACCGTCATCCGCAATCCGACCAAGACCAGAATCCCAGCTCGAGGCTGCAGAAGGCGGAATAACTGGTAGATCCAGAACGCCGGAGCACGGGAGGACGAATCTTATGAACCATTTCAAGCGACTTCTGTCCGCTGCCGCAGTCATGGCGATGTGTGTCACCGTTACTTCGGCCGTACGCGCGGGCGATGGCGACAACCCTGGAAAAGGGCCAAACCGCTATGTCGTCACGAACTTGACCTCTGATCTGCCGGGTATCGCGCCGCATACTGATCCGATCCTGCAAAACGCGTGGGGTGTCGCATTCACGCCCGGCGCCAGTCCGTTCTGGATCGCCGACAATGCCACGGGGTGTTCGACGCTTTACGATGGCAGCGGCGTGCCTCAGCCGCAGCCCACGCCTCTGCGGGTCAAGCTTCCGCTTCCCGGGGGCACTGTGCCCGCGAGCGCGTGTATGCATGTCGATCCGATGCATCCGCCGACGCCGCCGCCCGCGGCGCCGACAGGACTCGTGTGGAACCCCACCACGACATTTCTCGTGCCGAACACGGCCCTGCCGGCTACATTCATCTGGGCCACCGAGGATGGAACAATTTCAGCTTGGACGGGAGGTCTGACACCGGCTGATCACGCGGTCCTCGCCGTCGACAAGTCGCCGGGGGCGGTCTACAAAGGCCTGGTGTTTGGCACGAACGCGCACGGCGTCTTTCTTTTTGCGACCAACTTCCGGGCGGGGACCATCGACGTGTTCGCCCCCGCCCCGACAGGGTCGAACCGTTTCCGAGCTGCGACACCGGCGGAGATCGACGGCGACTTTCGCGACCCAGACATTCCGTCTGGATTCGCGCCCTTCGGCATCCAGAACATCAACGGCGACCTCTTTGTCACGTACGCATTGCAAGACTCAGCCATGCATGACGACGTGGCCGGACGCGGCAATGGCTTTGTCGACGTTTTCGACACCAGCGGCCACTTGTTGCGGCGCTTCGCGTCGCGCGGAGCGTTGAACTCGCCGTGGGGCGTCGCCCGGGCATCGTTCGCCTTCGGCCGGTTCAGCGGCGCCATTCTCGTCGGCAATTTTGGGAATGGGCAAATAAACGCGTTCGACTCCGACGGCCATTTCCTCGACACGCTCAAGGACGGCAACGGTAAGCCCATCGTCATCGACGGGTTGTGGACCTTGACCTTGGGCGGCGGCAGGAACTCGAGCTCCGACACTCTCTTTTTCACAGCCGGTCCAAACGGCGAAACGGATGGCTTGTTCGGCACCATCAAGCCGGCATCGACCGATTAATCAGCTACTTGCCGCTGCGAAAATGACGACGTGGCGCGGCTGCGCCTCGGCGGCACGCGGCACTGCGAGCAGCGCGAGCGCACAAGAGACGAGTGCGCACCGACGCATTACTGATGTCCGTCGCCACTGCCCACGGAGGGAATAGAGTGGCGCGCGGACCGTCAAATGACGGGCGGTGAAGAAGAACAGGACGAGCACCAGGCCGCTGAAGGGATCTATTGCTCGTCCCAGCCCGTTAGGAGGTCGCGGCGGCGGCAAACGCGGGCGTGGCTCAGACCTGGGGCGCGGGACTCAGCCCGCCCGCTATAGCCCTCCCTCACGTTGATCGCCTTTACCCTGACCGGCTGTATTTCAAAATCCGTGTATCTCCAGCACCCGGTCACCGGCCAGGTAGTGAAATGTGACAGCAACGGCGGCATTCCACCGTTCTGGAAGATGTTCCGTGAATCACGGGAAGAGTGTCAGGTCCGCTGGCAGCATCAGGGTTACCAGGAAGTCGAGCCAAGTGAGAAAGTCCTTGCAGCACCACGTGCGGATAAGTAACTAAGCTCAGCTTTAAAGCTCAAGCTACTAAGCTTCAAGCTACCTCATTGCCCGCCTAATTACACGGGCAGTTTCGCTGGCTACCGCGCACCAATAAGCCGCCGAATCATCCTGTAGTTAAGACCAAGTGTGAATATGGAAAGAACGAGAATGACCGCGACTATCGACTTGGCCCACTCAGCTTGGCGGGCGAGATTTGGAACAAAGGGCAAGGCCACCAATGACCCGGCGATCGCTACACCGCCGAACATAAACACGGCTCGCAAGTCAGACAGACCGGCCTGTCGCATATTCCAAGCTTTATTCACCTCTTCCGCCCGTCGTAGCAATGCCTCTGTCAGTGCGGGATCATCGGACGTTGCTTTGCTGCTTATCAGACGCTCAGCGACACGCTCGCGACCGCCGCGCTGTGCGGCTTCAAGAAGCTGGTCTGCCTCGACTTTTGTCGTGTAGCTATGGGCCTCGCGTTGGAAATCCGCGAAGAGCTTTTCTATGTCTGGCAAGCGGAACACGATAAATGCGGCGAGTATCGCAAGCGCGGCTGCTAACGTCTGCGCCACCGTGGACAACGTATAGTAGAGCGCATTCTCAGTCACCGCTCACTTCCCCTTCGGCCACGTGGGTACATCAGTGTCGGCGTAGATGGCGGCGATCATTTCGGCCCCGTCCATGACCAGAGCACAGGCGACGCCGCTCGATGCTGCACGCTAACGTGCAGGATGAGAATGACGTCGTCGGGTCCGGTTTCCTCTAGCCACTGATCCGTAGTCACCTGAATCCTCGTAATGAGTACGTCATTTTCGAGTAAGCAATGGAATGGGTCCTCATCGGCACGCGGCGAATCACCTTTTATCTGATCGAGATTCGGTACGGCCAGTGCATCAAATAATGTCTTCAGCCGATTATCGATGTCGCCGCCCTGAGAAACGATCTCACCCGGCGCTTGGTGTCGCAGGAAGAGGACATCAATCTCCGCGGTGAGCCCGATCTTGCTACTGACAAGAGAGGCGAACATGAACGGTCCGACCCGCTGCAGGAGTGAGTCGAACGATCCTGCCGCCTCTCGATTCAGAAAAAGCAGCGCATGATCATTCAGCGGCGGCCGCTGCCACAACCGTCGCAATTGAGGATGGAGGCTCCGGCGAATCTCTTGCTTATGCTTCGGGGAGCCATTCGATTTTAATGGCCCGCGATAATGCAGTCGGAAGTCCATTACTAGTCCAAGCGATAATAGATCGTGGATATCATCGCCCACCCTCCTTCGGCGCACGCGGATCGCTGTGGTACTGACGTTGGTCAGCCAGTTGATGGATGCGCCCACACACATAGCCGAGTAGAAATGGTTGGAAGTAAAGCAGAATAAATCTGTATCTCCCAAGAGGTTTCCCCGCGAACGTCGCCATAGCAGTGAGGCCGAGGCCCAATACGACGACAACGATAATTGCTCGCCAAGACCGCCGGAAATACGGTATCCCTGACGCACTCATTTTGTCTTCGGCCCACGCGGGTCCACAGTGTCGGGGAGACATTGCACCGTGACCGGCACGATGACGCCACTCGGGCGCAGCGCATTCGTGATGAGAAAAAAACCGCCCGTCTGATCCTCAGACACGATCGACATTCCCCCGTCCCTG
>Ga0075433_10002720_pt1 | contig 13508 bp, 12 predicted proteins | sample RhiMethybrSRZTD2_FD_75299 | JGI IMG/M metagenome (GOLD analysis project Ga0075433, IMG submission 75299) | Populus rhizosphere microbial communities from Tennessee, USA - Rhizosphere MetaG P. TD hybrid SRZTD2 | ecosystem: Host-associated > Plants > Roots > Rhizosphere > Soil | place: USA... | reverse complement strand
TTCTCGAGCCGCGGCCAGGAAGCCATCTCCGTCGGCACGTGTCTCGCCCTCGAGCCCCAGGACAAGGTCGCGCCGATGATCCGGAATCTCGGCGCGGTTCTCGTGCGCGGATGGTCGCCGAAGGACGTTCTCGCCTCGTACCTCGCGCGCGCCGCGAGCCCCAACCGCGGGAAGGACAACTCCACCCACTTCGGCGACATCGAGAAGACGGGCGTCATCGCGTGCATCAGCATGCTCGGCACGCTCGTGCCGGTGATGGCCGGGATGGCGCTCGCGGGGAAGCTCCAGAAGCGCAACCTGGTCGCGCTGACGTACATCGGCGACGGCGCGACGTCGACGGGGGAATTTCACGAGGGGCTCAACTTCGCGGCGGTCTTCAAGGTCCCGTTCGTCCTCGTGATCGAGAACAACCAGTGGGCGTACTCGACGCCGGTCGAGCGCCAGACGCCCGTGAAGGACCTCGCGACGAAGGCCGCCGCCTACGGGATCCCGTACGCGATCGGCGACGGCAACGACGTGGCCGAGGTGTACCGGCTCACCAAAGCGTTCGTCGAGGAGGCGCGCGCCGGCGGCGGGCCGCGCGTGATCGAGTTCAAGACGATGCGGATGCGCGGCCATGCCCAGCACGACGACGCGGGGTACGTCCCGAAGAAGACGTTCGAGGAATGGGCGAAGAAGGACCCGATCGACCGGTGCGAGAAGCTGCTCAATCTCTCCGCCAAGGAGAAAGCGGAAGTCGAAACCCGGATTGAAAAGGAAGTGACGGCCGCGGAGAAGTATGCCTTGGAGAGCCCGTACCCGACGGGAGAGGACGCGGTCAAGGGAGTCTTCGCCGACGATGGCGTGACGGACTTTACCAAGTGGTGGAACGAATGAGAAGTCGCGAGTCGAGAGTCGAAGGTCGAGGGTCGAAAACAAGAAGTCACGGGTCGTCGGTCGCGCGTTGCGCGTCGGAGGGATCCCGGCCCGACACCCGCTGCACGACTCAAGACCCCCGATTTCCGGCGATGCGCTGAGTTATACATGCCGGAAATGACATATTTGGAAGCCATCAGCGCCGGTCTCCGGGAAGAGATGTCCCGGGACGCCTCCGTTGTGCTCATGGGCGAGGACATCGGCACGTACGGAGGCGCGTTCCGGGTCACCAAAGGCTTCCTCGACAAGTTCGGCCCGGAGCGCGTCATGGACACGCCGCTGGCGGAACTCGGCCTGGTCGGCGCGGCCATCGGGATGTCGTACATGGGCTTCAAGCCCGTGGTCGAGTTCCAGTTCATCGACTTCATCTCCTGCGGATTCGACCAGATCGTCAATTTCGCCGCGACGAGCCGGTACCGGTGGGGCGTGGGCGTCCCGATCGTCCTGCGCGGCCCGTGGGGCGGCGGCGTGCGCGCGGGCATGTTCCACTCGCGCAACATCGAGATGTGGTTCGTCCATTCGCCGGGGATCAAGGTCGTGGCGCCCGGCTCCGTGCGCGACGCGAAGGGACTCATCAAGAGCGCGATCCGCGATCCGGATCCCGTGCTCTTCCTGGAGCACAAGTTCCTGTATCGGCGATTGAAGGACGATCTGCCGGACGGCGAGGAGATCCTCACGCCGATCGGCAAGGCGGAGGTCGCGCTCGAGGGGGACGACCTGACCCTCGTGACGTACGGGATGATGCGCGCGCAGAGTCTCGAGGCCGCGGCGGAGCTCGCGAAGGAGGGAATCCGCGTCGAGGTGGTCGACCTGCGGACGCTCTACCCGCTCGACCGCGCGACGGTGATCGAGAGCGTGAAGAAGACGAACCGCCTGCTCGTCGTCCACGAGGACACGCGGACAGGCGGGATCGCGGGCGAGATCGCGATCAGCGTCACCGAAGCGGCCTTCGATTCGCTCGACGCGCCGATCCTGCGCGTCACGGCGCCCGACACGCCCGTGCCTTATGCGCCGACGTACGAGGACTACTTCTTGCCGGGCGTCGGCGACATCGTGAAGGCGGCGCGAAAGCTGGCGAAGTACTAGCGACGATGACGGATGACGAAGAGGAAACCCGGCGATTCTGGATTCTCGGAAGTCAACGTTGCGGCATTTCGCGGTTCCCGCGCACACCGGAGCGGATGCCGCGCATCAGCGAGTTCTTCGGAATCGTGATCAGCATGAACTACGACGATCACCTCCCTCCCCATTTTCACGCGAAGTACGCCGAGTTCATTGCCTCAATCACCATCAGGGGCCGGGGCCTGTCGAAAGGCCACTTCCCCCCGCGCCAGCTCGCCTTGGTGCGTCAATGGGCCAGGCTCCACGAGGATGAGTTGTGGGTCAACTGGGAGCGGGCTCGCCGAAGGCTGCCGTTGAATCTTATCGAGCCGCTTGTTAACAATTGACGCATGGCCAGCGTACGGGCGGTGGAAGTAAAGCGCGGTCACGTCGTGACGGTCTCCTTCGCGGATGGCAGCCGCCGCGACATCGATTTTGAACGCTTCCTCTGCGGACGCCTTTTCAATCAGCTCCGATCGAAGGCACGGTTCCGCGAAATCAGGGTGGAGGATGGGGCCGTGGCGTGGCCCAACGGCGCCGACATCTGCCCGGACGTTCTCTACTACGACCTCCCGCTCGCGGGCGAGCCGCTCACGCCGGCTTCATCCCTCAGGCTGAGGCAGTTCCTCGGATCCCCCGCGCGACATGACGGAGGCCCTGCTGCCGCGGCTCGCACGGCGACGGACGAACCCGAGATCAGCCGGTTCTTGGGCCTGACGATTTCGATGTACCCCGAGAAGAAAGCCCGGCCGCACTTCCATGCATCGTACGCTGAATACGGGGCGAGTTTCGCGATTGACTCCCTGAGCGTTTTGAGCGGCGAAATGCCGCCAAGGGTGACGGGATTCGTGCGCGAATGGGCCTTGCTTCATCGAAAAGAGCTCTCGTCGAATTGGAGCCGGGCTCGGAGAGGCCTGCCGCTGAAGCCCATCGCGCCCCTGGAATAACATCCTTGCGGCGCGGCGTGGACCAAGACCTGGTCCTTCACCACGCGCGAGGAATGACCGATTCCTGATTCTTGATTCTTGATTCCAGACTCTTGATCCAGTTCTGTCTTTCCCCCCAGTTGAAGGCCCCGCGTCCTTTCTCTAGAATCGCCTCACCTTTAGGGGAGATCGCTTCATGCCCACGGACGTCAAGATGCCCCAGATGGGCGAGTCCATCTACGAGGGCACGATCACGAAGTGGCTGAAGAAGGAGGGCGAGTTCGTCAAGAAGGACGAGCCGCTCTACGAGCTCTCCACGGACAAGGTCGACACGGAGATTCCCTCCCCGATTTCGGGGACGCTCCAGAAAATCGTCGTCCAGGCGGGCCAGAAAGTCCCGATCCACACGGTGGTCGCGCTGGTCGACGAGGGAGGCAAGGGCTCCCCGGCCGTCTCCTCGGGCGACACGACCACCTCGATGACGCGGGCCAAGACCGAGAAGCTTCCATCGCCCGTGGCACCCGCACCCAAGGAGGAGAAGCCCGCCCCCACGCCCGTCGCGGCTCCCGGCGATGGCGATCGCGTCTTCGCCTCGCCCCTCGTGAAAAAAATGGCGCGCGAGGAGAACATCGATCTCGCGCAGGTTCACGGCTCCGGCCCCGGCGGACGCGTCTCCAAGGAAGACCTCGTCGCGTACCTGGAAGCGCGCAAGGGCGGCAAGACCGCCACCGCCGTCGCGCCCGCCCCGGCCCCCTCGGCCCCGCCCCGGCCCGCACTGCCCGGGCCGGTCGGTTCCGTTCCCATGACCCCGATGCGGATCAAGATCTCCGAGCACATGGTGCGCTCGAAGGCGACCTCGGCGCACGTCCACACCGTCTTCGAGGTCGACCTCGCGAAAGTCACCGCCCTGCGCGAGAAGGAGAAGGACGACTACGAGCGCGTCTACGCCACGAAGCTCACCTTCACCCACTTCTTCGCGTACGCGGCGGTCCACGCGATCCGCGAATTCCCGATCATCAACTCTTCCGTCGACGGCACGAACATCCTCTACAAGAAAGAGATCAACCTCGGCATCGCCGTCGCGTTGCCCGAGGGCCTCATCGTCCCCGTCGTGAAGAAGGCGGAGGACAAGAGCTTCCTCGGCCTCGCCAAGGCCATCAACGACATCGCCGAGCGCGCCCGCACCAAGAAGCTCTCGGTCGACGACATCCAGGGCGGGACCTTCACGATCACGAACCCCGGCATCTACGGCGGCCTCTTCGGAACGCCGATCATCAACCAGCCGCAGGTCGCGATCCTCGGCATCGGCGGCATCGAGAAACGGGCCGTGGTGATCAACGACGCCATCGCGATCCGGCCGATGTGCAACCTCGTCCTCGGATTCGACCACCGCACCATCGACGGCGCCGTCGCGGACCAGTTCATGGCGTACCTGAAGAAGTCGCTGCAGGAGTGGAGCCAACCGATCAAATGAGCGACGCGGTCCCGGTCGAGTTGGCGCGCAAGCCGCCCTGGCTGAAGGTGAAGTACCCGTCGGGCGCCGGCTACCAGGAGACGCTGCGGGTCGCGCGCGCCGAGCGGCTCCACACGATCTGCGAGGACGCCCTCTGCCCCAACATCGCCGAGTGCTGGGGACGCCGCACCGCGACCTTCATGATCCTCGGCGACATCTGCACGCGCTCCTGCGGGTTCTGCTCGGTGAAGAGCGGCCGCCCGCTCGCGCCGCCCGATCCCGACGAACCGCGCCGCACCGGCGCCGCCGTCGCGAAACTCGCGATCAGGCACGCCGTGATCACGAGCGTCAACCGCGACGAGCTCCCCGACGGGGGCGCCGCGATCTTCGCCGAGACGGTCCGCCAGATCCGCGAGCAAAGCCCCGGGACGCGCGTCGAACTGCTCGTGCCCGATTTCCTCGGCAAGCTCCCCGCGCTCGAGGCCGTGTGGAACGCGAAACCGGACGTCTTCGGCCACAACGTCGAGTGCGTACGCCGGCTCCAGCGCGTCGTGCGCTCCGCCGCGAACTACGAGCGGTCGATCTTCGTCCTGGCCGAGACCAAGCGCCGCCATCCCGCGATGTACGTCAAGACGGGCCTCCAGGTCGGCCACGGCGAGACGCTCGACGAGATCTACGCGGTGATGGACGACCTCGCGCGGCTCGGGCTCGACATCATGACGATCGGCCAGTACCTCCAGCCGACGCGCGACCACCTCCCGGTGCGGCGATTCTACACCCCGGAAGAGTTCGCGGCGCTCGGCGCGGAGGCGAAGAAGCGCGGCATCCGGTTCGTCCAGAGCGGCCCGCTCGTCCGGAGCAGCTACCGCGCGGAGGAACCGTTCGAAAGTCAAACGTGAGCCGTTTGCCGTTTGCCGTTGCGTAAGCCGTTGGCCGTTTACCGTTGCGTAAACCGTTTGCCGTTTGCCGTTTCCGGGGGCGAACATCCGGCCGCGATGACCTGGGTCATTGACAGCCGGTATCGCTCCTGATATCACGACCCACTCTTCGGAGGACTCTTTTAACGTGATGCCATTCGTCGCCCGCGAGATGTTCCTCACCAAGGGGGTCGGACGCCACAAAGAGAAGCTCGCGAGCTTCGAAGAGGCGCTCCGGAACGCGCGGATCGCGCGGTTCAACCTCATCCACGTCTCGAGCATCTTCCCGCCGCACTGCAAGATGATCTCGCCCAACAAGGGGCTCACCAAGCTGAAGAGCGGCCAGGTGCTCCCGGTCGTCCTCGCGCGGGCGGAGACGAACGAGAACCGCCGCCTCGTCGCCGCGAGCATCGGCGTCTCCATCCCCTCGAACAAGGACCAGTACGGCTACCTTTCCGAGCACCACAGCTACGGCGAGACCGAGGAGCAGGCGGGCGAGTACGCCGAGGACCTCGCGGCCTCGATGCTCGCCACGATCCTGGGGCTGGACTACGAGACGGGCGCCACGTGGGACCAGCGCGAGGAGCAGTGGAAGATCTCGGGCAAGATCGTGAAGACGATGAACTCCACGCAGTCGGCGATCGGCGCGCTGGGGATGTGGACGACGGTGATCGCGGCCTCGGTGCTGATCCCGTAAGGCGGCGCTACTTCGCCCCGATCTTCGTCAGCTCGAAATTCAGGATCGACCCGTCCTGCGTTCCCGCGGCGACGAACAAGCCCTTCGGATTGAACCGCACCGACCAGATCATCGGCTCCCCGGCGTAGACCGCCACCTCGTGCCCCTTGTCGACGTCCCAGAGCCGGATCGAGCCGTCCGCGCCGCCCGAGACGAGGTACCGCCCGTCGGCCGAGAAGGCGAGCGACTGGACGCTCTTCTCGTGGCCGTCGAGCGCGCGCAGCTCGGTCCCGGTCGCGGCGGAGAGCAGGTGGATGAGGTGGTCCTGCCCGCCCGTGGCGAGGATCTGCCCGTCGGGGCTGAAGGCGAGCGTCGTCACCATCGCCGTGGTGTGCGGGTAGAAGGTCCGGAAGTCGCGGTAGTTGCCGGCGTCCCACAGGACGACGCGCCGGTCGGCGCCGCCCGAGGCGAGCAGGGTGCCATCGGACCGGAATTCGAGGCACGTCACCATCCCGGTGTGCGCCTTGAGCGCCCTCCGGTTCACGCCCTTTTTCCAGTCCCAGAGGATCACCGTCTGGTCCATGCTGCCCGACGCGAGCGTCTCGCCGTCCGGGCTCCACGAGAGCGACGTCACGGTGTTCGTGTGGCCCTTGAGTTGCTTGAGCTCCTTGAAGGTCTCCGCGTCCCAGATCCGGACCGTGTGGTCGAGGCTCGCCGAGGCGATCGTGTCCTGGTCGGGATTCCACTGGACCGCGGTGACCATCTTCGCGTGGCCGGTCATGTTGCTGACCTGGATGCCGTTGGACTCCTTCCAGACTCGCACGGTGCGATCGGCGCCGCCGGAGAGGAGGAATTCGCCGACGTGGCCGAAGTGGACCGACTTGACCGCGTTCGTGTGGCCGATGATCGCCCGGCGCAGTTCGAACTTCATCGTCAGGGGCGGCTTCGACCGCGAGCCGCTGAAGAGGAGTCCCGTGAGCCCGGCCCCGGCGACCACGGCCCCGGCGGAGGCCACGACGAGGAATTTCCGCCGCGAGGCCTTCATCGGCTCGGTAACGGGAAGCGGAGTCGGGGTCGGGATTGGAGCCTGCTTCGTGACTTCCCCGGAGGCGCCGGCGCGGGCGGCCGCCATCCGGATCGACGTGTCCCGATACGACCGCTGCGCCTGCTGGCTGATGCTCTCGGGATCGGAGTCGAAAGGCTCCGATTCCACGGAACTCCCCAGGCCGTCGACGAGACCGCGGCTCTCGGCCTTCAGCTTCTCCCGCTTCACATCGGGCCCGGCCATGTACTTCTTCAGACGGCGGACGACTTCCGCGGGATCGGAGATCCGCGTCACGGGGTCCTTCACCGTCATCGCCGTGATGATCTCCGCGACCTCCTTCGGGACGTCCGGGTTGACGACCCGGATGTCGGGGAGCTTCTCGTGCACCTGCTTCATCAGGATCGCGAAGGGGGTCTCGCCGTCGAAGGGAGGAAATCCCGCGAGGCACTGCCAGAAGGTGATGCCGAGCGAGTAGATGTCGGAGCGGACGTCCATCGAGTGCCCCTCGGCCTGCTCGGGGCTCATGTAGTGGGGCGTGCCGAGCGATTGCCCGGTCAGGGTGAGCCGCGCGGCGTTGTCGGTCGCCCGGCGCGCGAGCCCGAAGTCGGTGACCTTCACGTGGCCGTCGGGAGTAATCAGGATGTTATCGGGCTTGATGTCGCGGTGGACGACGCTCAGCGCGGCGGCCGCCTCGAGCGCGAAACCGACCTGGAGCATGACGTCGCAGGCGGGGGAGACGCCGATCTTCCCGAGGGAACGGAGCATCGTCCCGAGGGACTGGCCGTCGACGAACTCCATCACGAGGTAGGGGTAGTTGTACTCCTTGCCCGTGAAGTGGAGCTGGACGATGTTCGGATGGCTGAGGTTGGCGACGATCTTGGCTTCGCGGTTGAGGCGCTGGAGCGACTCATCGTCGTCGATGATGTCGGGGGCGATGACCTTGATCGCGACGGGGCGGTCCAGGTTGAGCTGGGTGGCGAGGTAGACGGCCCCCATGCCGCCCTTGCCGATCAGCCGCTCGATCCGGCACCCGCCGAAAAGCTTCCCCAGGAGGGGATCGGCCGATTTCGTTTTGAGAGGTTCCAAAGATAGCGAGTCCAACGACGGCGGCCATTATACCACGCGATTCCGCGCCTTCGGGAGGAGTCCCGAGTCACCTGTCGAGCGTCGAGGGTCGAATTCCGAAGAGTCGCGGGTCATCCGTCCCGGGTCGCGGGTTCCACCCGAAGACGCGCGACTCCCGATGCCTGACTCTCGACTCTCGACATCCTGGATGTTACAACCGTGGCCCGTCCGCGCGGAGGAGCGATGACTGGACCGCGGCATCCTTCGGTGGCGGGCGCGTTCTATCCCTCGGATCCCGATGCGCTCCGTCGGAAGATCTCCGGACTCCTGCCGGCGGGGGCGCGGAAGCCGGCCGCGGCGGTGCTCGTCCCGCACGCCGGGTACGACTTTTCGGGTCGGGTGGCCGGCGCGGCGTACGCGCGCGTCGAGGTGACCCCCGAGGTCGTCCTCCTCGCGTTTCACCATCGCGGTGCGGGGGCGCGGTTCGGGATCTGGCCGGGGGGCCCGTGGGAGACGCCGCTCGGCGCGGCGCCCATCGCGCGGGAGCTGGCGGACCGGGTGAAGGCCGCCTGTCCGGAGCTGGAGGATGACGAGGCCGGATTCGCGCGGGAACACTCGGGCGAAGTGCAGGTGCCGTTCCTGCAGACGGCTCGGCCCGATGTCCGGATCGTGCCGATCGTCGTGAACGCGTGGGAGGGAGGGACGTCGGGCCGGGAGGACATCGCCCGATTCGCACGCTCGCTCGCCTCGGCCGTTCGGGACGAGCTCGTGGTTGCGACGACCGACCTGACCCATTGCGGCGAGGGGTACGGGATCGCGCCGCCCTCGGGGATGAAGCCGGCCGAATGGGCAAGGGCCCAGGACCGGCGCGTGCTGGACGCCCTCGAGCGGCTCGACATCGACGCCTTCTGGGACGCGGTCGCGGGGAAGGGGGTCACGATGTGCGGCGTCGGCCCGACCGCGGCCTTCATCGAGTACGGCAGGGCGCGTCGGGCGGGTTCGGCGGAGATCACGGCGTACGGGACGAGCGCCGACGATGAACCGGACGCCGACAGGGCGGTTGGATATACCGGCGCGGTGATTTGGTGAACCTGGCCTGATGACCGATGACGGACGGCGTGGCAAACCCATGTGGACACTGAATCGGACTCACTCGTGCGGCGAACTGCGCGCCGCGGATGAAGGCAAGACCGTCGTTCTGAACGGCTGGGTCGCCGGCCGGCGGAACTTCGGGAACCTGATCTTCGTCGACCTGCGCGACCGCTCGGGGCGGACGCAGGTCCTCTTCAGCCCCGATCGCGCGAGCAACCTCGTGGCGGCGGCGGATCAGCTCAAGGCGGAATACGTCGTCGCGGTCCGGGGGATCGTCCGCAAGCGCGACGCCGACACCGTCAATCCCAAGGTGACCACGGGCGAGATCGAGATCGACGCCCTCGAGCTCGAGATCCTGAACGAGGCGAAGACGCCCCCGTTCGAGATCAGCGATTATCTCAACGTTTCCGAAGAGGCGCGGCTCCAGTACCGCTACCTCGACCTGCGGCGCCCCACGATGCAGCGGAACATCATCACGCGCCACAAGATCACCCACGCGATCCGCGAGTCAATGAACGAGCAGGGGTTCCTCGACATCGAGACGCCGTACATGGTGAAGTTCACGCCCGGCGGGGCGCGCAACTTCCTCGTGCCGAGCCGCCTCTTTCCGGGGAAGTTCTTCGCGCTCGCCGAGTCGCCGCAGATCTTCAAGCAGCTCTACATGGTCGCGGGGTACGACAAGTACTTCCAGATCGCCCGCTGCTTCCGCGACGAGGACCTGCGCGCGGACCGCCAGCTGGAGTTCACCCAGCTCGACATCGAGATGTCGTTCGTCCAGCCGGACGACGTCATCGCGGTGATCGAGAGGATGCTCCGCCACGTGTGGAAGAAGGTCCTGGACGTCGAGGTGCCGCTTACCTTCGAGCGGATCTCGTTCGACGACGCGATGCGCCTCTACGGCGTCGACAAGCCCGACCTCCGGTTCGGGATGAAGATCTGGGACGTGACCGCGGCGATGGCGGGCTCGGGATTCAAGGTCTTCTCCGAGGCGGCGAAGCAGGGCGTGGTGCGCGGGCTGACCGGCCCGGGCGCGGCGAAATTCACGCGCAAGGAGACGGACGCGCTCGAGACCTTCGCGAAAGGGCTCGGGGCGAAGGGCCTGGTCCAACTCAAGGTCGAGGAAGGCCCCAGGCTGGCGGGCGGCATCGTGAAGTTCCTCGGCGAAAAGGAAGTCGCGGCGCTGCTGGCGACCTCGGACGCGAAGCCGGACGACATGCTCTTCCTGGTCGCGGACGCCGAGGAGACGGCGTCGGGCGTTCTCGGCGCCCTGCGGAATCATCTCGCGGAGAAGCTCTCGCTGATCGCCCCGGGCGGCTTCAAGTTCTGCTGGGTCGTCGAGTTCCCCATGTTCGAGAAAATGGAGGAGGGGATCGGCGCGCGCCATCACCCCTTCACGAGCCCGAAGGACGAGGACCTGGAAATCCTCGAGAAGGAGCCGCTCAAGGTGAAGGCGAAGGCGTACGACCTCGTCCTCAACGGCGTGGAGCTGGGGGGCGGCTCGATCCGGATCCATCGGCGGGACATCCAGCACCGGATTTTCCGGCTGCTCGGGCTCTCGGAAGAGTACCTGAAGGACCGGTTCGGATTCCTCCTGCAGGCGTTCGAGTACGGCGCGCCGCCGCACGGCGGCATCGCCCTGGGGATCGACCGGATGGCGATGCTCGCGCTCGGGCTCGACAACATCCGCGACGTCTTGACGTTCCCGAAGACGCAGCGGACGGTCGACCTGATGACGGGGGCACCGGGGACGGTGACCGAAAAGCAACTGAGGGAACTTCACATACGCGTGGTCGACGAGGAACCGAAGTAGCTTCGAGCCTGATGCCGGGAGTGGCCATGCCCGCGAAACTGAATTACGGATTCCTGTGCGACGGCGCGATGCTGGTCCACGGCAAGTGGACGTACCAGGGGATCTTCTCGCTCATCCACTCCACGGCCTTTCCGGCGGTCCATGCGGAGGCGGTCCTGGCATTCCAGTTCGTGGGTCCGGTGGGGGCGCACACGCTTCGCGTCGAGCTGGTGGACTCGTCCGGCAAGCAGGTGATGCCCGAACTCCGGAAGCCGATCGAGTGCCTGGAGTTCCGGGAGAATAACTTCGCGCTCACCCTGAGAGGCATTCCCCTCCCCGCACCCGGTTTCTACGCCTTCAAGGTGTTCCTGGACGCCGAAGCCGAGCCTTTCGGGGTGGTGGAGTTCAGGGTCGAAGTCCTGAAGGCGGCTACCGGGGGGATGAAGGGGTAGTTTCGAGTTTCCAGATCCCAGATCCCAGTTTCAAAAGCTCCGAGCTTCGAGCTTCGAGACCGAGGCTCAGGACGAGTCCCTTGATGGGAATTTCGCCACATCGGCTTCATCCCGCCTTTGCCAGCCTTTGAGGCACCAGCCCTGAATGTGGGCGGCAAGCATCATGGTTGGAGCTATCGCGATCATGATCTGGTTGCCCGTGACCCATCCGGCGATCAGCGATGCGATGCCCGCTCCGACGAACGCTCCCACGATGAACAACTGGTAGAGCGTCCACTGCGGAACGATACGCCATCGGATGCGCAGTTCCGTGGGCAGAATGTGCTGTAAATCCGGATCATTCTTTTCGGTGGTGGGCTTCTCTGGATTGTCCATGTTTCCTCCGGCTTGAAACTCAAAGCTCGCGGCCCGGCTGGAAACGGGGAACGGGATTCGGGAAGCTCTACTAACCTGACCTCACGACCTCGAGTCGCTTCGCGATCTCTTCGATGGAATGGGTCCCCTCGTCGAGCTCCTTGCCGAAATCGCCGATGGGGACGATCGCGCTGCGCGCCCGAGCGGGCGGGAGATCCCGAAGTCCGACCGCGAGCTTCAGGCCCTCCTCCTCCAGCGCCACGATCTTCATGAGCCCGCGGCCGGCGCGCTGGACGACGATCTCGAACACCTTCTGCTCGCCCTTCTTGAGGTCCTTGTAGAGCTTGCGGGGGTAGTGCTGCGGAACCTCGACGCACCCCGGCTGCTCCTTCAAGTCACCGCCGGCGCGCAGGCTCTCGTACGCCAGCGTCACGGCCAGGGGCTCGTCGTCGACCATGCGGACGGGAAGGCCGCAGGCGGCGTCGATCAGGACGACGCGCCGAACTTTCATCGCCTCGAGGTCGGACGGCTTCATCTGGAACGCTTCCGCGATGGCCGCCGCGCGGGCGAGCACGACGTGGATCTCCACCCAGGCTCCGCCCCCGGTGGATGAAGCGCACTCCTTCGCGATCTTCTTGAGCGCGTCGGTGAACGCGGGGTCGACGGGCATCAGGGGCTCGACGCCCTTGGCCATCAGCTTGGCCGGGCCGCCCTCCTCGATGATGGCGGAGACGACGAGCGGCCCGTCCTTGTAGATGCCGCGCAGGATTTTGGGTTCGGCCATGGGGCAATTACCCTATCGCGAGAACGCGGGACCTTCAAGACATTATCCGGGGCGTTCAACGTGCGAAGTGCGAAGTGCAAAGTCGTCCAAAGTTCAAAGTCCAAAGTCAGAAGGACTCCGGCCGGAAGCTTGAAGCTCGAAGCGACGCAGGACCCAGCACCCAGGACTCCTGCCCGGACTCTCGCCTCTGGACTCCACTGGGGGGTTCCAGTAGTATTTCCCCGCTGGGTTGTTCTCCTGGAGATCGAAAACCCCCGAGATGAGCGTCAAGGTTACGTTGCCGGACGGCTCCGTCCGCGAATACCCGGACGGGACGACCGGCCTGAAGGTCGCGGAGTCGATCTCCAAGGGCCTCGCGAAGGAAGCCATCGCCGTCAAGGTGAACGGCCAGGTCTGGGACCTCGTCCGCCCCCTCCCGCCCGAGTGCACGCTCACGGTCATCAAGGAAGCGACGCCGGAAGGGCTCGACGTCATCCGCCATTCCGCCGCCCACATCCTCGCGGGCGCGGTGCGGCGCCTGTACGGGCCCCAGGTCAAGTTCGGGTACGGCCCGCCGGTCGAGGACGGGTTCTACTACGACATCGAGTTCCCGGAAGGCGTGAAGATCTCCGAATCCGACCTCGCGAAGATCGAGGAGGAGTGCCGGAAGATCATCGCCTCCGACTACCGCTTCGAGCGGGCGGACGTCGCCCATCGCGACGCGATCGACCGGATGAAGGAACTCGGCCAGCCCTACAAGGTCGAGACGCTCGAGAAGGACATCAAGGACCCCACGGCGTCGCTCTACACGGACGGCGACTTCACCGACCTCTGCGAGGGCCCGCACGTCCCCTCGACGGCGCGCGTCCGTGCCCTCAAGCTCACGAAGATCACCGGCGCGTACTGGAAGGCCGACGACAAGAACAAGATGCTCACCCGCATCTACGGCACGGCGTGGGC
>Ga0075433_10002712_pt1 | contig 13525 bp, 14 predicted proteins | sample RhiMethybrSRZTD2_FD_75299 | JGI IMG/M metagenome (GOLD analysis project Ga0075433, IMG submission 75299) | Populus rhizosphere microbial communities from Tennessee, USA - Rhizosphere MetaG P. TD hybrid SRZTD2 | ecosystem: Host-associated > Plants > Roots > Rhizosphere > Soil | place: USA... | reverse complement strand
CTATCAATCAATAATATGACGTATTGGTACAATACCCACACCGTAGGGTCTATCAATCAATAATATGACGTATTGGTACAATACCCACACCGTAGGGTCTATCAATCAATAATATGACGTCTAACCACGATATACGATCACTCTTCTTGATTTTTTGAGCGTGATTTATATTATGACGTTGATTAGGGCTAATATAAAATACATCCGGGTCTTGATGAATCAAACGATCAAGGTCCGACACCACAAACGGGCCGGTGGTCTAGCTTGGTTAAGATACCGCCTTGACATGGCGGGGTTCGAGGGTTCAAATCCCTTCCGGCCCATCAAATTTATTACTAAATAGTGGATTCACATTGTAAACAAATTCAATCCCTTCCGCCCAAGCGCGAACAGAACTCAAAATTCTTGTTATTTTGAAACATGTAAATTGAAACGCCATTCTTCAGATTTTTTGCATTCACATAATGTGCAAGATGTGTCCAAAAGATCTCCGGCAGACTTTGGACGAAGTGTAGAAAAATGATCATTTGCTACTATGACGGCAACTTGGATTTGAACATATTTTATCGTTCTTAACCGCATATTTTTTTTCGTTCTTTGTTTTTATTTTCAATTGAAATACTTACATCACCAATTTTATAACTCTTTAAAACCAACCCAAAACCAACCTGAGAATGAAGTATGTTTTCCCGAGAAGAGCCGAAGAAAGCCTCAAATCAAATAGTTAATATTTTGAACGTCTTATTTTTTCAATTAAGTGATGTAGCCCCAAGATCACCGGCATCAAAACAAAGAATATGCAGACTGCTCCTACGGAAAATGATAGCAAAAATGATTGCAGAGGCGGTAAGGCATTTCCCTCCCGTAGTATTATTCCGTTATAGTTGGGAGGGACTTTTATTCTGATTACACTATAATATTCGTCATGACTTATTTTCTGAAATGGTATTTGTATAGGATAGAAATAAGAAACAAGGACTTCCTGAATGGGATCAATTTCGTTTACAAGCCCAGCAGGAATTCTTAGATCTTTAATTCCGCCTTTGCCATTATAATCTAAATCTATACCGCAGTAATACAAGAACGATGATTTACCATCCCTCCTGAAGCTCCTGTGTGCCACCAAGGCATATAATGATCGCTGGTCCAGCAACGTTCAATTCCTTTTTGGTCCATGTGTGTAACGTCATGTAGTAACTCGGATGGATTACCTTGTTCATGAGTAGCCTGAAAGCTGATTCTTAGTACCATACAAGATCTATTATGGAAAAAACTATATAGCAATTTCGATTCCAGATAATCATTTCGACTTTGCATAACTATCGTGTTGCTCTCCTTTCCTAAATATCTCTTCATCAGTTTCCACTTTTATCACATAATCCCAATTGAATCCAGTTTCACGGCAAGACAATTTTTTCATAACGTAAGAACAGGCATTGAATCATAAATATGTTAAAATCGTCTGAATTCATCCTTCCGATAGGTATCCACTTCTATTCATGAAGTCACGAAAACAAACTAATTCAAAGACTTAGTCTGTTACATGGCAGGCTTCTAATTCCGACGATAAATAATATTCATGCATAAAAAATAAATCGTATCTTATCTGATTGAAATAATTTAATAAAGTCTGAGAGGATCTAATTATTTGAACACAATCAATGGTATATGCAACTATTAAACTCCCACTTCATGGCGGTCACGCACCATCTTATCTCATTGAAAGAATGGTTAAACTATCGGGAGCAATAGCAAAAGTAATTGTTAACGAGTATGGGGAACACGAGTTTTTAAGAAGATTATCTGATCCGTTATGGTTCCAGGCATTTGGTTGCGTGCTAGGATTTGATTGGCATTCTTCGGGAGTCACAACTGTAGTTACAGGCGTTTTAAAACAATCTCTAACATTTGAAGATCACGGTATTTCCATAGCAGGTGGGAAAGGTAAGAAGTCGACCCAAACAAAGAATGAAATCCCAGTATTGGCTGAAAAATACTACAATTTATCTGATAGCAAAATTGATAGATTGCTATATGTCAGTAAGATGACTGCAAAGGTAGATAATGCTGCAGTACAGGACGGGTATACATTGTATCATCATGCAATTTTTTTCGATAAAAATGGAGATTGGTCCGTAGTACAACAGGGCATGAATGCTAAAGACATGACCGCAAGAAGATACCACTGGCTATCAGATTTTGCCAAAGCGTTCACTTCCGAACCTCATTCAGGGATAATAAGCAATTATAAGAATTTGAGCGCTTTGAATATGGTTTCAGTTGACTCAAATGAAAATCAAAAGGTATCCTTAGAATTAGCAACAGATAATACTCAGAACCTGAAATCATCTGTTAGCAAACTAATACTACTGAAAAATGATTTACTGAGAATAAACAGGACACTAGATAATTGGATGCCAAAAAACTCTACTAATACATCTGGCAACTTTTTTGAAGATTACTCTGAAAATGAGCACTATGAAATGCCAGGTAAATTGGACTGGAATTTATTTAGAAAAATTTATGATATTCAACCTAGGAACTATGAACAATTACTTTCAATAAACGGTTTCGGTCCGGCAGCAGTCAGGGCCTTATCTCTTATCGGTGAAATAATTTACGGAACTAAAGCCTCATGGCAAGATCCCGTGAAATATAATTTTGCTCACGGAGGCAAGGATGGGGTGCCTTATCCGGTGGCGCGTAAAACATATGATAAGTCTATCAGCTACTTGTCAGGCGCTATCGAGGGAGCGGAAATAGAGACGCAGGAAAGGCTTCATGCTTTAAAGAGCTTGGCAGAATTCTCCAAAAGATTGTTCCCCAATTCAGGACAGTAATAAACTAGCGTATACCTTGATTCCAGTTCAAATCTCCAGACCAATCTTCTGAGTAGTTATCTCATCTTCGCAATATCGCCTTTAGAAATAAATGCAACCCTAATAAACATAAGTGATATTATAGTATATGTCGAATGAGAATGCGGCTGACTAGCAGGCAATTATTGACGGATTGAATGAAGACCTAGCAAGGGAATACCAAGCGATAATTCAATATATTGTATTTAGCTCAACTTTGAAAGGAGCTGAATATGGCGACATCGCAGAAGAGCTAAAACTACACGCTTCAGAAGAACTCGAGCACGCATTAGAGGTAGCAAAGCAAATAGATTATTTGGGAGGCGATCCTACTGTGAAAAGTAAAGAGGCTGGTTACTCACAGGACTCAAAAACAATGCTTGAAATTGACTTGAAGTCAGAGCAGGAAACTTTAAGGAATTACAGGGATAGAATACGTCAAGCTGAAAGTGCAGGTGAATCACTATCAGAAAAATTAAGAGGCATTATCGCCCAAGAGCAAGATCATGAAATAGATCTCAAGGATGCTCTCGGAATTAGGTAACTGATGCCAATACAGCCGGTCCGGCTTATTTCTTTGTAAAAGAAATAGGCTCTAACTTCGACCCATCTGAAATTCCAGATTCATCCCTTCCGCCCTTCCGCCTATAAACCAGGTAATTGAAACCCCATTCTTCAAATTTTTTTCAGTCACATAATGTGCAAGAGGTATCCAAAAGATCTCCTGCAGACTTTAGATATACGGCAAAGTTTCCTAAAGTAATAATACACGACAAAAGATTCAAGTGGAAAAAGCATTAGAAATAAAAATGCTAATCCAAGGGAATATAAAATAATTAATCTGAACTTACTAAATTATTACAAATGAAAAAGAACAGTATTATTTTTTACGTGTCGTCATGTAACGAATTTTCTTTTTTCTTAAACCTATCAAACATTAATGACGCAGCTCCGCCAGCAAATCCTCCTAACACAATACTTATCGGTTGCCCATATATAACCCAAAATTCTTTGAATCGATCGTCTAGACCTAAAGGTTCAAGAACTTTTATGGTCATGTTTGCTGTGGTATCCATATAACCCTTTGAATTTGCAGAGGTCTCGAATACTTTTCCGCCTATGAATTCAGGTGGAGCCTTCGTTGACCCAGTTGATATATTAGCTGCGATAGGAACAGTATACTCACCAGCTTGAATCTTGTCTTTAGGAGGAATATCAATTTGAAAGTTTGCAGGATGAACACCCGATGACGAAGAGCTATAAGATATCCCAGAAGGATGAACTCTTATAACGGAATTATTCTCATCGATTTTGAAGCTAGTAACATTAGGTATGGCTCCAGTTGTTGATTTCAATATTCCTGTAATATCTCTAGATTCTTCTGGTCTTAATTCCAAATTGTTTGGAACAGTTGATAAATAGAAATTAGCAGGCGGAACGTCTAACCAGCTACTATAATCTGTTATCCTGGTATAATCGTTCAAATGGACAGATATGTAAAACATTACTTTATATTTATGAGGAAAATTCATATCTTTTAAATCCAGTGACAATGGAACAGAATAAACATTTCCATTTAGCTGCTCCTGTTCAATTAATTTTCTATAATTTTTTGTTTCCACAATCTTCAAGTATCTGTGACCCCCTCCAGATCGTTCCTCATGTATGTTATCTATCCAAGATATATTTGATTTCAGCTTGACATAGCTTGGTAAATCAGGAAAATATTCTGATGGCCAGAAGATTTGTTTATGATAACTGACTCCTTCCGTTCCAGTGGCCGATTCGGGATTTACATCAATGTATATACCAAAATTTATTGCGAATGGATATTCGAAGAGCGTGACATTAAATCCATTAGTCAACCACAAGGTCGCGTTAAGAGTTCTCCCATCACTGAGATATGTTATAGAATCCATATCGATGGATGATGCAATTTCTCGTTCGATTGGATTACTATTGCTTATTGGTGTAATAGTATAACTCCCATAGTTTAATTTGATTGAATCATTCGTAGCATCAGTAATTTCTTGTCTAGGAAAATAAGGCGATGCACCATGAATCTGTGGAATGAGATAGACAAAGAATATCCACGTTACAATTAATACTGTAGAATGCGAGAAAATAATGCGATTCAAGCGTGTAATGCCACTCGTTTTCGTATCAAATCTTCTTGCAGGTGGCTATTAAAATATATTTCCTACTATCATTGTAAATCTTGAATTAGGCCTATAATAAATAAAAATTTGCAGACACCTTGAAACGCTGTAGGATTGTCTTTGACAGATTAGGACATTAGTATAAAGATGGTAGCTTTGATCTATTGTCTATTCGCAATTAGATTATCGCGTCTAATAGCAGATAATTTTATTGACAGACAAAATCTTTTCAACGAGGTAATGTCATTTTACAATAGCAGAAGTGGAATAGTTTATGGTAACGATAAAGATAGAGAAAAATATCTGAAAGAGGCAAATATCACAAAAATAGAATCCTAAGCCCTGTCTATATCTTTCTCAGATACAGCCTTTTCCTTTGCCAATTTAATCAACCGCTTTGCTAAGTTGATATAGTCGGTTACAATCTGCCTTACGTTTTCATCATACTTTGTTTTATTGCGGAAAAGTATGTCATGCTTATTTTGCATTAACATCCCTTATTTTGAAGTATCAATAAGATGTTGTCATTAGGATATTTTCTTTTATCATTATTTTTTGTATTTGTAAGAACTCCGTCTAAATCGGGTTTTCTCTTTTTATTACGCGACAAATCTCATCAATCTTTTCTCAAATATTTTCAGCTGTTATTACTTGAAGGATCCTACCATTCATAGATTTAGTATTGCCAGAACAGACCTTTGTGGTGAAGGAGATTTTCGAAGATTAATGAGAGTTCTTTGCGCGAGGTAACTAGAATTTCTAATTGCGGCCCATCTGAAATTCCAGATTCATCCCTTCCATTTTGTTCAGTTGGGCTAGGACAAAGTAGTAGATATTCAAACGGTCTAGTATGTTAGTTTAACATTATTTAATGCATAAGCCGCTCACACGCATAAAAGTTAAGTGCCACTATAAAATATGATAGTTAAAAAATATAACATTACTTAACTCGTTGTTATATATGAAAATACAAATTGATGAAGAAAAGCGTGAACCGCCAGTGGAGATACAAAGAACGACGAAAATGATTTTGACCAGAGAAGAATATGATAATTTTGAATCTCTTTTCTGCGAAGGCAAGGGGTGGAGTCTGGATTATCCTCGTACAGTCAATGTCCGATCCATAACTCTAACAGGCAATTATAAGTGGATGCCTGTAACAGATGTTGAATTTCATATCGACGTAGAAGAGAAAGAAAGGCTCAAACAATAGAGCCAGTGGATTATCATCGTTCTCAACATGTATACCAATGTTCAAAAAACCTGACAATTCCTACTTTTGTTTTTTTTGAAAAAAATTGTAATTATTCTTTTTGTTAAATTCTACTAGTTCGAATCAACAAATCACATTTCTTCATATATTATGAATTTCACCGTTTTTTGTCAGAATAAACCAAAATTTATTTAATTATCATGATAAAATAGTGTGTGCTAAGTAGAGAAGAAAAAGTAACAAATTTTGACAGTTTTATTAAAAGCAAGAAATTCGGGATTGACACTTGGATGACCATTCAATTATTCAAAAATAATACTCATTACATCCTAACTACAGTAGAATTATACGGTATACTAATAAAGAGATTAGATGAAGGAAATATCCCTAATACCTTTAGTTCGCGTAATAAAGTAGTTGTTAAACAATTCATACTATTGGATGTCATCATGAAATTAGAAATTTTGATTGAATGTATATTAGTATTAATTCATTGCTTATCAAAAGACCGTATCAAACTTCCTAAAGTTATGGTATATTACGATACAAACTTAATTCGCACCTCCATAAACAAAATCAGAGATCGTAAATACAATATGGAAAAGATATTGGGCTTGCTGAAGGTATCCAATTTGCCTCTGCTTTCGAGGGAAGAAAGAAAATATCTAGCCTGTGATTATTCTGAATTCATTAAAGCGATGTATAAGAACCTCGATACGCTTGTCGAGTTCTATGAGAATTATCGTCTTATCTACGGGAAGACAAAACATGGTTTAACAATAATCCCGGGTCTAAATCAAAGGGCTGACCCGAATTATGCAGAGTTCGATCCTGAATTTGAAGATTCGCTAGCATTAGGTCATGATATTAAAAGACAGTCAGATTTACCTATGGGTTACTATGTAGCATCTAAAAAGCGTGATAGTAATGCGGGAGAATTCTTTAACACTATGACATGTGTGAAGTTTAATAATAAATTAATCGCAAAGATAGCAAAAGTAAGGTCGGTGCTAGACGAAATTGTCCCTTTTATCTGCGATAACCATATGAATTATGCTCAAAACTGCGGTGAAAGTTACTTGCCATATTTTCACGACCAGGAAAACAACAAAATTGGTTTAATTTTTTCAAATTCTAATTCTGCAGACAACGATGTTATAAAGATAAGAAGAGAGATTACTCAAAAGATTATTCCGTTAATGAATATAAAATATATTGAGCTAACTACAATAAGTGAATTTAATAAACCCGAAATAGTTAATTCTCTTAGAAATAATATTGTAACTAATATATGGAAACCGTTTAAGAAAAAACAAAACATAAAGAAAGAACAGAGAAAAAAGAATTCCAAATTAGCCTAAATATTCAAGGAATTTAGAATTCTAACTTAGATCCATCTAAGATTTCAGATTCATCCCTTCAGAATCCTCTATTAGAGACAGATCTGCTCTTCATCCCTTCCAGTCCAGCATATTCTGAGCACAAAGAAGATGATAGTAAAATGATTACTAATTTAGTAACCTGCTACTAACATAAATTATCATAGATATGGATCTTTTTGGCAAATAGACAGTTTCGCCACCAGTTGATGTTGCTTTTTCCATAGGGAGGAAATTCTGTCCAGAGAAGGTTTATTATTGCCAGTTACGTCATTACCTGAAGAATCTCCTCTCTTAAACTATGCATCAGGATTAGTTTCGTCGTCCCATCTTTCCACCGGTTTCTTGAACTGTTCTTTTGAAAATTCAAGTCTAAAAGTATCATCATCAAGCGATACAGCGTTTTGTGTAGAGTCATCGACTATACTTCCCAGCCATGGATCTTTGTCAAAGCCATTAATAGCGTTGGCGGAGAGTGGTTGCCAGTAGAACTAGTTATCTTTCTCTTTACCACGATAGACATCCTTTATGTAACTGGTGCTCACATAAAAAAATATGTACCAAGCATCATTATTATCACGTTATTTATTATACTAATTTGTGGAATCAATTATGAATTCCAACCATTACTTACCGCACAATCAGTTATTATTCAATTAGTCAACCTTATATAATGGTGATGTTACCTGAACTAAAGGTTGGATTCCGATTTTTTTAAATTCAAATCAATTCTTACTGTCTGTTCTCTGAAACAAACACATGTTTTGTCATTCCTGATGGTTTGCCTGATTTTAGGTTCAATCGTTACTGTGAAAGAAGTTAAAGCGGACGGCCCAAATCGTTTGGTGCTTCTCGGAATAGAAGCCACACAGTCAATTCAAAATATGAATAATGACATGCCGCTTCTTCATGCAAAACCAACTGTTGCTCGTGCATATCTCTACTTTCATTGGACACAAGGAGAAGTGGGCTCCGTGCAACATGTAAGGGGTACAATATCTGGATTTGACGAGTCAGGACACTTATTAGGTCAAACTTCTTCACTAAATGAAATAACAGTTGGTAATAGTTATGATTTGACTTCAATGAGACAGAATCTCGGTGCAAGTCTTAATTTCCGACTTCCAGCGTGGCTGCCCTATAATGGGCCGGCAGGATCAGTTCATCTTACTTTTACACCTGTCATTGATCCAGTTACTGCTGGAATAGATAACGCGGCAAGCTTATCGTGCTTTAATTGTGTGAATCGAAACACTGTCCCGGATATCTTTCGTGTTATATCGACTGGAAATTTTGAAAGTGCACAGTTGACCACCCCCCGTTATATTCATTATGAACCATCTACTCGAATTGCTATCGACCTTAGAAGTATGCCTTACGTTCAAAATTCAGTTGTCCATAGAATAGGAACCTTCGAAAGAGACATGGTGGTATCATGGTTAAAACGCGCCTTTCCTTTGAGTTACGTAGCATATACGACAAGCTCTACTAGAATTGAGAATTCTATGCACGATTGTGCAGAATTCATTAGAGGGGAGAATGCAGGAAGCTGGATTGCGCGCTTTTTTTTACCAACTTTAGGTTTGTTCCGTCCAGATCCAGTGTTAGGTCTTTTAAGTGTAGGGACCGTTGACTATCATGGATGTGCGTTACCGGGCCTTGGTATATGGCCCATTAATTACTCCCCCCCGATAGGATCAGGTGCAGCGCCAACTCCAGGTGGAGAAGGTAATGACGCCGATCGGGCAGGTCATGAGTTGGCTCACGAATTCGGCCGTCTCCATCCAGATTTCGTACTGAATCATGGGAACTGTGTGCGAGGTGTACAGGAACCGGGTAATCCTCATGTTGATCGTCACTATCCATATATCAACGGATATCTGGACAATTCTATTGCCTTTTATCAACGCAATCCCAGCACGGCTCAAGAATACTCAATTGTGGGCCAGGACAACCGATGGTATGGCTTTGATGTAGGTGACAACAGTATCCAACATTATAATGCTAATGAGGGGATTATGCGTGTTCACCCACCGGATACCTCGACTGATCTGATGACCTATTGCACTACAGCCTATTGGTTATCAGATTATACATACCGAAATGTACTTTATGCAATAAACACTCAATCATATTACTTCTTTGACTGGGCGACGCCTATAATTTTCGGAAACAATCAATCAGTAGGAGATCATTTTGGTACTCCTTCTACCAATCCGATGGGTGAAAAGAACTCCAATATGACTGAAGTCTCTAATGCAGTACTGTCCACTAACAAAACACTATTCATAAGCGGAGAAATTTTCCTGCCGAAATTTGATGTCCAACTCGATCCGTTCTTGGTTCTACCCGGATTGAAGCCCGCTGCACAAACTGCCCAAAAAAGCTCTTATACAGTTAATCTTTTATCGCAAAATGGAACTAATCTCGCAAGTTATCCATTATTTCCAAACAACTCAACACAAGGATCTATATTTTTTGACTCTGTTCCCTATACTGAAGATACAAAAGAAATCACTATAAAGTATAACGACAAGGTGTTAGCTTCGCGTTTAGTCAGTAATACAATGCCGGAAGCCCAAATGATTCCTCCCAAACCTACAGATATAGTAGATGACATATTAACATTGAAATGGAAATCAGTGGATGCCGAAAATGATAATCTTACTAATTTCGTTTTGTACAGTCGTGATAATGGACAAAGTTGGATTACATTGGCGGGACCTATTTCGCAACAAAGCTTAAAGCTGAATATGACCGACCTTCCTGGTGGTCAACACGTGATTTTTAGACTGGTAGTAACAGATGGTGTTAATACCAAGGTAACCGATACTAATAGTTCAATTAGAGTACCTGTAAAACCTCCTCACGTGAGTATTATGGAACCATTTGAAAATTTCAATTTATGGACAACAAGATCTTCCAATAATTCGTTACCACTCTCCGGCTATGCTGAAGATATTCAGGACAGCTTTCTGGAAGATAAGGGGCTGACCTGGACCGATAATATCCAGGGATTTATCGGAACCGGTCCATCGGTCAATATGAAAGACTTGGTTCCTGGAAAGCATACTATAACCCTTACTGCCACTAACAAAGAAGGTATGAAGGCATCCGAAAATGTGCATTTTACAATTAGTGATTGTAAAACTTGCACATATATCACAAAATAAAGTTCCCTAGTTAGGCATGATCAAATTCTTTTCAATGAATGAGAAGAAATCAAAAAATTCTTTGTGCATGAAAACAATTTGGAAAAGATGATTTTCAGCCAGATTGATTTTAGGTTTATTTCAATACCTTTGCTAATATAGTGAATTACGTTTTGATTACTAAGAACATAAATCAATCTGTGGTTGGATGATTTCAATCGCATGAAATCAATTCTGAAATTAATATTAATTTTGTTTTTTAATATGGATGTAAATCCTAGGTAGGGTGCCTAAAAGGTCTAAATCCTAAAACTGACCCAGTTGAAAATATATGACTTAACCGCCATTGGATTACACCCAATTCTGAACGTCACCCCTTCCGTTGCGAGAATTAGGAAACTATTCCTGATGCATCGAGTTTCCTCTGATTCAAAATTTGTATGATTATGACAACAAATTCTAGCTGTTCTAATGGTGTGAACCCCGGCACGATATTGACTAAACCGCAGTTAATGTCCTCTTGTGTCGTTACTTCACTCACATTTTACAAAATCAATTAATAACCCTTATAGTACTTGAACGTGGGCCAAGATTTAGGAGATGATGATTTAATTACCTTCGCCTTTACTTTGCGATATTGTATCCAAGCTAATAAAACTTGGTAATAAAAATACATCATTACTATAAAACTGAATACATATAAGATGAAAAGGAGCCCTTTGATATTCTGTGGTAATGACAATAAATCTGGAGTTAGTATACCAGAATCATTGGTATATGCCAGGTTATGATACCAAAGACCATTTATAAAAATTACGCAGACTAAAAACAAAATAAATGGTAATACGATCATAAGAAGCGGAAATGCCTGTTCCGGTAAAGGTTGTAGTGGGTCAGCCCAGCTTAAAACTGACTTTATTTTTTCTTCTTCATGACGCAATTTTTTGCGAAATGTTATTAGCTTTTTGAACTGCAGACTTGTAAATGAAAATCCTATTACAATAAGAATTGGAAATGAGAGAAAAACCCCCTTAATGTTGATAAAAGGAACAATTCCAATTATTGGAAAATTTGATTTTTGAATCTTGTCCTCATATTCTGAAAGGCCACTCCGAAATGTGACTTTTTTGTTTTGAAGGTCGTTGGGTACTGCATTCAGAGTTGCAAGATAAGGCCACGTATCCAGTTGTTCGTATGTTAGCAGCAAGGTATTGTTTGTTGGATATAAGTTCTTAATGCTTTTCCTCAATGCCTCTATTTCTGAAACTTTTATAATTTGTGAATCACTTAAGAATGAGCTGGAAAGGTTATTGTTGGCAGAGATATTATTTATTGAGAGTTCAGCCATCCTAATTTTATCACGAATTTTTTGTGTTGTCAATTTATCGACAATAATGGTATAGTTTTTCCTTAAATTATTATTATATAGTTGGACATTGCAGTCTTTCCACCTTTTAAATTCAGTTTTTGTTGATTCTGAATTGATAGACGCGCATATTGGAAAGGTTTTAGATTGTATTTGTTGGGTATCATTTGCGGCTGTCATATTCTTTGAATTATTATAATAAAATTCGAGACTTTTTGTATAATTTGCCGTCGCGTTGTTTATAATATCTGTGTTTACAATATAATGGTGGTCATGGGACGTGTAATTTTTTAGTGTGTTCCTAATCGCATCAACGTTTCTATTTGTCTCATTTGAAAAAAAATCTATATTGTTCAATATTTTATAGTCGTATGCCAAAAAATAGTAAGAAAAAACCGTAAAAGAAATAAAGAGCAAGAATCCCAAAAAAATTAATACCATACTTTGTAAGCTGTTGGAAGTCGCTTTGTAAGCTTCCAAATTTTCATTTTTGTCACTATCGCCAGCCACTTTATGTAGTTAATCCTTTCAAGTTTTTAAAATTTTATTTTACGTATTAAAATGATGTACAAGCTTATTAACTTCATTATATTAAGACTTCAATACATGACTGCTTTAAGCGCTTTTATTCTTCCCTTATTTTGGCTTTTTTTCTTCATATTAGAGCAGCCATTTGCCTCAGCTCAACAACCTCAGCAGCCTACCATCACTATTAGTATCGTACAGGGATCTTCAAATCCGGGTAAAGACCACCCTTTTTATCCCTCACCGATTAATTTGCCGTTGGCAAATTTGGGAGTTACTGTATCTTGGACTAATAATGATAATGTTTTACATACTGTAAAATCTTCTAACGGTCTTTTTGACTCTGGAATTCTTGCTCCAACTGAATCTTTTCAATGGACATTCTTCAATAGAGGATATTATAGCTATTATTGTGCACTACATCCGTATATGACTGGAATCTTGACAATTAGCTAATTTTCATTCAAAGTAGTTATGGAATAGAAAAAAATTTGATTCACACTCCCTCCCGATCAATTGAAGGGGCGAGTAATTCCGCAATCTTATGGCTTAACAAATAAGCCTATTGGATCCACTCAGGAATACTATCACATATTCGGTTAATAGCCCAGCTCAAATTAAGGGCGGGAATAAAAAGAGGATTTCACACTCGAATAATATCGACCCATCTTAAATTCCGGATTCATCCCTTCCGGCCCACTTTAAAAGTACAGAAATTAGAAACTCTAATTCAGACCCACCTGAAATTTCAGATTCATCCCTTCCGGCCCATACCGAAAACAATATGAACCTACTAGTACAGTATAGTCCAAGTATACAGATGTCAGAAACTAGCCATATTAAGTTAGACAATTATGACAAAGAAGAAGGGAA
>Ga0075433_10002707_pt1 | contig 13529 bp, 7 predicted proteins | sample RhiMethybrSRZTD2_FD_75299 | JGI IMG/M metagenome (GOLD analysis project Ga0075433, IMG submission 75299) | Populus rhizosphere microbial communities from Tennessee, USA - Rhizosphere MetaG P. TD hybrid SRZTD2 | ecosystem: Host-associated > Plants > Roots > Rhizosphere > Soil | place: USA... | reverse complement strand
GAAGAAGCAGAGATCGGCAGAATTCCAGGGAATCGGCTAATCCCTCGATCCTGGGGAAAAGGTAAAAGGCGCCTTCAGGCTTTGGCACGGTCACCCGTTTCATCGAAGACAGGCGCTCCGCACAAAAGGACAGGTTCTGTTGCAGTCTTGTCTTCATGTCTCGAATCTCTGTCTCTCCGTCACGCAAAGACGTCTCGCCGGCTTTTTGAGCCACCGCAGGAGCATGCGAGATGATGAACTCGTTCAGTTCCGTCGCCTTAGCAGCCAGGTCCTTGCGGGCAACAAGCCAGCCCACACGCCATCCCGTCATGCAGTAGCTTTTAGAAAAGGACTGAACCACTAGAACCGCGTCCTCGCGTTTGCAGAGCCGCAGAATGGAAGGCGCTACATCCCCGGCGTAGTAAATTCTTTCGTAGACTTCGTCTGCCAAGAGCCAGAGTTCGTGCTTGCGGCAGAACTCGAGTAGAGCACGCTGGTCCTCTTCCGTAGCCACCCAGCCGAGCGGGTTGGAAGGAGAGGTGTACACCACGAGCCGCGCTCGGGCCGTCACGTTAGCTTCGAGGCGCTCAAAGTCAATGGCATAGCGACCGTCTGACCAGCACAGGGGGACCTCTTTCGGATGACCCGAGAATAGTCGAACAATGGCGGAACCATTAGGCCAAGCGGGAGTGAGCACAAGAGCCTCATCACCCGGATTGAGGGTGCAGCGAATGCAGACATTCAGGGCTTGAACGCCTGATGCTGTCACCACAATTTCGTTCGATGGATCGAGCTTGACTCCGTGAAGTTCCTGATATTTGTCAGCGATCGCTTCCCGCAGGCTCGGAAGGCCGGCATTCTCGGTATAAAAAGTGTAACCCTCTGCTAGTGCTCTTGCGGCTGCGTCTTTGATGTACTGCGGGGTCGGCAAATTCGATTCACCAAAATGAAGTTTCAATACCCCATCCAGGGAAAAGGCGAGATCCGCAAGTTCGCGGATCTTCGATCGCGGGACCGCAAGAGCGCTGGACGAAACAGAGGCTGTGGTCATTTGACGGCCTAGGATAGGTTAAGAGCGTATTACAAAGGAAGCCGCTTCATAAAATTCCTAACGACTGGTAGCGATGGGCATTCCCGTGAGTTGAAAGTTGGCTCCACCGCCGATCCCATCGGTCTGATGGCCACCTACAGCCAAGAATGCCTGTTAAGTGCCCTCTCGCCGGCAAGTCGCTAGCCAGCTGATGAAACGGATTACTCAGAGGGGAAATCAGGTACGGGATTGAATTCTCACTTGGTGTTTTACCGCAGGTGCTTGACTGGAAAGCGATGCGGGTTTTGAATCAAGAGCTGGCTAGCGGAACCAACCCGGTAAGGCTCCTTCGTGAATCGCCTTGTCAATGAGCGCCGCCTTTTCTTGATCTCGCTTCTGATTGAGTTCTTTGATCTGAACGTCAATGTCAATGACGCGCGGCGGAAGTCCCATTCCCAAAGTACCGACTGGAGCGGTCGATTCGCCTTCGGCTGCGGGTCGTCGATTGACGAGCTGAAACCGTTCTTCCTGCAAGGGCGCGATGAGTTCGTCGTATCGTTTATCAATCAAGCTCAACTGTTGCATCCAGTATTTCTGGTCTTTGACTTTTGGCGGCTCGGCCTTTCCTGCTTTGCTCTCCGGCTGTAGGGCAAGCTGCGACTCTGACCAGGAAATTGGCTTGCCACTTTTCCGCAGATCGTCTCTCAGCGCCTCCAATTCTGCCTCTGCCGTGGCCAAGTCGTTCTTGTTCTTCTCGATATTCTCCTTAGTCTGTGCGATGAGCGGCAGGTAGAGGTGCTCGCGGTCGAATACTTCAGTCCCACCGGCCTGAGCATCGGCCCGCATGAGCTTCAAATTCAGGTCGTTAAGCTTGGCCTGCAAGGCAGAATCCTGATTCTTGGCTTGTTGAACCTTGGCCTTTGCCTCGATAAATCGCCTGCTCCAGGCACGCTCGTCGGCTTCGCTGGAAGTAGAGCCTTCAGGCCGAGTAGCTGTGGCCGCCGGCTCACCGGGTTCTTCGGCTTCCGATTGCGCTGAGGTTGTTTCCCGTTGTTCGTATCGATTGAGATCGTCGTTTGTAAAGACCTTGACGGACGTCTTCTGGTTCTCACGGCGACGCCGCTCTTGACGGGCAGCATCCGCCAAACCTTGGGCCGGGCAGGGAAGAGACGTTGACAAGAGAAGAAATAGGAGAGAGACAGACAAACCTTTATTCATAGGTCGATCCTCAAGAATCAGTCTTTATTATATCTGCGTGACCTGTCTTTGTTCAGCACCTTTTCCAGGGACTCGGCACGAACTAAGCGGAGTAGGAATGAAGGCGTTACGATCGTGTAACCTATTACGTTATCGGCAGCTGGATGATTTGCCATAGCCTGTCCAGCACCATTTGACAACCCGTTACCTTTTGAAGCATGTTATAGCCTATGAAACAAGATAGCGCCAACTCAATGCGAACCATCGTGATCGATGACATAACGCTTTACCTCGCCCACCCGGATGAATTACCCATCCGTTGGGTAGGTCAAGAAGAGCTCATGAGGCAACTCATGGCGGCATGGATGGTCGTAGACTCCAAAGATGTGCCGATGAGTCCTCGTCTCCTGGGAAAGCCCGGTGTGGGAAAGACGACGCTGGCTTACGCCGTAGCCAAGGACATGGGTCGTGAGGTCTATATTTTGCAAGCGACACTGGACACCCGACCGGAAGATCTACTGGTGACACCAGTTATTGAATCCGGAGGAAAGCTTCGCTATGTGGCTTCTCCGCTAGTCACCGCTATGGTGCGCGGAGGGATTGCGATCCTAGATGAAGGCAACCGCATGAGCGAAAAGAGCTGGGCAAGTCTGGCGCCACTGTTGGATAGCCGGCGCTACGTCGAATCCATTGTTGCAGGAATCAAGATCAAAGCCCACACTGATTTCCGCCTCGTGGCCACCATGAACGATGATGCCTCCACTTTTGAGCTGCCCGAATACATTCACTCACGTCTCCAACCCCAAATCTTGATTGACTTTCCCGAACGGGACGAAGAGCGTCAAATCCTGAAGGAGAACTTGCCCTTTGCCGAGGACCAGATCCTGGACTATGTCACCGAGTTCTTGCAGGCGGCGCACGAGGCGGACGAGCGTTACACTGTGCGAGACGGTATCAATATTGCCCGGTTTGGCATCAAGCTGATGAACTCAAAGAACAGGATGGAGTTGGGCCGAGCTTTGAAGACAGCGATCCTCCAAACCCTGGGTGAAGAGGCGTTGCGGTATGTACGGCGCTGACGATCCTGGCGGTCTGCGTCGTGGTCCGTACCACTACTTTCCGGTCATGCCGGGCAGACTGGAATTCGCCGAAGAAGTTCGCCGAAGGATCTTGTCAGAGCGTCCGCAGGTTGTTGCAGTGGAATTGCCTGTTACGCTGGAGTCTGCCTACCTGCGAGCTGTGCAACGTCTCCCTGAATTTTCCGTTCTTCTCTGTGAGGAGCCGAAACAGGAGCGCTCTGTTTACATTCCGATTGAGATCACCGATCCATTCATCGAGGCGATTCGCAGCGCCCAGGAAATCGGAGCGGAAGTTTTCTTTGTGGATCCCGACGTGGGCGAGCGGCCGCATCTGGATGACGACTATCCCGATGCCTACGCTTTGCGGCGTATTGGTTACCTGAAATTTGTAGAGACTTACCGCATCTACCCTCAGCCTCTTTCCTTCGATCTCTCCCGGCACGCAGCGGGCATTGCGTGGAAGCTCCAGAGTGTGGATCCTTTGACCAAGGTGCTGGTCGTGATATCGCTGAACCTGTTGGATCCGGTGCTTGACGCGATGCAACAGCCTCAGGCCGAGCCCTTGGCTCGAACCCATCGGCAAGGGATTCAAGTGCTTAACCTGCACCCCGATTGTCTAGCCGAAGTCCTGACGGAATTTCCCTTTCTGCAAGGCGTTTACGAAGTGAGACGTTACGGCGTGCCGTCTGACACTGCTGGCCACGAACCGGTCGAAGAGGCACCAGCCGAAGTCGCAGAAAGGTTCCAGGTGATTCCCAGCCTCAAAGAAGATCCCGCTGCTGCCCTTGAAGCGACCATTCGGCGCGCAGCTCGTCACGTGAACTGGTTGAGCAAAGCCACGGATTCAGACGAGGAGTCCGTATGTGACATCTCACTCTCACACCCACTCCCTTGCGCTGGGGGAGAAGATAGTTCGTCAGCCGACGGACTGGGTGAGGCCGAGCCACCAGCAATCGGAGCTAAGCAGCCGAGCTCAGAAAGTATGGCTCTGACCACACCGCCTGATCAGTTTATATTCATGGATCGGCAGCGCCTCAACTTTCGTATCTTTGCAGAGGCTGAGCGACGCTATGAAAAGAGTACTCGAGAGAAACTGGCTCACTGGCAGCGCAGGCTGTTTGCCCACTACTCGCGCAACCTGGCGTTGGTCGGAAAGCGGCTGGTTTCCGGGCTCTTCGATCTTACGGTAGCGGCCCGCTCCATCGTCGATGACAACTTTGCCTGGGAATTCTGGGAGCTGGCTGCCAGCACGCCTTTTCAGCGTGTCGCGTCCGACTTGATGACCGTGAGCATTTCAGGAGAAGAGCTTTGGCTGAACATGAAGCGTATCCTATTGCGCCGCCGCCTGCCGCGCCAGAAGGCTTTGCCGCGTCCGCTGGGGCTGAAAGGACGCAAGAAGGAACAACATCCCGGGGAATGGGCACGCCAATTTGACGGAAATAGCATTTGCTCCTATCCGCCTGAGGACATTGTTTTGGAGAATTATGGCTTGTTCTTGAAGAAGAAAGGTAAGAGCATCCTTTCGGAAGAACGTTCGCGTGTGGAACCTTTCAGCACCTCGTTGCTCGATGGAATTGATATTCGGGAGACCATGCGCAATTGGCATGAGGGCCATTTGTACGTTCGGGAATTTCAGAAGATCTCAGGTGAAGTAGGCGCTGTTGTCTTGATCTTCGATGAGGACCGAGAGAACCGTTATCCCTGGACTATGACCTGGTTAGGCGAGCATAGCCAGGAATCCGATATGGCGTTCTATTCGACCAATCCTCAGGATCAAGTGGTCGGTCCGGGCATCACGCGGGCCGAATATGGCGGATTTCTGCTCTCTTACCCGCCCCGCCGCATGCTGGATGTGTGGCACGACTCGGATTATTGGTTCGCCGAATCAAAGCCGGAAACCTTGCTTTTGGCTGCGCTGGACTATACGTTAGAAAGGTTTGTAGTTTATGTAGCGGCCCGGCCGCCTCGGTCTATCTTTAGAACGATCGCGGCCCGTTTGGGAAGGAAGATCGTCTATATTCCTATCGGCCAACTTTCTCCCGTCAGTCTCAAAAAGATTCGTGTTGTTCACGTGCTTGACGGCCATGATAAGCGGGCAATCGCGAAGGACTATCTCTGGTAAGCCGGGGCCCCGACGCGCGGACTTTTTGTTGAGCTTTCGGGGCCTGGTTGGGCGATAGCGGAAGCGATTGAGATACGTCGCACTGAAGCTTCAAGGAGTACTATCTAGGATCTCGCGCACCTTCGATACGAGGACGTCGGGTGCAAAGGGCTTTCGCAGAAAAGCCAATCTGGGCTCCATGACTCCACGATGAATCGTGGCATCATCGGTGTAGCCCGACATATACAGTACCTTCATCTCCGGCCGCAGCTGACAAAGCAGCTTGGCTAATTCTTTACCGCTAATCTGTGGCATCACAATATCGGTGAGCAGAAGGTGTATTGGGCCGACATGGGACCCGGAGATCCTTACTGCCTCATCGCCGTGATCGGCCTCTAGAACATCGTAACCTTGCGCTTGAAGGACGCTGCGGACGAGAGTTCGCACGATCTCCTCGTCTTCCACCAGCAAAATGGTTTCTGAGCCGCTCGCGACGGCACTGATATCTTTGATGGTCTCAATATGCCCGGCGGTGCCCCCGATTCGCGGGAGGTAGATCCGAAAGGTGGTACCGTTCCCTGGTTCGCTGGACACATCGATATTCCCCTCGCTCTGCTGGACTATTCCGTAAACCATCGACAGACCGAGTCCAGTTCCTTTGTCCGGGGATTTGGTCGTGAAGAAGGGTTCGAACATGTGGGCTTGGGTGTCTATGTCCATGCCGCAACCCGTGTCACTTATTGCGAGCATGACGTAGCGCCCTGGTTTCACGGAAACGTGGTTAAGCGCATAGGCCTCGTTGAGTTCGCGATTGGCTGTTTCGATCGTTAGCACCCCGCCCTGCGGCATAGCATCTCTAGCATTCACTGCCAGGTTTAAGATGACCTGCTCCATCTGTCCAGGATCACATTTGACAAGCCCGAGCTTGTGACTAGTCGTGGTAAGCAGCTCAATGTCCTCCCCTATGAGCCGCCGCAGCATTGTTTCTATGTTGCTGACGATGGAGTTCAAGTTGACAACGCTCGGCTCCAAGATCTGCTTGCGGCTGAAGGCCAGGAGCTGTCGGGTCAACGCGGCCCCTCTCTCACCACCCTTTCTGATCTCTTCAACGTCCCGGCGAAGCCGGTGGTCGGGCGGCAAATAGCTCAGCAGAAGTTCACTATGCCCGAGTATTGCGGTCAGAAGGTTGTTAAAGTCATGAGCCACTCCCCCCGCGAGCCGTCCTACGGCCTCCATCTTCTGAGCCTGGCGGAGTTGTTCCTCGAGACTTTTGCGGTTGGTAATGTCCTGCACGAAAACCAGGAACTGGACCGGGCTTTCCTTGCCGTCAAAGAGCCATATGGTAGTCGTGTTTCCCCAGACCGCGGTGCCGTCCTTTCTCAGGTAGCGCTTCTCGACATCGAGCAGCCGCGTCCGGCCGGCAGAAATCGTTTCCAACAGAGGTTCAGGCTGCTGACGATCTTCCGGGTAGGTTACCTCTGACAAAGTCATCCTCAACAGCTCAGCTTCTGAATAGCCAACAAAATTGCAGAACGCCGGATTGACCTGTAAAAAACAGCCTTCTGGCGTAGTCGTCAGGATGCCGCTGGCCGCCTTCTCAAAAATCGTGCGAAACCGGTCTTCGCTATAACGCAAGGCTTCTTCGACCTGTTTACGTTCGAACACTTCAGTTTGCAGTGATAGGTTGGCCGCTGCCAGCTCGGCAGTTCGTTCCTGAACTCGAATTTCGAGCAAATCATGTTGTCGGCGCAACATGCCTTCCGCCTTCTTGCGTTCGGTGATGTCCCTGGAAATGCCAAAGGTTCCAATGGTGTGCCCGCCTTTGCTGCGCAACGGGATCTTAGTAGTTGAAACCCAAGTCTCACGACCTGTTGGCCACGTCTCTTTCTCCTCCTTGCCTGCGACCGCCAGTCCTGACCTGAGAATCTCTTGCTCATCCTTGAAGGCCTGTTCTGCGTGCTCGGTTGTGAAGAAGTCGAAATCGGTCTTACCCAAGGCGTGAGACGGATCAGTGAGCCCCACCCAGCCCGCGAAAGCTTTGTTAATTCGTGTAAAGCGGCTTTGTGTGTCTTTGAAGTAGATGTGGTCGGGGATGTTGTCGAGTAGCGTCTCCAAAAAAACCTGCTCGCGGCTGAGCAGCTCCTTGAGTCCCTTATTATCCAGACGAGCACGATCGAGTTGTCGCTGGGCCATCCTGTAGTCGAGTTGCGTCATCACCTGATGGGACAGGGCACACAAGGCTTTTTGCTGTTGATGATTCAAATCACGGGGAACTCGGTCAAGAACCTCCAGGGCCCCTAGGGCGTAGCCTGTCGAGGTAACTAGAGGAGCGGCGGCATAAAAGCGGAGTTCCTGACTACCGGCTGTGACCGGGTTTGTGCGGAAGCGCTCATCCGCTTGAGTATCCCTCACAATAAGGACCTCCGGCTCCTTGAAAGCATGAGCGCACAATGATGAGTCTCTGGGGATTTGATCGAGCTCTAATCCTAATTTTGATTTAAACCACTGGCGCTGACCGTCCAGGAAGCTGATTAGGGCAATGGGAGTTCTACAGAGAAGGGCAGCCAAGGTTGTGAGGTCATCGAAAGACCGTTCTGGAGCAGTATCCAGAATCTTGTACTGTCGAAGTACCGTCAGTCGTTCCGGCTCATTACTAGGCGACGGAGAGTTCATCTCACCCCTCAGCTTGATATTAGCTTAGCACAACAATAGCTATGTTATATCCATCACATTATTGTGTGACAAAAAAGGTCCGCGGGTGGTCCACGGTTTGACCCTTGCCCTAAAAAGTGCGATGTTATGTACCAGTTCCATAAGGGAGCGTCCCCATCGCGATAATTATCGATCCGGAACGTGCTGTACGGCTGCTTGTGATTCTTCCTTCCGCCATTCGACAAAAGGGACATGCGACATGAATCTCCGACGGCTCTCTGTCATCCTCCTTTTCCCCGGGGCATTGTTCTCCTCGGTATGGCTCTGGTCTCAGGCTCAGATCAAGAAGGCGGAGTTCCCGAAATTTGTCCAGCGAGAGATAGAGAGGAACTTTGATGTCGGCTACGCCGTCACGACCGCCGATATCAATCGAGACGGCAAGATCGACATTGTTGCCATCAATCCAACACAGGCTGTCTGGTTCGAGAACCCCACTTGGAACAAACACATCATAATGAATGGTCTCACCAAGAGGGACAACGTGTGTATTGCCGCCGCCGACATCGATGGAGATGGTCGGATCGACTTAGCTCTGGGAGCTGAGTGGATGCCTGCCAATACATTAGGCGGTGGGAGCCTTCAGTGGTTGCGCCAGCCGGAGAGGACCGACGTTGCCTGGTCCCTGTTTCCCATCGGTTCAGAACCCACGCTGCACCGAATTCGCTGGGCCGATGTGGACGGCGATGGGAAGCGAGAACTCATCGTAGCCCCTCTGCAAGGTAGAGGAACCAAACCTCCAAACTGGGCCGACGGAAACGGCGCACGGCTGCTGCTTTATCACATCCCGGCAGACCCCACGAAGGATAGTTGGCCCGTGGAGGTCATCGATCAATCACTCCACACTCTGCATAACTTTCTGGTGGTCAATTTTGATAGCGATCCATCGGATGAAATTATCACGGCCAGTCTCGAAGGAGTTTTCCTCTTCGATCGGGCAGCCGACGGCAAATGGACGAAGCGACAGTTGGGTGAAGGAAACAGCGAAGAGAATGAAACGCCTGGTGCCGGAGAGATCAAGCAGGGGAAATTTAGGAGTGGGAAGAGGTACCTGGCTACGATCGAGCCCTGGCATGGAAATCAGGTGGTTGTGTATCTATCGCCAGACGAGGCAGGCGATCTGTGGGACCGAAGGGTTTTGGATTCAAAACTCAAGCAAGCTCACGCGTTATGGTGCGCTGATTTCGATGGAGACGGAGATGACGAACTGCTAGTCGGATGGCGCGAACCTTCAGAACCGACCGGCCGCCCGTGCATAGCGCTTTACGATACCTCAGACGAGACTTGGGCGAGCGGCAGAAAGTATGTGATTGACGACGGAGGTATGGCAACTGAGGACCTAACCGTAGCCGATTTGAATCAGGATGGCTTGCCCGACATCGTGGCTGTCGGGCGCGCCACGCACAATGTCAAGATCTATTTGAATCAGGGGGAAGGGAATTAGAGGCAATTGCGGATTTAGGATTGCCGATTGAAAGGCCAACCCAGTTGGCACGCAGAGGGTTTTCCGCGAGCCGTAGGCAGTGCGTCAGGGGAAGTTCCACTGCAAGCGAATCCGGACTCTGGACGCCATGCCAGTCTTCCATATCCGATTTTATGCTGAGCTGAACGATCTTCTTCCCCCGATGCTACGGGGGAAGAGCTTCCAACATTCATCTGACGGACGCGTCACGATTAAAGACATGATTGAATCTTTGGGGGTTCCCCACACCGAGGTTGATCTCATTCTCGTCGAAGGAGTATCGGTTGATTTTTCATATCTGGTGCGAGAAGGTGACCACATCAGCGTTTACCCTGTTTTTGAGTCGTTCGATCTCAGCCCGGTACTCCGCGTTCGTCCCCGTCCGCTGCGCCAAGTTCGATTTGTGCTTGATGTTCACCTAGGCAAACTGGCTCGCTATCTTCGCCTGATGGGATTTGATTCGCTCTATCGGAACGACTTTTCAGATGAGGAGCTAGCCTCTGTGTCCAGTGCGGAATCACGAATTCTGCTGACACGGGACCGTGGGCTCTTGAAACGTAATGCCGTGACCCATGGTTACTGTGTGCGAGATGCCCAACCCAAAAGGCAGCTGTTGGAGGTTCTGCAACGGTTCGATCTTTTCAGATCGATCCATCCTTTTGAGCGCTGCCTGCTTTGTAATGGCCCTCTCGAAGCAACCGAAAAGGAAAAGATCCAACATCGATTACTTCCCGGCACGCGGCGCCATTTCGAAGAGTTTCGAATTTGTCCAGTCTGCTACCAGATTTATTGGAAGGGCTCCCATCATGACCGACTGGAGCAATTCATCCAACGAGTGGTTCAGGGTGATTGCAACATGAGCTCTTAACGGTTGACCGCACTATTCACCTGCTCCGGACTTCTCTGTTTCCACCGAAATCTATCCAAGCGGAGCTCGGTCGTTACTTCGTCCTCGGCAATGCCGTCACCCCGGCGGATCTCAGGCGGAGTGGTAAGATCGACATGAATGCCATCAATCCGACCTAGCCTACCTGGTTTGAAAAGGGTTCAATAGCGCGGGCGCAGGGAGAGGACTCAAGTTCTTTCAGCATTCAGCACGCTCCTCGAGTACTTCACGTACCTTTTGGGTCAGAGCTGCCATAGAGAAGGGCTTTTGGATGAAGTCTGTATTAGACTCCAGGGCCCCGTGTTGCGTCATGATGTCACCTGCGTAGCCCGACATGTAAAGCACTTTCATCTGGGGCCGCAAGTGCGCTAGCCGGCTCGCCAATTCGCGGCCATTCATCTGGGGCATGATGACGTCTGTAATCATCAAATGGACCTCGCCAGGATGGCGCTCACACACCAACACGGCCTCATGTCCGCCGAGAGCTTCCAACACGTGATAACCGCTAAGGCGCAGAACATCACAGGCGAACCGTCGTACGCTCTCATCATCCTCTACGACCAGAATTGTCTCCCACCCAAGAGGGGCACCCAGTTGGATAGCCGGCTCCTCCTGCTCGACGCGGGTGTCCGCTCCCGGCAGTAGAATGTAAACTATTGTCCCCTGGCCTGGTTGGCTATCCACCCAGATGTCTCCCCCACTTTGAATGACGATGCCGTAAACTGTTGATAAACCCAAGCCGGTTCCCTTGCCCGGGTCCTTCGTGGTGAAAAATGGCTCGAAAATCTGAGCGCGGACTTCCGCATCCATTCCACAACCGGTGTCGCCTACCGTTAACAGAACCCACCGTCCTGAATGAGTCATAGCGGAACGCAGAGTATCAGCTGCGGCGGAATCCAAATTCGAGGTGGTGATGCACAGCTGTCCGCCCCCCGGCATAGCGTCTCGAGAGTTAACAGCCAGATTCAACAGGACCTGCTCAATCTGGCTAGGATCAGCCTTAACGGGGACCAGATCAGGATCCAGCTCGACATTGAGTTCGATATCCTCCCCAATAAGACGGTGCAGCATGCGAGTACTACTCGTGATGGTGGCGTTGAAGTCGAGCACCTTCGGCTGCACGACCTGCTTTCGACCGAATGCCAGCAATTGCTGGGTCAACGCGGAAGCTGTTTGGGCTGCTCGGTAGATCTCGTCGACATTGGCTCGTAGCGGGTCTCCGGACTGAAGTTCTCTCTGGGCCAGGTCGGCACGGCCCAGAATCGCGGTCAACAGGTTGTTGAAATCATGCGCCACGCCGCCTGCCAGCCGGCCGATAGCTTCCATCTTCTGCGCTTGGCGTAGCTGGTCTTCCAATCGCTTGCGCTCGTTGATATCGATGACCGTACCCTCAATGATTGCTTCCCCTGAGTCGCTATCCACCAGATTCGCATTGAGCAGGACCCAACTCGGGCTGCCATCCCGTCGGCGGACTCTAATCTCGTAGCTGGTTACCGAACGTTCTTTGAGCAAGCGGGCAAGTAGATCCCGGCGATCATCAGGACTAAAATAAACATTTTGCACGTTTGAATCCTCCGCCTTGTCCAATCGGTAGCCGAAGATTCTCTCAATCGCAGGGTTGTGGTCGAGAATCCGCCCGTCGAGCGTGCTGCGAAACACGCCCGCGAGATTACGATCGAACAGCGAGCGGTAGCGCGCCTCGGAAGCTTCTGCGTGGTGTCTGAGTTCCAGTAGAGCTTGCTGCTGTCGCAACTTCTCCTCAAGCTCCCGTGTTGTCACCTGTCGGTGCTGAGCAAGGAAGATAAATCCAAAAAGCAATAGCGAGAGAACCGCCACGACAACTTCCAATACGGCTCGCCGGTGGTACTCTGAGAGCGCCTGATCGCGATCGACCTTTCGAACCAAGTTGTCTCCTGCAACACGGATTCGCCTCGCAGCACCAAAGACTTTTGCCCCCCGATAGTCGGTAAACTCACCAAAGCGCAAGTCACCTTCTCCCGCTACACGAGCCTCAAACGTCCTCTCCGCAAGAGACCTTCGAAACAAAGATGCTTCACCCCGGAGCTTGCGGGACGGAGCAAAGATAATGGCATCGTTGCCCTGTTTCCACACCAATAGCGTCTCACTCGTCGGTGTAGGTTCGCTACCAGGCCCAATAAAGGGGAGGAACATCCTCCAGGGATCCGCTACCAATAGAACCGCCCCTACAGCACGGCGAGAACCCGGGCTCGACGATAGCGACCCGCCGTCGGCAAAAACTGGAACTGCTAGATTAAGATGGATATCGCCTTGTTCCCCGCCGGAGGCGATGACTTCAAACTCCCCGGTCTGATACACCCATTTGCAAGCGGACTGGAAATCTGTAGCGATCTTCTCTCCCGCGTCCGCGCGCGCCACAACTCGGCACTGGACATCCACGACGGCGCTTGCCAGCAATCGGTTCGAACGCGTTATCCTGTCGAGGTCACGCACTACGTTTCTCCGGGTTTGCGCAGTCTTCTCGTCGCTCTGAGCGCCCGACAGCATATCCAAAGTGAGGGGATTCTCCGCAACTTCTTCAGCGTCCGCCTGTCGCTCGCCTAACCATAGCGTGATCACTCTGACTTGTTCTTCAGCAGAATTGGACAACAGCACGTTCCAATGAGCGACAATGTTATTACGGGCCGTGTGTAGGTCGTGCCAAACGAAACCCGTCACTGCAGTCGCCAGAAGCAAAAAGCCAACTATGAGGAGCTGTGGAGACTGCCGCGGGTCACGGCCGAATTTCACTGCTCGATGATCAGCTGAAGCCCACATTAAGCGTGCCTCGGTAAATCAGGGGAGTTCGCCCTTATCGTCTGCTCCGAAATGAGATGGTCGATTTCTCGTGGGTCACGGGTTTGCCTTGGTGTGTCTCTTTTTCCTATGCAGGACCCGCGACAGGCTGGAGCATTTCCTTCTTGAAACACGCGCCGTCGGAAGTGAGTCGCTAGCATAAGCCGAAGTCAGAAGAGGTGATGCACAAGATCGCCGGCGTTGGAAGCCAAAGGTCGGATTCACGGCTGAACCCTGCTTTTCCAGGTCCGACCGATCGAGTCTGCAGTCAC
>Ga0075433_10002703_pt1 | contig 13537 bp, 10 predicted proteins | sample RhiMethybrSRZTD2_FD_75299 | JGI IMG/M metagenome (GOLD analysis project Ga0075433, IMG submission 75299) | Populus rhizosphere microbial communities from Tennessee, USA - Rhizosphere MetaG P. TD hybrid SRZTD2 | ecosystem: Host-associated > Plants > Roots > Rhizosphere > Soil | place: USA... | reverse complement strand
GGAGGCGTCGGCGGAGTGCCCATCAGCTTGTCGAGCACCCACGCTCCACGCAAAACCGGAGACGTACGGTCGCCGTACGAAGTTCGCAGTTGCACCGCAGCCTTGCCCAGCAGGCCGAAACGCGTTTCGTCTGTCAGCGTGACCTTGCGGAACTGCGGGCCGGTCACGCCGGAAATACCGTAGTGACTCGCGAGACGGTCATTCAGGAATGTGTAGTCGGCCGTCAGGAGCTCCACCACGCTTCGATCCTCCGAGAACACGCTGCCGATGAAGGCTTGCGCTTCCGTCGAAAAATCGCGCCGCAGTTGCTCATTGAATGCGCTGAATAGTTTCGGGTCGGGGACGACCTGATCCAGCGTCGTGAGATTCAGCCACTTCATCGCGAAACTGGTCACCAGGCTGGAGGCCCGGGGATCGGCGAGCATGCGTCTCGCCTGTTTCTCCATCGCTCCCGGACGGGTCAATCCATTCGATGAGGCGAGCGTCAGCAGTTCCTCGTCAGGGCCGGTGTTCCATAAGAAGAAGGAGAGCCGGGAGGCGAGTTCGAGATCGGTCAGAGAGACCTCAGTGTTGGGCGTCACACCCTTGGGCCCAAGGATGCTGCGATACAGAAACTGCGGGCTGACCAGCACGGCAGCCACGGTCTGCTCGATTCCCTGGTCGAAGGTTCCGCCGTTACGACGTTCCGCTTCATAGAACCGAGCGAGTCGGCTCACATCTTCCGTGGTGACCGGCCGCCTGAATGCGCGGCGCGCCAGGTGTTCCGTGATCTGTCGGGCGCAGGCCGGCTCGCCCGTCTTCTTGGGATCGCACACGAAGATCAGGGAGCGGCTGGGAGTCATCGACACGCCGGTAGGATTGAACGGTCCGGCAACCGCCACGCCGTCGAGCAGATGAGGCCTGCGGTCGGTGGGCGCCGCGCCGCCGGTCAATCCGCCGTAGGGTTGCAGCCGTGCGAGGTTTTCGCTCGTCTCCACATGAGGCCGATCGACAAAGGCCACGACAACGTCGCGCACGCCGGCTTTCACCTGAACGGGGATCTTTGAGAAACGGTCCATGACCTGAGAGCGTCCGGTTCCCGCCGTGCGATCGACCAGAGAGAGATCCGCCGCTCCACCGATGGACTTGCGAAACACGGTTCGACCATCGATCAAGATGACCACCGTGTTCTCACGCTCCAGCGCATTGCTGTACGGGCCCACCGCCAGGTTCGTCAGGGTGATCTGATACTCGCCGTCGGCCGGGAAACTGTGTTTGAACTTCATGCCGCCCCACGTACCCAGAGGTGGAGGGTCGTCTGGATTCTGGTTGGCGTCGATCGGGTACTTCACGCTGGACACGCGAGGATTGGGATTGCCCACCGCGATCTGAGCGATGTGCCGCGCCGCGGTCACATACTGATCGAGGAAGGCGGGCGATACGCTCAAGGCGTCCGCGATGTTGTCGAAGCCTTCTACCTGGATGTCCTGCGGCAGAACTTCCTTCGGGTTCACGTCCACGCCCACCAGGGCCTTCACCGACGCGGCGTACTCAGTGCGGTTCAGGCGCTGGATCGGCAGATAGCCGGCCTTCGGACCCGTGGCGTTGGTGTCGAGCGTGTTCTCCATCCAGGCAACGAACGACTCGACGTCCTTCTGCGGCGGCTGCGGACTGCCCGGAGGCGGCATCTGATTCCCGCGCAGCTTGCGCAGCGCCTTCTCCCAGATCTCAGCGTTGTCTGCCGCGGCCTGAAGGTTCAATCCTTCCAATGCAAGACCACCCATCTTTGCGCGGCTGCTATGGCAGGTGACGCAGTACGTCTTCACCAACTCTTGATGTCGATTCGCGGCGGTCTGCACGGCGGCGCTGGTCTCCAAACGCACCGGAGACCCGATCAGAACCAGAAGTGCGCTCAGGGAAACGAAGTACTTCATAGATCGCGCTTTTCTTATCACGAAACACAGGCAGCCAACCGCTCTTGCCGCACGCAATCAGCGACGTTGGGAGTCGGCCGACGATTTCCCGGAAGCTACTGACCGAAAGCTACTTGAGCGGTTGGGCTGGGTGGCAGGTGACCACATTCTTCGCGTAGCGCCGTTCGCGCCAAACAGCCTCTAAGGCTAGTCGTAGCCACCTTCCCCCTCAGTCGCCCACGTCGAACGGACGTCGCCGGCCGCACGCGCCATGAGCCGCTGCTTGGTCTCTTCATCGACACCGAAATGCACCTGGTACAAATAACGCTCGGTGCCGGCCGGTGCGTCGGACGGAATAGACGCACCGTGAGCACCCGTTGAATTGAGAAACACGAGCGCCGTGTTGCGGCGCGCGGGAACCTCGGTGACCAACTCGCAGTCCGACCGGTCGACCCACAGCGGCGCGCTGTGCGTCACCTCGGGCTCGTGACGCAGCCGATATAACTGCGTCCCGTAGGATTCGTCCTCGGTAGAAATGGGCAGATACACCAGCGCGGTCAGAAACGCCCAGCGCGGGTCACGGTGTGGCTTGATCTTGTAACCCGGCCGCCGCAGCAGCAGTCTCGAGTTCGTCACACGAAGGCTGATGCCCGACTGCGCGAGCGAGCCCAGCGCGGGCCACTGCACGTGGATGAACCGATCCAGTGCCGGCCGGAATTTTTCGGTCAGCGCGGTCACCATGGCTCGCGCGATCACCTTGTTATAGATCAGGCCCCACACGATGCGGCTGTATTCGGGCGCGAACAGACAGGGGATGTCCAGCTTCTGCCGGGTCGCATTCTCGGTCTGGAAGAACGGCTTCGGCGGCAAGGCTCGAATCAACTCGCTGCAAACGTCGTCGGGCAGAAGCTCGTCGATGATGATGTGCGGAAACGGGTCGAGCTCGAGCGGCGCCTTCGCCACGGCTGCTTCGGTGTGCGCTGCGATCTGCTCCCCGTCACCCAACCGCGCGCGAACAGCCGGCAGCCGGTGCGCCTGGCGAGCATCGCTGGTGTAGGCGGCCACACATCGGCGCACTTCCGTCCGCAGCTCGGGGATCCCGGCCAACACCTTTTCCTGCCGTTTCAACGTGTCCTCAAGATGTTCGAGCTGACGAGCGATCGTCCGCAACTGGCGCCACAGGGTCTTCTGATCGTCGCGTAGCTCCTCCCCGAGATTCTGGAGATGGGGCACGATGTCGACGGCGCGAACGACACGAAGCGGGTTCAGGCGAGCCAAGATCGACATGGGTGTGGTATTCCCTGGCCTCATTCTGATTGTGCTGCCCGTGTCGTGTTCGCGGCGCACGCAGCCTACCACTGCCGGATGAATCTGCGGACAGGCGGAGAGCTCGACGCGTAACCCACCCGACGTTCGCCTGGAGAGGCGCCTACTGATCGCCTGTGACCCTGCTCCAGGTGCGTTCCGATTCCGCGTCCGCTGGAAAGAACGTCTCGATTCTGAGTTCCTGCAGCGTCACGTCCTGGGGTGTACCCAGCGTCATGATGGTGCTGAACAGACGAAGCTCGGTGTCGTCTTTCCGTATGTGAATCGGCAGCAGGAGATCGGCCACGCCGGGCGCTGACGATGAACGTTGGCGTGTGGAAACAGCTGCGTACCCGCGGAGCTCGGAGAGCAATGTGGTCGACTCGTCGTCCCTGGATTGCCCCAGTTCACGTTCTGCCCGTCCGACCACCGTTCGCGCGACTTCATCCCAGTTGACGATCCAGCGTCGAACACCGAGCGGATGAAACAGAATCCGCAGGTAATTCATGTGATCGGCTAAGAGAGACGCATCCACGAGCGCCGCGATCAGGCGGGCCGACGCGGCATTCCCCATCAAACAATTCGCGTAGCGATCCAACACCACGGCGGCGTAAGGGCTGTGCCTGTCGAGGATGAACTGCAGGACGCCGCGAATATGGGCCATTTCGTCCGCGGCCAGCGGTGTCTGCCGGTAGATGTGCGCATAGCCGCCGGCTTCGAGCAGGCGATTGCGCTCGCGCAGCGGCACTTCCAGCGCCTCGGCCAACACGAGCAAGGTTTGGCGGCTCGGCTGCGTTCGACCGGTTTCGATGAAGCTGACATGACGGGCTGAGAAGCCGGCATGCATCGCCAGATCGAGCTGACTCATTCCGCGTGCCGCCCTCCACTCGCGGAGAAGGTGTCCGGCGCTCCCGCCGAGCTGCTGATTGGATGTCGTTGTGGTCGTCCGCATGAACTCACTCTACGCCCGGACCTGTCATCGTGCCGATTACCTCCCAGGTAATTGCGGCGCGTCACTCGCCAGCGCGATGCTCGTCACGAAGACGCTCTCGAAAGGAGTTCACATCATGACGTCACATCGCATCCTGCAACTGAACGCCATCTCGACCGCGGCCTGCGCGGTGGGTATGCTCGCCGCGCGCGGCATCCTGCCTGCGCTCTTCGGTCTCGACGGGCCCGCGCTTCTCGACGTGCTCGCGGTTGGTCTCCTCGCGTACGCCGGGATGATGGCGGCCACCGCGACTCGCCGGCCGCTCACCCGCCAGGCGTTGCTGGCCTTTGCCGTCGCCGACGCCCTGTGGGTGGTCGCCAGCGCCATCGTCCTGCTGCTTTTCTGGCCCGAGTTCGCGGATGTTGCACGGTTCCTCGTCATCGCGGTCGCTCTGGTCGTCGAGGTCTTCGCGACGCTGCAGTTCCTGGCGGCGGGCAAGGCTTCTGCTGGTCGTCCCCAGGTGGCATAGCGAGTTATTCACTTGACTTCAAGTGCACGTGAAGGTCGACGCTGGATGAAAGACGGGAGGAGCCCAATGACATCGAGCGTCGACCTCGAAGCGTACTTCGAGCCCATTGGCTATAAGGGGTCAGCGCGCGGCAACTCTGGAGGCTCCTTCGAATGCGTCTTGCAGTTGCGCGATGTCGAACTTCTTCATCTTCAGGAAAGCGTGTGTGACCCGCGCCAGCTGCTCGGGCGTTCCCTTCTCCATCATCTCGTTCATGGCGGTCGGTACGATCTGCCACGACAGCCCGTACTTGTCTTTCACCCACCCGCATTGCTCCGCGGTGGGGACAGCGGAGAGCTTCTCCCAATAGTGGTCGATCTCCGCCTGCGTCTCGCACGACACCATGAAGGAGATTGACTCGTTGAACTTGAAGAGTGGTCCAGCGCTGATCGCCATGAACGGTTGACCGTTCAGCTCGAAGGCCACGACATCGCAATCGCCCGAGGGTGTGTCACGGAGTGTCCTGACGCTGGTGATCTTCGAGTTCGGGAAGACCGAGCAATAGAATTGCGCGGCTTCTTTGGCTTCCTTGTCAAACCAGAGATGCGGTGTGATTGGTTTCATCGTCCTTCTCCACTTAGTGTCCCGTTGGTGCAGCTCTCGATAGTCCCGGCCGCCGTTAGACTCGATCGCTGAGCAGCGCATCGAGCAGCTCGGGCATCGACCATCCGGGCGGACCGAGAAGCCAGCTCGCCCTCCTTCGCGCCTTCCCCCGCGTCTCGGCGCTACCGTTTCGTCCCTACCCGCCGTAGCATCTGCGAAGGCGGGCGCCTCCGTCCGCGCGTTGACGTGGACCGTTTCAACTCCTCGAGGACGCCATCGAGGCGCTCGAAGCTGGCTTCCCAGCTCGCGCGATATCGCTCGAGCCATGCATTCGCCTCGGCAAGCGGTTTCCCCTCGAGACGACGGGGTCGCCGTTGTGCGTCCTGACCGACCGTGATCAGGCCCGCGCGCTCCAGCACTTTGAGGTGTTTTGAGACCGCAGGCTGACTGATCGCGAACGGTTCGGCGAGCTCAATCACCGATGCCTCGCCGCGCGCGAGCCGGGCCACAATGGCGCGCCGCGTCGGATCGGCCAGCGCAAGAAACGTAGCATCGAGGCGATCTGATATTTGACTTTGCATAGCCTATCGGTTCAATAACCGTATAGTTATGTATTGACGATGCGAATGTCAAGAGGGCAGGAGGGACTGGACGTGTCAGGAGATGTCGAAGCAGCCTTCGTAGAAAGACGAGCCCACCTTGCGATTCGACTACGACGTCGGCGTCGGTGAGCGCGCCTTTCAGAGCGACACGTCGAATCAGCCGGAGCAGCGCATCGGGCTTCATGCGTCGTGCGGGCGATTGACGCTGCTGGCGCGGGTCGGCATTGCTGAAGTCGGGAGCACCTATCAGAGCTCGCACTCTGGCGAGGCCCTTCTCTCGATGCTTAGCGCCACGAATCCGTTCTTAATCAGATCCACCGCGTCGCGGTCGGCCGACAGCGGTTTCTGAAACAGAATGTTGCCGTCGAGCCGCCATGACGGGGCGTTTCGCCCGGCGGCGACGCGCGCCACACTGGCAGCCGGCGATACTTTGATGTCCCGGTTCAGCGCTTCCCGTACTCCGTGAACACGTAATCTCGTGTCTTTGCTCTCGTGTGACACGCGAAGCCACACTTGGCGTCGTTCCCCTGCGGTGGCGAGCCAGCGGTAGTACCGGGCGTGAACGTATCGGAGGCGGCGTTGTAGTCGAAGACCGCGTATCCCCATCCACCGCTGTCCGCGAACCTCTTGCTGTCCTTCACCATGAAGCCCACGTTCAGCAAGGTGCCCGGCACCGTCGCCTCCGGGAAGAACTCGCTCTGTTTCGGGATCCAATGGACCTTGGCCATCTTGGCGCCGTCAGGTACAGGCTTGCCATTGGCAGGAATGCCGGCCCGGTAGGCATCGATCATCGCGGGATTGCCGAGGATCAGCGCGACGACCTTGCCATTGCGACTCTGGGAGATCGCCTGCCAGGCTTCGTATCCTTTGAACTCGGAGAACGCAAGGCCGCCTGGCACTTTCACGGTGTACTTGTTCTGGCCGGAATCCTGCGCGGAAATGGTGAGGCCGCCCAGGACGGCAAGCCAGACCGTCGCAGTCCCAACCATCAACATGCGCTTGCGATTCATCGCAGTTCCTCCTGCAGCAGGTGCGTCGATTTCGTCGTGTATCGCTTGAACCCATCAGTCCACCAGGCACTCACCACCGCCGCATATTCGTCGGCGGCGTCCTCCCAGATGAAGTGGCCGGCGTCGATCACGTGAAGTTGGCTGTGCGGCAGCCGCTGGTCGAGATACTCCGCGTTCACGAGCGGCACGACCGCATCTCTCCGGCCGGAAATGATCTGCACCGGCGTCTGTATCTGCAGCAGCACATCTCGGAGTGCTTCGAGCTCCGTCGGGTACGACTGCACATACCGGATCGATTCCGCGAATCGATCGCCCTCGAACGACGCCAAATAGTCCTCACGAGCAGCGTCGCTGACGGTGTAGCGCTCGAGCGTCTGAATGACACGCCCCACGATCGCGCGACCACCGATGCGGCGATAGGGCTCGAGGTCTGGTGCAAGCACCCATTCGCGTAGCGGGTCTCCAAGTTGAAGCGGAACCGCTGCACCGCCGGTGCCGACGACGAGACTGAGGAAGCGATCGGGGTGTGCCGCCGCGGCGAACAATGCGGCAGAGGTTCCGATATCGGGCCCGACGACGTGCGGCCTCTCGAGGCGGAACGCATCAGCGGCGCGAACGATGAACTCGCCCATCGCGCGCGGTGTCATCAACGCGTTCCTCCGCTCGGAACGGCCGAACCCGGGCAGGTCGATCGCGACGAGGTGGGTCTTCTCCGCCAGCCGCGCCCACGTGGGCTCGTAAGCAAATACGCTTTCGGGCCACGGACTCAGGAGCAGTGCGTCGGTGTCTCGTCGATCGCTTTCCACGAACCGTATCGACACGCCGTCGACGGTTCGAAAGGTTGGCGTCGCGCCGATCTCGTTCAGCAGTTGTGCATGTCGATCCGTCATGACGAAACTCCGTTGTTGTCGTCATGAAATCAGACCCCTGCACGGGTAGCCATCAGACCTTGGTATCGATCGATACCAAGGTGCTGATCGACACCATCGTCCAATAGACCCGCCTGCAGGCCGGTGCTCCAATCGCGCCAGGAGGACAAACAATGAGTTCTCACCTTCACTTGCTCCGCACCGGAATCGGGAGCCTGGCGCTGCTCGGAATGCTCGCTGCCAACGCACCGTTCGATGCACGAACGATTACGTCCGAGGAGACAGCACTGTCGGTGCGCCGCATGCTCGAGCGCCTTCCCTACTACGGCGTCTTCGATTTCATCGTGTTCCGCGTCGATCGAGGAACTGTCTATCTCGCCGGCTACAGCTTCGAGGGCCGTCTGAAAATGGATGCGGAAGCCGCCACGAAACGGGCCAGCGGCGTGGACGAAGTCGCCAACAAGATTGAAGTGCTTCCCACGTCGCAGAACGATGACCGCATCCGCTGGGATACGTTCTATCGAATCTACACTGACGATTTCCTTTCACGGTACGCGCCGGGCGGCAAGTTCGGCGTGCTCCGAGAGTTGCAGGATGAGCAGCACTTCCCGGGTATGCAACCCGTTGGCATCTATCCCATTCACATCATCGTCAAGAACGGCCGCACCATGCTGCTCGGAGTCGTGGACAACGCAACCGACCGGCAGCTTGCCGAAGTGCGCGCGCGCGAGGTGACCGGTGTGTTCGAGGTGGAAAACGGTCTTACGGTGGCCCGATAGCGAGCAAGAGGAATATTCACATGGCGAGGACGTGAGCCGCATCGCTCGAGACGCCGTGCGCGAGCAGTCCAACGAATCGAACTCTACGCGGAGGATGCATGCGCCGCGTCCGTACTGTCTGGGGCGCAGGGAATGGAAAACGAGAAGGTGGCACCTGGGCCGTCATTCGACTGTGCCCAGAGACGCCCATGATGCTTCTCGACGATGGAGCGGCTGACAAACAAGCCGATTCCCATGCCCCCGCTCTTGGTGGTGTAGAAAGCGTCGAACAGCGAGTCCATGCTTTGCGGCGGCAGGCCCACGCCGACATCACGGACAGTCACACGCACACGGTCGCCATCCTCCCGCTCGGTTTTGATCAGCAGTTGCCGCGGGCGATCGTGCACGTCGTCCATCGCTTCCGCGGCGTTGCGGAGCAGGTTCAGAATGACCTGCTGCAGTTGGACGCGATCGCCGGTGATGATCGGCAAATCGTCGGCGAGTTCCGGTTGCAGAACGATGCGATTTCTCTGAAAGTCGTTCGCGGACAGCGCGATGACCTCTCGCACGGCATCGGTCAGCTCCAGCGGCTCGAACGTGAACTCCCGCCTGGTGAACAGCGCACGCAGCCGCGTAATCACATCCGCGGCGCGGTGGCCATCACGAATGGTCCGCCTCGCCGTCTCGCGCGCGCCGTCGACGTTGGGGGGATCGGCATCCAACATGCGAAGGCAGGTGCCGGCGTTGGTGATGATGCCGGAGAGCGGCTGGCTTACTTCGTGTGCAACCGAGGCTGTCAACGCTCCGAGGCTCATCACCCTCGCCACATAAGCGAGCTCCGATCGAGCCCGGTCGAGCGCCTGTTCCGACCGCCGACGCGCCGTCACATCCTGAACCGCTGCGATGTACTCCGGTTGACCATGTTGGTCCCGAGTCGCGTGAACGACGGCGTGAAGATACTTGATCGAGTGGTCGGGCATCAGCAGGCGATACTGCCATTCAAAGTCGTTGCCGCCGTTTCGTGCCTGTTCGACCATTTTCTCCAGTAAGGTGAGGTCTTCCGGATGGACACGAGTACGGATCAGTTCGAGCGTCACGGGCATACCGATCTCCAACTCGTAAATGCGATAGAGCTGGTCTGACCAGATGATCTCGTTTGTCGCGAGGCGCCACGCGAAGTTGCCCACTCGCGCCAGGTGCTGCCCTTCCATCAGGAACGCTTCACTGCGGGTGAGTGCTTCTTCCGCATTCTTCCGCTCATGGATATCGGTGAGCAGAACGTACCAGCGGACGATATGCCCGTTCGAACCGCGCAGCGGGAGCCCACGAATTTGAAACCATCGATAGACGCCATCGAACCGTCGGATGCGCGCCTCGAGGTCGTAGGGCTCACCGGCGGTGATCGCGTTGGTAAAGACCTGAACGACACGCGGGAGATCCCCGGCGTGGACGGTCCCGTTCGTACCCCACTGCTTCATCGCCTCCAGCGGTTGACCGCAATACATGACGAGCTGGTGGTTGACGAGGTCGACCTCGCCCGCTGGTGTCAACGTTGCCACCATGCCTGGGATCGTATTGACGATCAGGCGTGACTCGCGTTCGCTTTCGCGTAAGGCCTCCTCTGCCCGCTTTTGATCCTCGATGTCGATAACCAAGCCGTACCAATGAGCGATCCGGCCTTCCAGGTCACGAAACGGCTCTCCAACGGAATGAATCCATCGGTACTGACCGTCCGCGCGACGGAGCTGGTAGATATCGCTGTAAGACGCTCCCGTTGTGGCCGACTGCAGCCATCGTCGTACAGTCGCGTCGCGGTGGTCGGGATGAACCAGTTCGATCCACCGCCCGTTCGACAGGCTCTCCGCGCTGTGACCGAGGTATTCAACAGCGGCCTGATTCAAGTACTCGAGCTCGCCTTCAGGAGTCCCGCGCCACACGAGTGCCGGGATGGTCTCGACCAGGAGACGAAACTGACGCTCACTCTCGCGAAGCGCTTCTTCCGCCCCCTTGCGCTCGTCTTCCGTTCGTTCGTGCTCGGCAAGCTCCTTCGTCAGTCGCTCGTTGGCCGCGATCAGTTCGTTCGTTCGACCGAGCAGAACGTCCATCGCCGCGCTGACGGCGTGAGGAGGCTTGCCCTCGGTCCACAGCGCGGGCTGGGCCATGAGGCTGAGCAGACTGTTCAGGCTGTCACGCAGCCGCGATGCGTCTTCGGCCGAAGACTCGCGTACCGGGTTCGTCGCCATCGTGCACGCCTCCGCGTGTCCACCTCGTCGAGCGTATCCGCACAGAGTAGCGCATTGAGACAAGGAGTGCCGACCCGAGACGGAGCTACGAGCCGATCGCACGCGTCTTCCAGGCGGCGACGTGTCGGTCCGCCCTTCGGCAGCGTGTTGTAGTGAATGAGCCTGGGAGCAGCCGAAGTTCCTCAGCGAAGAGATTCGCGCGGGCTTCAGCTCACTGCGGTCGGGCGCGCCGTTGTCGGATGCAGTCGCGGTTCACGCGGGGTGAGTTGCATGGAGCGGGCTTCTTTCTTCGGATTGAAGCCCGCCCGGTCGCCCTCTCATCGACGACGCGCTTCGACGTTCTGCTTCCCTTCCTGGATCGCCACGTCAGGAGTCCTCCCCTGTTCGCGCGCGACGATGTAGCCGGCGTACCAGTCCGACCAGTGATGCTTCGGCGCGCTCGCTTCGTACGCGCCATGCCGTTCCTCTGCCTCGCGCAGAAGCGCGGTCAGATTCGGGACATCCAGGTTGCTGAGTCCCCGCCCGGGTAACCGTGTCGTGACTTCCTGGAGCAGGAAACTGTTGCCGTCCGGATCGCTGAATGTCGCATAGGTAAAGTACGAGCTGCCGTCAGGGTGCGGCCCAGCTTCGGGTTTGCTCCCGATGCTGGTGAAATGAAACGGCTCACTCACCTCGGCACCGCGGGCGATCAGTTCCTGACGTGCCGCCTTCATGTCGGACACGACGAGATACAGATTCTTTACAGAGCCCGGCGCGGCTGTCGTGATCCCTTTGCCGAAGTGAATCGAGCACGGCGAACCCGGAGGTGTCATTTGCACGGCGTGAAAGGCGTCACCATTGGTGAAATCGCCGTCCATCCGCCACCCCAGGTTCTCGTAGAAGCGCTTGGAACGATCGACGTCGGAGACGGGAAGGACCACGACCTCCAGCTTCAGATCGACCGTTGCGGCGGTGGGAGTCTTGGTGGCCGGTTCATTGATGGTCTGTGTGCTGCTCATTGGTGACCTCCGTGTTCACGGCGGGCATTGAACCACTGCAGCCGCACGCCGGTCCATTGGACGATCGTCTCGATCGATACCAAGGTATGGGGAGAAACCAGGAGGAAACCGTTGTCAAATCTCAGCCATGTGTCGGGTATTGCTGACTCTGAAGCGGTCGAGACACGACGGGCTCCTGCGGCTGGCGATCGCCTTGCTCTTATTACTGTCATCTGCGTCCGTTCTTCTCGCTCAGTCCACAAGTGCCTTCCTCGCGGGCCGTGTCGTCGATCCGTCCAACGCCGTCATTCCCGGCGCCACAATCACCGCCATCAGCGGTGACACCAACACCCGTCACGTCACCACCACAAACGACGCGGGCGAGTACTATCTTGCGAACCTTCCGCCCCGGTCGTATCGCATCGAAGTCGAAAAGCCCGGCTTCAGAACACTGGTCAAGCCCGACGTCGTCCTGCAGGTGCAAGACACCCTGCAACTCGATTTCCAGATGACGCTCGGGTCCGTGTCGGAGGTCGTCACGGTAGATGCAGGCGCGCCTCTGGTGAATACCACCTCGGGAGCGGTCAGCACCGTGATCGATCGGACGTTCGTCGACAACCTCCCGCTCAACGGCCGCAGCTTCCAGACGCTGATCATGCTGACACCGGGCACGGTTGTGGTGCCGACGGCGTTCAACGACCAGGGGCAGTTCAGCGTGAACGGCCAGCGCGCCGATGCGAACTACTTCATGGTGGACGGGGTCAGCGCCAACTTCGGCGTCACTGGCTACTTCCCCATGATGCAGACCGCCGGCGGCGCGCTGCCCGCGCTCAGCGCGAACGGCGGCACGAACAGCCTGGTGTCGGTGGACGCGATGCAGGAGTTTCGCATCCAGACATCGTCGTTCGCCCCCGAGTTCGGCCGCACGCCTGGCGGCCAAATCTCAATCGTGACGCGCTCGGGGTCGAATGCGTTTCGCGGCTCAGTGTTCGAATACTTCAGGAACGACGCGCTCGATGCCAAAGACTGGTTCGTGAACTTCAGCGGTCTGCCGAAACCGGAGCAGCAGCTCCATGACTTCGGCGGTGTCGTCGGCGGTCCGCTCCACGCGAACGCGACGTTCTTTTTCTACTCACATGAAGGGCTGCGTCTGCACCAGCCGTCGAGCATGCAGACGTCCGTCCCCGACGCCGCGTCGCGACAGCAGGCCCCTGCTTCGATTCGGCCGTTCCTGAACGCGTATCCCCTTCCCAACGGCGCCGCGCTGGGCCCGGGGCTGGCACAATTCAACGCCAGCTTTTCGAATCCCTCCAGCCTCGATGCCGACAGCATCCGGATCGATCACGTCATCAACCCGGGACTGACCCTGTTCGGCCGCTACAACTACTCTCCCTCCAGTTTCGATCAGCGCGGGGGAACATTCTCGACGCGTGTGCTCAGCACGACGAGCTCGGTGTCGTCCAAAGTGCACACGCTGACGGCTGGCGTCACACAGGTGATCAGCCCGCGCATCACCAACGAAGTGCGCGCGAACTACAGCAGGCATCAAGTGGGCATCGCCTACGAGCTGGACGATTTCGGCGGAGCCGTGCCGCTGCAGGATTCCCTGTTGTTTCCCTCTGGGTACTCGTCATCGGATAGCGGCTTCCTCTTTCTGATTTCCGGCGCCGGACAGTACGCACAGGGCAAGATAGGGACCGACGAAGGGCGGCAGTTCAATCTCGTCGACAACCTGACAGTGATCCAGGGTAGGCATCAATTGAAGTTTGGGATGGACTACCGCTGGCTTGGTCCGGTCAGCAGCCCATTCGCCTACCGGATGTTCGTGCAATTCACGGG
>Ga0075433_10002701_pt1 | contig 13549 bp, 13 predicted proteins | sample RhiMethybrSRZTD2_FD_75299 | JGI IMG/M metagenome (GOLD analysis project Ga0075433, IMG submission 75299) | Populus rhizosphere microbial communities from Tennessee, USA - Rhizosphere MetaG P. TD hybrid SRZTD2 | ecosystem: Host-associated > Plants > Roots > Rhizosphere > Soil | place: USA... | reverse complement strand
GCCTCGAGGATCTGGCTGGCCTTCTCCGCGTTGAACTCGAACTTCGTGGCCTTGGACGCGAATCGCGCGGGCTGGTTCAGGAAGTTGGCGGTGGCGATGCCGGTGCGCCCGTAGATCTGCTCCTGGACGGAGGCGCGGTCGACGAGCAGGTTGAGGGCCTGCCGCACCGCCGGATCGGTCAGGAACGGGTGAGGCGCCTTCACGCTGGAGCGCTCGCCGTCGACGTCCTTGTTGGGATCGGTGAAGTTGATCTGGATGTGCTCGATGTTGCCGCCGGCCACGATGTCGGCCTTGCCCTTGCCGCCCTGCTCCATGCGCTTGAGGATCTCGTCCTCGACCTGCATGTTCCACGCGTAGTCGAACTCGCCGGTCTGGATGACCGCGCGCGCCGCCGACACCGCGTCGCCGCCACCCTTCATTTCGATGGTGTCGAAGTAGGGCCGGTTCGGCATGTGGTAGCCGGAGAAGAGCTCGCCCCGCACCATGTCGCCGGGCTTGAAGTCGACGTACTTGTAGGGCCCGGTGCCGATGGGCTTGAGGTTGGCCGGCGCCTCGCGGGACTTGTCGCCCTTGAAGGCCTCGAACACGTGCTTGGGGAGCACCATCCCGCCCACGCCCACGAAGGCGTCGGCCCAGAACGGGGTGGGCTTCTTGAACGAGATCTTGATCGTGTGGCTGTCGACCTTGTCGACCTTGAGGTCCTTGTAGGTGTTGATGTTCCGGGAGGCGGTGGCGGGATCGGCGACCCACTCCGCGGTGAACACACAGTCGTCCGCCGTGAAGGGCTTGCCGTCGTGCCAGACCACGCCCTTCTTGAGCTTCCAGGTCACCGAGCGGCCGTCCTTGGACACGCCGCCGTTCTGCAGCGTGGGGATCTCCGCGGCGAGGTTGGGCGAGAGGTTTCCGTCCGGATCCCAGGACGCCAGCGGCTCGTAGAAGATGCGCGAGCCGTCCTGGTCCTTGGTGCCGGTGGCGAAGTGGGGATTCAGCAGGGTGGCGCCCTGCCACCACAAGGTCTTCAGCGGGCCGCCTCCGCCGCGCTTGGTCGGCTTGTATGCCGCGGCCTTGGTCTGGGCCTGGGCCACGCCCGCGGAAGCCAGCAGCTGGCCGGCCATCGGCGCGGTGAGCCCGAGGCCCACCATCATCTGCACGAAGCTGCGCCGGCTGAGTCGGCCTGCCTTGACCTGACCGATCAGCTGTCGAAGATCACGCTCTTCCATCAAAGGTCCTCCTGGGTGGGTCGGCGGTGACCGGCCAAAGCGAGTCGGCCGGTCCCATCCTTATATGCTGCACGAGCGAAACTGTCAAGGGCGGCGGGGGGTTCCGCCGCCCTTGGAGTGGGTGAGAGGCGACGCTACGCCTCCTTGTGCCAGTAGGGCAGGCGCCACAGCGTGCCGTCCCAGCCGCTGAGGTCCATGCCGCGGAGCTTGGTGCTGGAGCCGGACACGCCGTTGCGCCAGAGCACGGTCATGACCGCCACGTTCTGGACGACGATGTCGTTCATGCGGATGAAGAGCGCGGCGCGCTTCACCGGATCGACCTCGCCCTCGGCCGCGCGGTAGGCGCGGTCGTACTCCTCGTTGCGGAAGCGGGTGATGTTCCGCCCCTGCCAGTTGTTGGCCTTCTGCGCCACCTCCCACGAGCAGAACTGGAGCATGAAGGGGGCGGGGTCGGGCGCGGTCATCGTCGTGTTGTACATCTGCAGATCCGCGTAGAAGTGCGGGTAGGTGTCGGGATTGCCCGGGTCGGAGGCGAAGAACACCGAGGCCACCACGGACTTCAGCTCGATCTCGATGCCGGCCTTCCCCGCGGCCTGCTTCACGATGGCCTGGGTCTTCTGCCGCGGGGCGTTGATCGACGTCTGGAACACGAACTTGAGTCGCTTGCCGTCCTTGGCACGGACGCCGTCCGCGCCCTTCTTCCAGCCCGCGGCCTCCAGGATCTGCGCGGCCTTGTCCGGGTTGAACTCCCACCGCATGTTCTTCGAGTGGAAGCGCGACGGCGCGTTGAGGAAGTTCGCGCTGGTCTGCCCGCCGCGGCCGTAGATCTGCTCGTGCACGGCGGCGCGATCGACGAGTAACGTGAGCGCCTGGCGGACCGCGGGGTCCGACAGGGTGGGATGCGTGGTCTTGATGCTGGAGCGTTCGCCGTCCACCTCCGTCCACGGGTCGGTGGTGTTGCACTGGATGTGCTCGGGATTGCCGGTGGACCAGATGTTCACGCGACCCCGGCCGCCCTGCTCCAGGCGCTTGAGGATGTCGTCCTCGACCTGGAGATTCCACGCGTAGTCGTACTCGCCGGTCTGGAGCACCGCCCGCGCCGCCGAGGCGGCGTCGCCGCCGCCCTTCGTCTCCAGCGCGTCGAAGAACGGGCGGTTGGGCACGTGGTAGTTCGGGTTCGCCTCCGCCCGCACCACGTCGCCGGGGCGGAAGTCGACGACACGGTACGCGCCGGTGCCCACCGGCTTGAGGTTCGCCGGCGCTTCCTGGGCCTTGGCGCCGCGGTAGGGCTCGAACACGTGCTTGGGGATGACCATGCCCCGGACCCCGCAGAACGCGTCGGACCAGAAGGGCTGGGGCTTCTTGAACGTGAGCTTGACGGTGTGGCTGTCGAGCTTGTCGATCTTGCTGATCTCGGTGTAGGACCCCGTGGTGACGGTCTTGTTGGCGGGGTCCATCACGAACTCGTAGTTGAAGACGACGTCGTCGGCGGTGAAGGGCTTGCCGTCGTGCCACGTCACGCCCTTCTTGAGCCGCCACGTCACCGAGGTCAGGTCCTTGGCCAGCCCGCCGTTCTGCGTGCTGGGCAGCTCGGCCGCGAGCACCGGCACCACGTTGCCGTCCGGATCGAAGCCGGCGAGGGGCTCGTAGAAGATGCGGGAGGCGTCCTGATCCTTGGTGCCGGTGGCGAAGTGCGGGTTGAGCAGCGTCGGGGCTTGCCACCACAGCATCTTCAGCGTGCCGCCGCCGCCGCGCTTGGTGGGCACGAAGCCCGTGCCCTGCGCGTGCGCGCGCGGCACGCCCGCCGCGGCGAGCATCTGCGCGGCCAGCGGCGCGGTGAGCCCGAGGCCGACCATGGTCTGCACGAACGCTCGCCGGTTGAGCCGTCCGGCCTTCACGTCCGCGATCAGTGCGCGAAGGGCATGCTCGTCCATGTGGGAACCCCCTCCGGGTGGGTTACGCCCTTATACGGGGGACCCCCGATGGTGTCAAGAATCCCGCCCGCGCGACGGCGTTCAGGGCGCGAGCCAGTCGGCGAGGCCCGTGAGCGTGGGGAATTCCCGGAGCGCTCGCGCCGCGCTCGACGACGCGCCGCTCTTCCGGTTGATCCACGCCGAAGGAATCCCGAGCGCCGCGCAGGGCGTGATGTCGTGGTAGTGGCTCTGCGCCGCGTGCAGCCACGGGACCCCGCCGATCAGGGCGCGCGCGGCCAGGAAATGGGGCGCCGTCGGTTTGTAGGATCGGACCTGCTGCGCGGTGACCACGACCTCGAAGTTCGCCGCGAGATGCCGCCGGCTCCACACCAGGAGATCGTCGTCCACGTTGGAGAGGATGCCGAGCCGATAGCCCGCGTCGCCGAGGCGGCGCAGCGCCGCGTTGGTGTCGGGGAACTGCGGCCACGCGGGCAGGCTCTCGGCGAGGAAGCCCGCGCGCTCGGCGGGGAGCGGCCAGCCGAGGCGCGCGGCCACCCGCCGCCCCGTCTCGGCCAGGATCTCACGATAGCGGCGATAGCCTTCGCGCTCCACCCCCGCCTCCACATCCACGTAGAGGTCCGCCGCCGCGCCGGTGTCCACGGGGTGACCGATCTTCACCGCCTCTGCCGCGAACGCGCGGCGGATGCCGCCCTCCCAGTCGATCAGGGTGCCGTAGCAGTCGAAGGTGATCACGTCGTAGGGACGTTCCGCCATGTCGCTCAGGCCTCCATCCGCCAGTGGGCGATGTTCCAGAGGTTGGACTCCCAGGGCGAGATCTCGACCCCGCGCAGCCGCGCGGACACCGCGGTCGCCTCGTTGCGCCACAGCACCGGGATGACCACTCCGTTCTGGATGACCAGGTCGTTCATCCTGATGAAGAGCGCCGCCCGCGTCGCCGGATCCATCTCGCCCTCGGCCGCGCGCCACAGACGGTCGTACTCGTCGCTCCGCCAGCGGCCGGAGTTGCTGAGCGACCACTTGTTCTCCTTGGCGGCGATCTGCCACGACGCGAACCGCTCCATGTAGAGCTGGGGGTCGGGCCGCCCCATGAGCTGCTGGTACATCTGCAGGTCCGCGTAGAAGTGCCGGACGGTGTCGGGATTGGCCGCGTCGGACGAGAAGTACGCGGAGGCGACCACGGATTTCAGCTCGATCTCGACGCCCGCCCGCGCGCACGCCTGCTTCACGATGGCCTGCGTCTTCTGCCGCGGGGCGTTGATGGAGGTCTGGAAGAGCAGCCGCAGCCGCCGGCCGTCCTTGGCGCGCACCCCGTCCGGCCCGCGCTTCCACCCCGCGGCCTCCAGCGCCGCGCTCGCGCGCTCCACGCTGAACTCCCAGCGCGTGTTCGGCGAGCGAAAGCGGGCCGGCGTCACCAGGAAGTTGGGCGTGGTCTCGCCCTGCCGGCCGTAGATCTCCTGCTGGATCGCGCCGCGGTCCACCAGCAGCGCGAGCGCGCCCCGCACAGCGGGATCGGAGAGCAGGGGATGCGTGGTTCGGGCGCTCGACCGCTCGCCGTCCACCTCCCGCGCCGGGTCGGAAAAATTCAGTTCAATGAATTCGGTGCTGGTGCTCGGCGTGAAGAGCACCTTGCCCTTGGCCTTGACCTCGAGGCGGCGGAGCAGCTCGTCCTCCACCTGCAGGTTCCACGCGAAGTCGTACTCGCCGGTCTGGAGCACGGCGCGGGCGGCAGAGGCGGCGTCGCCGCCGCCCTTCATCTCCACCGCGTCGAACGACGGCCGTCCCGCCCCGTGGTAGCCCGGGAAGCGCTCCGCGCGCACGCTGTCGCCGGGGCGGAAGTCGCTCGCGCGGAACGGGCCCGTTCCCACCGGCTTGAGATTGGCCGGGGCCTCGCGCGAGGCGCCGCCGCGGTGACGCTCGAAGACATGCCGCGGCAGCACCATGCCGGCGGTGCCGCAGAACGGGATGGCCCAGAAGGGCATCGGGCGCTTGAAGAGCACCCGGATCGTCTGATCGTCGAGCTTCTCCACGCGCTCGAGGTCCCGGTAGGCGGAGATCGAGGTGGCGGCGGTGGCGGGATCGGCGGCGTACTCCCACGTGAACACGCAATCGTCGGCCGTGAGGGGACGGCCGTCATGCCACGTCACGCCCTTCTTGAGCCGCCACCGCACCCAGGTCCCGTCGCGCGCGAGCCCGCCGTTGTCACGCGTGGGCAGCTCGGCGGCGAGCTGCGGGACCAGGTTCCCGTCGGGGTCGAAGGCGGCCAACGGCTCGTAGAAGAGCCGGCACGCCGCCGCGTCCTTCACGCCGGTGGCGAGATGCGGGTTGAGAATGGTCGGCGCCTGCCAGTAGAGGAGGCGCAGCGTGCCGCCCCGCCGCGCGGGCGCCGCGGGCGCCTGCGCCCGTACCGGGCGCGGCGGCAGGAGCTGGGCGCCGAGCGGGCCGGCGACGCCGAGGCCGGCCAGAATCGCGAGGAAGCGGCGCCGGCCGAGCCGTCCCGACGCCGCCTGCCGGGCGAGGGCGCGGAGCACGGGGGCGTCCATCAGGCGCTCGTCAGCGCGCGTGGGCGCCGAGCATGCTGACCGCGACGTCGATCGCCTCGATCATGCTCTCGGGATTGGCGATCCCTTTCCAGGCCCGGTCGAACGCGGTGCCGTGGTCCACCGAGACGCGGAGGAAGGGAAGCCCCACCGTGACGTTGACGCCCGAGAGCCCCGTCCACACGCCGGTCCTCTGGTCGAAGGTGAAGCCCAGCGTCTTCACCGGCACGTGGCCCTGGTCGTGGTACATCGCCACCACGATGTCGAATTCGCCACCGCGGGCGCGCGAGAAGAGCGTGTCGGCGGGCAGAGGCCCGTGGACGTCCAGGCCCGCCCGCCGCGCGGACTCGATGGCGGGGCCGATCTCCCGCTGCTCCTCGTCGCCGAAGAGTCCCTCCTCGCCGGCATGGGGGTTCAGCCCGCACACCGCGATGCGCGGGCGCGCGACGCCGAGGAAGTTCATGGTCTCCTGGGCGAGCGCGATGACGCGGCCCACGCGCTCGCGGGTGCAGAGCTCGGGCACGCGCCGCAGGGCCACGTGGGTCGTGACGTGGATCACGCGCAGCTCCTTGCCCATGAGGAGCATCGCGAAGTCCTTGGTGCCGGAGAGCTTGGCGAGGATCTCGGTGTGCCCGGTGTGCTGATGCCCGGCGGCGGCCAGCGCCTCCTTGTTGATGGGCGCGGTCACGATCCCGTCGATCGCGCCGCGCTGACAGAGCCCCACCGCCGCCTCGATGTAGGCGTAGGCGGCCCGGCCTGCCTCCGGGCTCACCGCGCCGCGCGGAAGGCTCGCCATGTCCACGTTCGCGAGGTCGAGGCATTCCACGGTGCCCGGCGCGTAGCGGCAGTCCTCGACCGCCTTCACGCGGTGGAGCGTGAGGGGGGCGTGGAGGAGCTCGATGGCCGCGGCGAGGGCGTCGCCCGCGCCCACCACCACCGCACGGCAGGACGCCGCCACCTCGGGCACCGCGAGCGCCTTCACGGTGATCTCCGGACCGACCCCGGCGGGGTCGCCCATGGTGATGCCGATGCGTGGCGCGTGCGTGGTCATCATGCGGGTCCTCCGAGCGTGAGAAAGAGATCGGGCGCGCCGAAGCCGCCGGCCTTGCTGAGGAACGGCACGCGGCGCGCGGCCGAGCCGGCGCCCAGCGTGAGCGTTCCCAGCGCGAGCCCACTAGCCGGGGCGCCGGCGAGATCGAGCCGCGGCGTGCCCAGCGCGGCGCCCAGGGCGGCGATCGTCGCGAAGGCCGTCTCGCCGCCGGTGACGGCGAGGAGATCGACGGCGGTCTCCGCCAGCACGCCCGCGACCGCGCGGCCCAGCGTCTCGGCGACGGTCTGCGGCTCGAGGCCCGGCGCGGCCGCGAACGCGAGGAAGGCGGCTCGGCCGGCGCGCAGCGCGCGCCACACCGCGGCCAGATCGGACGAGCGCCCCGCGTCGAGCCACACGCCGAGCACCCCCGCCGCCTCCAGCGCGCGCGCCTGAGCATGGCTCGCGGGATGGCGGCTCCCCACCACCCAGAGCCAGGCGCCGGGGCGAGGCAGGGCGGCACGCGGCGCCGGATAGTCGAGCGCCGCCGCGAAGGCGCGCCCGAGGCCGGCCGAGCCCGCGACGAGGAGGTCCGCGCGGCGCGCCGCCGCGCGCGCCAGCACGTCGAGGTCGGCGTCCGACTCGGCGTCGGCGGCGAGCACCGCGCCGCGCGCGGTGGCCAGTCGCTCGCCGACCGCGTCCGCGCCCGCCCGCACGTCCGCCAGCGGAAGCCGCTTCACCGGCCGTGTGAGCGCGGGCTCGAGCATCGCCACGAGTTCGGAGGTCGCGCCGGGATAGTGACGGTCGCGGCCGACGGGGGACTCGTGCGCGAGCGCGCCGTTCACCCAAAGGCGCCCGTCGCGCACGATGCGGCCCTGCGCGGGGAAGGCGGGACAGAGGAGGGCGCCGCCGGACCAGCCGCCGGCCTCGAGGAGGCCCTCGAGCTCCGCGCCCACCGGCCCGCGCATGGTCGAGTCGATCTTCTTGAAGGCGCGGCCGCGCTCGAGCCGCGAGGCCAGTCCCGCGGCGGCGGCACGGAGGCGGCGGCCGGCCTCCGACGCCGGCAGGGCGCGGCTCTCGGTGTCCACAGCCACCACGGGCGCCTCGCTCGCGGTCAGCGCGGGCTCGGCGATGACCCCCACCGCGCCGCGCCCGGCGAACAGACAGCCAGTGTCACAGGCCCCGGTGAGATCGTCGGCGAGGACGGTGACGGCCATGCGTATCCTGCACCCTATCACACGGGCCGGGGCGCGCGGACGGCGCGCCAGCGCCGTGTATACTGCCGCTGTGTCACGCCTCTTCGCCTCGCTCGCCGTGCTCGTGGCACTCCTCGTCCCGGCGTTCGCGCCCGCCAGCGAGCCGGCCAAGGAGCTCGAGCTGGCGCGGCCCGGACGCGCGCAGACGGCGCAGCCCTTCGAGGTCGCGACGCCCGAGGGGGGCAAGCTCTCGCTCGCCGAGTACCGCGGCCGCGTGGTGCTTCTCAACTTCTGGGCGACGTGGTGCGAGCCCTGCAAGGAGGAGATGCCCGCGATGGAACGGCTCTACCAGAGGCATCGCGCGCAGGGGCTCGTGGTGCTGGCGCTCTCCAACGACCCCGAGGGCTCGACGCAGCGGGTGAAGCGCTTCATCAAGCAGAGCGGCTTCACGTTTCCGGTGGGGCTCGATCCGCGCCTCAAGGTGGCGAACCTCTATCGGGTGCGCGTCCTGCCCTCGAGCCTGGTCATCGATCGCAAGGGCACACTCAGCTTCATCGCCCTGGGCCCGCGCGAATGGGACAAGCCGGTGGCCCACCAGCTCTTCGAGTCTCTTCTGAAATGATGGTTCTCAAGTAATGGAATCAGTGGGGATTCTCGTTGCGTTTTCGGCCGGCCTGTTCTCGTTTCTGTCCCCCTGCGTCCTCCCCCTTTTCCCCTCCTATCTCTCCTTCATCACCGGGATGTCGGTGGAGCGCCTGTCGGGCGAGGTGACCGCCGGCACGCGCGGCCGCGTGCTCGTGCACTCCCTGGCCTTCATCGCCGGCTTCACCGCGGTGTTCGTGAGCCTCGGCGTGTCGGTGAGCGCGGCCGGCCAGTTCCTCCTGGACTACCGCGACTGGATCCGCATCGCGGGCGGCATCCTCATCATTGTCTTCGGCCTCTACATCGCGGGCGTGCTGCGGGTGGGATTGTTCGGCCGAACGGCGCAGCTCCAGATCCGGGAGAAGCGCGCGGGCCTGCTCGGCTCGTTCGCCGTCGGCCTCACCTTCGCCATCGGCTGGACGCCCTGCGTGGGACCGATACTCGGCTCCATCCTCACGCTCGCCAGCAATGACAAGACGGTGGCGCAGGGGACGGGCCTGCTCCTCGCGTACTCCGCGGGGCTCGGCATCCCCTTTCTCCTCTTCTCGCTGGCCCTCGGCGCCTTCCTGCGCTTCTTCAAGCGCTACCGCGTCTTCATCCCTGTGGTCGAGCGCGTGGCGGGCGTCCTGCTGATCGTGGTGGGCGTGCTCGTGGTGTCCAACTACTACATCGCCCTCAACGCGTGGGCGTTGACGCTGACCCCCGAGTGGCTACTCAAGCGGCTCTGACATGCGGGTGACCGTCCGGGTGCCCGCCACGTCGGCCAACATCGGCCCCGGCTTCGATGTGCTCGGGCTGGCCCTCGGGCTCCACAACGAAGTCACCGCCGAGGAGAGCGACCGCGTCGTGGTCGCGGTCGAAGGTGAGGGAGCGGGGGCGCTCCCCACTGGGCCGAGCAACGTGGTGGCGCGCGCCGTGCGCCAGGCCTTCGAGCTGGCCGGCCGTCCCTTCCGTGGCGTGATGCTCCACTGTGTGAACCGTATTCCTCCCAGCCGCGGCCTTGGGTCGAGCGCGGCGGCGTGGGTGGCGGGTCTCGTGGCCGGCGGCGCGCTGGCGGGAAATGCGCTGTCGCGCGAGGCGCTGCTCGATGCCGCCGCCCGTGCCGAGGGCCATCCCGACAACGTCGCGGCCGCCCTCCTGGGCGGACTCACGGTGTCGTGCGCAAGCGGTGATCGCATCACGGCGATCTCGCTACCCGTGCCGGCGGCGGTGCGGTGGGTGGTGCTGATTCCGGAGGCTCAGGGCTCCACGCGCGAGGCGCGCGCGGTGCTGCCGCCTACGGTGTCGCGCGCCGATGCGGTGTTCAACCTCCAGCGCGTGAGCCTGCTCCTCGCCGCGCTAGGCGGCGGGCGGCTCGACCTCCTGCCCACCGCGCTCGACGACCGGCTCCACCAGCCCGCGCGCTGGCGGCTCTTTCCCTGGCTGCCCGCGGCGGTGGCAGCGGCGCGGTCGGCGGGCGCCCTCGGCTGCGTCCTCTCGGGCGCCGGGCCTGCGCTGCTGGCTGCGGTGGAGGGCCCGGGCGATGCCGTCGCGCGCGCGATGGAGACGGCCCTGCGCGGCGAGGGCGGCGCCGGGCGTGCGGTGGCGCTGTCCGTCGACGGATCGGGCGCCACCTGCGAGCGCGTTGCTTGACTCCCTCTCCGGGGGGGCAGTACCATGACCTCACGAGATGCTCAGGGGGCTGATGACGTGATCAAAAGCGACGGCTGGATCAAGCGGATGGCCCTCGAGCAGGGCATGATCAAGCCCTTCGAGGACCGGCAGGTCCGAAAGGGCATGATCTCGTACGGCGTGTCGTCGTACGGCTACGACCTCCGCATCTCGGACGAGTTCAAGATCTTCACCAACATCAACAACACCATCGTCGATCCCAAGGGCTTCGACCCACGGTCGTTCGTGGACTATCAGGGCGACGTCTGCATCATTCCCCCCAACTCGTTCGCCCTGGGGCGGTCGGTCGAGTACTTCAAGATCCCACGCAACGTCCTCACGATCTGCGTGGGCAAGTCCACCTACGCGCGCTGCGGCATCATCACCAACGTCACGCCCTTCGAGCCCGAGTGGGAAGGCTACGTGACCCTTGAGATCAGCAACACCACCCCGCTGCCCGCGAAGATCTACGCCAACGAGGGCATCGCGCAGGTGCTGTTCTTCGAATCCGACGAGGCCTGCCTGACGTCGTATGCGGACCGGCAGGGGAAGTACCAGGGCCAGCAGGGGATCGTGCTCCCCACCGTCTAGGCCCGGCGGCCTCCCCCGGGAGAGGCCAGGAGGAACGTCCATGGCAGAGCAAAAGAAGAAGGAGACGAGGCCGCAGAAGCCGCCGGAGGGCGACGAGTCCGGGGCGGGAAGCGGTGAGCTCGCCAAGAAGGGCAAGAAGCTCAAGGAAGACCTCGACAACCTGCTCGACGAGATCGACGACATCCTCGAGGAGAATGCCGAGGAGTTCGTGAAGAGCTACGTGCAGCGCGGAGGCGAATAGGTGCCGATCTACGAGTACACATGCCTCGCGTGCGAGCGCGAGTTCGAGAAGCTGGTGCAGGGCGCGGCGGCGGTGGCCTGCCCCGCGTGCGGAGGCGAGCGCGTGATGCGGCGGCTGTCGCTCTTCCGCGCCCGCACCGCGGTGGCGACGGGTCCGGCGTCGGAGGGCGGCGCCGCGTCGATGGGCGGCTGCTGCGGCGGCGGCTGCGGGTGTCACTAGCGATCGAGGGCGGGGCCGTCTAATCATCGGGGGCCCTCGTGGCCCCCTTTTTTGTTCAGGAGGCGCATGCCGAGGACCATCCTGGAGCCACGGATCCGGATCGAGCACCTCTCGATCCTCGACGCCGACGGCAATCTCGATTCGGCCCTGGAGCCATCGCTCAGCGCCGAGGAGCTCCTGCGGCTCTATCGCGCCATGGTCCTGGGCCGTCGCCTGGATGAGCGCATGGTGCGGCTGCAGCGCCAGGGGCGCATCGGCACCTTCGCGCCGATCAAGGGCCAGGAAGCGGCGCAGGTGGGCAGCGTATTCACCCTGCGTCCCACGGACTGGATGGTGCCGTCCTTCCGCGAGACTGCCGCCATGATCTTCCGGGGATGGACCATCGAGCAGCTCCTGCTGTTCTTCTCCGGCCACCTCGAGGGCGGCCGGCCCGCGCCGGAGCAGCACGACCTTCCCGTGTGTATCCCGGTGGCGACCCAGCTGCCCCACGCCGTCGGGCTCGCCTATGCCGCGCAGTACCGCGGGGACGATGCGGTGGTCATGGCCTACTGCGGCGACGGTGCGACCTCCGAGGGCGATTTCCACGAGGCGCTCAACTTCGCCGGCGTCTGGCACGTGCCCCTGGTGCTCGTGGTGCAGAACAACCAGTGGGCCATCTCGGTCCCGCTCAAGAAGCAGACGAACTCCGCCACCATCGCCCAGAAGGCGCTGGCCTACGGAGTGCCGGGCATTCAAGTGGATGGTAACGACGTGCTCGCGATGTACGCGGCGAGCCGCGAAGCGGTGGAACGGGCCCGCGCGGGCGACGGCCCGACCCTGATCGAGGCGGTGACCTATCGGCTGGGGGTTCACACCACCGCCGACGATCCCACCAAGTACCGCTCCGAGGAAGAGGTGAAAGCCTGGGAGCGGAAGGACCCGCTCACACGATTCACCGCCTATCTCGAGAAGCGCAACCTCGCCGTCTCGGGCGTGGAGGCCGAGGTCGACGCGGAGATCGCCGCGGCGGTGGCGCGCTTCGAGGCGGCGGGTACGCCGGACCCGCTCGGCATGTTCACCCACGCCTACGGCGCGCCGCCCGCCGCGCTCGACGCGCAGCGCGAGGAGATGGCGGCGCGGCTGCGCGATCAGGCCCCGCCAGGAGCCGGCGGCGAGGGTCAGACGCCGGTGCCCATGCGCGGGCAGCGAATCACCCGGCGTTAGCCAGCCATGGCCGGGCACGCCGCGATGAGCAAGCTCAACATGGTGAAGGCGCTCAACCTCGCCCTCCAGCAGGAAATGGAGCGCGACCCCGACGTGCTCGTGCTCGGTGAGGACGTGGGCGTCGACGGCGGAGTGTTCCGGGTCACCGACGACCTCCAGCGGCAATTCGGCTCCCGCCGCGTCATCGACAGCCCGCTCGCCGAGGCCGCCATCGTCGGGACCGCGGTCGGCATGTCGCTCTACGGGCTCAAGCCCGTCTGCGAGATCCAGTTCTCGGGCTTCGCGTTCCAGTGCTTCCATCAGATCGAGAATCACGCCGCCCGCTATCGCCAGCGCTCGCAGGGCCGCTTCGGCTGCCAGATGGTGGTGCGCATGCCCTACGGCGGCGGTGTCCGCGCCCTCGAGCATCACTCGGAGAGCGAGGAGCAGTTCTACGCCCATATCCCCGGCCTCAAGATGGTGGTGCCCTCGGGGCCGCGCGCGGCGCGGGGGCTGCTCGCCGCCGCCATTCGCGACCCCGACCCCGTGATCTTCTTCGAGGCCAAGGCGCTGTACCACGCGGCCAAGGAGGAGGTGCCGGACGAGCCGGAAGTGCTCCCGCTCGGCAAGGCCCGCGTCGATCGCGAGGGGCGCGACCTGACCATCGTGGCCTACGGGGCGATGCTGCGCGTGGCGCGTGAGGCCGCGGAGACCCTGGCCGCCGAGGACGGGGTGGAGACGGAGATCATCGATCTCCTCACGATCTCGCCGCTCGACCGCGAGACCCTCGCCGCATCCGTCGGAAAGACGGGGCGCGCGCTCGTGGTGCACGAGGCGCCGCGGAGCTTCGGCCCCGGCGCGGAGATCGCGGCGTCCATCATGGAAGGCGCGTTCCTCTCGCTCGAGGCCCCCGTCCGCCGCGTCACCGCCTACGACGTGCCGTTCCCCGGCTTCGCGCGGGAGAAGGCCACCGTGCCCGACGCCGCGCGCGTGCTCGCCGCGGCACGCGAGACCCTCGCCTACTAGCGGCATGCCCCGCGAGTTCGCGCTGCCGGACCTCGGGGAAGGGCTCACCGAGGCCGAGATCGTCGAGGTGCTCGTCCACGAGGG
>Ga0075433_10002700_pt1 | contig 13552 bp, 8 predicted proteins | sample RhiMethybrSRZTD2_FD_75299 | JGI IMG/M metagenome (GOLD analysis project Ga0075433, IMG submission 75299) | Populus rhizosphere microbial communities from Tennessee, USA - Rhizosphere MetaG P. TD hybrid SRZTD2 | ecosystem: Host-associated > Plants > Roots > Rhizosphere > Soil | place: USA... | reverse complement strand
CGACAGAAGGCATATTATCTGACCAGGGCATTTTCAACCAGTATTCCTTGGCCATGAACAGATCAGACAATGCACCCTCGAGATCCCCTTTAAGACGACGTACCACCCCTCGGCGAAGAAAATGCTTCCAACTGTAAGATCCTTTTTTTATCAGCATGTCTATATCTTCGAATGCCTCATCAAACCAACCTAGCTCCTGGTAGACGAGGCTTCGGCCCACGCGGTACATCGAACGATAAGGGACGAGCTCAATTGCCCGGCTGAAGGCTGATACCGCCTGCTCGTGCATATCCGCCTGCATCAAAGCGTTTCCGCGTAGATAATGGCAGTGCCCGAGCAGGCGCTTTATTCTCTCGGCGTCGTCAACATTGTCATCAGCATCGTCGGTTACTCCGGAGCTGTAAGATTTGCCACCGTCTTCAGCCAATGCGCTAAGCGCTTTCGAAAGCATATCGTCAACCCGGTTAAAATCGGCAAGCGCCTCTTGCAGCCGCTCCATAACGGTTAGCCATTGGCCGCGCATCAGGAGCAGTTGCGGGTTTTGGCTGTCGAGCCTGATAGCTGCTGAAATATCCGCAAGTGCCAACGCCGTTACGTCCGCTGCCACATAGGCCTCAGCCCTGGCAATAAGCCATTTCGTATCTGTAGGGTGCTGATCGATCAATCGACTTAAGTCGGCGATAAGCTTCTCGTGTTGCCCAGTAGCCTTGTATAGACCCGCTCTAACTAAGAGCGGCGTTTCGTCCTCCAACGCGCACTCAACGGCCTTGTTCAGATCGATTTCCGCCAGGTCGTCTATTTCTAGATTATGGTAGACTGCTGCGCGCTCCAATAACGCTTCGATGTTGTTCGGCTCCAGATCGACGGCGCGGTCTAGATCTCCCAGTGCCATTGTCAATGAGGAAAAACGGCGGTAGGTCCTCGCACGCTCAAGCAGGGCCGATACATCGGTTGGATTCAGATGAACGTTCCGCGTTGCGTGCGCGATTTCAATAGCCCTGGCAGTATCTGGATGAATGGATATTCCATGGTTTCGAAATTGCTCCAGAAGATGGAACAACTCGTTGGCTCGATCAATGCAGAGTCCGCCTCGATCGACTTCATCATAGCTTAAGACGAGACATACCAGTGTCTCAATAAGCACTGAAAGGATGTCCTCTGTGGGATGGTCGATAAGGGTGCGTACAGTCTCGAACGCTTCGATAGCCTCATTGATATCTCCGTTGCGATGGTAGGCTTTTGCTCTATTGAATTGGATGGTGACCCTGTCGAGATCATCACCGGCAAAGAGCAACGCTCGCTCATAAACCTGTACAGCGGCCCCTGGCTCCCCGATTTGGGAAAGACAGAAGCCAAGGTTTGCAAGTATCTTCCTCAAATTATCTTTCGGCATGGTGGGACCGAGACTGTTGATGGCCTCAACAAGTGGATCGATAGCTTCAAAATATCGCTCGGATGCTAAAAACTCTTCGTAGTCTGGTATCGAATGCCCCTCGGCCAGTGCAACGACGCTGACGCCTACATCGCCACGCTTGCGAATATACCCCTCTTTGAACCAGTTCCACTGTTCCCCCTCGAAAGATGACAAGAGCGCCACAAGGTTAGCGGCACACTCATGCGGTCCCACAGGGCGGAGTAGAACTGTGAACGGTGGATTCAAGTCTACGAGTTTGACAACTTTGTCTTTGCTGCTTTGAATGAAATTTGCCAGATGGGCATCGCTCAGAATCCTGGCATTGTGTAGTATCGCTAGACATTGGCCAAGATTGGCCCAAAACAGATAATCATTCTGACCCTGATCCGCTGCCTGCTCTTTGCCAGGCTGCTTCGCTGTACTGGTCTCTGGCAGGACATATTGGAGCACTTCCAGGTTGGCGAGGAGATCCACCGATCTGCCATGCGGCGTCTCGTCTAACGACAGGCCCGCGGCTGCTACGACGTAGGCGCTCAAACTTGGCGGACCGATAAGGAATCCGGTGATGTTCTGCCAGCCGACCACATATTGAAGAGTCGGGAGAAAAAGCGGCAGGACAATGCATTCTCCAATGGAGTCCGCGAGCGCTTGCAGGCAATTGCCGAGCTTTATGATATCAGGCGGTTCATTGATTCTTTCAACGTGTAGATTCGCGATGTATTGAGATACCGGGGTATCCCTAAAGAAATGCTTGAACAGAAAGAAGTCGGGACCATGTGCAAATCCGAAGGGGGTTAGATCGGTAAGTATCTCGGCTTCAGAGGCAGCAAGAATCAATAGCGCATTGCGCCTGATGAGCCACGAACAATAGGAGAGCAAGGCACCGAAGTTCAGATATGTTGCCGGATTCGGTGTCAGTTCGTGAATCTGCACCTCTTGTGCGTCTATTGTTTCTGTACGAGCTCTTTCCGAACATGATTGGAAATGATAGTTGATCTGCGGATACCATATTTCGGTCATGCTAAGCCCTCAGCCGGAATATGTAAGGAACAGGCCCACGTTAAATCTATTGCACTTCATCTTTGCCAGCATTATTTTAGCCCTAACTTTGTTGTATAGCAAAGTTAGGGCTACAGCCGCACTTTCGTGCCCAATCGAACCACGCCGCACGAGCTACCGCACCGTCATCGGCATGACGATGTGGACGTAGCCCTCGGTGCCGATCGGCTTAAACACGCCGGGATTCTGCGCCGTCTGGGTCTCGATCGCGATCTGCGGTGTCTTGATCGCGTTGAGGGCGTCGGAGAGGAACCTGACGTTGAGCGCGATCTGACCGCCTTCGCCGTGGACCATCCCGTCGAGCGCGCCCTTGTTGTCGCCAACCTCAGACGCATTGGCGCTGATCGTCAGCTTGCCAGGGCCGAGGTCGCCGCCGGACTCCATCGTCAGCTTCACGATGTTGGCCGAAGCCGAGGCGAAATACGAGGCCAGCTTGACCGCCTTAAAGAGTTCCTGGGTCTCCAGCACCGTGCGCGTCGCGTAGTTGGCCGGGATGATCCGCTCGAAGTCGGGGTACTTGCCGTCGATCAGCCGTGAGACCAGGTCCATATTCTCGGTATGAAACAGCACCTGCCCGCCGCTCGGCGTGACTGTGACCTCGACATTGCCATCGGCATCGCCGATGATCCGCGCCAACTCCAGCAGCGCGCGCGCCGGCACAATCACCTCCTGCGGCTCGGCCACCGGCTCGGGCAGCTCGATCACGCGCACCGCCAGCCGGAAGCCATCGGCGGCGGCGAAGGTCGCGCTTTTGCCCTTGAGCCGGATCAGCACGCCCGCCAGCACCGGGCGGGTGTCATCCGTCGCGGCGGCAAACGCCACCTGATCGACCGTCTCCTGGAGCAGCGCAGGCGGCAGAACGACCGTCGGCTCGCGATCAATGATCGTCGGGATGACTGGGAACTCGTCGGCCTCGATGCCCTTGATGTTGGCCTCGAAGCGCGCGCAGGTCAGGTTGAGCGTCTGGGTGCGCGCGTCGAGCGCCAGGCTGATCTTGTCGTTCGGCAGGCCACCGACGACATCGGAGAGCAGCTTGGCTGGGACGGTGATCGCACCCTCTTCTTCGATCTTCGCGCCGATCCAGCAGGTGATGCCGACCTCCAGATTGGTCGCGGCCAGCTTCAGACGCCCATCATCGGTGGCGAGCAGGATATTCGACAGCACCGGCAGCGTGCTTTTGCTAGCGACCGCATGGCCCACAATCGCTAGACCACGCTTCAGATTTTCTTGGAGGCAGGACAGCTTCATCGGCGCGAAACTCCCTTCTATCCATAGCGCCTTTTGTGCGCTAGATATCGGCTGTTCCATTTATTGGGGTGCCAGGATTATAGCATAGGTGCGGGTCGCTATCAATTGATACCTGAGGCGCATCTGTTCAAGGCATGCATCGGCGAATGGGTGTGCTCCATTTGCGTGGGCGGGCTCTGCCCCCACACCCCCGCCGGGGCGCGTCGCCCCCCGGACCCCCTGAAATGGGGGTGGGGTAGCAGTTCAATGTCGGTGGAGCATGCCTCCGTTGCTAGAGAGATGCATCGCTCACTTGCACGCAGGATGCTACGCTACAACCTCGACGGCATCTACCTATTCGCGGCGAGGCATGCGCAGCGAACAATCTAAATGTGAGGGCGTCACATGCCGTAAGGGTCATAGGGAACCGGGCACGGGTTCCCTAATCGGGGGCGCGGGGGCGAAGCGCCCCGCATATGCGTAGCATCACGCACACTGGGGCTGCGAGGGCGCGGGGGCGAAGCACCCCGCATATGCGTAGCATCACGCACACTGGGGCTGCGAAGGGCGCGGGGGGCGAAGCGCCCCGCAAAGGCGTTAACCGGGGCGCGGGGGCGAAGCACCCCGCAAAAGCGTTAACCAGGAATGCGCGGGCCAAGCGCCCGCAAAACCATATATCACACCCCCACCGCATGTAGTCTGCGGCAAAAACAGTATACTATGCCGACGATCCACGACCGGATACCCAGAAAGTAGACGCTCAATGCGGCACTTGCTCAACGACCAGACCTGTACACGCTGCCCCGCGCTGGCAGCGAATCGACGCCAGATCGTCCATGGCTACGGCGATCCACAGGCCCGCGTCGTCTTCGTCGGCGAGGCACCAGGGCGGCACGGTGCCGACCGCACCGGCGTGCCTTTCAGCGGCGACAAGTCCGGGCGCGCGCTACAACGCCTGCTGATCACGCTGGGACTCTCGGAGGAGCGCGAGCCAGTCGCCCACCCACGGCTGCGCTGCTTCGTCACCAACGTCGTTCGCTGCTGCCCGCCCGCCAATCGAACGCCGACGTCGACCGAGATGACGCACTGTGCGCCCTTTTTGGCGTTCGAGCTGGATGCGATCAATCCCGTGATCGTCGTGCCCGTGGGTCGCATGGCGCTACGAGCAATCGGGCTACGCTACCTGGGCCATGATCCCGGCCCGATCCGCCAGCTGCATGCGACGCCGCTGCTCGTCGGCGCGCGGGTGATCGTCCCACTCGTGCATCCTGCGCGGATCTCGCGTGCGCAGACCGCAGCGTTCACCGCCACGCTGCGCGCGCTGCTCGAAACATATAGCATTCCTAACTGAGTTGTCCAGGACCAAACCTGTCAGGTGCGGCCCGCAACGCCTTCCTATCAACGGTAGCTGTCCTGGCCGCACCTGACAGGTTTACAAACCACATAGGATTGCTATAGCAGCGCAGCCTGCTGGCACCCAGGCAAACAATACATCGCACGTACGTGTTGCTAGGCCCCCGACGCCATGCTATAATGCAACGACCCAAGAGCGCAACACTGCCGGGTTGTGTAATGGCAGCACGGCGGACTTTGAATCCGTCTGTCCAGGTTCGAATCCTGGCCCGGCAGCCACTATTCGCGATGAGGAGCTACCGCACGACAGCGTACCGCTTCAGAAGATCGCTCCTGCCGGCATTGGCAATGGAGCTAGCTGGCACAGTGAAGTGTTTCTTCACTGTGTTTTTTTCGTATGAGTGAGGGCAATCGCCAGCTTGGGGTGATCGTTGTAGCGGCTGGCGCGGGCACACGCATGCGCTCGGCGCTGCCGAAGGTGCTGCACCCGATCTGCGGGCGCTCGCTGCTTGGCCATGTCCTGGCCGTCGCCGACGCGCTGGCACCCGCGCATACCGTCGTCGTGCTGGCGCCCGATACGCTCGCGCAGGTGCGGGCCAGCTTTGGCGAGCGCTATACCTACGTCGTTCAGGCGGAGCGGCTCGGCACCGGGCACGCGGTCTTGCAGGCGGCACCCGCGCTGCGAAACACCGTGGACGAGGTGCTGGTCCTGTATGGCGATACGCCGCTCGTTCGCACCACGACGGCACGAGAAGTGCTCGATCTACGGCGCGAGCGCGCTGCGCTGGTCGGCCTGATGAGCTTTCACGCGCACCCGCCCAGCGGCTATGGCCGGGTGCTGCGCGATGCGGCGGGCCAGGTCAGCGGCCTGATCGAAGAGCGCGACGCCACGCCCGAGCAGCGCGCGATCAGCGAGGGCAACAGTGGGATCATGAGCTTCGCGGCCAGCTGGCTCTGGCAGACACTGCCGCGCGTCCCGCGCAATCCCACCAAGGGCGAGTATTATCTGACCGATCTCGTCGCGCTGGCTGTGGGCGAGCGTGGCCCCGGCGCAGCCGTCGCGCTCGCTGCCGGCGACGAGCGCGAAGCCTGGGGCATCAATGATCGCATCCAGCTTGCCGAGGCCGAGGCGGTGCTGCGTCAGCGGCTCTTGGCGGCGCTGATGCGCGATGGCGTGACCGTGACCGACCCGGCGACGACGTATGTCGATGTGGGCGTGACGGTGGGTGCCGACACGCTTCTGCTGCCCGGCACGCTGTTACGCGGTACGACGCAGGTGGGTGCCGGCTGCGAAATCGGGCCATACACGACGATCGTCGATGCCACAATCGGCGATGGCGCGCGCGTGCGCCACGCGCTGATCGAGCGGGCGGTGATACCTTCCGAAGCAGTGATTGGACCGTTTGCACATATCGTTGGTTAGTTGATTGCATTTGTCGTGGGCGACCCGGCAAATGCAACCCAATGGAGCTATGGAAGGGCGATTACAAATTTTCAGCGGCAACGCCAACCGGCCACTGGCGCAGGAGATCGCCAGCTATCTAAACATCAACCTCGGTCGCGCGATCGTCGATACTTTCAAAAACGGCGAGTCGCGCATCAAGCTCGAGGAGAACGTTCGCGGATCGGATGTCTTTGTCGTCCAGCCGACCTGTACGCCAGTCAACCACCACCTGATGGAGCTGTTACTGTTGATCGACGCACTGCGGCGCGCTTCGGCATCGCGCGTCACGGCGGTGATCCCCTACTATGGCTACGCCAAGCAGGAGAAGAAGACCACTGGCCGCGAGCCGATCTCGGCCAAGCTGGTCGCGAACCTGATCCGTACGGCTGGCGCACATCGGGTGCTGGCGATGGATCTGCACGCGCCAGCGATCGAGGGCTTCTTCGACATTCCCGTCGATCATCTCCAGGCCGGCCCGCTGCTGGCCGACTACATCCGCGACATGAACCTGCACAACCTGGTCGTCGTCTCGCCGGACGCAGGCGGCGTGGGGCGCGCCAACAGCTTCCGCGAGCGCATCGGGGCCGGGCTAGCGATCATCGCCAAGCAGCGCCCGCAGCCGGATGTCGCCGAAATGCTAGAGATGGTTGGCGAGGTCCAGAACAAGACAGCGGTGATCGTCGACGATATGATCTCGACCGGCGGCACGCTTGCCGAGGCCGCCCGCGCGCTGAAAGAGCGTGGCGCGCATGCGGTCTATGCCTGCGCCACCCACGGCATCTTCGCCGGCCAAGCCTTCTCGATCATGGCCGAGTCGGTGCTCATGGAGACGATCGTCACCAATACGATACCGTTGCCGCAAGCCTACGAAAGGGCGCGCGTGCGTGTGATCAGCGTCGCGCCACTGTTCGCCGAGGCGATCATGCGGATTCATAAAGATCTTTCGTTGAGTGCGCTTTTTTCATGATCGTATAGTGCTGTGATGTGGAAACGCGACAATAGACAATAGACGATGGACGATGTGCCAGTATCGGCTATCGGCTATCGGCTATCGGCTATCGGCTATCGGCTATACGACGTTCGCATTCGGAAGGGATGTAGACAGTTGGACCCCGAATCTAGTCTCAGTCTGGTTGGCGTTGGCGTGTGTCTGGTCGTGCTCGCCTTCACATCTGCGGTCGACGCGGCGTTAAGCGCAATCAGCCGCCATCGCCTCAACAGGCTCCAGGAGGAGCACACGATGCGCGCGACAGTCGTCGCACGGCTCCTCTCGGAGCCCTATCGCTTCAAAGCGACGATCTTACTACTCAATGCCGCAGCGATCATCGCCGCAACGGCCTTCACGCTGCACCTGACCGCCGGCCTGTCGGCGGGCTGGCGCTATGGCGCGCTGGCCATTCTGCTGCTGTTCATCCTGATCTTTAGCGAGGCGCTGCCCAAGGCGCTGGCGATCCGCAATCCCACCAGTGCAGCGCGCTTGTTTGCGGGCCCGATGGTGATCATCACCTGGGTGCTCTGGCCGCTGATCAGTGTGCTCAGCGTGCTGATCAGCCCGTTGATCCGCCTCTTGAGCGGGCACAACGCGCTGCAGCTGCCGCTCGTCACCGAGGAAGAATTGCTGCTGCTTGTGAACGTCGGCGAGGAGGAGGGGCTGATCGAGCGCGACGAGCGCGAGATGATCGAGGGCATCTTCGAGTTCGGCGACATGCTGGTGCGCGAGGTCATGATCCCGCGCGTCGACATCGTCGCGCTCGACGAAACCGCCTCGCTCGACGAGGCGCTCGAAACCGTGATCACCAACGGGCACTCGCGCATCCCAGTCTACCACGAGACGATCGACCGGATCGTTGGCATCCTGTATGCGAAGGATCTCCTGCCAGGGCTGCGCGCCGGGCGGCGCGATATGCCGTTGAGCGGCCTCCAGCGACCACCCTATTTCATCCCCGAGACTATGAAGGTCGGGGCGCTGCTGCGCGATTTGCAGACCCGCAAGGTCCACCTGGCGATCGCCGTGGATGAGTATGGCGGCACCGCCGGCCTCGTGACGATCGAGGATCTGCTGGAAGAGATCGTCGGCGACATCCAAGACGAATACGATGTCGAGGAGCCGTCGATCCAGTTCATCAGCGAGGGCGAGCTGATCGCCGACGCGCGCGTGCCGATCGACGACATCAACGATCTGACCGGGCTGCGGCTCACCTCCGACGAGTCCGACCGCATCGGCGGGATGGTCTACGAGCAGCTGGGGCGCGTGCCGAAGGTCGGCGACGAAGTTCAGCTCGATGATGGCGTCACGATCACCGTGCTGTCGGTCGAGGGATTGCGACCGCGCCAGCTACGAATCACCTACCCGCTGCCCGACGAGGTCGAAGTAAGCGCAACTGAAGGAGAGGCCGTCCATCATGAGGGAACCACCTGACTACAGCGGGCTGGTGGACCTAGCCAAGCAGGCGCGGAAGCGCGCCTACACGCCGTACTCGCGTTTCGCGGTCGGAGCGGCAGCGCTGACCGCTTCCGGGCGCAGCTTCCCTGGCTGTAATGTCGAGAATGCGGCCTATTCAGCGTGCGTCTGCGCCGAGCGTGTCGCGCTGCTGAACGCCTACGCCGCAGGCGAGCGCGATATCGTGGCTCTAGCGGTCGTCGCCGACACGACTGGGCCGGTCAGCCCATGCGGAACCTGCCGCCAGGTTCTTCTGGAGCTGGCACCGCGCTGCACGGTCGTGCTGGCGAATATGCACGACGCGCGGCTGGTGACAACACCCGATGAGCTGTTGCCGGCTGGGTTCACCGCCGCCGCGCTGCCGGAGCGCGCTCGTGAAACGTGAAGCGTGAAACGTGAGGCGGCAATCTGCAATCTGCAATCTGCCAGTAGTGATCGGGCTACTGCAACCCCATCACCAGCCCGGCGTACTTCTCGGTTAACACGCGCGCCTGCTCATCGCTACTGCCCTCGGCGATGATATGGAAGAACGGCCCATCGGTATCGGGCAGGATGAGCACCCACTCCTCACCCAGATCGATCTTGATTCCATCGACCTGATCCAGCTTGCGGTCCTGGTACTGTTGGCTCAAGATGCGCATCACCTTGCCCTTGAACTCCCAGCGACAGGGCACTTTGGTCTGGCGGATGTAGTAGCTCGGCAAATCGTGGATGACCTGAGAGAGCGTCGTGCCGCGCAGCGTCAGCAGCTCCATGATCTTGACGATCGCGAAGATGCCGTCGGCGATCGGGTAGAAGCTGGGGAAGATGTAATTGCCGGTGCTGTCGCCGAGCAGCAGCATATCGCGATTGCACGCCGCCGTCTGCATCAGCGCGGCCAGCGTCGTGCGCGTGCGGACGATCTTGCCGCCATACCGTTCAGCGATCTGCTCAAAGGCGCGCGGTGCTGTGACCGGCACGGCGACCGTCCCACCATTATTCACCGACATCGCCAGCGCCGCGATCGCCGCGAGCGCCTGCGTGCCAGGCAGCCGATGCCCGTTGTCGTCGACCAGGAAGAGCTTTTCGCCGCTGCTATCGATCCGCACGCCCATATGCGCGTCCAGCACGGGCGTTATGCGGGCCAGCCGCTCCATGCCCGCCTCGAACTGCTGGCTGGTCTGGAACAGCCGGCTGTCGTCCAGGTGCAAGTTCAGCTCGACCGCGTTGACTTGCAGCTGCCGCAGAATATTCGGTAGGATGCTCGAAGCATTGGCGTTGGCGTAGTCGATCACCAGATTGAAGCCGCGCGCGATGTTGGCGAGCGCTTCGGGCCGCAGCGCCTTCAGGAACGCATTGCCATACGTCTTCTCGATATTCTCGCCATCGCTGATCCGGCCGATCTCGTCGAGGTAGACCCGTCGGTAGTCCTCGCGAAAGAAGATGCCCTCGATCTTGCGCGCGGTCGGGGTGTCAATATCGAGCCCATCGGCGTCGAAGAACTTGATGTCCACCACGCGATGATCGAACGGCGAGAGCCGAACGTGGATACCGCCGGACGCGCCAACTGCGTGGGTGATGTAGCGCGCGACGGGCACCGGAACGCTGTGCAGATCGGAGACGTGGACGCCGGCGGAGGGCAGCCCGGCGATCATGGCCCGCTTCAGCATGCGCGGGGTGTAGTGCGCATCACGGTTCATCGTCACCGTGGAGTCACGCCGCAGCGTTGCGCCATAGGCCGCGCCCAGCTTCGCGCAGAACTCGGGCGTCAGATCGATGTTGACCAAGCCGGTGATCCCAAAGCGCCCGAACAGCACGCGCCGCCCCTGCGAGCCCCAGATGATACTCGAACTGATCGTCGCGCCCTCGTCAACCTCCTTGCTCGGCCAGATCTTAACATTCGCGCCAATCACCGCGCCGGCGTTGATGATCGTCTGATCGCCGATCACGACGCCCTCGAACAGCACCGCGCGGCTCTTGATATTGCACTGCCGCATGACGATCGTGCCGCGCAGCTCGGCGCGCTCGCCGATGTAGGAGTTGCGCCAGATCAGCGAGCGGTCGATCGTCGCGCGCTCGTCGACGATCGCATAATCGCGGATTGCCGATGGCCCATGGATGATCACGCCGCCTTTGATTTTGGCACCGTGCCCCAGGTAGACCGGCCCATGGAACTGAGCGTCCGGCGCGATCTCCGCTTCGCCCTCGACCCAGACATCGTCGAAGATGTTCTGGCCGACGCGCGGCAGCTTGACCTTGCCCGACATATAATCGCGACAGGCGCGCATATATTCTTCGATCGTGCCGACATCAGTCCAGTAGCCCTCGGCGACATAGCCATACAGCGGGTCGCGCTTGCGCAGCATGCTTGGGAAGACATCTTGGGACCAGTCGGTGACTTTGCCGCCCTGAATATGCTTAAACACCTCGGGCTCGATCACATAAATGCCGGTGTTAACAGTGTCGGAGAAGACCTCGCCCCAGCTCGGCTTTTCGAGAAACTGCTGCACCTCGCCCTGCTCGTTAACGACGATCACGCCGTATTCAAGCGGATTGGGCACGCGCGTGAGCGTGATCGTGGCCATGGCATGTTTGGCGTTGTGGAACGCGATGATCTTGGTCAGGTCGAAGTCGGTCAGCGCATCGCCCGAGATCACGATAAACGGCTCCTTGAGCAGGTGCTCGGCGTTTTTGACGCTGCCGGCCGTGCCAAGCGGCTGCTCCTCGAGCGAGTATTCGATATGCACGCCCCAGGACGAGCCATCGCCGAAGTGATCTTGGATGACGTTAGCGAGATACTGAACGGTGACGACGATCTCGGTGATGCCATGGAGCTTGAGCAGCTCGATGATATGCTCCATCACTGGGCGATCAACCAGCGGCACCATCGGTTTGGGGCGATTGATCGTGAGTGGACGCAGGCGCGAGCCCTCGCCTCCGGCCATGACTACTGCCTTCATGGCGTGGCTCCTCTCATCGTGTATGCTGGGCGGTACGCGGCGGGTTCGCGAGCGACCGCGCCGCTCTGCGCACTTCCCGCTCGTTCGGCCACGACCGGCGAGGCCATCTGTTCGTTGAACGAAAGGGGATTTGGAGGGCGACCGGCCCACCAATCCATCGCGCCGAGCAGCGACCGCGTACATCCTGATAATTGAGGACAGCAGTATAGCATGGTCGAGAAGAGTGGGGCAACTATTGGGTGTGGATGTGGGTGCGGAGACGCGGAGACACTGCGCGTTCGTCAACTCCCAGCCCGCTTCAATGGTTCGGCAGTTCCCATAGACAATCCGCTTATGTCCTTATGTCTAGTAAAAGAGAACGCTTGTCCTGCTAGCAAACTTATGGTAGTATTGCTTCCAAGGATAAGCTGTTGTGTGGAGACTATATGCTCGCGATCAACACAATTCATCTTGGGGACGCCCGCGAACTTTTGCCCCATATCGACAGCGAGACGATTGCTTGCAGCATTTGGTCGCCGCCATATCATGTTGGGAAAAGCTATGAGCAAGACATAGACTTTGATGGGTGGCAAGCGCTGTTGAGAGATGTCATTGCTCTTCATGTGCCTATTCTCAAGCCCGGCGGGTTCCTTGCCATTAATATTGCTGACATCCTGTGTTTTCCAGATCCTCAGATGCCACGAATTCAGGCCGCTAACCCACGGCGCCATCGTTCATCAGTCACTCGTGAAGATGTCGTAGCAGCAAAAGCTAAGTATCCCCAATACAACAGAAATCAACTTGCCGAGCTATTAGGATGCAGTGAGCAGACGATTGATCGAAGGCTCAATGGCAATAATATTCGAGGTGGCAAGTATGCTACGCAAACTCGTGTCAAGTTAGTTGGCGGAATTATTGAGCAAGCAGCATTAGATGCAGGTTTGTATCTATATGATCGTCGTGTGTGGGTAAAAGATGCTGCTTGGGAAAACTCAAAGTGGCATACTCTCTCATATCGCGCCGTTGATGAGTTCGAATATATTTACATATTCTGGAAACCTGGCATCACAATAGTAGATCGTGCTCGTCTTACTCCCGATGAGTGGGTTAACTGGGGGTCGCATGGTGTCTGGTCTTTTCCTTCGGTGCGGGCAAATGATGATCATGAAGCAAAATTTCCTCTAGAGTTACCACGACGTGTTATTAGACTTCTGACCGACCTAGGAGATATAGTGCTCGACTGTTTTGTAGGGAGTGGCACTACTGCTGTAGCAGCTATAGCGACAGGGCGAAATTATATTGGGATTGATAAAGAACCTGAGTATGTCAGGTTGGCTCAAGAAATAACCTCAAAGGCTACATTCACATTAAGTACGCAGACGAACCAAGAACTCGAAGCTGGTAAGGAAGGTATACAACTAAAGATGTCTTTGGAGCGAGGAATGATCTACGAAATCAGTCCTGCCACGTAAAAGTTAGATGACCTTGTGTATCAAAAACAATACGTTGTACTCGCCAAGGCTTTTTTTGAGCTAGTTTTGCGAATGAGAGGCGAGCACGCTGCTTTTCACCTCGGGCTGGGCTATCAGGCCCTACATTCCAAATATGATCTACAGAGGATATTACATAATCACTCTCTAGCTTGCCATTCGGTAACGCAGCTATTAAGATTGCCTTCAAAACACGACCCGCAACGA
>Ga0075433_10002697_pt1 | contig 13554 bp, 14 predicted proteins | sample RhiMethybrSRZTD2_FD_75299 | JGI IMG/M metagenome (GOLD analysis project Ga0075433, IMG submission 75299) | Populus rhizosphere microbial communities from Tennessee, USA - Rhizosphere MetaG P. TD hybrid SRZTD2 | ecosystem: Host-associated > Plants > Roots > Rhizosphere > Soil | place: USA... | reverse complement strand
CGCACGAGGGGCCCGACCGGACCACCACCCTCGAGGAGGCCATCCGCCGCCACGTCCCCGCCGGGGCCACCGTCTATCTCGGCGCGGCCCACGGCCGCCCGAATCCCGCGGTGCGCGAGCTGGTCCGCCAGTGGTGGGGCAAGCGCCCGGGCTTCACGCTCGCCACCGTGGGCCTGGGCTCGCCCTGGACCGCGCTCATCCACGGCGGGCTCGTGCGCCGGATCGTCACCACCTTCATGGGCGAGGGCTACCCGTTCCCGACGCCGCAGGCCCTCATCTCGCGCGCGGTCCTGGAGGGCCGCCTCGAGGTCTCGAACTGGTCGATGCTCTCCTTCCCGCTGCGCCTCCTGGCCGGGGCGATGGGGGTGCCGTTCCTGCCCACCCGCTCGCTGCTGGGCTCGACGATGGAGGAGGACAACGCGCGGGCCGGCGACCTCATCGCGGCCGACGACCCGTTCGGCGCCGAGGGCCGCGTGGCCTACGTGCGCGCGCTGGTGCCCGACGTGGCCCTGCTCCACGCGTGGGCCGCCGACCGGGCCGGCAACGTGATCATCGGCTCGCCGATGAACGAGAACATGTACGGGGCGATGGCGGCCCGCGGCGGCGCGGTGGTCACGGTGGAGAAGATCGTCTCCACCGACTTCATCCGCCGCCACGCCGACCTCGTGCGGCTGCCGTCGCAGTACGTGCGCGCGGTGGTCGAGACCCCGCACGGCAACCACCCGACCGGCATGTACGGCATGAACGTGCCGGAGCTGGAGGGCTACGCGGAGGACATCGAGTGGATCCTCGAGTGCCGGCGCGCCTTCCGCAAGCCGGAGACCGCGGACGCGTGGATCCGCGAGTGGATGCTCGACCTGCCCGACCACGCGGCCTACCTCTCCAAGCTCGGCTACGGCCGCATCATGGAGACGAAGGGGCGCGCCCACACCGACGCGTGGGTCTCGGAGCTGGACGCCCTCGCTCCCAAGCTCTCCGCCGCGGAGACCGCGACCCCGAGCGAGTGGATGGTGGTGGCGGCCGCCCGCATGCTCGCGGAGAAGGTGCGCGCGCACGGCTACGAGACCTTCCTGGCCGGGGTGGGGAACTCGAACCTGGCCGCGTGGCTGGCCGCCTACGAGCTGAAGCGATCGGGGGCGGACGTCGAGCTGATGGCGGAGACCGGCATGGTGGGCTACCTGCCGCGCCCGGCCGAGCCGTTCGTGTTCTCGTTCCGCAACTTCCCCTCGTGCAAGATGCTGACCGACATCCTGCACGTGATGGGCATCTTCATGGGCGGCCGCCACAACCGGTGCATGGGCTCGCTCGCGGCGGGCCAGATCGACAAGCACGGCAACATCAACTCCACCATCATCCCGGGCGTCACCTACATCACCGGCTCGGGCGGAGCCAACGACATCACCTCCTCGTCGCGCGAGGTGGTGGTGTGCCTGCAGCAGTCGACGCGGCGCTTCGTGGACAAGGTGCCCTACATCACCGCGCCGGGGCGGACCGTGCGCACGGTGGTCTCGGACCTGGGGGTGTACGCCAAGACCGCCGAGCACGGCGACCTCGTGCTGACCGGCCTGTTCGGCGCAGGCCCGGAGGCGCCCGCGGTGCAGGCGGCCCGCGCGGCCTGCGGCTGGGATCTGCAGGTGGCTCCCACGCTGCGCCGCTTCGAGCCGCCGACCGCGGAAGAGCTGACCCTCGTCCGCCTTTTCGACCCCCGCCGCTACTTCCTGGGCGACTGACCCGCGCTCCCGATCGGGAGAGGGCCGGGTGAGGGGAGGTCCGCACGCGTGCTCGCGATCGTGACGCTCGCCCTCGCCGCGGTGGCCGCCGCGGCCGCCCCGGAACTCTCCCCCGATCAGCAGCGCCGCGTCGCCGACGGCGAGGTGGTGGTGCTCGACGTGCTGCCGCCCGGCGCCAGCGCGTCGGCCGGCGGCGGCACCGCGGTGGGCCGCGTGCGGGCCGCGCCGGAGCGGGTGTGGCCGGTGCTGGTGGACTACCGCGGCCATCCCCGCTACTACCCGCGCGTGGTCAGCGCCGAGCTGGTGGAGGCCGACGCGCACCACGCGCTGGTGCGCTACGAGGTCGGCGTCGGTCCGTTCTCGTTCGGCTTCCACATGATGAAGTACCCGGATCCGGCGCGGCGGCGCATCGACTGGCACCTCGATCCCGGCCACGCCAACAACTTCTTCCGCGAGAACACCGGCTACTGGCAGGTGGACCCCGCCGCGGGCGGCAGCCGCGTGACCTACGCGATCGCGGTGCGGACGATCCTGCCCGGCTTCGTCACCTTCGGGGCCGAGCGGCGCAGCCTCGTCGATACCATCGAGCGCCTGCGCAAGCTGGTCGAGGAGTGAGCCGCGCGCGCGGCGCGCCCGCCCGGGCGGCGGTCAGCGCGCCCGGAAGGCGATTCGGACGATCCGGCCCCCGTGATCGTCGGAGACGTAGAGCGCTCCGTCCCGCCCGGTGACGACGTCGACCGGCCGGCCCCACACCCGGTCGTCGCGGCGCCAGCCCGTCGCGAAGTCCTGCACCTCGACCGGCCGCCCGTCCTGGAAGACGACCCGGACCAGCTTGTAGCCCGCGGCGGGCAGCTCCGGGCGGGAGCCGTGCAGGGCGACGAAGAGGCCGTCGCGATAGGGCGAGGGGAAGACGCTCCCGGTGTAGAAGGCGAGCCCGAGCGGGGCGGAGTGCGCCGGCACCTCGAAGGTGGGACGCGTGAGGCCGCGGCAGTCGCGCCGGTCCGGCAGCTCCGGATCGGGCACGAACGCGCCGCGCTCCGCGTAGCAGTCGGGCCAGCCGTAGGCGCCCCCGCGGTGGATCTCGGTCAGGTAGTCGGGCGGGGCGCCGCCGCGCCGCCAGTCGCGCTCGTTGACCGCGGTCCAGAGGACGCCGGTGCGCGGATGGAACGCGAGGCCCACCGGGTTGCGCAGGCCGGTGGCGAAGGGGCGCTCGCCCGAGCCGTCGGGCGCGTAGCGCACGATCGCGGCCCGGCGGCGATCGGCCTCCCGGCAGATGTCGCACGACGAGCCGACGCTGACGTAGAGCGCGCCGTCCGGTCCGAACGCGATCCCGCGGGTCCAGTGGTGTGCGGCTACTGGCAGGTCGGACACCACCACCGTCCGATCGCTCGCGGCGAGCCCCTTCGTGTCGTAGCGGAAGCGCACGACGCGGCCGGTCTCCGCCACGTAGAGGTCCCCGTGGCGGAAGGCGAGGCCGTGGGGCAGGTGGAGCCCCTGGAGGACGGTCACCGGCTCCACCGGTCGTCCGTCGCCTCGCTCGGGAAGCGCGACGACCTTCCCCTGGACGGAGAGCGAGACGAGGAGGGTGCCGGCGGGATCGATCGCGAGCGCGCGGGGCTGGCCGAGCCCGGCCGCGAACACCTGCGCGGAGAAGCCGGGCGGCAGGGTGAGAGGCGGAGGCGGGTCCGCCCCGCCGCGCTCCGGGAACAGCCCCGCGAGTAGCGCGACGACCAGGGCGGCGGCCAGCGCGCCGCCGGCCCGCGCGGCCGAGCCCCGAGGTCTCCTCACGTGCCCATCCCGCGGGGTCATGCTAGGGGCGGGTCCGCGCGGCTGTCAATGGCGCGGCGCGCCGATCATGCGCTATTGACAGTGCTGCAACGGCTCTCGTATAAAGGCCAACTGTCTGGTCTTCGCCCCCGCACGAGCGAAGATTCATGGCGCTGACGCCACCTTCGGAGGAAGGAGTGAGACCATGCGGACGATGACGTCTCGACTCACAACCCTCACCGCGGTGTTCCTGATCGCCTCCGCCCTGTTGACCTGCGTCGCTCACGCCCAGTCGACGGGCGCCTCTCGACTCACCTCGGACGACCCGAACAACTGGCCGATGTACCACCGCTCGTACGACTCCTATCGCTACAGCCCGCTCGCGCAGATCAACCGGACGAACGTGAAGGACCTGCAGGTGGCGTGGGTGCACCAGTCGGGCGTGGTCATCCAGGGTCTGGAAGCCACTCCGCTCGTGATCGACGGTGTCATGTACTACATCGCCTCCAACAATCGGGTCTTCGCGCTGGACGGGGCGACCGGCAAGGAGATCTGGCACTACTACACCAAGCTCGATCCGGTGGTCACCACCCTCTTCTTCCAGCCGTACAACCGCGGGCTGGCCGCCGGCCAGGGCAACGTCTACTTCGGCACGCTCGACGGTCGCGTCATCGCGCTCGACATGAAGACGGGCAAGGAGAAGTGGGTCACCACTCTCCTCGACACCAAGAAGTGCAGCTGCAACTTCACCGGCGCGCCCCTGGTGGTCAAGGACAAGGTCATCCTCGGCCAGACCGCCGGCGAGCTGCCGATCCAGGGCAAGATCTTCGCGGTGAAAGCGACGGACGGGTCGAAAGCGTGGGAGTTCAATACGATCAAGAACGACCCGAAGAGCTGGGGCGGCGAGTCCGGGAAGTTCGGTGGCGGCGGCGGGTGGATGACCGGGTCGTACGATCCGGCGCTCAACCTCGTGTATTGGGGCACCGCGAACCCCGCGCCCGACTACGACTGGGGCGGCGCGCGGCCGGGCGACAACCTCTACACGTCGTCGGTGATCGCCCTCGATCCCGACACCGGCCAGCTCAAGTGGTACTACCAGGAGATCCCGCACGACGACTGGGACTACGACTCCGGCCTCGGCGAGAGCCTGGTGCTCGACCGCGACGGCAAGAAGCTGCTCGTACACCAGAACAAGAGCGGCTTCGTCTTCGTGATGGACCGCACCAATGGCAAGCTGCAGAACGTGTGGCCGATGACCCACACCTACAACTTCGTGAAGACCATCGATCCGAAGACGGGTGAGCTGATCGAGCGCAATCCTCCGCGCGAGGTGGGCAAGCCCAAGTTCATCTGCCCGTGGATCGCCGGGGGGCGCAGCTGGAACTCGGGCTCCTATAGCCCGAAAAGCAAGCTCTGGTACAACACCGCGATGGAGGTGTGCGAGGAGGTCACGGTGGAGAAGCAGACGCCGGTTACCGAGCCGGCGGCCGGCCTGTTCTTCGGGGGTGACCAGGTGGCGAAGCACCCGATTGGCGGCGAAGCCTACGGGCACCTCGACGCGCGCGATCCGGTGACCGGCGAGCGCAAGTGGACCGTCCACTACAAGTACCCGCCGATCGGCAGCGTGCTGTCCACCGCCGGCGACCTCGTGTTCCACGGCGACCTCGAAGGGGTGGTGCGGGCGTACGACGGCGACAGCGGCGCGGAGCTCTGGAACTTCCGCACGGGCTCCGGCCACCGCGGCGGCCCGATCAGCTACTCGGTGAACGGCAAGCAGTACATCGCGATCCCCAGCGGCCTGGGCTCGCTGGTCCTGGGTCTCTACCCCGCGCTCTGGCCCGAGGTCGAGCACTTCCCGGCGGGCAGCGCGGTCTTCGTCTTCACGCTGAAGTAGGATCGGATGGGGCCGCGGCGGGGCCGGACGACTCCGGTCCCGCCGCGGTGTATCATTCGAAAGCGGCGCCCCATGCGATCGTCCAGGCTCCTGGTGGGTGTCACGGCCACCGCGCTGCTCGGCGCGCTGGCGACCGGCTGGCTGGTGGATCACGCTCCCGGGTTCGCGCAGGGAGCCTCCGCCGGCGGCCCGCCCTTCGACCTCGCCGACCAGCAGGTCATCGGCGAGGGGGCCCAGCTCTTCCGGCAGACCTGCACCGGCTACTGCCACGGCAAGGACGGCGGGCCGTCGCGGGCGCCCAAGCTCCGGGCGTCGAAGCTCGACCGCACGTACATCTACACGCGCATCACCAAGGGATCGCCCAACGGGATGCCCGCGTTCGAAACCGTCATGTCCCGGGAGAACATCTGGAAGCTGACCGCGTACGTCCTCTCCCTGGCGAAAGCGGAGGACAAGTGACCATGGCTCGACATCGGCTCGCGGCTACCGTCACCGGCGTGGCCCTGATCTCCGCCTTCCTCCTCCCGCCCGCCGCCGACGCGGCGACGCTCGCCGCGGTCAAGGAGCGGGGCTGGATGAAGGTGTGCGCGCATCCGGAGGCGCTGCCGTTCTCGAGCCAGGACCGCAGCCAGCCCGGGTTCCAGCTCGAGATCGCGGACGCCATCGCCAAGATCCTGGGGGTCAAGGTGATCCCCGAGTGGATCGTGTACACGCGGCACGCCCGGCGCGCGGAGTGCGACGCGGTCATCGGGGCGGTGGTGCCGCTCACCGCGGAGGAGAAGGTCACGCCGACCCGCGGGGCGCTCCTGACCAAGCCCTACGCGGGCAGCGGCTACGTGCTGCTGGTGCCGCGGTCCAACACCGCGGTGCACCGGGTCGAGGACGTGAAGACGGGGAAGATCGGGGTGGAGTACACCTCGTGGCCGCACTACCAGCTCGAGACCCACGGGATCGGGGTCTCGGCCTACCGCGACCAGACCGAGATCATCGAGGCGGTGGCGAACGGCGAGGTCGCGGCCGGCATGGTCACCGATCCGTACCTGGGCTGGTTCCTCAAGGAGCATCCCCAGGCCTCGGTGAAGGTCGCCGACGGGTACGTCCGCGACCGCGAGCTACAGTGGAACGTGGCGGTGCGCCTGATCGGCGCCGACCCGACGCTGCGCGACGCGGTCGACCAGGCCCTCGATCGGCTGCTCGCCGAGCAGACCCTGCAGGGCATCCTCGCCAAGTACGGCCTGACCTACCTGCCCCCGTTCACGCGCTGAGCGGCCGCGCCACCATCACCGAAGGTAGAGCCGGAACCGGCCGAGGCTGACGCGCGGCGCGTCCGGCGCCTGCGCCGCGGTGATCAGCAGGCGCACGAATCGCCCGTCCGCCGAGGTGATCGTGAACGCCTGCTCCCCGGTCTGCCGGACGAGGGTCACGGTGGTCAGCAGCTTCCATCCGCCCATCGTCGGAAAGGGATCCGCGGTGTAGATCGCCACGTCCCGCGCCCACTCGCCCTCGGGGGCGCTGCCGTCCAGGCTGAAGACCAGCGTGTTGAAGCGCGCCGCGACGGGGAGCCGGACGATGATCTCCTGGGGCAGGGAGCCGTCCGCCGAGGCCCAGCCGCCCGGCGTCGCGCCCTCGTCGATGATCGCCGCCGCCCGCCACGGCCCACCGCGCTCCGAGGTGTACTTGATCACCTGGGCGCCGTTGCGCGCGGCGGCCAGGTCCCGCTCCTCCGCGCGCATCGGGAGCGGCGCGAGCCCGGCCGCGGCGATCGCCAGGGCGGCGACGACGGCGGCGACCCGCGATCGCGCCCGCCGGCGCGGACGCTCAGACGTCGAGGCGCCGCAGGTACTCATAGCTCCTCCGCGCGCTCGCCATCGGGTCGGCGGGCTCGTCGTGCTCGACGAAGACGTGCCGGATGCCGGCCTGCTCTCGCCGGGCGAAGATCGCGGACCACGGGATCCGCCCCGCGCCCACGTCCACCATGCGGTGCTCGGGAGGCCCGCTCGAGTCCTTGACGTGGACGAGCGGGAAGCGGCCGGGCCAGCGCGCGAAGTAGGCGAGCGGATCCTGGCCGCCCCGGGTGATCCAGTACAGATCCATCTCGAAGGCCACGTGGCGCCGATCGCAGCGCTCGAGGAGGATGTCGTAGGGGAGCCGGCCATCGAGCCGCGCGAACTCGAACGCGTGGTTGTGGTAGGCGAGCCCGATCCCGGCCGCCGAGGCCTGCTCGCCGGCCCGGTTGAACAGGTCCGCGGCCGCCCGATAGCCGTCGAGGGTCCGCTGCGGCTCCGGCAGCCAGGCCACCACCACGTGGCGGTGCCCCATCCGGCGGGCGCCGTCGAGCACCCGTGGCAGGTCGTCCCGCACCGCATCGATCGGCACGTGGGCCGAAGGCGCGGCGAGCCCGGCGCGTCCGAGCGCGGCGCGGACGGCTTCGGGGCTCCGGCCGTGGTACCCGGCGAACTCGACCTCCCGGTACCCGATGGCGGCCACCCCGGCGAGGGTGCCCTCGAAGTCCCGCTCCAGCGGGGTGCGCACCGTGTAGAGCTGGAGGCCGATGGGGCCCAGCCGGCCGGCCCGAGCCCTGGTCGGCCCGGCCACCCACCACGAAGCGCCGGCCGCCAGGGTGGCGAGGAACCCCCGCCGGCTTGCCCTCCACCCCCACGTGACCCGTGTCGGCATCGTCCTGGGCGCCAGTCCGCCACAAACCGCCTGCCAGGTCAACGCGCTGTGACCGGGGGGTGGGGGTCCCGAAAGGGCTTGACCGCCCTGCGGCCCTCCTCTAAACTCGGCGGCACGTGGCTCCGTGCGGAGCCGAGTGTGGCGCATTGAGACTCAAGCCAATGGAGGTGAGAGCGATGGCCTGGGAAGCCCCGGAATTCGTAGAGGTTCGGATGGACGCCGAGATCAACTCTTACCAGGACGAGTTCGAGCGGGAAGAGGACGACCGCTTCTAGGGCCGGAATCGCTCAGATTCACAGCCCTTCTCACTGGCCGCCCGGCCGGGGGAAGGGCTGTGTTGCTTCCGGCGAGCGACGATGCTGATCCGGGTCCTGGGCTCGGCCGCGGGCGGTGGATTCCCGCAGTGGAACTGCGGCTGTCCGAACTGCCGCGGCGTGCGGTCCGGTGATCTCCGGGCGACGGCGCGCAGCCAGGAGTGCGTGGCGGTCAGCGCCGACGGCGACCGGTGGTTCCTGCTGAACTGCTCCCCGGAGATCCGGCAGCAGATCGAGAGCTTCCCTCCGCTTCATCCCCGCGGTCCCCGCCACTCCCCGATCGCGGCCATCCTGCTGACGAACGGCGATCTCGATCACTGCCTGGGCCTGCTGTCGCTGCGCGAGTCGCACCCGCTCGTCGTCTACGCCACCGACCGCCTGCGCCGAGGGTTCACCGACGGCAACGTGCTCTACCGCACGCTCGACCGCTTTCCCGGTCAGGTCACGTGGCGGGCGCTCGAGCTCGGGCGCGAGGCCGAGCTGGCCGACGTGGAGGGGCGTCCCGCCGGCCTGCTGGTGGAGGCGGTCGCGGTGCCGGGTAAGCTGCCGATCCATCTCGAGACCGGGGCCGCGCCGGATCCGGCCGACAGCGTCGGCTTCCGCATCCGGGAGCGCGCGACCGGTCGGGTGCTCGCGTATCTCTCGGGCGTCGGCGCGGTGAGCGACCCGGTCCGCCGCGCCGTCGAGGGCGCGGACTGCGTGTTCTTCGACGGCACCTTCTGGTCCGCCGACGAGCTGCCCGGGCTCGGGCTCGGGACGAAGCGCGCCGAGGACATGGCCCACCTGCCGATCGGCGGCGCGGACGGCAGCCTCGCCCGCCTGAACGGGGTGACCGCGCGGCGCCGGATCTTCATCCACCTGAACAACACCAATCCGCTGCTGCGCGACGACTCCCCGGAGCGCGCGCACGTGGAGGCGGCGGGCTGGGAAGTGGCCCGCGACGGCATGGAGGTGCGGATATGACCCAGGAGCGCCCGCCGCTCAGCCGTGACGAGTTCATCGAGTGGGTCCGCCGCGAGGGCGAGTACCGCTACCACGACCACCACCGCTACCACGTGCTGATGCACGACGGGAAGCTCACCCAGCTCCAGCTGCAGCAGTGGGTGCTGAACCGCTACTATTACCAGACTCGCGTGCCCATCAAGGACGCGCTCATCCTCTCCAAGTCCGAGGATCCCACGTTCCGGCGCATGTGGATCCGCCGCATCCGCGACCACGACGGCGACGCGGCGGGGGAGGGCGGGCTCGAGCTCTGGCTGCGGCTGGCCGACGGGGTCGGGCTCGACCGCGAGGAGGTGGCGAGCTGCCGCTCGGTGCTGCCGGGGGTGCGCTTCGCGTGCGACGGCTACGTGGAGCTGGTGCGGGAGCGACCCCTGCTCGAGGCGGTCGCCTCGTCGCTCACCGAGTTCTTCTCGCCCGATCTCATGACCAAGCGGGTGCTGGCCTGGGAGCGTCACTATCCGTGGATCAGCCGCGACACCCTCGACTACTTCCGCACGCGGCCGCCCCGCGCCCGGCAGGATTCGCTCGAGGCCATCGACTTCGTGGTGCGCCACGCCGACACCTACGAGCTGCAGGCGCGCTGCGTGGCCGCCCTCATCCGCAAGACCGAGATCCTCTGGCACCTGCTCGACAGCCTCTACACCGCCTACGTCGAGCCGGGCTGGGGACCCGGCGGGGCCCGTGCCTGAGGCCGGCTCCCGGCTCGCCGCCGACGCGCGGCCGCGGCTCGCGCCCAAGGTGCGGCTCCGCTGGGACCGCAAGGACGGGCGCTACATGCTGCTCTACCCGGAGCGCGGCCTCGTGCTGAACGGGACCGCGGCTCAAGTGGTGAAGCTGTGCACCGGCGAGCACACGGTGGCCGCGATCGTCGCGCGCCTGGCCGAGCAGTACGCCGATCAGCCCGCGGACGCCATCGAGCGCGAGGTGCTCACCTTCCTCCACGCGATGGTCGACCGCGGACTGATCCGGAGCGAGCCGTGAGCGACGACGCCCCGCGGCCGTACACGCTGGTGGCCGAGCTGACCTACCGCTGTCCGCTCCGCTGCGTGTACTGCTCGAACCCCCTCGACTACGCGAGCCACCAGGACGCGCTCTCCACCGCGGACTGGCTGCGCGTCTTCCGGGAGGCGGAGGGCCTCGGGGTCGTGCAGCTCAACCTTACCGGGGGCGAGCCCCTGATCCGCGACGACCTCGAGACGCTGGTGGAGGGGGCGCGCGCGCTCGACCTCTACACCAACCTCATCACCAGCGGCATCCCGTGCACCCGGGAGCGGCTGGCGCGGCTCCGGGCGGGTGGGCTCGACAACGTGCAGGTGTCCATCCAGGACGTTCGCGCCCCCGAGTCGGACCGCATCGCCGGCCTCCGCTCCTTCGAGCGCAAGCTGGAGGTGGCGCGCCTGGTCAAGGAGCTGGGGTTTCCGCTCACCGTGAACGTGGTGCTCCACCGCGAGAACCTGGAGCGGGTGCCCGAGATCATCGCGCTCGCCGAGTCGCTCCACGCCGACCGGCTCGAGCTGGCCAACACCCAGTACCTGGGCTGGGCGCTCACCAACCGGCGCGCGCTCCTGCCCACGCGCGAGCAGCTCGACCGGGCGCGGGAGGCGGCGCGCGCCGCACGCGACCGCCTGCGGGGGAGCATGGAGCTCCTGTTCGTGATGCCGGACTACTACGCGGAGTTCCCCAAGTCGTGCATGGACGGCTGGGGTCGGCGCTTCATCGTGGTGAGCCCGGACGGTCTCGCGCTGCCGTGTCACGCCGCCCACACGCTGCCGGGTCTCGTCTTCGACCGCGTGCAGGAACGGTCGCTCGAGGAGATCTGGCACCACTCGGACGCCTTCAACGCCTACCGGGGCGAGGCGTGGATGCCCGAGCCCTGCCGCAGCTGCGACCGCCGCGCCGCCGACTTCGGCGGGTGCCGCTGCCAGGCGTTCCACCTGACCGGCACCGCGACCGCGACGGATCCGGTCTGCTCGCTCGCGCCGGACCACGAGCTGATCGAGGTCGCGCGCCGGGAGGCGACGGCGCCGGCCGCGAGCCCGCTCGAGTACCGCACCGCGCGGTCCTCCGCGCCGGCGTGACCCGACGGGTGGACGCCAGCACCTGGATCCTCCTCGGGCTCGTCGTCGCCGCGGTGGCGGTGGCGCTCGCGCGGGACGCGAGCCTCCCGCTCCGCGCGGTCTCGGCCAGCAGCCGGCTCCTGCGCGGAGTCTGGCTCGATCTGGCCCTCGGCTTCCTCCTCGCCGGGCTCATCGAGGTGCTGATCCCGCCGCAGACCATGACCCGCTGGCTCGGCGGGGAGCGAATGGGCCAGGGCATCCTCATCGGATGGGCGGCGGGGCTGGCGCTGCCCGGCGGCCCCTATTTCTTCTTCCCGGTCGCGGCGAACTTGTTGAAGCACGGCGCGGCGGCGGGCCCGCTCATCACCCTGCTCACCGCCAAGACCCTCGTGAGCCCGATCCGCATGCTCACCTACGAGGCGCCGCTGCTCGGCTGGCCGCTGACGCTGGCGCGCTGCATTCCGGGGCTGCTCCTGCCGCCGCTGCTCGGCCTGCTGGGGCAGTGGCTCTTCAACCTGTTCAAGCGCTGAGGGCCGCCGCCGGCCCGGGCCGGCTTGTTCACGGCGGGCCCATCACGTACACTGCCCGCGGTCATGCTGGCGCCTGAAGGGTGGCTCGCACTGCTGCGCGTCGTGGTCGGGGCCTGGTTCGTCAAGGCGGTGTGGACCAAGCTCACCGTGGCCTTCGCCTGGGGTGTGCTCCCGTATCTCACCGTCTCGCCGCGCTTCGTCGGCTTCCATCCGAAGCGGGTCGCGGAGTTCGCGGCGGGGAATCCCATCGGCTGGTACAAGGAATTCCTCGAGCAGACCGTGCTGCCGAACGCGGCGCTCTTCGCCTCGCTCCAGGCCTGGGGCGAGGTGGTGGTGGGCGTCGGCCTCGTGCTCGGCTTCGCGACGCGGCTGAGCGCGCTGGTAGGGCTCTACCTCGCGGTGAACTTCGGGCTCGCGAGCCAGTGGATGAGCTTCGGCCAGCAGGGCTTCCACGTGCTGCTCGCGACCTCGATGGTGGTCTTCCTCGGCGCGGGCGCCGGCCGCGCGTGGGGTCTCGACGGGCTCCTGCTCCGGCGGGCGGGGCCGGCGGTGACCCGATGGCTGCGGCTCCTCGCGTGAGCGGGTCCCGCGTCGGCCGCCGCGCCTTCCTGGGTGGGCTCGCCGCGGCGGGAGGCGCCGCGCTGACCCCGCGCGCGGCCCGCGCCGAGGACGTCTTCACCGTCGGCGTGCTGCTTCCCACCGACGCCGACAAGGCCACCGAGCTCGGCCGCGGGGCCGCGCTCGGCCTCGACGACGCCAACGCCCTCGCCACCCTCTTCGGCAAGCGGCTGCGCCTCGAGACCGAGGTGGACCGCGGCGACGGCCAGGCCGGCCGCGCCCTCGCGCGCGCCGGCGCGCTCGCCGTCGTGGGGGGCGCGGGCCCGGGCGGCGGCGAGGCGCTGCTCCAGGCGGCCGGCGGCGGCGCGCCGGTGCTGAACGTCGGCGCGCCCGACGACCGCCTGCGCAACGAGGGCTGCGACCGGCGCGCGTTCCACCTCGCGCCGAGCGTGTCGATGTACGTCGACGCCCTCGCCCAGGTGCTGATCGAGCAACGCAAGCTCGCGCGCTGGGCGCTGGTGGGCGACGGCTCGCCGCGGGGCGGCGAGATCGAGGCGGCGGCCCGCCGGAGCGTGGCGAGCCGCGGCGGCAGCGTGATCGCGGAGGCGGCCGCCGCCGACATCGTGCTGCTGGCCGTCGACGATCGGGGAGTGGACGCCGCGCTGGCGCGCGCGCTCGCGGACGGGCGGCGGCCCGACCGGATCGCCGGCGTCGGCGAGGCCGGGCTCCGCCTTCCCCTGGAGCGAGCCGCCGGGGTCTGGGCCCTCGGCTGGCACCACGAGCTGGAGCGGTTCAGCGCCCGCGAGCTGAACGGGCGGTTCCGCCGCCGCTTCAACGCCCCGCTCGCGGAGACCTCGTGGGCCGCGTGGGCCGCGGTGAAGCTGGCCGGCGAGGCGGTGGTGCGCACCGGGGTCGGTGACGGGGCCGCGCTCGTGGCGTTCATGGAGTCGGCGCCGCCGTTCGACGGCCACAAGGGCGAGGCGCTGACGTTTCGCAAGTGGGACCACCAGCTCCGGCAGCCGCTCT
>Ga0075433_10002695_pt1 | contig 13559 bp, 10 predicted proteins | sample RhiMethybrSRZTD2_FD_75299 | JGI IMG/M metagenome (GOLD analysis project Ga0075433, IMG submission 75299) | Populus rhizosphere microbial communities from Tennessee, USA - Rhizosphere MetaG P. TD hybrid SRZTD2 | ecosystem: Host-associated > Plants > Roots > Rhizosphere > Soil | place: USA... | reverse complement strand
ACTCGACGGCGAGCTGGGTCTTGCCGATGCCGCCCATACCGGTCGCGGCAGCGGATTGGCCGATCGCGGTGGTGTCGCCGAGCTTGAGCGCATCGGCCAGCCGCCGCAGCTCGTCCGCCCGACCGACGAAGAGCGGGTTATGCAGGAACGGCATGCGCGAGCCGGGCGGCAGCGCCGCCGGGTCGGGCAGGCCGTCGCGCGGGAGTGTGGCGAGGCGCTGCTCGGCTGCCGCGTTCGTCGCAGCGGCACCCGGCCTGGTCGGCGGCTGGCCGAGCGTGACGAGCGCGCGGTTGTCGGGCAGGCGGCGGATGCCACGAATGGCGTCGAGCAGGCGGTCGAACTCTGTATCGTCGGGCGCGCCGCGTAGGTCGGCGTAGGTCAGGTTGGCGATGCGCCAGGGGACCGCACAGATGTCGCGCAGGACCGGCAGCGTGCGTCGGTGCAGGCCAGCCGGATCCTGACCTTGAACCAGCAGCGCCTCGAAGCCGCCCCACTCACTCTGCATCCAGGCGGGCGTCAGCACCAGCAGGGTATGACGGCTGGCGGCGACGGCGCGCTCCATGTTCACCAGCGCCGCCGCGCCAACGTCGAAGTCGCGGTGGTCGATGCATATACGCAGGCTAGCGTGCTCCAGGCCCGGCAGCAGCCAATCGTCTACCCAGGCGCGGTCGGCGTGGCTGTAGGAGATGAAGGCGTCGTAGCGATAGGCTGGCACGACGGCGCTGTCGGGTGCGGCCATTGGTACATCCTTGATAGGTTAACTCACCGCTGATGCTACGCCAACCTTCCGGGAAGGTTCCCGCATACTATATAAACGTCACACGCGGCGATACTGGTGCATTGTAGCGCATCAATCGCGGGCATGTTTGGGTGTGGGGCACGGCTTTGCGGGGCGCTTCGCCGAGGTTCCAGCGCAGCGTCTCGACGCGCAGTGGACAGCGTGGACAGCGTGGACATCGATGTAAGGGCGGTTCGCGAACCGCCCCTACGTCGCGGCCTACCCGTACGTCGTGGTCTGTCCTCGCTGGCGGGCTTGGGAAGGCAGCAGACCGCCGCCCTCACACCCAGATCACAGCTTGCTGCCACATTCATTTGGGAGCCACAGCAGCGCCCCCGACCGCAGGGCCGGGGGTGAGGGGCAACTGCGAATGGATTTCCGTCAAGCTGGACTAGCTCCCGTTCAGCAGCACCAGCGCGAGCCAGCACAACCCGATGATCGCTACGACAGGCAGACAGCCCAAGCGCGGTTGTGGCTGCTGGACCGATACGATCATATACTCTGACTGATTGTTGGATGGTGCCAAGGCCCCTACGAGCAGGATGCCAGCCGCCACAAGCAAGAAGATAGTTGTCTCCATTTCCTTGCCTCCTATGCATGATAAATATCGCTCATCACGATCTTAGACCTATTTTCCACGCTCGTCATGTGCCAAAGAGCTAGATCAGTCCAATAAAACGACCTATCTTTCGATAGGTCGTTTTAGCGTTTAACCAACAATACATGGTTCTCACGAAGCACGCTAGCTATGCGTTAACGCCTTCAATGCTCGCCTTCTTTCAGTAGCCCGCGCTCGAAGCCAATTGCTACCGCCTGCGCGCGATTTATGGCCCCGAGCTTGCCCATAATATTAGCAGCGTGGTTCTTCGCCGTGCTCCGAGAGATATGTAGCGCTTCCACGATCTCCTTATCGCCCATCCCTTTTGACATCAAAAGCAGCACCGCTCGCTCGCGCTCGCTCAAGGTATCGATCGCTGATAACTGATCGGCTGTTTGGGCCACTTCAGAAGGCGCAGGAAAGCTCTCAAGCAGGTAGACCGATCGAATAGAGTCGAACAGTTCAGCCTTCGAGAACCCTTTTGGCAAGACCACCTCCGCTCCCGCCCGTCGCGCGCCAGGAACCAGATCGGTATATGCCGTTATTGCGACGATCTTTGTGGCTGGTGCTTCGTGCTTAATCTGGGTGATCGCGCTGATCCCCGCAGTTTCATCATCGAACCACTTGAGATCCATCAGCAGTACATCCGGCTTGAGTACGCGAAGCTTGGGTAATGCGTCCTGAGCTATGGTGACCTCGCCGACGACCTCGATATCCTCCTCGGTCAAGAGAATCTTCTTCCAGCCCTCCCGCGCGATGAGCGTGTCATCGGCAAGGAGCACTTTAATCCGGTCTTCCATCGAATGCCTCCTGATATAGTAGGACCTGCTGCGCGCTTCGCCAGACGAACGGAATAGCATCGCCTTGATTGCTGCGCAGTGCTCAGACGATCGAATTGGTGGTTTTCGGTCCCCACAGCGACGAACCTGCCGATTATTTTTTGATCGCATCGATCAATCGCTTTATCGATAGATCTTGATTATCGGGATTGGTAAAGTCGGTATAGTTTAATTGGCGAATGCGCGGCGGCAGATCACAAACGCTCAACAGCAGCGGAAGCATTCTGCGCTTGCGAGCCGCAGGATCGAGCATATGCGCCAGCGTGCTTTCGAACTCTGCCCATTCGCTTGCGAGATACTCTGGCGTGAGAACGAGCAATATCTTTCGACTCTGTAGCACCGCACGCTCCATCTCGCTGACGATAGTAGCGCCGAAATCGAAGTCGCGGAAGTCGATACAGACGCGCACGCCGGCTGCTTCCAGCTTCGGCAATAGCCAACTATCGATCCAGCCTTTATTCTCATGGCTATAGCTCACGAAGACATCGTAGCGATATCCGGCTTGGCGAATCGAAATAGCGCGTATACTTTCGAGCAATTCTTCCTTCGTGAAACGTATCGGCAGAATAACATCTGCTCCTGCCTTTTTTGCTTTACGTACAAGCTCCTCGCCATCGCCGATAGCCACAATCCGTTTTTCTGGAGCTTGTTTCTTAATTTGAGTTATAGCTTCAATTCCAGCCTCAGCATCATACTGCCAGATTATTCCCATGATAATAACATCTACATCCAACTGCTGTGCCCTCAGAATGACTGCCGGTGCAACGATCGCATCACCTACAATCTCAATATCACTAGCATCTATGATTCTCTTCAACCCTTCTCGGCAAATAAGGGCATCATAAGCGATCAATATTCGGATCTTCACGGCCACTTTTTGCCTCTTTGCGGCCATTTTTCGCCTCTTTCAGGGGAATTATGATTCTGATTGTCGTTCCGATGCTGGGCTGCGAATCGATCGCTAGATCCGTTTTGAGCTGCTTCGCCAATTTCTGCATCGTCGCCATTCCAAGCGGAAACCGATTCCCATTGATTGTATCACCCAAATCGAACCCTCTGCCGTTATCTTCGATGCAGAGCATGAGGATATGAGCATCACGATGCAGGTTCACTCGCACTCTGCCATCTGGAATATCGCCGAGTCCGGCGTGACGTACGGCGTTACTGATCGCGCCCTGGGCGATGCGGTAAAGCGCATACTCGACATCAAAACCGAGCCGATCCTGCAAGTTTGAGTCAAAAATGATCAGATCAGGTCCCATTATATCGGCATAACGTCGTAGTGCAGCGGTTAGGCCAGCCGTTTGCAGCACTGGGTCGCGCAAATCCTGCAAAATATTGCTCAACTCCCCATATGTAAATCTTGAGACCTTCCACAGACGGTCAAGTCCGGCATCGGCCAGACCGTATTGCGCTTTCCCCAGCCAGTAGCGCACGGCCTCCGTCTCCAGCATCACGCCGGCGTGGAGGATGTTCAACGCCTCGTGCAGTTCGCCTTGGAGGCGTTCGCGCTCGCGCTGCGCCGCCTCCTTGCGCATGCGCTCATATTCCTGAACGCGCTCGATGTCGCTCGCGGCTTGGTAGGCCAGAATCGCGAGCAATTCGGCATCGAACGCGGAAAATCCCTGAGCCCTTTCCCGTCCCAGCTTGTTTTCGATCTTCAGGGTGCCGATGGTCTGCCCTCTGCGATTTTTCATTGGTGCGATCAGCAGCGAATCACAGGCGCCAGAGGCAAAGTGCTGAAGGTGGTCTTGGAAATCGCCGCTCCACGCGGGGTGGCGCTTGAAATCATCTCCCACAAACCTGAGCGTTTCACCGGTCGCCGCGACGTATGCGGTCAGACCGGACCTCGGCCCGGCGCTGATGAGCGTTGGATTCCGTCCGAAGAGATCTGCCGGCAGCAGGCTGGAGGCGACGATGTCGATCATGTGCTCTTTATCATTGACGAGATATAACGAGCAATCCTCGGCGTTCGAGAGCTGCGCGCCAGTGTGGACGATGAATGTGTACAGGCCCTGAACATCGGTGTGTTCGACGAACTTCTCGCCCATGACCGCGAAGTAGTCGCGCAGCCGCTGTTTTTGCTCAACTGCCTCCTGAAAGAGCCGGGCGTTTTCGATCGCCATCACCACTTGGGTGGCCATGAGCAGGCACAAGCGCATCTCTTCGGGCGTGAAATGGCGTCGCTCTTTCGTCGCATCGAGCCCGATCGTGCCAATGACCTCGCCGTTGACGATCAGCGGGACGATCAGGATGGACTTGATGCTCCGCAGCCGGACAATGTCGCGAATAGCGACGGTCAGCGGATCGTTCTCGGCGTCGTAGATCGCCAGGGGCTGCTTGGTTCGCAGAACTTGATCGATCGACGGGTTATCGCGTAGCGGGATGCGGACTTTCTGCGCCGTGTCGTCCGAAATCATCTGGTACTGTGCGTCCACATAGCCGTACATGCGCGCCTCGTCGAAGAGCACGACACCCGCCTGCTCGACCTCCATCACCTTCGCCATCTCGTCGACAACTGTTTGTAGAATCTGATCGAGATGCAAGCTGAAGCTGACGACCTGGCCGATCTTCAGCATAGCCTCGGCCTCGCGGGCCTTGCGGCGCTCGGTCTCCAGGGTGCGCTGCGCCTCGGCCAGCAGACGCGCATTCTCGACCGCGATCCCGACCTCGCAGCCGATCGTATAGAGCAGTTCTGCGTCGCTTTTCGTAAACCCCGACGCGGCGAGGCGGCCGTCGTCGAGCTTATTCAGCACCCGCAGCACCCCGAACGGGCCATTCCGACCGTTCAATGGCACAGCGATCAGGTGCTTCACCGTCCTGAACTTCAAATTGCTCCGATACTTTTCGAGATTCGAGCGGAGCACGTCCGTGCTCTCGTCGACATTATTCTCCAAGATGGTCTCGCCGTACTGCTTGCCTTCGGCGACCAGGCTCGCCCGGCCGGTCAGCCCCTCGCCAGGGGCGTATTGCTCATCGGCAAACCAGCTGTTCGTGATCCCAGCCATGGCTTTGCGTCGCAAGCCATCCTGTTCGATCAGGAAGATTGCGGAGACCTCGGCGTTGAGGTGTTCCCTGGTCTTATCGGCCACCAGTTGGAGCAGCGTATCGAGATCGTCGAAACCGGCGAGCTGCGTGCCGAGGGTATGCAATGTATCGAGCCACTCCTTGCGCTCGATCGCCTGCGCCAGCGTCGCACGATACAGACCGAAGTTCGCGATCGTCAGCGCGAGATAACTCGCCAGGGCCTCGCACACCTTGATTTCGTCGGGTGTGAAAGCCCGAACGGCGCGGCGATAGAAGGTCAGCGTCCCGCGAACACCCTCGGGGAACTTCAGGGGCACACAGATCAGCGAGTGCAGATCGAAGATTTTGATGAACTTGCTGAACGAACTATCCGACTGTTCCAGGGTTTCTTTGTGCCTCTGAATATCGTGGTAGCAGCGGGTTTGCTTCGAGCGAAACGTCTCGGCACCGATATCTAGCCCATCCGTGCGCAGGTATCTCACCAACTGGCGATAGTCGCTGGCATAGCCGTACGAGGCGCGCAGCACCAGGCTTGGTTGTCTAGCCTCGTCCTCGCCGAGCAGCCGCAGCGCGCCGGCCTGGCAGCCGAGCGCCTCACCGATCGTCTCGACAATTCTGGAGATTGCGCGCTCCTCGTCGGCCTCGAACGCCGCGCGCGAGGCCTCGAAGATCGCGGAGAGCTGCCGGTTCAGCAACTGATCCTTCTGTTTCACCTCCCAACCAAGCAGCTCCGCCGCGCGCTCGACATTGCGCGTATAGCCCTGGAGGTGCTGTCGAAAGAGCTTGCGATCGCGCCTATCGGGGATCTTGTCGAGGTACGAAAAGAGTGTCTGGCGATCGATGGCGACATCGACGTCGAACGGTGTCTGCAGCCGGCGATGAATTAGATATGGGAAGGCGACAAGCAGGAACGAGCCCGCTCGTGGAAGGAATACTTTCAATAGCAAATCTGTCGAATAAGGTGTGAAAACCGTATTGATCGCCCATAAGCTTGCCGCCAAAGAGAGCGACGTAAGGATGAGGATACAGATATTGGCGACGAGGCCGAAGTATTCGGCCACGATCAGCAGCGGGATGAAGTAGAGGATGAATAGGTCCGACTTGGGGTCTTTCGTTAAAAAGAAGAGCAGCGAGAAAAGTGTAATATCGATCAGCACCTGGATCAATTTGCTCTTGCGCGCTATGAAGCGCGGCCATTCGAGCACCCGCAGCCTAGCCAGGATCAAGATGTACAGGAATATGGCGAACAGTGTGAAGAGTGCTAGATTGAAGAGCTGCGGCGAGTGCGCGTAATCGGCTTTGTTCAGACCGAAGCGAAGCATCGCCCCCAGCAACATAACAAACCGGAGTCCCAGCATCGCGGTAAGGAACGTCTCATGTCCCTTCGGCTCGCGGAGGAATCGTCTGAGATAGGCGTGTTGCTCGCCGTACCTATGGATGAATTCTCCCACTCTATCGATAAATAGGATCGCTCTCATCATACCCATCCTGTGATCTCGGCGGTACCTTAGTCCAGGTACTTGAAAAGACGAAGAAGAATAGTCCGGCCATGATACAGTAGTAACCAAAATAGGTGAGCTTGCTGCGCGTATGAAGGCTTTCTCTCAACAGAAATTTGATCGCCAGATATCCGACGATTCCAGCGATGGCGATGCTGAATGTGACACCACCTATATTGAGATTCCGTAAATATTCTTCAAAATCGAAAGACTTCTGTAAAAAGCTTCTAGTGATCGCCAGGTGTGCGGAGCTGCTCACCGGGAAGACTTCGGCCAAGCCCTGGATGATCCCTAGGATCAGGTAGCCCAAGAATTGCGCGAGCACGTCGATCAGCTCTTTTATGGCCTCTCCATTGCTGATTCTATCACATATTCGACGATCCCTCCACATTTGTATTTACGCAAATCAGTCGATCTCAGCTATCAAAAGACCTATCCGGCAATAGGTCTAAGGGACTTGCGAAACGTGAAACGTGAAACGTGAAACGTGAAACGTGAAATGCGTCGGGCATCACGCATCACGTTTCACGTTTCGACTGTGCATCGGGAGATTTTATAATCCGCGTGGCGCGCATATGCATCGCCAGGGGCGTGCGCGCTCACGCCATGGCGATCGCCGCCAGCTGGTGCATGTGTTCGCGCAGCGTGGTATACAGCTCGCGATAGAGCGGGTAGATCGCCTCGTAGCGCACCTGGGCAGCCGGGTCGGGGGCGATGACGCCAGCGACGGCCACGCACTGATCGACCGCCGCCTCGACGTTCGCGAATACCCCGCTGCCAACGCCTGCGAGCAGCGCCGCCCCATAGGCCGGCCCCTCCTCGGCCACTAGCGTTGCCACCTCGCTGCCATAGATGTCGGCCTGGATCTGCCGCCAGAGCGAGCTGCGCGCGCCGCCGCCAGTCGCGCGGACCTGGCTGATCGGCAGCCCTAGCTCGCGCATGATCTCCAGCCCGTCGCGCAACGAGAAGACCACGCCCTCTAGGACGGCGCGGATCATATGCGCGGCACCATGGCGCGCGGTCAGGCCGACGAACGCGCCGCGCGCCAGCGGATCGACGTGCGGGGTGCGCTCGCCCGTCAGGTAGGGCAGGAACAGCAGGCCCTCGGCACCCGGCCCGACCATCGCGGCGGCGGACATCATCTCGTCGTAGGCCAGCTCCTGGGTGCCCGAATCGGACTCGCGCAGCGTGTCGCGCAGCCAGCGCAGCGAGCCGCCCGCCGAGAGCGTCACCGCCATCAGGTGGTATTGATCGGGGACGGCGTGGCAGAAGGTGTGCAGCCGCCCGCGCGGGTCGAGCGCGATCGCGTCGGCGTGCGCGAAGATCACGCCGCTCGTGCCGATGCTGCTGCTGACCGCGCCGGTTCGCACGATGCCGGTGCCGACTGCTGCGGCTGCGTTGTCGCCGCCGCCGGCCACGACCGGGAGGTCGGCTGGCAGGCCCAACTCGGCGGCGATCGCGGGCAGGAGCGTGCCCGTGACCGCTGGCCCTTCGTAGACGCGCGGCAGCCAGGCGCGCGGGATGTCGAGCTTCTGAAGGATGTCGTCGCTCCAGTCGCGCGCGCGCAGGTCGAGCAGCAGCGTCCCGGCAGCGTCGGAGGCGTCGGTCGCGCTGACGCCGGTGAGCAGCAGGCGTATGTAATCCTTGGGCAGCAGCACCTGGGCCACGCGCGCGTAGTTCTGCTGCTCGTGGTTGCGCAGCCAGAGGATCTTGGGCGCTTGAAAGCCGGTGAGCGCGGGGTTGCCGGCGATCGCGATCAGCAGTCGCGCGCCGACTCGCTCAGTGATCTCCTGGCATTCGGCGGCGGTACGCTGGTCGTTCCACAGCAGCGCCGGGCGGATGACCGCGCCGTGCTCGTCGAGAAAGACCGCGCCATGCATCTGGCCGGTGAGCCCCAGCCCGGCGATCTGGCTCGCATCAACGTTGGCGCGCGCGACAACCTCGCGCAGGGCCGCGTGTGCGCCGTGCCACCAGTCGGCTGGGTTTTGCTCGCTCCAGAGCGGAAACGGCGCGGCGATCGGGTATTCTGCGGTTGCCGTCGCGAGTACCCGGCCCAGCTCGTCGCAGGCGAGCGCCTTCGCGCCGGTCGTCCCAATGTCGAGGCCAAGCAGATACGACATGCGTCTCCTCTTTCAGCTATAGCGAGCTTGCACCAATACGCAAACTGGTCTGACGACGGACGCTAGAGCGCCGGTCAAGCATCCGGATTGCGCGATCCACGAAGGACACGAAGCGCACGAAGAGCGCTTTCATATGCGTCATCCCGACCTTCGTGACCTTTGTGACCTTCGTGGATTCAGCATACATGACCGACGCTCTAGGCCCTAGACGACACCGGCGCATCCTCCATCATCTAGCGTCTATCCGCCGCGCTTGAACAGATCGAAGCCGCCGATGCGCGTCGTCAGCCGGTAGCCGTATTGATCGGCGAAGGGATAGAAGCCGATCGGTCGCACGTCGCGGTAGGTCACGATAAACAGCGGCGGCGCGCGCCGCAGCCCGGCCAGCACTTCGTCGCGCGCGCCAGGCAGCCGGTCGATCGGGTAGTCGTAGGGGAAGCGGACGGCCGGGCGGCGATCAGCCAGGTAGTAGATTTGCGGCTCGGTGGCCCAGACGAAGATCGGTTGGCCGGCGGGGACGTGGGCGGTGATGTAGGCCGCAACCGCGACGGCGGGCCAGAAGTGTGTGGCACCCTCATCGGCATACAGTGTTTCAATCTGTTGTTGCGGCGACATGCTGCGCAGCGGCCAGAGTGCGAGCGTGGGCAGCGCGAGCAGCCCGGCCAGCAGCACCAGCCCCAGCGGAGCGGCCAATGATCGGCGGGCGATTCGCCAGGGCGCACGCTTGGCAACCACGCTGATCAGCGCGCCAGCCCATAGGCTGAACGCCGGCACCGCTGCCAGGTAATAATGCGGGAAGTCACGCAGACTGAGCAGCGCCGTCGCGAGCAGCGTCAGCCCCCAGAGCGCGCTGATCGTGTGCGCGACCGTGGCGCTGGGCTCGCGGAGCGTCACGACGAGGCCGACCAGCCCTGGCAGCGCGAGCAGCAGCATGGGCTGCCAGATGCGCCAGAGCCAGACCGGGTTCCAGCCGAAGCTTATGCTCTCGGCCACATAGATGCGGTTGTAGGTGATCAGCGCCTCGTATGTGGCCGGCAGCGCGCGCTGCCACCAGAAGTAGAGCGTACACAGCAGCAGCGGCAGCAGCGCGCCGGCTAGCCCCAGCGCGAGCACGGCCAGCCGACGGCGCAGCGACCATGCGAGCAGCAGCGGTACCAGGCAGAGTGGTAGCAGCAGCAGTGCGCCGACCGGCTTGGCCAGCGTCGTCAGCCCGACGCAGATGCCCGCTAGCCCCAGCAGGCTGGAATGCTGCGTCTGCACGACCAGCACGAGCAGCAGGCAACACAGCGTGGCCGGCAGCAGCATTACGGCCTCGCTGTTGAACGCGAGGCCCTGGAAGCGCTGGCTGCTACCATAGACGATCCAGAGCATTAGCGCGGCCAGCGCCGCCCAGCGCCCGTAGAGCCGCCCGCCGAGCGCGAACAGTGCCAGCCCGCTCGTGAGCAGATACAGCGTTGCCACGATGCGAATCGCACCGACCGAGTCGCTCGGCACGAGCTGCGCCAGCGCGTAGACCAGGTAGATCAGCGGGGGCTTGTGGTCGAACAGGTCGTGATAGGGAACCGCGCCGCTGGCCAGCCAGCGGGTGGCGATCAGCGCATAGCTGCCCTCGTCGCGCTCCAGCGGCAGGTGGTGCAGCGGGCTGCGCAGCCACCACGCGAGCAGCAGCGCCGGCAGGCAGAGGCCGACCGCGAGGTATCGAGGGCTGTTACTGACAGTAGCTATAGCAGTCCTCTGCGGTGACGAAGGACGAAGGACGAAGGACGAAGGACGAATGGATGTGAGTCGCGCTTTCGTCGTTCGTCTTCCGTCTTTCGTCCCGTCAGGTGTACTCGGACGGAGTATTAGCGCTCGAACTCCGGCAGCGGCGAGAGCGCCTGTGGATCGCGCGCGCGCGCCCGGATCAGCAGCGCCTCCAGGTAGCCGCGATTGCGGTCGGGTCGCGCTTGGGCCAGCAGCACCTGCTCGTGATCGAGATGCTCGATCCGGTCGGCGGCGGCGCGCAGTGCGTCGAACGAGTTGATCAGCGCGCGCTCGACCGGCAGCCGCTCGGGGAAGATGTCGATGCCGTAGTAGCCGCGATAGCCGTGCAGCTTCATCGTGTAGAGCGCCGCCTCGGTCAACTCGGGGCCGATCACGCCGACGTCGAGGTCTTGGTCGTAGTTGCCGAGCGGCTGGCTGTTCCAGTGCGTGTGGAACAGGCGACCCTCCTCCAGCGCCAGGCTGAGGCTGTAGGCCGGATCTTCAAAGGCCATGAGCAGGTGCCCCATTTCGGGGTTGAGCCCGATCAGCGCCTCGCCGTCGGCCAGGTGCTGCTGATTGGTGGCGTGCTTGAGCTGCGCCTCGACATTCCGACAGCACAGCACGCCATCGCTGGTCGTCGGCACGACGATGTGGCCGCGCGGCTCGTAGGGCTTGGGCTCCAGCGCGATCTGCGCGCCGGGCACGGCGTCGAGCGCCTCGGCCAACCCGTCGGCGAAACGCCGCCGTAGCGCCGCAACGTCCATGCCGAACGAGTTCTCGTAGCCGTCGCCGCCAGGCCAGACGACCGCGAAGTCGGTGTCGAACTCGCGGTTGAGCCGCAGCGCCTGCTCGACACGGTCGATCGCACGCTGACGGATCTCGGGCAGCGGGTTCGAGAGCGAGCCCCACTCCCACTGCGCGTCATAGAACAGGTTCGGGATGATCGTGAGCAGCCGGATGCCGGTCTGCGCGCTGAAGTCTTTGTAGAGCTGCTTATTGTCGTCGTTGATCTCGTTGGGGTAGTGCGCCTCGATCGCCCGGAGGCCGTACTCCTTCAGCCTCGCGGCCTTCTCCAGGATCGCCTCGATGCTGCCGGGTGGCGTGTAGCGCTCGTGGAAGCGCAGCCCGGCCGGGAAGAAGAACCATACGCCAGCCGAGAACTTCAGGTCGAGCGGTGTGCTGCGCATGTGTTGGATCAGCTCATCGACGCTGCGCTGCGTCTTCTGGTAGGCGTGCGCTATAAAAGGCATCGTCGAAACCCTTTCTGTCTGATACTGCTTGGCGGGCCGCGTACGCCCAACCCAGCGCGTCGATCGGCTCAGGGCATGCGGCTGGCGATCGACCAGCCGCCGTCGGTGAGCAGCGTCTGCCCCGTGACCATGGCCGCTGCGGGCGAGGCCAGGAACAGCAGCGCCGCCGCGACATCCGCCGGCTGGCCCGCACGCCCGACCGGCGTCACGCTGGCCCAGTGCGCGGCGTAGTCGGAGTCTGTCTGTAGATTGCGCTCGTTGACGGTCGCGCCGATCCCCAGCGCGTTGACGGTGATGCCGTGCGGCCCTAGCTCCAGCGCGAGCACCTTGGCCATGTGGCGCAGCCCGGCCTTGGTGATGCCATAGGCCACCAGATTCGGCACCGCTTGCACGCCAGTGACCGACGCCGAGAAGATGATCCGCCCGCCGCCGGTCGCCTGGGCGATCATCTGGCGCGCGGCGGCCTGGGCGCCAAAGAACGACCCTTTCAGATTCAGGTTCGCCAAGGTATCCCAGTCGGCCTCGGTGGTGTCGAGGAAGGGGCTGGCGATCGTGAGCCCGGCGTTGGCGACAAAGATGTCGAGGCGACCGAACGCTTCGACGGCGCGCGCGATCATCTGCTGGTTGGCGGCGACGCTGGAGCAGTCGGCGTCGTGCGCCAGTGCGCGGCCACCGCTTGCGCTGATCCGCGCGACGACGGCTGCGGCGCGCTCCGACTCGCCGTAGTGCGCGACGAGCACGGCGGCACCTGCGCCCGCCAGCGCCTCGGCCATGGCAGCACCGATCTCGCGGCTCGCGCCGGTCACGATCGCGACTTTGTCGTGGAGATCCATATCGTAATCGCTCGCTCGCACACTTAATCTGCTGAGAAGCGTATCGCTGGTCCGACTCCCTTAATGACGATCTGCCCGAGCGTTTCTTTTCCGCCAAAACGCTGTACGGCATCTAGTATTTCAAGCCCGGCTAATTGACCGCTGCTGTCATACTCTGCCGCTATTCCTTCGGCGAGCTGCGTGGTTGTTACCGTTGTTTCAAGGAAAATAATGCTCAGAGCATCTACCTCGGGATCATAGGTGATTCTCATATCACCCCTGCTTGAACGCGGCGTCGAAGGCGCGCGTGCTGGCCGGGAAGTCGTTGCGCTTGACGAACGCGCACGCTTCCGGCGCGCCGTGCTCGCGAGCCATGCCGCTGTCCTCCCACTCGACCGAGAGCGGGCCGCTGTAGCCGACGCGAGTGAGCGTGCGGAACACCGACTCCCACGGCACGCCGCCATGCCCCGGCGAGACGAAATCCCAGCCGCGCCGTGGATCGCCGAAGTCGAGGTGCGAGCCGAGGATTGATGTGCGACCGTTGAGGTTGCGCACGCTCTCCTTGACGTGGACGTGGTAGATGCGGTCGGCGAAGGTCTCGATGAACAGCGCCGGATCGACGAACTGGTGATACAGGTGGCTAGGATCGAAGTTGATGCCGAACGCGGGCCGGTGCCCGATCGCGTCAAGCGCCTTGGCGGTGGTCGGGATGTCGTAGGCGATCTCGGTCGGGTGGACCTCCAGGCCGAAGCGCACGCCGACTTCGTCGAACACGTCCATGATCGGGTTCCAACGCTCGGCGAACTCGCGATAGCCCGCCTCAACGGTGTCCCAGTTGTTCGGCGGGAATGAGTAGAGCAGGTGCCAGATCGGTGAGCCGGTGAAGCCGTTGA